>JAEEGL010161465.1_pt1 | contig 54259 bp, 42 predicted proteins | sample 9134231 | NCBI WGS metagenome assembly JAEEGL01 (sample SAMN16246548, study PRJNA631951) | gut metagenome | biome: gut microbiome; feature: rumen; material: fiber-attached | host: Bos | place: Iran: Karaj | collected 2018-10 | reverse complement strand
CTCATATACATGATGGCGCGGGCAAAGTCGCCCTTATACTCGTCAATCGGCTCGAACACCGTGCCGCTGTATCCTGAGGTCTTGCAGGTTCCCAACTTGGAACCGTTCTGTGAAGTCCATGAAGCCGACTGCACTTCGCCTAAAGGATAGTTGCCTCTACGGTTGTTCACATAGCCGTCGGTAGCAAAGATATGGTGCAAATCGGTTCGTGCTGTTCCATCGCCATTGAACCAACTCTCAGGCCATGAGTGCTCACGATTGTAGCAATCACCCTCGCTATCATAGCTACCGCATTGGTCTTGTCCGAGGTAATAAGTGTAAGGTGGATTACCGTTTGGACGGTCGGAATACATGTCCCACACCACACCATTGCCTTTGTTATCAGTACTCCAAAAGGCATTCCAAATCTGACTATAGGATATGGAGGTATGTCCTTTGATGATGTTGTGCAGGGCCACTTTCAACTGGTTACCCGTCAGTCCATTGGCAGAGTTATAGTAATTGGATGGAGCCTGGGCCACGGCGACCACAGCCATGGAAAGCGCAGTAATGAAAAAAAGCAAACGTTTCATTTTCATTGGATTAAATCAGTAAAAAGATAGATTATCGCTATGATAATCATAAACACCGCCCCAGAGAATTCGATGAAACTTGTGGCACGGAGCATTTTGGGAGTATATTGGGTTCGCACTGAGAAGAAAGCCCATAGGAAACCTGCAGCTGCAACGGCTAAGAAATACCCATTGCCAAAGGGCATGAAGCCCTTACTGCAGATGCCCATAATCAGGGTGTTCATTGATGCTATAATGCCCAACAGAAGATAGCCCCAGTTGGATGTAAATGAATACAATCGCTTGGCTTTCAGCACTTTCATAGAGTCGACGATCATCTTCACCGCCACGACGATCATCAAGCCGAAAACCAGATATTTAATAAAATCGCCAAACAGATAGTCTATCAACGAGCCTAACAGATAGCCGATGAATCCCATCAGGGCTTGTGTGGCGGCAAACACTAAGGCCACCAGCACTTGCCTCGAGACGGAACTCTCCCCTTTCGGGTCAAGCCCCACAGCCCATGGCACCACGGTAGTGGTGAGTGCTAGAACGTAAATGATTCCGATAACAATTGACGATGATGTCATTGATTTATTGTAAAAAAACATGGATTGCTTCGTCGTTCCTCCTCGCAATGACGCAGAGCGACCACGTCATTGCGAGGAACGCAGTGACGAAGCAATCCATTCCAAATTATCCTAAGCGCTTGAACTGGCAGGTGAAGTGACGCATCAGTTCAGCTTCCCAGGTGATTTCCAGACCACGCTTGATTTCATTGCGACGATCGTAGACATTCTTCAGGGCAGCGGCGATGACATCCATGTGGTTATTGGTGTACACACGACGTGGGATACACAGACGCACGAAGTCGTTGCCACCGAAACGATTCTCACGGGTGACCGGGTCACGGTCGGCGAGGACGTAACCGATTTCGCAAGCGCGAATGCCAGCTTCGAGATAGAGCTCGCAGGTCAAGGTCTGAGCCGGGAACTCTTCCTTCGGGATGTTGGTCAACACCTTGTCGGCGTCAACGAAGATAGCGTGACCGCCAGCAGGACGCTGGTAAGGAATGCCGTATTCGTCGAGTTTGGCGGCGAGATAATGCACTTGCTTGATACGGGTTTCAACCATGTCGAATTCAATGTTTTCCTTCAGACCGACAGCCAGAGCGTCCATGTCACGGCCGTTCATACCACCGTAGGTGAGGAAGCCCTCAAACGGGATGCAGAACAACTTGGCGCCTTCGTACCATTCCTTCTTGTTGGTAGCGATAAAGCCGCCCATGTTGACGAGAGCGTCCTTCTTAGCTGACATGGTCATAGCATCAGCGTAGGAGTACATCTCCTTGGCAATCTCGCGGAGGGTCTTGTTTTCATAGCCCTTCTCACGGGTCTTGATGAAGTAGCAGTTCTCGATGAAACGGGCGCTGTCCACCACCACCGGCACGCCGTATTTGTGGCAGAGGGCGCAGGTCTCACGGACGTTCTGCATGCTCACAGGCTGACCGCCAACAGTGTTGTTAGTGACGGTGAGGACCATGAACGGCACGTTGCCCTTGTTCTCAACAAGCACCTTCTCGAGTTTCTCGAGGCTGACGTTGCCCTTGAAAGGCACTTCCAACTGGGTGTCGTAGGCCTCAGGCACGGTGACGTCGATAGCGAAAGCCTTACGGCTCTCGATGTGACCCTTAGTGGTGTCGAAGTGGGCGTTGCCCGGGACAACCATACCAGGCTTCACGAGGTAGCTGAACAGCACATTCTCAGCAGCACGACCCTGGTGGGTGGGGATGACATACTCAAAACCAGTGATCTCGGTGATGGTGTCTTTCATATGGTAGAACGAACGGGCGCCGCCGTAGCTTTCATCACCCATCATCATGGCGCTCCACTGACGGTCGCTCATGGCGCCGGTGCCGGAGTCGGTCAGCAAGTCAATGTAAACATAGTCGCTCTTCAGCATGAAGATGTTGTTATGGGCTTCTTCAAGCCACTTTTCACGTTGTTCACGGGTGGATTTCTTAATGGGTTCAACCATCTTGATTTTCCACGCTTCAGCAAATGGTAATTCCATAATTTTATTTATTTAATGAATATTTAATAGAAATTTTACAAAGATACAACTTTTTGCTCATTTACAAACTTTTTCTTTTTAACTTTGACTTTTGAAAATCAAGTGAAAACAAACTAACAGCATTTATTATGTTTAAATTCAAATCACTACTATTAGCCAGTCTCCTGCTGCTTGGCTTCAACACCTACGCTCAGGAAGATCAAGAGATGTACGTCGGGGCATGCTGCACCAGCATCATGGTGGGCAAAAACGCCTCCACCGACGGCTCTGTCATCACTTCACACACTTGCGACGGACGCTACCGCACCTGGATGCGTTGGGAAGCCGCTGCCGACCATGAAAAAGGCGAGATGCACAAGGTGTACAAAGGCACCATGCACACCGAAGATCCCTTCGACAACCGCAAGGTGGAACTCGCCGGTGAAATTCCGCAGGTCGAACACACCTACGCTTACCTCAATACAGCTTACCCCTGCCTCAATGAAAAGCAATTAGCCATCGGCGAAACGACCTTCTCAGGTCCTGACACCTTAGTTAATGAGAATGGCATGTTCCTGATTGAAGAGCTGGAGCGTGTCGCCCTAATGCGCTGCGACAATGCCCGCGACGCCATCAAGCTCATCGGCAAACTCGTGAAGGAATATGGTTACGGTGACGGTGGCGAGTGCATCACCATCGCCGACAAAAACGAGGTGTGGCAGATGGAAATCCTCGGTGAAGGTCCCGATCAAATTGGAGGTGTATGGGCTGCCAAGCGTATCCCCGACGATGAGGTGGGAGTCAGCGCCAACATCGCCCGCATCGGCAAGCTCGAACGCAAGAGCAAGGACTTCTACTGCTCCGACAACTGCGAGAAAGTGGCCAAGAAATACGGCCTTTGGGATGGCCAAGGCGATTTCATCTTCTGGAAGGCCTTCCGTGCCGAATACGGCGGCGGCAAGAACTATAGCGACCGTGAGTTCTTCATCCTCAGCCAACTGGCTCCTTCACTCAACCTCAATCGCGACATGCCCGAACTGCCCTTCTCAGTGAAGCCCGACGAGAACGTCGACGTCCGCAAGGTAATGGAGCTCTTCCGTAGCACTTACGAAGGCACCGACATGGACATGACCCGCAACATCAAGATAGTGACCAAGAAACGCCAAGAAGACGGCAGCGTCAAGGAAGACACCGTCATCAGCCCTATCGCCAACCCCTGGATGAATGGCACTATGCAAAGCACCTTAAACTTCCTGGCCCCTGAAACCGTGAAGTTCCAACGCACCGTAGCCGTAGCCTGGAGCAGCTACCACCACATCATCCAATGCCGCAGCTGGGTGCCCGACGAGATCGGCGCTATCTGCTGGATGGCCTGCGACAACCCGGGACAAAGCCCACGCATCCCCATCTTCTCAGGCTCTACCACCCTGCCTGAAGGCTTCGACAAGTGCGGTCAGCTCCGCTATCGCGAAGAGGCCTGGATATGGCACTACCGTAAGGCTAACAAACTCGCCACTGTGCAATGGGGTCGCACCAAACCCGTCCTTCTGGGCAACGCCATGCGTCTTGAAGACAAAGCCTTTGACGAGATTCCTGCCATGGAACAGAAAGCTCAAAACCTGCTCAACGAAGGTAAGAAAGACGAAGCTACCAAGATGCTCAACCAATACACCAAGGACTTTGCTGCTGCCGCCCGACAGACTTGGAAGGAAATGGAAAGCCAGTTCTGGTACTGGTTCAGCATGGGATTCTGAGTAAATAAAAGATAAGAGATAAAAGATAAAAATTAGGGTGCGACTGATTAGCCGCACCCTATTTCATTAATAAGAAACTCTTATCTATTATCTTTTATCTCTTATCTTAATAGAAGAGCACTCTGTTGTCCTCAATCTTGGCATTGTTACGGAGAGCGTTGTAAACACCGTTGTTCAACACCTTATTGTCGAACTGAGCTTTCTTTTCTCTGTGAATGGAGCTCAGGTCAACGTTCTCAGGTGTGCCGGCGATCTTCACGTTCTTGATGACGAAAGCGCTGGTGTTACCGGCGATTGGGCCTTCCACTGCACCTTCCTTCATGCCCATGATGGTACCGACGATGTCGCTTTCAACACCGAAGTTACCCACGCCACGGCTTTCCAGATTGACGTCGTTAACGGTTGTGCTCTCTGCACCCAACTCGCTGACCATACGGTCGTAGTCAGTACCGCAAGCCTTCATCTTTTCAACAGCAACCTCACCCTTCTTCTTGTTGAGGATCTGGTACTTTGACTGCTCAGCAATCTTCTCGATAGGAGCATAGCCTTCAGGAACGATCTCGGTCAGGGCAGCCACAACAAACATATTGTCAAGCTCGAAGATGGATGAAACATCACCAACCTTGGTCTTGTCATCAAATGCCCAGCGGACAATCTGACGTGGGTTGTCGATACCAGTGATCTGATAGGTTGAAGCGTTCAAGCGAGGCATGGTGCGTTTGGTCATACCCTCAGCCTCAACAGTGGCGTTGAACTGATCCAGGGTGCGATTTTCAGTGACGAACTTGTTGGCCACAGCAAACATATCCTGATAAGTCTTGGTGCTGAAGCTAAGTTCATGCTTCAAGATGGCGAGACGAGCTTTGGGTTCCATCTCGGTCTTGCCTGTCACCTTGATAACATGGAAGCCGAAAGGAGTCTCAACGACGCCCATCTGACCCACTGCATTGTTCATCACAAACTCGTTGAAGTTATACACCATCATGCCATCGGTGAACCAATCCAGGTCGCCGCCCTTTTCAGCGGAGCCCTTATCAGCTGACATCTTAGTGGCAAGTTCACCAAAGAGCTCGGTGTTCTTGGCGTTCTTCTTCAACACGACGAGCAAGCTGTCGGCGATAGCCTGAGCTCTTTCCTTAGTGTTGATGGTATCTTCGCTGCGGAGAGCACCCTTATAAGAAATCAGGATGTGGCTGGCCTTCAGTGAGTCGGCACGGTTCTGCAGATCAATAATGCGAACCAGGTTGTATGACTCATTGTCGAAATAAGGACCGTAAACGAAACCAGGCTGGTTGCCTTCGTCGAAGACCACGCCTTCGATAGCGGCGGGAACGGCGGTGCGGCTCATCCAGGTGCTGTCGTAACGCTGGTCAGAGTTAGCGTTGACGAAGCTGGCCACATTGTCGGTAGCGGCGAAATCAGCTTTCATGCCCTCAACAATAGCGCGGGCATCTTGATCGTCCTGTGCTGACGGTTTGATGTCGAACACCACATAGTCAATAGCACGGGTCTCGTCGGTTTCGTACTTGTACTTGTTTTCCTCGTAGAACTTACGGTTATCCTTGTCGGTAACGGTGATGGTTGAATCGGGGATGGTTGAGTAACGCAGAGCCACCACTTCAGCTGAAGCCTTCACGTTCTTGTTATCGTAATACTTCTTAGCCAACTTTTCAGGAACGAAATATGAAGCCTTGACAAGGTTGTCGAACTTGGTTTGGAGTCTGTTTTCCTTGATGGCGTTTTCGAAATCGATCCACTGGTTGCGGTATTCGATTGGGGCATTGTCCAACTGCTGCATGTAGTTCTCAAGTGTCTGACGGTCGAAGTTACCGTTGGCATCAGAGAAGTTCTGGACCACCCACTGATGAGGTTCGTCACCAACAAACTGGTCGTAAAGTTCTTCGCCTGTCACATTCATTCCAATGGCATCGTATTCCTTGGTCATGATGTGATCCTTGATCATCTGTTCAAGCGTATTGTTGTAAACGCTGTATGTCTGTGAGGAAGTGAGGCTGTTGCCATAGCTTCTCTTCATGTTTTCCAGATTCTTGTTCTTCAGATCCTCGAAGTCTTTGTAAGGGATCTTCTCTCCATCGATGACGGCCACGTTGTACTCGCGGTGTCTACCAGTGCTCTGGAAAAGGTCTTGCAGGACGAACGCCAACAAGGCAAGACCGATGATTGCGATCAACAATCCTGAACGCTTTCTGATTTTTTCAATTGCTGCCATAATGCTAATAAAATGCTATATAATTAATAATTTATTCAAAATTTGAGCCTGCAAATTTAGTAAAAGGATTTTAATCTACGATAAAGTTGATGCAACTTTATTCTTTTTTTTCACTGAACTCGCTTCAATTCAACCTCTTCCAACTTCATGTCAGTAGCCTTGAGCACCTTGATTTTATAGTTCCCGATGATCAGTTCCTCGCCCACTTCGGGGATGTTCTCATAGAAATGGAGGATCATGCCAGCCAAGGTCTCATAATCGTCCGACACCGGAAGGTCGAGCTTGTAGGTCTCGTTGAGGTAGTCTATTTCCAAGCGTGCCGAGAACACGTAAGTGTCTTCCTTGACCACTTTTTCGGTCTCTTCTTCCTCGTCATATTCATCTTCGATCTCACCAAAAATCTCCTCTATCACGTCTTCCATGGTGACGATGCCGGCGGTGCCGCCAAACTCGTCGACAACCACTGCCACACCTTGATGCTTCTGGATGAAATGCTTCAACAGACGGTCGGCAGTATAGGTTTCCGGGAAGAAGTCGATCGGCCTAACCAGATCGGCTGTAGTAGCGTTTTTGGCATTTGCTATGGTATTGACCACATCGTTCAGATGGATATAACCGACAATATTATCGATGTTATCAGAATAAACAATCAGCTTGGAGTGTTTGGTGTCTTCGAAACGATCCTTGATGAAACGGATGTCGTCAGTGATTTTCACTGACTCTATCTCATTACGTGGACCCATGCACTCGCGCAGCTTCACCGAACGGAAGTCCATGGCGTTTTGAAACAGCTGGATTTCTTGCTGAATGTCCTCGTCAGCCTCCTTGGGATCGGCGTATTCGGTGATATAGTCATCAAAATCGACGGTGCTGATCTGGTATTTCTGCTGATCCACCTTCATACCGAAAAACACGCGGATGATCAAGGCGGCAACGCCCGAGTAGAGCAACGTCAAGGGATAGAGCAGGTAATAGACGATCACCGTGGGGAAAGCGAAAAACGACAAGATGGCATTCGGGTTAATGCGGAACAGAAACTTAGGAAGGAACTCTGCCAGTACCAAAACAATGAGCGTGGAGAATATTGATTGCAGCAGCAGGATGAAAAACTCCAACTCAAGCGAGGCTGGAAGCATCCAAACCACAACAGGCCTCAGCAGGCGAGCCACCGCGATACCATAAATGATGTTGGCAATATTGTTGCCGATGAGCAACGATGTAATGAAGTGCGACTGTTGCTTGAAAAACAGGCTGACGATCTTGGCCGAGAACTTGTTTTTCTTCAGATCGACCTCCAGCTGCAGCCTGTTGGTGCTGTTAAAAGCAATCTCAAGTCCCGAGCATAGGGCCGAAAAGAAAAGTGTAATGGCGACTACAATCCAATCGTTCATCCTTCGTCCTCCACTTCAAATGTAGCCTGGCTGTTATAGATGGTGTATTCTTCAAAGTTTTCGCCTGCCACCAGGCTGTCGCCAGTGATGTCCTTGTCGGGCATGATAATCCTTACCTTCGAGCGGGTGTAGATCATCTTGGTGTCCTGATACCAGTACAAGCGGTCGGAATACATGCTCTGTCCTTTTTCGCGGTTCTCGACACAGACGTTGCCCACCGCTTCGACGAAACGCTCTTTGCTATGGTTGATGCCGTAATCGGCGCTGATTTCAGACACTACCTGATGTATATTATTGAGGATCAAGGCATGAAAGCCTTGAGGGAATTCCAGATAGCTGGTATCGTTACCCTGGTTGACCATCATTGGAGCGGTCAATTCCACCTGAACGATGCCCGAATCGCTGCGATAATAAACGATGTCGTAAGCGACGACGCCAGTCAGCGTGTCGTCGGAAGCCAGCTGCTGGATCACCGAATTGGGGTTCCCACACGAAAACAACATCACAGCCAAAAAGGCTGTGATGTTGCATAGTAGGAATCGTCCCGATTTATTTCGCGGCTCTGATAGTAGTCGTTTCATTGATCCAACCTCCGACAGTGAAGGTCTGGCCTTCGGCATAGTCGTTGAAGAAGATGGTTTCAGTTGTCGGGTAGTGCTGTGAGTAAGCGTGAATCATAGCGTTGGCTCTGTCAGCGATCGTAGGATCAACTTGCTTAGCCTTGATGCACTTGTCAACAGCCACCCAGAACACAGCCTTGCTTTCGATGTCGCCGCTGAACTGCTTGCCGCTATCAGCATAGAGCTGAGCAATGATGAGGTAAGGTTCGCCAGCTGTCGGGTCGACCTGAGAAGCTCTCTTAGCTGTCTCACGGGCTTTACTGAAGTTACCCGTGTTCTGGTAGCAGAAAGCGAGGTTACGGTAAGCGCGGTAAACGCGGTCGTTGTTCACTGAAGCAGTAGCTTGTTCAAAGTACTTGGCAGCTTCGTTATATCTCTTGTTCTTGAACTCCTGGATACCGATGTTGTAAGCGGCTTCAGGGCTGGGTTCAAGCTCATAGAGGTTCTTACTGGCGTCGAGGAAGAGCTTGGAATCAGTGCAGTCCTTCTTATCAAGGATAGTGGTGATGCGCTTCAGCAGGTTGACATCATCAGGTGTTTCCTCCATCTTTGCGGCAAACACCTTGATCAGGTCTTCGCATGAAGCATAGGGTTGGAACAGGTTATCAACGTTGTTCTTCACACCTTTGTAGTTCATAATGGACTTCTCGTTCTTCTCAATCTGCTTGTCGAAACTGGCGACAGCATCGGCATCGTTTGACTCTTCGGCATTGGCCTTGGCTTCAACCAGCTGGGTTTCCTTCTCAGCCAGCACCTTGATATTGTCATCGAGAACATCTGTAAGTTCCTGATACACATTGATGATGGTCATCTTTTCTTCCTTACCGTTGTTCACCATGTCAATGGTAGCCTTGAAGTAAGCGTCAATGAAAGCGCCTTGCAGCTGCGAAGGATCGAGAGCGACGGCTGCTTTCAGCACGTTGTAGGCCTCTTCGTAACGGTTTTTGTTGTAAGTATAGATCAACAGACCCTTACGGCCCATGATGCTTGCTACTTGCGAAAGACCCGTCTTCGGATCATTCGGGAAGCACTGGATTCTGGTATCCATCAGCAGGCAGAGCGTGTCGATGTAGGCATCTTTTTCTTTAGGGTTCTTACGGATGAGATAATCAATAATCTTCTCACCGTTGGTATAGATAAGCTGGCTGGAGCGGGGGCATGAAAGGAACACCTCACGCCAAGCGTCGATCATCTCGCCACTGACTGATTCAGGAGAATACTTGGTAGCTTCCCACTGCTTAAAATATTCACGATAAATTGAAAGCTTAGTGACGCAATTTACGCTGTCGGCACCATACTTGGATTCAGATACGTCCTGTGCGGAAACACTGACGGCTATTCCTAAGATAACAGCCAGGATCGCAAATCTTCTTGTTTTCATCTCACTTGTATTTTTATGGTTTAACTTTTCTTTACTTATACATCCTCTTCACGAACCAGCGTTCACAGATGGAGACACCAACGGTCAGATTAATGTAGTTCTCTTGAATGAGGTTTGCAGATTTCGTGCCACAATGTCCAAATTCCAACCCAACATTCACTTTTGACATCGTCTTGGGCACGGGCAAAGTCGCTCCGATGGTAGCACCTATTTTATTAATGGAGGTACCGTTGATATTCAGGAAGGTCCGCTCATAGAACCCACCCAAGCGATACGCAACTTTCGTCCAATAGCTTGACAATGTGGTCGATGTAGGCAAAAACTCACCTCCAACAGCAACGCTCCATGAGTCTTGCAATCCTTGGTTGACACCATTCTTAGCAAAGGCGCTCCATTGTGACCAATTGAAGTCAGCGCCTATGGTCCAGCGATTGTTTTTTTGAAGGGCTATGCCGAAACCAATGCCATGAGGCATGGCATACCGGGCATTTTTGTCGACAACATAGGCGATTGTGTCAATCAAATACTCAGTCGATATCGTATTGTCAGTCTCTTCGATGGAGCGGATGAAAGTGGTTTGAACACCTCTTAGATTGATTTTTTGCTTGTATGTCGCACCCACGGAGAGGGTAAGGTTGTTGCCAAGATTGCCTTTGTACATCACACCGTAATCAAACATGAAGGAACGAACCATGAAATCGCGGCTGCGGCGTGTGCAGATCATAAAAGAGGAGTCTGGATAAAGCACCGTGGTAGTCGCCTTACTGTCACCGAACACATAACTGGCATTGACACCTATAGAAAAATGCTTGCCAAGACGGAAGCCATTACCCCAAAAGACTTGGTTCAATCCGCCTTCGCCTTTAAACACCTCTGAATAATTGCCAATGGATGGGTCGTAGAAAGAAGTCTCGATATTGTAACCCACGTTGCTGTAAGGTTGAGCGCCAACGGTCATCTTCCACCAATTGGTGAGAGAAAAGCCCATGGCAATATAGTCGAATGAGGCACCAGCAGCCTTTTCCGTCAGGGAGGAGGTACTGAATGTGGATGACTTGAAGTACAATCCTGCATCAAACAGGAATGACAACGTATCAATCATCGCATACGAAGCCGGGTTGGCGGTGTTGATCATAGCCTTGTCGCTCATGGCATTAGCCACACCACCCATACCTTTGAGGCGGCCGCTCATGGTTCCTTCCCTCAATTGTCCGACACCAAATAATGAATAAGGTGAATCGATGTCGGCTTGTGCGAAGGCTCCAGTGCACATAACGGCAAGCAGCACCGTGAATATCAGTTTAATCCTATTGTGATTCTTCATTATATTCTGTTTCGGGGTGCAAATATCAGAAAAAAAACTGAAAATTTTGAAAAAAATTATTGTCGGTTTCAAAAAAAGCTGTATTTTTGCATCCGCAAACAATGGGGTACCATAGCTCAGTTGGTAGAGCAACGGACTGAAAATCCGTGTGTCGCTGGTTCAATTCCCGCTGGTACCACCTCAAGAGCCGGACGAAAGTTCGGCTCTTATTTTTTCCACTATCTCCTTACTATTTAGCGAATTCATGCAAACAAAGTGACCTTTTGGACACTTGGCATAACCCAGCTTATCGCAGGGACGGCACTTCAATCCTTTGTTCTCTACGATGGCTGCAGGCTTCATGCCTTGAGGCAAATACGGATACATGCCAAACTCCGGCACCGTATTACCCCAGACCGAGACGATAGGTTTGCGTAAGGCAGCGGCAATGTGCATCATCCCTGTGTCGTTGGTAAGCACGGCATCGGCGAGATTGAGCAAGGATGCCGATTGACCGAGCGTCAGGCTTCCACAGCTGTTTCCGACATAGCTTCCCACCTTTGCCTTGATGCGTTCACCCCGTGCGGCGTCTTCAGGTCCACCGACCAGGATAACAGGATAGTCCAACGACTCACATACCTCCACAACCTTGTCGACCGGCAAGATTTTGGTGGTATGCTGACCACCGATGACAACGGCCACAAAGCCATCGCGGAACGTCTCGGGGAGATCCTCGTAATGCATCTCATCCCCTTCGTTGAAAAAGAAATCCAACCCTTGACCATCGTTGTGGACATCCAACTTTTCCACCGCCTTGAAGTAGCGATCCACGATGTGAACCGGAGGCAACTTGCCGATTTTCAGTTTGGTATAAATGAATTTTTGGAAATCAAGCTTGGGAAACGAAGCCGAGGGACGGCGTAAAGCCATCCGAACACGCAGGGAACGCCAATTCTTATGGAGGTCGACGATGAAGTCATAATGCTCTTCACGGAGGCTGGTCACCAAGTCCTTCATATTGGAAGAAAGCTCGTAAACCTTGTCGATGTATGGGTTTGCAGCATAGATTGACCGATACGACGCCTTAGTCAGAACATGTAATTGTACATCAGGCAATTGATGACGAAGGCATCGGATAACAGGCGTGGTGAGAACGATATCGCCAATGGAACTAAATCGAATGAGAAGTATCTTTTTCAAAATGCAATATTATTGCTGCAAAGATAGTTAACAAATCATTATTTTTGCCAAAATTTTTGGATATGAAACGCTATCAAAAGCTTCTTTTTGCCGTCATCAGCGGACTATTGTTATGGGCATCGTGGCCATTACGAGGATGTAGTGCCTTGATTTTCATCGCATTGGTGCCATTGCTCCATATTGAAGAGCGCATCAGCAAAGGCGAAAAGGGGAATATCTTCTGGCTCTCGTTCATCACCTTCTTAATGTGGAACGTTTTGACTACCTGGTGGGTATGGAATGCTACTCCGGCTATCCTTCTAGGATGGGTGATCACTTCCCTTTTCTCGTCCACTATGTTTTGGGCTTTCCATTTCACCAAGATGAAGCTTCACAACAGCCGTATCGGCAACTTCCTGCTCATCCCCTATTGGATGGCCTTTGAATTTTTGCAATACCATTGGGCCATCAAATGGCCGTGGCTGAATCTCGGTAATGTATTCTCCACCAGCACCACCTGGATTCAGTGGTACTCCGTGACAGGCGTTGCCGGCGGAACACTTTGGATCTTGCTGGTCAACATCTTGATTGCCAACCTCGCCACCTACGAAAGGGAAAGCGAGAAGAAAGCCCTACGTTGGGATGTAGGTGCCATCATTGCCTTGTTGCTCTTACCTATCATCGGAAGTAAGATCATGTACAAATACTACGAAGAGAAGGGCGAAGATACCGAAGTCATCGTGATTCAACAGAATTGCGATCCTTGGAACGAACAGTTCAACATGCAGTTTTTCAATAAAACCATTCAGAAAAACGTGGACTTGGCAGAAACGTTGATTACCCCTAACACCGAGTTTATCGTCAGCTCCGAGTCGGCCATCCAAGAAGGCATCTGGCTGGATGACATGAAAAATGTGAAGGCCTTGGACATCATCGGAGGTTTTATTGAAAAACATCCTGAGAGTTGTTTCATTATCGGCGGCACCACGTACGAGTGGGTTCCAAAAGGCATGGAGAACGACTTCCCCGCTCGATGGCTCAATGGCACAAACCGCTATTATTACGCCCATAACTCAGCATTGCTCATCGACACGCTCAACGTGCAGCACCGCAATAAGTCGCAGCTTGTGGTGGGTGTGGAGGCCATTCCCGAATGGATGGGCTTCCTGAAGCATTTCACCATCACCATGGGTATCGCCAGAGGCACCTTGAAGACGGATCCATACGCCCATAACATGAGTTTCGGCAACCATCAAGTTGGAGTAGCCATCTGCTATGAATCCGCTTTTGGAGGTTACGTGAGCGAGTTTGCCCGTAAAGGTGCCGACCTGCTATTTGTGATCACCAACGATGGCTGGTGGGGTGACACTCCAGGCTACAAGCAACACTTTGAGTTCTCAAAGCTGCGCGCCATCGAGAATCGACGTTGCGTGGCCCGTTCGGCCAACACCGGCAAGTCAGGTTTCTTCAACCAAAAAGGCGACGTGATTCAGGTGACCGAATACTGGAAAGAAGATGTCATCAAGGCTACGCTGAAAGCCAACACCGAGAAGACCTTCTATTCCAAGCACGGGGATTATCTCTCTCGAATTGCCATGTGGATGACATTCGGGTTGTTGTTTGCAACCATGGTATTGACAATATTGGGCCGAATCCGACATGGAAAACGTTAAGCTCAGTTTAGGTCCCTTCCAAGGCATCACCGACGCCCCATTCCGCAATGTTTTCAAGAAGCATTTTGGCGGCATCGACAAGTTCTATACGCCTTTCTTTACTGGCATTCAGAAGGATCACGCCAAGAACATGCAGGTGGAGGAGATTGATCCTCGGTGCAACGACGTGGGAACACTGACGCCACAGATCCTGAGCACCGATGCCGAGGAGATTCTGCGGTTTGCATCACAATGCAAGGAATTGGGCTACAAGGAAATCAACCTGAATATGGGTTGTCCATTCCCCAGAGTTGCCAACAAAAAACGTGGCTGCGGACTCCTTCCTTACCCCGAGAAGATCGAGGCTATGCTCAGCACTGTTTTTGAGCGTATCGATTTGAAATTCAGCATTAAATGTAGGTTAGGCTATTTTAGTCCCGACGAAATCGTTCCCGTAATTGAGGTTTTCAACCAATTTCCCTTGAGCGAGTTGATCATCCATCCCCGCATCGGGAAGCAATTATATAAAGGTGAAGCCGATGTTCAGAGGTTCGTTGAGTTGATCCCGACCATTAAAGCACCGCTGGTGTATAATGGCGACATCGTTTCGGTGGAGAGTTTTGAGCGGATCAGCAATCAGGTTCAGCCAATCAACGAATTCATGTTGGGTCGAGGATTGTTATCGAATCCGTTTTTAGCGGAAGAAATCCGCGAAACGACACCCCAATCCATTCAGACCCGAACCGAAAGGCTTCATGACTATGTCAACGACCTTTATAAGGACCGTCTACGGCATGCCGGAGGCAGTCCCAAGGTGTTGGGAAGGATGAAAGAACTATGGTCTTACCTAATGCACTCGTTCGACGAGCCACAAGACATCTGGCGCAAGATCAAGAAGATCAATGCGCTAAAGGAATACGAGGAAGCGGTGGAGACCGTTTTCAGGGAACACTCCCTTATTTAATCCAATACACGTAGTTCTCCTTGCGAGGACGGGCTTCCGGATAGTCGCCGTCAATGTAACCAAGGATGCAATTACCAATGCCTACGTACTTGGTGTCATCGATGCCGAGGTCACGCAAGATGGCTTTACCTTCTTCTGTCTCGAAGACCTCTTTGGCACGGTGAATCCAGCAGGAACCAAGGCCTTTGGCATGGGCAGCATTCATCAAGTTACCCATCACGAGCGAACCGTCTTCTTTCCAAGTGAAAGCAGCGGTAGTGTCGGCCAGCACGACCAGCACCACGGGAGCGCCGTAGAAAGGATCCATGTCGTTGTCGGGTCCAAACACGGCGGCGTTGAGCTTGCTCAGGCGGTCGCGCACCTCACGGTTGGTGACAGCAATAATGATAGGAGCCTGACGGTTCATGCCGGTAGGAGCATAGGAGCCGGCATTGCAGATTTCTTCGATCACCTCCATGGGAGGCATCTCGTCGGTGTAGCTGCGCACGCTGCGGCGTGTCAGCAAGTCGTTCATTGTAGTGTTCATAGCAGTTTCGTTTGCGTTTTCGTCACAGGTTTTCTTGTCACAGCAAGAGGCCATCATCAAGGCAACAGCCGCGAGTAAAATCAGCGTTTTTTTCATGTTATTTAGGGTTTTAGATTGGTGCAAAGATAGTCTTTTTGTTTGAAATCCACAAAATAATCTCTACCTTATTTGTTTTAATTAACTATTTACCAAATAATTATACATACCACCTTTGAAAACATCTCTACCTTGACCCTCCTCTTAAAAAAGAGGCGTTTTTTCACTATACTTTTGTAAACATGATTTTAAAACCACATGCCATGAATAGACCTACGCTGTTTTTCCTGATGATTGGCGGGATGCTGTCAACAGGACTTTTTGCCCAAAATGAAAAGCCCCAAAAAAACGAGCTCGATAGCCTTCAGATGACGGCCGACACTTTGGTGCTCGAAAGTATTTCTATCGTCGCTGATCGGCCGCTATTCTCGGTGGATGGCGAAAAGACTCTGTATCAAGTTTCCGACGACCCGACAGTGCAATCGGGCATGGCTTCCGACGCTTTGCAAAATGCCCCAGGTGTATCGGTGGACGTAGAGGGTAACGTGACGCTAAGAGGCGTTTCGGATGTGGAGATTTGGTTCAACGACCAGCCCTCGAATCTCACGGAAGAAAGCCTAAAGGTCTATCTCCGCACCCTGCCCGCCAATGCCATCGACCGTATCGAGGTCATCACTAACCCCTCGGCTCGCTATGCCACCGACGCCGACGGCATCATCAATATTGTCATGAACACCAAGGTCAAGAAAAATGAGTTTCTGTCCTTTGGGGCAAACGCTTCCACACAACCCTACGTAATGCCTTGGGTTTCCTATCTATGGAAGAATGACAAGTGGACTGTCAACATCTATTCAAACATGTATTACTATCACGGCAACAGCGAGGAGAACTCAGAAATGACCTTGTTCACAGAAGACGAAGACGGCAATCGAATTGTGTCGTGCCTTTACAAAGCCCACACACATAGCAATAGTAACAATTACAGCCCAGGATTGAATTTAAACCTAACATACGCACCAAACCAAAGGAACTCTTTTTCATTTTATGCCATGCTATGGAACTCGTTCGGTCCCTCGGAGTTGTACCAAGAACGGGAACGCATGGAGTATTTGCAACAATCAGGCGACTATAAATACCATACCATCACAAAAACGAATAGCAATTATCTCTATTTACCTTTTGGCTTGGACTACAGACACTTGTTCAATGAAGAAGGGCACAACCTCTCTTTGCGCTTGAATGGCAGTATCAACAGATATACCATCCCCCTTGATTATCACAAGACTTTTACCTCACCAGCGTCATACGAACGAATTTTCGTGAATGACTTCGTTACCTCCAACGTTCCCATTTCCGCAAAGGTGGATTACAACCTGCCTTACTCCAAAAATGGCGAGATTGGACTGGGCTTCAATGCCAGTTGGGAAAAGAAATCGGAAGTCAGCTCATTGGATAGCCTAGCCAATGGGGTGTATGTACACGACTCTGTGATGTCGTTCCGTTTTAAGGATGCAGATCATGCGGTGGGCGGCTATTTCCAAGTACGGCATCGCCTTGGCAATTTCACCGTACAGCCCAGTGTAAGCCTGAAATATTATCACACGAGCATCGTCTATCCCGATGCTCCATCATATGACTTTGCAACCCAATATTGGAATGTGCTGCCTTCTCTGCACCTCTCCTATCACACTGCATCAATGCACAACTTCAAGATGAGCTATTCCAGGCGCATTCAAAATCCATCAGCCGAACAACTCAGTCCATTCATCAAATTCGACGAGGAGACCTACACCACCGGCAATCCCGACTTACTGCAAGTGTTCACGCATAACTTGGAAGGAAGTTGGACGAAATATTGGGATGACTTCGGTTCGGTAGGATTGACAGGCTATTACAAAGGCCGAAAAAACGTGATTAACACCATTAGCGAAGCAGCATATCACGACTATTACGGGCGGGTGGTCAGGTTTCAGCATCCCGTCAATGTTGGATGGTCGTACAATGCCGGTGGAGAATTCAACATAACATATCGGCCCAATGGGATGCTCAATTTACGGTTTTACGCCAACCTTTATGATTCCTTTATCGAAACTGACTTCGGAACTAGAGACAACTTAGTGAAAAACAGGATGTTATGCTATAGTTTTCGTTTGAGCTTATGGACTAAACTCTGGAATCGTCTCGAAGTCCATGCCTCTACCTATTATAATTCACCTACACAAACCTTGTTTGGGCTAAAAGGTGCCAGCTATTCAATCGATTGCGGCTTGCGAAGCGATTTCTTCGACCACAAGTTATCGGTATTTGTCAATGGTTACGACCTCTTTGGCTTGTTGAAAAACCAAAATATTGTCGGTAGCCCTACGGTATCAAGCGCTTCCATCTTTAAATATAACTCCACCTGCATTTGCGCTGGATTTACCTTGCGCTTCGGCAACATTGAATTGGAAAACGAGGCACAACAAGGCGGAGAAGCTGCTGGAAGGTGAGAGATGAGGGGTGAAAGATGAGAGGAAATAAAAGAAAAAGATTAATTTTGCGTTAAAATAAAAATGATGCTTGAACTCCTTTATCGATCGAGATGTTGGTTGGCCTTCGCGCTCATCGCGCTGTTGGCGGCTTGCAACGTGAAGTCTGACATGGAGATAGGGCGCATGATGATGGATCTCAACGGACTGGAGACTAGGACGACGGCATATCTTGACACGGGTTGCATGTATTGGGAGCAAGGGCGCTACGACTCCGCTATGGTAGCCTTGAACGAAGCCATTGTGTTGGCCAAAGCTTCTGAAGACGAAGCCTTGATCGAAAAGGTGCAACAGACCATCGCCGAGCTCCATTCCGACTTGGATCGCAGCGAGGAAATGATGGAAGGTTATCTAAAACGTCGCAATCTTTTGATTTTCTTAGCCATTGCCATTGCTGCTGCCGTGGCCGTTTTGGTTTGGCTATTGTATAAAGCATCCAAAAAACGCCAGGAATTGACCGCTCTAAGCACTTCCTTGGAGGAACTCCAATCGGAATGTGACGCCTTGACCGAGACCAATCGCGACAACTTATTTGAAAAAACGGCGATGATTTATAAGATATTCTGCATTGGCGAAGGCAAGAACATCGATGAGACCACTTTCAAGAAAATGAAATCCAGCGTTTGCGGAAATTACGTTGACACCGCTTACGAAGGCATTTTTGATGCATACAACCAAGTTTATCCAGAGACTGTTCAACGCATCCGGGAGCATCAACCCACCTTGACTGAAGCCGAATTTAGGGTTTGCATCCTTTCGATGATGCCGTTTTCCGTGAAAGAAGTTGCCGATATTTTGAAGGTCTCCCCTGCCATGATTGGCAAATCACGCACTGGCATCCGCAAGAAATTCGGGATGACCGAGGCAAGAGGAAGTATCGAAGAATTCGTCAATCAGAACCTATAGACCAGCAATCCTTTCAGCGTCCAATCGCGGAAAGTGCCAGCAAAGTTGATGGCTTCCACATAGTCCGGGAGATCCATCTGACTGGCATCAAAAGCATCTCGACTACGGAAATAGAACCTGTTGTATATGAACTGGGTGGTGAAATAAAACCTTCCTAAGGTAATACTGGCAGCAGCACTGCCAATGAAATTGGGTACCGGATAGCACCACACACTAGAGTTTTTTTCGCCAACGCAGTTTCCCTCATCATCATAACGGTATGATGTGGTTTTCAGGAAGTTGACGGCTGTAAGTATCGGCATGGCGGTCAGGTTGAGGGTGATGTTGCGTAACTTTTCGTCACGTGGTCCAACCGGGTCTTTATGCCAAAGCACGAAGTTAACAGAGTAACCGCCACCTATCGATGCTTGTACAGTACCAAAGCAATCAAGCAAATTGTAGGAATCCAAAGCGGCATCTGGAGAATTATACAGGTATCCTTGCATATAGCGCGCAGTCAGCATCCACGAACCGCTAGTGCGACGCTGCACCAGACTCATTTTATATGCCGCTGGATAAGCAAAGCGTTTGTTGTTGAAAACATAATAGCCATCAATGGCAAAACTTTGCAACGAAGCCATTTCGCTAGAGATGAACTCATCATGAACATAGTTGTTGTCGTCTTCGTTTCCGACCGTTAATCCTGAAACGAAAGGGTTGGTGATTCTATAGTAATTAAGGCGTACACCCCACGATCTTCCAAGGATATTGAAAGCAAACGCCCTCTTTTGTTTGGCGCTTTTGGTACCTATTTCAATGCCATAGCCAAGTGCCACGTTGCCATAACCTACCTCAAGGCCAATCTTCTGGCATAGGTTTTCATTGAGGTCATAGGTTGAGACACCATCAAGCAAATTGCCATCACTCAAATGGACGTCAAAGTCGACATTCACATCAAAATTCGCCTTTTGTCCCGTAGTGAACAGGCCCAAGGAGAAAGAGGCTTTCGGTTGATAGATTCGCGTTGTGTCAACCACAGCGCGTTTGGTCAAGAAACGGTTAATCTTATGCCAGAAAGAGTTTTCTTGGGCTTGCATGGATACGCAGCCCAAAAGTAATGCTACAATAATTAGGAATCGTTTCATTGTGAATTTTAAAAAGCCCGACTTACGCCGGGCTTTTTCATTTCAATAGTCGAAAAATCATTCGAAGGACTTCAGAGCTTCCTTGATGATCTCGATGGCTTGACGCAGTTCAGCCTCGGTGATGACCAAGGGTGGAGCGAAGCGGATGATGTGCTGGTGGGTAGGCTTAGCCAGCAGGCCAAGGTCACGCATCTTCAAGCACACGTCCCAAGCTTCTTTGCCATCTTTAGGTTTAATGATGACGGCGTTGAGCAAGCCTTTACCACGGACCTTCTCGATCATCGGGCTCTTGATCTTGCCAATCTCCTCACGGAAGATCTTACCGAGACGATCGGCGTTCTCCATAAGGTGCTCTTCCTTGATGACCTCAAGGGCAGCGATGGAAACCTTGGCAGCGATTGGGTTGCCACCGAAGGTGGAGCCGTGCTCACCGGGTTTGATGTTCAGCATGATGTCGTCGTCGGCCAACACGCAGGAAACTGGAACCACACCGCCGCCGAGGGCCTTACCCAGGATCAGGATATCAGGACGCACGCCTTCGTGGTCGCAAGCCAACATCTTACCGGTACGAGCGATACCGCACTGCACCTCGTCGGCCATGAACAGCACGTTGTACTTCTTGCAGATGTCGTAGCACTTCTTCAGGTAGCCTTCATCGGGAACGTACACGCCAGCCTCGACTTGGATAGGCTCCAGCAGGAAACCGGCGATCTCCTTACCTTCCTTAGCCAGCACCTTTTCCAGTGCATCGGGATCGTTGTAAGGGATACGGATGAAACCAGGAGTCATAGGACCATAGTTGGCGTAGCTCTCGGGGTCGTTACTCATGGTGATGATGGTGATGGTACGGCCATGGAAGTTGCCTTCGCAGCAAACGATCTTCACCTTGTCGTTCGGGATACCTTTCTTGACAACACCCCAACGGCGAGCCAGCTTCAAGCCGGTTTCGTCGGCTTCGGCGCCAGAGTTCATCGGCAACACCTTATCGTAGCCGAAGTACTCAGTGACATATTTTTCCCAAACGCCCAGCGCATCATTGTAGAAAGCGCGGCTGCTGAGGGTAAGGCGTTCGGCCTGGTCGGTCATAGCCTTGATGATTTTGGGGTGGCAGTGACCTTGGTTCACTGCGGAGTAAGCTGACAAGAAGTCGAAGTACTCTTTGCCTTCGACGTCCCACACCTTGGCGCCCTTACCTTTGGCGAGGACGACTGGCAGCGGGTGATAGTTATGGGCACCGTACTTGGCTTCCAGGTCCATAGCCTGCTGTGATGACGTGATTTTTTCGATCATATCGATTTAAGTTTTAAAGATTTAAGATTCAAATTTGATTTTGCGGCGCAAAGTTAAGTCTTTATTTTGAAAGAATCAATATTAAACGGCGACGAACGGATTAAAATCTTTTTCCTCTCCAATCGTAGTGCTCTCACCGTGACCGGGAAACACTTCCGTTTCGTTGGGCAGGCTGAAAAGGCGTGTTCGGATAGACTCGCGGAGCTCTTCGAAATCGCCACCAGGAAGGTCGGTGCGACCGATGCTGCGGCAGAAAAGGGCATCGCCAGTGATGACCCAACCCTCGGCCGGAGCATAAAGACTGATGCTGCCTTTGGCATGACCCGGAGTGCAGATCACCTCCAAGATGCCGTTACCCACCTTAATCTCTTGATCATCCTGCAAATCCACGTCAGGAAGGTCAATGTCACCCTCTGGCTGCATCCCCAACCACACCGCCTGACGTTTGGCTTGAGTGAAATCATGATGCATGTCGAGATGCGCCGCCACCTTGATGCCATAGCGGCGTTTCACAGCATTGTTACCCACCACATGATCCACATGACCGTGGGTGTTAATGACCATCAGCGGTTTCAATTGGTGACTGTCAATAAAGCCAAAAAGTCGATCTTCCTCTGCCGCATTGGTGCATCCGGGATCAACAATGACACATTCATTGGTTTCATCATAGACGATAAAGGTATTTTCGCTGAAGGGATTAAAGATTAAAGATTCAAGTTTAAGCATACTGTCGATTTTTGGGGCAAAAATAAGGATTTTTACCTATTTTTGTAGGCTGGATTTAAAAGAAATGAAGTCAAAAAAGACAGGATTCCTTAGTCTATTGCTGTTGGCGCTGTTCATGGCGACGGCTTCATTTTCCCATGCCCAGTTCTACAACGGCATGAACATGGAATTCGGCAAAAACCGCATCCAGTGGAAGGACTTTTACTGGTCCTACTATAGATACGAAACTTTCGACGTTTATTTCTACCAAGGTGGCAAAGAGTTGGCAGACTACGTGCTCAACTACGCCAAAGACGCGATTCCAGAGGCTGAAAAACGATTCGGCACCCACTTCGGAAACAAGGTGCAGTTTCTTGTATTCAACAGCCTTGGCGACCTCAAACAGAGCAACTTGAACAACGACGAGGAAGATACGGGCAACACCGGTGGCGTCGCTAAGATCATTGGCTCAAAGGTATTTCTTTATTTCGACGGAAGTTATGTGAACTTTGAAAAGCAGATCCAAAAAGGCATCGCCCAACTTCTCATGACCCAAGCCATGAGCGGCACCTCCATCGGCTCGCAGATCCGAAATTCCTACCGATACGACATCCCTGAATGGTTCCAAAACGGCTTGTGCGCCTATATCACCGAAGACTGGGATAGCTACAAGGAAGACCTTTTGCAACGGGGTATTTTATCAGGTGACTTCAAGAAAATCAATCAATTACGCGATCAAGACGCCATCATCGCCGGCTATTCGTTTTGGGGGTTCATCGAGGAAAAATATGGCACCAAAGCTTTCAACGACATCATCACCTTGGCCGAGAGCTCGAAAAACGTTAAGAAATCACTGCTGTACGTCACTGGCGTCAAATACAAAGAACTCATCGAGCAATGGTATAACTTCTACGAAGAACGTTATAAGCTGATTCATAAAAATTTGCCAAGCGAATTAATGCCCTTGAAATATCGAAAGTACCGCACCTTTACTGAACCCGAGGTCAGTCCTGACGGAAAGCGCATCGCCTACGTCAGCAACGACGAGGGACGCATCGGCATCTGGATTGAAGACTTAAGCACTGGCAAAAAAGAGCGGCTTTTTAAAACCGGATACCACTCCGACACTTGGATTGACACGTCGTTCCCCCTGCTAGCATGGAATCCCACCGGCAACACGCTCTCATTTATCATTGAGGAAGAGGGCAAGATACAGTTATGCCATCTTGAACTGGGATCAAAAAAGATTAAAAAAACATATCTGTTTGAATTCCAAAAAGTAACATCGTTTTCATACGCACATAAAAGCAAGAAGATAGTCCTATCGGCATGTCGCTATGGCAAACCTGACATCTTCGTCTACGACCTGTTTTCAAATACTATTGAACAGATTACCAACGACACTTACACCGACCTCACGCCTGTGTTCACTGCTGACGACCGTCAGATCGTCTTCAGCTCCAACCGTGAAGGCAAGAGTAACCTCTTCGCCTACGATTACGTCAACAAGGGCGAGGAACTTCGTAACCTGACCAACCAACAGCTCTCCTGCAACATCCTCCCCAAGTCGTTTTCAGGCAACAAATTGTTCTACCTCAATGATTCCTGCGGCTATTTCAACCTATATGAAGCCTTGTTCGACAGTGCGGTGAGCCATATCGACACAGCAGTTCACTACCGCTATTTCATGGTGAGCAAACCATTGACGAACTACACCACCAGCATCATCGACTATTCGTATAACCCAATGCAGAAAAAGCTGGTCATGCTGGTTCCCGACGAGAACGGGCAGAAGATCTACACAAGCTATTATCGCCAGGGCAATCAAGATATCGGCTCCAGTCAATGGAGTCCTTACGCTCAGCAGCGGCTGATGAGGCACAAACAAAAAGAAACACAAATTGCAAGAAAAACTACCGAACACCGGTTCAAAAGTAGCCAACGCATTTCCCAGCAAAAGTCGCCCAACAGCATCCGACTGATAACTGCGAAAAAAGATACTGCCGTACGAGCGCAAAATTATTATGTGGAGCTGTTCCCAAATGAGCTGACGACCCAGATCGACTTCAGCTACATGAACTATAGCTATCAACCGTTTACCGGAGGCGGCTCCGCCATCTACCTCAACCCAGGGTTCAACGTATTTATCGGCTCCAAGATGGCTGACCTGATGGAGGACTATAAGATTGACATCGGCGTGAAACTGAACACCACGCTGGTTAACAACGAATATGTAATCCGATTCCGCGATTTGAGTAAACGCCTCGACAAAAGCCTGACGCTGCACCGTTATGTGACCGACGACGAGGCCATGTACGACTACTACCGCACTTATACCAACGAGGCTTTCTACACCTTGAGCTATCCTTTCAACGAGATTCTAAGCCTAAGAGGAACTGCCATTTATCGATTCGACAAGAGGGTGACTCTCGCTTTGCCTTACGGCACTGGGCTCTCCGAAGCCAATGTGATCACTAACCTTGGCGGCTTAAGGGGCGAGTTGGTATACGACAACTCCAAAAAACTCCAGACCAACCTTCATGTGGGATCGAGAGGAAAAATCTTTGCCGAGTATTACCAAACCATCGGGAAGGACTCAAAAAACCTGTTTGTGGTAGGCTTCGATTACCGCAACTACACTCGCATCCATCGCAATTTTATCTGGGCTAACCGCATTGCAGGCAGCAGTTCCTTCGGACAGAACAAACTGATTTATTACATGGGCGGTGTCGACAACTGGATCGTGGCCCGCTTCAATACAGAAACACCTATCGACTACGACCAAAACTACACTTATCAGACCTTGGCCACCAACATGCGAGGCTTCCAACAGAACATCCGCAACGGTAACAACTTTTTGGTGTTCAACACCGAACTGCGTTTCCCGGTCTTTAGCTACTTGCTCAACAGACCTATCAATATGCAGTTCATCAAGGACTTCCAGATTGTGGCCTTTGGCGACATCGGCACTGCTTGGACAGGTTGGAGCCCCTATAATCTCGCCAACTCACTCTACACCTCGCATTACCACGACGGCAACCTCGACATCAGCGTGACCAAGATTAAGGAACCCATTGTAGGTGGTTTCGGCATAGGCCTAAGAACCAGCGTTCTAGGCTATTTCGTTCGTGGCGACATGGCTTGGGGCGTTGAAGACGGCAAGATTAGCAAAAAGCCTCAATTCTACCTTTCGTTCAACTTAGATTTCTGATTAGCCCTGCATCTCTTGGTAGTTCGGCAGGTGATCCATGGCGTTCAGCGAACCGTTTTCCGTCTTAAAACAATAGCAATTCTCCCCATTGTAAAGCATGAGAAACTTCGGATGCAATGCCGAGTAGTAACGCACGGCTTGGTCCAACGTCTTTTGTGTCAGTTGAACAGAAGCGGCCTTGCATTCCACAATCATCAAGGGCTCGCCTTCGCGGCCAAACACCACGGCATCACAGCGTTTGTCAAGACCGTTGACCTTAATGGAATATTCCACCGCTAATAGCCCTTGCGGAACGCCAAGATGCTCCACCAGCAAGTATAGCACCTTCTGTCTCACCTCCTCTTCTGGTGTGAGGGCACAATATCGTCGCCTCAAAGGGTCAAAAACCTGCGTCTTCCCTTCCTGCGTCCTTGTTTTAAACCATTGAAGCGTTGGCATGGCTAACCATTATTCCTCATCCATTCGGATGCTGTAAAGGATGGATTGGAGCTGCAGCAGGTCGTCGCGTTTGTCGTGGTTTGGATAATACACGTAACCTTCCAAAGTAACCAAATTACCCGTTTTGTTGTCAGGGAAAGTGTAGGAAATGAACGGACCAGCCATATAGTCGCCCACCAAGCACCACATACCACGCATCTCAGCAGCGAAACCCGTGGGGTAATTGGAAATGTAATTCACCATTGGTGGGACAAATTCCTTCTCGGTGGTCATGAACGAGCCATCAGCGGGGCCTGGGACGTACCGTTGCATCAGGCGGTCACGCAACGAGACCAAACTACTCATCTCAAGCTGCACAGTATCTTTGTAAGGTGTAGTATAAATGAAGATACCGAAGCTGTTTTTCTCCAGCTCCTTACGGATCCACATGAAATCAGGCTCGTCTTTCGAGATGAAGAATCCTGAAGGGATAGTGATGTCAAACCCCATCTTTTCCTTAATACGCTGCGTAATCTTCACATCGTTTGAAGGTCTGAGCACAGACATGATGCGCTCACGCTCGACTTTATCATACATCACCTTATAGGCTTCTTTTTGTTCATTGAAGACCTTGCACCATGAAGTACGGTCGGGAGCCACGATCTTCATCACCCGCTGGGGAGCTGCCCAAAGGTCCTCACCCGTCTCTACCACAGGCTTTTCGAGGTTCGGATTGATCTCCACAATCAACAGGCATTTGTGTTTTTTAAACATATCGTTGAAGCCATTCACATTGATGTGCGACAACTTATTCATAGCCTCAGGCTGAGGCAATCCATACTGAGGTTGCAGGAAGAAGGCTCTGATGGTGTCGCCAATCATGCCATTCCACTGATCGTCGTTCTGGGTAACGACCAAAATCTCTGAGGTACCGCCTGCTGAGCGGTCCTTCCTTGATCCTTCCTTTTGATTACCACAGGCCGACATTAAGAGCATCGACATGGCAAGGAAGAATAATCCGATAATGTTGGTTTTTTTCATAATATCGATTTTATGTATTTCTTAAACACTTAACTCTCAACATGATACTTTTATTGTTATGAAACCCGAAGTTTTTGTTTCACGCTAATGGTATCCGTTTTGAGATTGTTCAGTTTTTTTAAGTTAGCCACCGTGGTATTATACTTCTTGGCGATGGAATTAAGCGTTTCACCCGATTTGACAACATGATATTTTGGGGATGAAGAGGTCCCTGAGTCGGAATGTCCAGTTGCCATCGGTCCGCCCGAGGAATAGATCGTCAGTTTCTGACCAACACTGATTACATCTTTTTTCAGATTGTTCCATTTCTTCAGGTTGGAGACGCTGATGTGGTATTTCTTGGCGATGGACGACAGCGTTTCGCCTTTCTTCACCACGTGAACAGTCCGGTTACTCACCTCCTTTACTTCCTTAAGGATCTTCTCCTTATCGACCATCTCCTGTGTCTTGTAAGCATAGATATCCTGTTCTTTTTCCACAAACTTAAGGGCGTATTGGGTAGGGATTCTCAACACAAAAGGTGTAGAGTCTGTAGCTGGAATAATATCTTTCAAATACTGCGGATTAAACGTCTTGAGATCTTCCATGGGAACGCCGATGGTTTCATTGAGCTGTGCAAACGAGAGCACGTCGCGAACCCAGACGGTATCAGTACCCGCCATGAGCAAGCCTGGATTCAATGGATAAAGATTATGTTCGGCGGCATAGCTGACCACGTAGTTGACAGCGATGAACGAGGGGACATAGCTTTGTGTTTCCCTGGGTAGATAGGGCCAAATCGCCCAATAGTCCATCACACCACCAGCACGGACAATGGCTTTGTTGACGTTGCCTGGACCGGCATTGTAAGCCGCCAACACCAAAAACCAGTCCTTATACTTACTATATAAATCAAGCATACATCGGCAAGCGGCATCGGTGGCTTTCAAAGGATCATAGCGGTCTTCAACTAAAGTATTGGAATTCAATCCGTACAGCTTTCCCGTGGCATACATAAACTGCCAAAGACCCTTGGCCCCCACTCGTGATCCTGCCAAAGGATTCAACGCCGACTCAATCATGGCCAAGTATTTCAGTTCCAACGGCATGTTGTATTTATCAAGTGTCTCCTCAAACATCGGGAAATAGACGTGTGCCAAGCCAAGCATTCTGCTTGTAAGCTTTCTACGCTGCATGGCATAGAGCTCGATGAAACGTTTCACATGGGCGTTAAACACCAGTGGAATGGTGGTTTGGCTGGCAAGAAACTCAATACGCTGGTTATAGATGCTGTCATCAAACACTGGTATCTCGTCAAAGTCGTATCCGTAAATGTTCAACCCGATGGAATCGACTTGCAGGTAATCGTTCCCGAAATAAGGTATGCTTCCCAGCGACTCAAACATCTTCATCACCTCTGATTCTCCAAAGACTTCACGTGCTTCCTGAAAATCAGCTTCACGCTGCTCTTCAAAAACCTCAAGACTGTCAGGAATGGTCACCTGTGCATTCAGATGAAATATCAGTATAAACAAAGACGTAAAAAGAAATACCTTTTTCATATTAAAGAATTTTAAGTCTATTGGCGTCCTGCTTCACAAAAATCGCCAACATAATAGTAAACGCAAGCAGGCTGGAGCCGCCGTAACTCAAAAAAGGAAGTGGGATACCGATCACGGGCACCAGACCTATGGTCATTCCGATGTTGATGGCCACATGGACAAAGATAATCCCCGCAATGGCATAGCCATAGATCCGACTGAACGCCAGCTTTTGTCGCTCAGCCAACTTAATGATGCGCACCAACATGCCCACATAAAGCAAAATGACAACCAGTGAGCCTTTGAAGCCAGCTTCTTCGCCGATCGTACAAAAGATAAAATCGGTATGTTGCTCAGGCACAAAGTCGTACTTGGTCTGGGTTCCCTGCAAAAAGCCCTTCCCCCAGAAGCCTCCAGAGCCAATGGCGATACGCGACTGATGGAGGTTGTAACCGACATTTTTAATATCGTCATTCAGTCCAAGAATTACCTCAATACGCAGACGCTGGTGGGGTTCCAGCACATTATAGAAGACATAATCTACAGCAAAAATGAAAGCAAAATAGATTACAAAGAGCGCTACCATCGTCCATAGTCCCTTCTTCCTGTAGTAAAGATAATATGCCAAAGTCAGCACAAACAAGCTCCCGATGACGATACACATGACTTTGGTGGACCAAATGAGCGTCAATACGAAAACTGCAACCGCTACCACCGCCATAATCATGACAGCACCAGCATATGGCATTCCTTCACGGTAAAGCAAAAAGATGAACGAGGCGAACACTAAGGCAGAACCAGCGTCATGCTGTAATAGCACCAAAGCTGCTGGTATAAAGATGATGAGATAGACACCAATACGCGTATTTCGGTTTCGCAGATCGGAATCCTGGCGGCCCAAAAAACACGCCAATGCCAATGCTGTCCCCAATTTGGCAAACTCCGACGGTTGTAGCTTTATGCCACCGCCGAAGTCGATCCACGAAGTGGCGCCTTTCGTGGCCCGACCATACACCAAGACCACTACCAACAGAACTACTACCAAGGCATATATCCAGAAGGCAAAGGCATCGAAGAACTTAGCATCAAGCAACAAAATGACAAAGCCCACCGCAAGAGAGATCCCAATCCACATCATCTGCTTACCGCAAAACTTTGAGAAATCGTAGATGGGATGATAATCCTCGCTCATTCCAGCCGAGTAAATACTCAGCCAGCCGATGAGTACCAATGCGAAAAACATCAGCAGCAACGGCCAGTCGACTTTCCCTATGAGACTATTCCTATCTGTCATTTTTTCTTTTTTATGGCATAATTGATGACTCCGTTCATCATGCGCTCCTCCACGGCGGGACGTTCAGTATATCCTTTGATGTATCGCTCCATCATCAGTGAAGCGATTGGTGCCGCCCAGGTGGAGCCATAGCCGCCATTTTCGATGATGATCGACAATGCGATTTTGGGATCTTCAACGGGGGCAAAGGCAATGAATATCGAGTGGTTGTCGCCATGAGGATTCTGGGCGGTACCCGTCTTACCTCCAGCTGTGATTCCAGGAATCTTTGACCCACGCGCCGTGCCGTGATCACCTTCAAAAACGCTTTTCATGCCTGCCTTGATCACCTTGTAATGGCGTTGTTCAATGCCAGTCTCCATCCGAGTAGTCATCTTTTCAGGGATAGCCGTGCTATCACCGAAGGAACGGATCAAATGAGGAGGATAATAGTAACCTTCGTTAGCGATGATGGCAGCTATGTTGGCCAGCTGCAACGGCGTCACCAAAATCTCACCCTGACCAATACCCAACGACCTAATTGTCACAGAATTCCATTTTCCTCCATAAGCTTTGTCGTAGTAGGCTCTCGATGGAATATTTCCCGAACGTTCGTAGGGAATGTCGGTATCGAACTTGTGTCCCAAACCAAGTTTATGGGTCATTTGGTACCAGTATTCATAACCTTTCTTTATATCGCCGAACTTAGGATTGTTGATGGTTGCCTTGAAAGCCTCATAGAAATAAGGGTTGCAAGAATTTTCGATAGCATTGGCCAAGTCAGGCGAAGGGCCATGGTGGTGAGTGCACTTGATAGGAGTGCTTCCCGGTCCGCTGCAATGGAACTGTGTAGCCGGAATAATGCTGCCACTTTGCAACGCAATCAGACCATTCACCATCTTGAAAGTCGAACCAGGAGGATAGGTGCCGCTGATGGCACGGTTGATCAGTGGTTTTTCAGGATCCTTGAGTAGTCTGTTATAATTCTCGCCACGGACACGGCCAACCAACAGGTTTGGGTCGTATGTCGGACTGGTCACAAAAGCAAGGATCTGTCCCGTTTTAGGCTCGATGGCCACGATAGAGCCTATCTTACCATGCATCAACCGTTCACCATAGGCTTGCAGTTGCGCATCAAGGCCGAGATAAATGTCTTTTCCCGGAGCCGGAAGCGAGTCGAGCGCGCCATCGAGATAACTACCTTTCTCTCGGTTGTGCACGTCAACCAAGACTACCTTCAAGCCTTTCTTGCCACGGAGTTCCTTCTCGTAGAATTTTTCAATACCCGACTGCCCAACGTAGTCGTCTCTACGATAATAGGGATCCGCATTGAGCTGTTCTTGATCGATTGGACCAATATCGCCCAAGGTATGGGCAGCTATAGCGTTGGGATAATGTCTGATGGTACGGGTTTGGAAATAAAAACCTGGGTATCGATAAAGGATTTCTCCAATATGTGCATAATCTTCTTTGGAAATCTGAGCAACAAAAACTGATGCTTTGATCCTCGAGTATTTCCTTGCCTTGAGGATGCGGTCCACATACGACTCTTTGGTAATGTTCAATAAACGGCAGAACTCCATGGTATCGATGGTTTTACTGACCTGTCCGGGAACCACCATGAGATCATAAACTGCCTCATTGTATACCAACAACTCACCGTTGCGATCGAACACCTTACCACGGGCGGGATATTGGGTGACATATCGCAGCACATTGTTGTCAGCAGACCGTTTCAACTCGTCGTCCAAGACCTGAAGAGAGAACAGTTTAATGAGATAAATCAGCCCCACAACGACGAAAACGCCGATGATCACATACTGTCGCTTGGCAAGATTTCGAGATGAAAATTTCATAGGTAAATATCCACTTGCAAAAGTAACTATTTTTTTGTGATTCAATAGGTGGATGATTCAGAAAAAATTGTATCTTTGCCTGCTAAATCTCTCTTATGAAGAAACTGATTCTGTTTTTAGGAGTTATTTTTTTAATCGGGTTGAGTTCATGCGGCACGAATAATGGCGGCAAAGTATTGCTGTCAAGGTCCTTTCCTACAATGAGTTGGGAACGGTTTGATTTTGTGAATGCCGACATTGAAGTGAAGAAAGCCACCACATACGATTTGGTGTTACAGGCTTCATTCGACACTACTTATTCCTATGACTATCTATCAGTGGTGTTTACCATTTTTGATTCATACGAGAATCCTTTCCGTACCAAAGCCTACCAATTCCGTCTGAAAGAAAATGACGGTTCATGGAAGTCGACACTTGTCGATGGTTGTTACCATTTCTCATTCCCCATTAACAATGAGATTTCCATCAATGAACCCGGCGTATACAGCTTTCAGTTAGAGAACCGCATGCCAATAACGCCTCTTTACGGGATCAAAGACATATCCATTATCAGCAACAAATAATTAAAATCAACGATATGAAACATTTAAAGATCCACAGAATTAGCCTAATCGCCATCATCGGCGTTTTGATTTTCTCTTCATGCGTCCCAATGAAGAAGATGCTACTTTTGAAAGACGCCCAAATGATTGACGAGAACAAATCCATTGAGTACAAAAATGAAAGAAGCCTTGATTACAGGATCCAACCTGGCGACAACCTCTACATCAGGGCCATCAACATCATCGATGAAAAGAGCTCCAGCGTACTGAACGGCGATGCTCGAAACAACTACATGACAAGTGATGCTGCCATCTACTTGAACTCTTTCACTGTGAATAAGGAAGGTTACATCGACTATCCGCTGACCGGTTTGGTGGAAGTCAAGAACCTCACTGTGGAGCAAGTCAAGGAAAAATTGCAGAACGAGCTTTCAAAATATGTCAAGGAAACGGCTCTGATGGTCAAACTGTCAAACTTCGACCTCACCATTCTCGGTGAAGTGACGAAACCTGGTAAATACAAAGTCTACCAGTCAGAAATCGGCATTCTAGAAGCTCTTGCTATGGCTGGCAATGTCACCAACTTTGCCAAAAACGATGCTGTGAAGATCGTGCGCCGTACTGATCTCGGCAGCGAGATCGTAACCGTCAATATTGGTGATGCCGACATACTCTCCTCTCCTTACTACTACCTGAAGCCCAACGACATCATCTACGTTGAGCCGTTGAAGTTCAAACAATGGGGCTTCACCTCATTCCCATATTCAACCGTGTTGTCCATCATTTCACTGGCCATCACCATCTTTACTATTTCAAGAAGTATCAAATAACAACCAGCACCATGAGCAATACACAAGAAAACCCTACTTTTCGCAACAAGGAATCAGAAGAACAGGGTGTTGACATTCGATCCTTAGTTTACATTTTCCTGAACCGTTGGTATTTCTTCCTGATCTGCGTTTTCATCGCAGTGGCATTGGGATGGTTATACAATTTCCTGAAAACGCCGTTGTACCAAGTCAACGGAACAGTTTTGGTCAAAAATGACAGGTCCATGCTTGACCCGACGTCAATCATGACCGGTGTATATTACGGCAACATGCAGAATGTTGACAACGAGCTTGCTGTTCTCAAATCATACAGCCTTAGTGAGAAAGTTGTCAAGAAGATGAACCTGGAAGTCTCTTATTTAGACAGAAGCGGCATCCGCTCTTCTGAATTTTTCAGAAACAACCCATTCGTTGTTGAATTCGACAAGCAGATTCCCCAAGCTGTCGGCTTATGGTATGAAATTACCATCAACGGCGATATGATCACGCTTCACGCCGAATCTAAGAATCACAGCGAATACGATTACGAAAACGAACAATTCATCGTTTTGAACCTTAAAGAAGAAATCAACATCAACGGAGAATATAAGGTTGGGGAATGGATTGACACGGGTTACAACCGCTTCATCATTAGGAAAAACTCCAATTTTAATGCCGAGATGCACAGCAATCGTTTGTTTGCTTTCTGTTTCAACGATTACCTGTCGCTGACCAAAAGCATGAGCTTCACTGCCGCTAACATCAGCAAACAGGCTTCCGTTATCAATCTGACGATGACAGGTACCAACAAGGTAAAGATTGTTGAATTCCTCAACAACCTGATGGATGAATACATCAACCGTGGTCTCGAAAAGAAGAACAGAGTTTCTGAAAACACCATCGAATTCATCGACCAACAGTTGGCCGAGACCGAAAGCGCACTTACCAGCGCCGAGATCAACCTGCAGGAATATCGTGCCTCACACGACCTTACTAACCTCAATGCCCAATCATCACAGATCATCACATCGTTGAAGAGTTTAGAGGAAGAGCACGCTTCCATGTTGGTCAACATGCAGTACTACAAACGCTTGCAGTCATACATGAGAGAAAACATCGACAACCCTGACAACCTTGCCGCACCTTCGGCCATGGGTATCAATGATCCTCTGCTGAACAAGTTGGTGCAAGACCTTGTCAACTTAAACCAACAGAAAGCTTTGCAACTTTTGACAGTGACCGACCAACACCCCGTCATCGTAAAACTTGACGAACAGATTGTCACCACCAAGCGCACCATCCTCGAAAACATCAACAACTTGGTTGAAAACGCTCAACTTGGCATTGATGACATTGAGAACCGTATCAGAAAGATCGAAGGCGAAGCTAAAAACCTCCCCCAGAAAGAGCGTCTATTGATTGGTTATGAACGTAAGTTCACGTTGAGCCAGGAGACTTATAACTACTTGATGCAGCGCCGTGCCGAAGCTCAAATCATTAAGGCTTCCAATACCGCCGACAACGAGGTGCTCGACTATGCAAACACACAACGCGCCTTGAAAGTGGCTCCCAAGAGTTCCATGAACTATCTGATCTCCTTCATCATCGGCATGTTGATACCTGCACTCTTCCTGTTCTTGAAGGACTACTTCAACACGAAGATCATGTCACGTAAAGACATTGAAAAGGTGACGGATTTCCCAATTATCGGTCAGATTGGAATGCTCAAAACCGACGATCCTTGCGTGGTCATCGCAAAACCCAAATCGCCTACCTCGGAAGCGTTCCGTTCCATCCGTACCAACATTGACTTCATCACGCAAGGCAGCCCCAAGTGCACCATTTTGGTCACCGGCGACATGCAGTCTGTGGGTAAGACATTCAACAGTATCAACATCGCCTCCATTTACGCCCTGTATGGTAAAAAGACCATCCTGCTCGGTTTCGACTTACGTAAGCCAAAACTGTTCCAAGAGTTCGGCCTTTCGAACAGCATCGGTCTAACCTCCTACTTGAGCAATAAGAATACCCTTGACGAGGTGATCCAGAACTCTAACAAGATAGAAAGTCTCGACCTTATCACTTCCGGACCTATCCCGCCGAACCCTGCTGAGCTTATCGCTTCATCGAAATGCGACGAGTTGTTCCGTGAGTTGAAAGAACGTTATGACTACATCATCATCGATACTCCGCCTTTGGGCTTGGTGACTGACGCCTTCCTGTTGATGAAGCACGCAGATGCCAACCTCTACATCGTTCGTCAGGGTCATACCGACAAGAACATCTTTGCCACCATTATCAAGGACATTGAAGATCGCAACCTGAAAGTTAACATCATCGTCAACGGTATCCGTCAGGATAGCAGTTACGGTTATGGAAAATATCGTTATGGCTACGGCGGTTATGGTGGTTATGGCTACGGTTACGGTTATGGCTACGGCTACGGCTATGGTTACGGCTACGGCCACTATGGACAGCATGGAGATGATACCGCCATTTATTATGGTGAGGATTCCCATAGTCACACCCACGAAAAGAAGAAAGGCCTGTTTGGCAGAAAACATCATCACCACCATCACAGCAAATAATCTGTAACGATGAAGACGGAGAAGATGCCGTGGCATGCTCTTTACGTCCATTCACGAGCCGAAAAAAAAGTGTATGAGCGACTAGTGGAGATGGGCTTGGAAGCCTATCTCCCGCTCGTTACTAAAATGAAGCGATGGAGTGACCGGATGAAAAAAGTGGAAGAACCCCTGTTCAAATCCTACCTTTTTGTCCGTTCCGATGAGAAGAAGCATTACGAAATCCTCTCCATACCGGGTGTCACCAAATTTGTGAGCTTTGAACGCAAGGCCGTTGTCGTTCCCGAAAACCAAATCATAGCAGTGATGAAATACTGCAATGACTATACTGAGGACGACGAGCTTGTTAACGACACCGAACTGCACGAAGGCCAATTGGTGATGATTACCAGCGGCGAGTTGATGGGACTCAAGGGACGACTGGCACCTATTAATAATAAAAAGCGCTTGATCGTTTTCATTGAATCCGTGGGGCATTACCTCCCCATCAACATCTCCCGTTCCAAAGTGGAACCAGTGCACGAAAACATGATTATTGAAAACTAGAAAAATAAGACTATGAACACAGAAAAAGCTTCATCTACAAAATCCAAAGGATGGATTTATGCCATACTTGGTTTATTAGCAGTTATCATCATTGGATTATCATGCTGGCTGATTTCACTTAAGGGAGACCTGAATTCCCTTGAAAGTGAGAAAGAGCAACAAAGAGCCGATTTCCAGGCTGAAGTCGATAGTTTACTCAAGGTACACAACGAGTTGAAAGCTAATTACGGCGAACTCAGTTCACAATTGGCTGAAAAGGATAGTATCATCCAAGCTGATGCTGTGGAAATCAAGAAGTTGCTTGACTCGCAATGGGATTACAACCGTATTAAGAGAAAAGTGACCGAACTGCAAGCCATCTCACAGAATTACGTTCACCAACTCGACTCTCTGTATGTCGTCAACCAAGAGCTGGTCGCAGAAAACGAACGCATCCGCGAAGAGGTACAGGAAGAACGCAAGCAAAACAGGAACCTCCAACGCCAAAAGGAAGAACTGACCAACAAAGTCAACCTGGCTACCGTCTTGCGTATCTACAACCTCACCGCCGACGCTGTACGCTTTAAGGGCGGCAGTCATGAAACCGAGACCGACAAGGCTGGCAGAACAGAACGCATCCGCGTGATGTTCACCATCGGCCAAAACGACTTGGTAGATGCCGGTCCAAAAACCTTCTACCTCCGCATCGCCGATCCTACAAAACAAATCATCACTAAGGGTATGGGCGACGAGTACGCATTCACCTATCAAGGCGAATTGCTCCAATACACTGAAAAAGTCACTGTGAACTACGAAAACAAGGAGAAGGATGTCCGTGCATATTACATCAAGCCTTCGGGCAAGAATATGCAACCCGGCTATTATTTCGTTGATATCTATGATGACAACGACAATCTGATTGGACAGACTTCATTCGATCTGAGGTAAGCCGACTTTCAGCGCAACACCTCTTTCAGAACCTCATGCGACTGCAAACCCTTCAACACGGGGGCATGCAGTCGCATGAATGTTAATATACCATCGAGAATATCATTACGCTGCTGACCCGTCATTACAACAGACTGGAGGTTGTCAATGCCCACATTAAGCAAACATGACAATGCGGCACTCTCAGCTTGCTCAAAATAATAAGGATGAGGCGGCAATTCCCTTACAAACAGTCCTTCAGTCATGTCAAAATAAGTCTGTGGCTGATAGTTTGATTGGGGATAAAAACCCAAAAAACGACTTAGCTCAAGGGTAAAATACAAAGGGAAATTGGCATAACCAGATTCCACTAAATCCAACCAACGTACCGATTGTGAAACGAAGCCATACAACTCGTCGTTCCTCTCTTGCTGGGTCAAGGTACGCGACAACAGCTCAGAAAGGTAAATCAATATGGCACTTTTGTTCATCACAAAGGGGATGGATTGGTAGACGTAGTCAAGCTCCACGTCTTTCAAAAAGGCCAATCCGCCAGGGCGGGGCTTCCCATATTGCACAAAACTAAGGAAAGACATCGGTTGGAACAAGGCGGCACGATGATGCGAAGCCTTGCCTCGAACCCCTTTGACCATATAGGATTGGAGACCGTTGTTGAGGGTATACATCCTTACGACAAGACTGGTCTCGCCGTACCGAATGTTTTGCAACACGAAACCTTGGGTCTTTTCGTCCATCAGTTCATCACCAGAATTTTGGTAACGTACTTTTCTTTGCCGTCTCTGGTGCTGACAAACACCAAATAAATACCAGGCTGTACTTTTTGGCCCTTCAGCGTGGTGCAATCCCAAACCGCCTGACCACCTTCTGCAATCAACTCTGTCACAAACGAGCCATCAACCGTGGTGATACGCACAAGAGCGTCTTCAACCAATCCTTTGATGCCGACAAAACCTTGAAAACCAGGGCGGACAGGATTGGGATACACCGTCACGTCTGTATTGGTATCCCCACCCGGAGTAGCCGAACCACGATAGGAAATCACTCCTTGATTCGTGCCAAAAAACACCTCTCCGTCATCATTGATCGCCATGGAGGTCACGGAATTGTCGAGCAACGGGCTGTTGTCAGTATTAAAATGAAGCAACTCCGTTCTGCAATCGGGTGACATTTCATAAATCCCCGACTCCAAACCAAACCATTTGTTGTTATTGCCATCAATGGCTATGCTGAGCACCTTGATTTCATTGAAAAGTGGATCCGCCTGATCCGTGCCGTCATTGCGGGGTACCAGCACCACTTCAGCATCATGACTAGCAGCGTCAAAGATCTTTTTTGAATCCGAGAAATAACATGGGCCGCTATCGGTACCCACCCACACCTTGCCATCACGATCGAGTGCGAGACAGTTTACTGTTGTACCCGAGATACCGCCTTGACCGCTGATGCAACGCAATACGGCAACCCTGTCATCCGCTTTGTTGTCCAAAGTGCCATTGTCATCGAAAACAAAGATCTTGTCATCGCTACCAGCACGACGGATGATCCATTTATAATCATTCTTATCGATAATCATGGTAGAGATATCCACCCCACTGAGGGAGCCTCCGAGATTGAAGGAACGCCACACACCATTCCTATCCAACGCTGAAAGCAGGTCGTTAGCTCCTGAGTTAGCTACCCATAACACGCCTTTGCTATCAAAGCCAAGACCACTCACAAGAGTCAACTGCAGATCTTGGACCCAAGGCTGAAGGCTAGATGGACTAAAACCGACATCATAACGATCCACGTATTCGTCGTCCTTGAATTTCAACAAGCCATGCCCCCAGGTACCAACATAAACCACCGTGGTATCTATTGGATCAGCGGCGCAACACACATAATCCGTGATGTTTTCTGTTCCCAGTTGAGGAATAGTCATCCTATTTATGTTCGTCCACCAATCACCATCGAAATGGCACATGCCATCCCAAGAATATAGTTTGGCCCAATTCGTAGCATGTCCACCCGTAGCTATCCATACTTGTTTGCCTCGAGAACTTAGTTCAAAGACATTCTTACTGGAAGGACCGTTAGGTGTTAATTGGTCATCATAATTCCAGCTGTTTTGAGCCTTGATCAAACCCCTGCGACGGTCGCCAATCCAATAATAGTTATCAGCATCCCTCGCTACTGAATTCGGAAGCAGCGTGCCTCCACATGAATAGATCTCAGCAACAACTTGCAACAACTCATTATAGATATAGATCTTATAGGTTTCACAAACCAAAAGATTGTCTCCACATACACGGAACTCCCTCTTATTGGCTGTCATCTCGCGGTCCATATAACCCCAGTTGTTTCCATCAAACATAAAGGTTGTATCAGCATTGAATACATCTGTTGCATAGTTGACGAGGAGTTTTCCTCCAAAGACCTCCATCTCTTGGTAACCGAGATGCGGGTGAATCAAGCTATTGTCAAACGTCCAAGAAGCGTAATTGGCCAAGTTGGGATTGTTCTCCTCAGCGTAATAGAGGCCGTCAGTGGTGGAAGCATAAATGCGTCCATTGTAAAAGGCTATGTCTGTTACATTCACTGCACTCCCTTCAGAACCGATGTAATAGGTATCCTTCACCTCTTTACGGTTCAGGTCAAAAACCACAATACCGAAACCGCAAGCACAAAAGGCAAGATCATCCTTAAAAACAACATTATTAATGGTCTTGTTAACCATGATGTTCTTGTCCTTAATATCGCTCATATTGAAAACATCACCTTGAGCATCAATAAGATCAATGTTTGCATTGGTATAAGCCACCATTAAGACGTCAAGCTTTTCGTTACGAGAAATCTTGGATATCCCAATGTCTGAAAGACCGTTGATCTTATTCAGAATCTGGAGGCTGTTGTCTTCCTTGTCGTATGTGAACAACTCATACGGCGTGGCTGCATACACTTTAGGGCCAAGCAACTCCACGTCAATGACTTCATCATAAGGCATGTGAGTACGCCATTTGCCAATACCAACACCTTCTTGTGCAAAAGCACTAATTCCCACTGCGAAGAGCATGAGTGAAAATATGTATTTCAAACGATTCATAGCAAGTTATTTTGAGCGATAAAGATACAATGTTTTTTTGAAATAGGTTTGTATGTCAAGGAAAAAACGTAATTTTGCAATCGAAATTGCATGGCCCTATAGTTCAAGGGATAGAACGGAAGTTTCCTAAACTTTAAATCTAGGTTCGAGTCCTAGTGGGGCTACTTCAAGTTTTGCCAATTATTTGAATTTCAAATATTTGGCTTTTTTATTTCCTTGAAATTCCCCACTTTTTCCCCACATATGCAGGAGATAACGAAAAAAGCACCCCCGGGGCTGGGGTGCCTCAGGGGTGCAGGTGCATTTAAAATTCCTCTCGGAACTTTCAGCAAAAATAGTCATTTTTTCGATGCTCCTACTATTTTTTGATGGTTCCTGGTGAAAAAACCTTCACTTTGACTGAGTCTTTGTTGAAACGTGCGTTTTTCTTTTTACAATCCTTCAAACTCCACACTACAAAGGCGATCCGATATGTGGGTTTTAAACTCGTTCCAGATCTCCTCGTAAAACGGCCCAAAGGCTGAGTAAATCCTATCATAGATTTCGTCTTGTGCATCGTGGCAATATGCTTGCGAGAAGTCATCGTAAAGCGTCTCCACGATATCCTCTAACGTCATCATGTGTTCAAGGATCCCGGCTGTGTGTTGAGTGATTGCGATTTGGCCTGTCTGTTTGGCCTCTCTGAAGGCTTGAAGCCTTGTTTTTGTTACGTTTTCCATAGTTTGTTGTTTTTGATATGTTTCTTTGACTGTTTAATCGTGCCTGCAAACATACAAACAAAAAATGAAATAACAACATAATTTGCTGAAAATCAACGTTTTGTTCGCACTATGCGAACAGTTCACGCTCCCGATGGTGGCAATACGGGCACTCATCCCAGGAGCGCCGCAAATCATATTCCCTGTGGCAATTCTCGCACTCATGCCAGATTTCGTGATTGTATCTTACCATTGTTGCTCCACTGTTGTTATGGTCAATCCTCGTATAATTCCTCCACCGTTACCTCTCCAATTCCCAACTGTTTTACCAATTCCGGGAAACTAACGATAGTTTGGGTTTCCGCTATCTGTACCTCTTCGCTCTGCTTCGGCCTCCCAAACGCTCTATCCAGTATTTTCTCGATGGCCTCAAACGAATCTGGATTGGAAAGGAGCTGCCGGGCCCTGGCCTTTATGATAATTGGCACGTCGGTACGCTCCACAAGCTCTTTGAGGGATTCATCCGTAAGCCCCAACAGGTAACGGTCTATTGTGGCCGCCTCTTCCTTGGTAACTGGTTGCGCCCCGGTGCCGTCTATAGCGTCGATCCACTTTTGTACTCTGTCCTGTTTGCTTACCAGTCCACCTTTGCGCTGCTGCTCCCTCGTGAGGTTGCAGCGGTGGCCCTTGGTAAAACGTCCTTTTTCGTCTCTTCCTTCCATGGCTCCTTTTTTTATGGGTGTCCGATTTTGTAGTATTTTCCTTTTTTATTGGTGTGGAATTCAGTAGAATTTTCTGAACTCCACCGCATTTTCATTGAAATAGCCGTTGGGGTCGCTGCTCAGCGTCCTAGTGTGAGCTATATAGTCATCCACCCGGATAACTACCTTTGATTTCCTAAATTGGTGTATTAAGGCCCTGGCGTGATCCGAGTAACGCTGGGGTGTGCTTATGGGAATGATGCAAAACAAATCGATCCCGTTTGTGGCCAGTCCACAATATGCAATCTGGGGGAGGTTGGGGAGTTCACGTCTAAGCTGCTCCAGGTCGATATCCTTATTGTCAGACTGCAGTATGTTGAAATCCATCAAACAAGTGTAACAAATCGGATAATAGGCTCTCAACTGGAAACTGTATGTAAGCACACAGAAGGGAGTGAATATCGGTAACTGATCCTCCAGGCGCTTTCGCTCGATGTGGCTTGGCTCGCTCCTCATGGCGTACACCTGAGGGCTGTTTGCACGTAACACACTGAATATGGGTAGCCGGTCGCCTTCTGCATCCCATCCATACACCGGGGTACGGAAGTAGCACGATACTAAACGCTGAGCAATGGGTTTCTTTCTGGCCAGCTCTACAACCTCATCCGATATTCCGTAAGGGTTCCAGGTGGTGTTGTCGATGGTTGGGTAGTATTTGGCTTTCTGAGGCATATACATTGTTAGACGTTTCCAGTTTTTCAATCTTGGTTGCAGGCTGATTTTTCGGCATCCCTATTATTTACAAGGGTTTTCAGTGGGTGCAACCTGCAACTTAACATATATAAAAATTTATATAATAGGCTTTCTTATTAATATTTATATAGTTGTGGTTGCAGGTTGCAGGCGGCATATCATACTGTTATTCATAGCGTTATAAAGATTTCGGCTGCAACCTCCTATTTTCCGTTAATGATCTTGTTAACATACTGATGGCTCAACCCCAGCGAATCCGCAAACTGTGACTGGTTTTTGATGTCATCTGCCAGGCCCCTGATACAGTCCGCCCGTTTCAGTTTGTTGGTGGTGTCCGTGATAGTGTCGTACACCTTCATGGCCGTTTTCTCGAAATACTCCATACAACGTAACGAGTATTTCATGTCGGCTCCCAGTATTTCCAGGCTCCACGCCTCCCCCGTTTCGTCCGATGCGTAGCGCAACACCCGGGTAGTCATTGCCCAAATAATAGCGTATATCTCCAACTTTCCGCAAACTGCAGCCCTATAGCCGTATATGGTCTGGTTGTTTTTCCCCTTGCTGTGCTCTATCTTATAGTTTTTGTAAAGCTCCTGAGCCTCACTGTCAAACTCTATCTGTATGGTTTCCTTATGGTTGAGCAATCGGTTTATTATGGTTTCCCAGCTCGATTCAACGTCTTTTGTGCTGAAGGTTTCCCCGCTCTCATCGAAACGGAAATCCTCCGGGACTGCATACCAAAGGAAACGGGGTAGCATACCGTCCGTGATCATTGCTGAGCCTCCGAAAGTGCGTTGCAACACGTCCGGCTGTATGCCTCCAATAATGCGGACTATGGGGGCTTTTATCAAATCCACCCCGTCACCTCTCCTGGTTCTTTTGTAGTCGGAATAGCTGCCAAAAGTGGTTAGGAAAAACTTTTCATCATCGCCCCGGTCTCTATACCTGTTGAGATTCCCGAAAAACGATAGGATCTCGTCGCAAAGTGCCGTAACCCCGTTGGGGTTGAATCTGAGTGCGTCCTGGTACGCCTCCAGGGTGTAGTCCTGCAGCAATCCTATTTGATAGGGGACTTTGGCTTTGTCCTTCTTATCCTTCCCACCGGTGGCTAGTTCCCATTGGTGGAAAGCCTCCCTGTCTGCCAGTTCCAGGGGCTTGAACATTTTTTTGATAGTGCCTGTTTTGTTCGCCGTGCTTTCTCCCACCAGCGCCGTATAGAATTGAGGATAACACGTGTATATGTCGTTAGTCCAGTAGAAGCGGTTCCCAGCTGCTTGTGCCGCCGCTGCCATGGCTGCACCTGTAACAAACTCCAGGGGGCAATTAAAAGCCTTTGCGTATTGCTGGATAATGTTTTGCACCGTGTAGGGTAGCCCGTCGATGGGTAAACGGATAGGATCCTCCCCCAGCAAATTCTCTGATAATATGCTCATCCGTCGCCTCCTTCCAGAAATAACAGTTGGTACCAGGCACGAAACGAGGCAAAATCCCGGGCAACATAGTAAATCCCGCCCGCCTGCTCAACCTGTTTCTGGTACTCCTTCTGCTCATCACTCAAACGGTCACGGCCTATTTTAACCTCTATCTTTACGCTCCTGCCCCCGATGGTTGCCGAAATGTCGGCACTCCCCACGGTACCTCCCGAGGGCCTCCACTTGATGCCTCCAACGGTGTAGGTATGCCCCAATACGTCCGTAACGGTTCGCCTTGTGTCTTTGGCTATTCCCATGGTGTTGACACGCTCAGCCTGGCCACCGTTGAAGCGGATATAGTCGATAATGCACTTTGTCAGGCCGTTGGCTGTATCGTCTCTGTATTTGGCCCTGGCCAGGTATCTAGTTGGCGTGTTGGGGTGCCGCCGCTCATTGTCCCTGTCTGCCATCGCCTCCAGATCCTTGACGGCCTGGGGCTTTCTGTAGGGTGTCTTTTTCTGTTTCTCCATGGCCGTTATTTTACCATTATAAGTTCAACTTCCGATGAGTTTGAATCCTTGCTGATTTCAAAAAGTATGGACTTGATAGCGAAGAAACGGCCATACTTGCTGAGATAAACGGATCGTGCGAGGTCTATATGTTTGATGTCCAACTCGTTTAGTCTTATCTGCTCTTTGATAACCTTAGGCTTTCTGATAATTTCAGTGTACGTGGTATAATACTTTGACGTGATTTGTTGGGCTGATAGATCCTTGAAGGCCAGGCGTGTTACGGCCTTGCTGCCGTAGTTAAACCACTCCGTAACCCTCATTAAGCGGTACTCGCACTCTGTAAAATCGGCTGTAAGTAGGCTATACCCTTGCTCCTGCTCGTATTTGAGTTTGTATTGTGGTATGGTGTTGCCGTTGGTTGCGGCCCACGGGAAAATAACCAGGTCTTTCTCCATTTTCAGCGTATCGTCATCAACTATTAGAAAGTCCTCGTTTTTCACATGGTCTTTAGGATCGTCTTTGTATGCAATACGGTTTTTCCTTGCGAAATCATCCAGGCTGAAATCCATTGTTTCCGGGGCGTCGCTGTGGCTGTTGGTTTGAAGTAGTTTATTACTCCAATCGTAACAGTTTACACCCCAGATTTTGTTTTCCAGCTCATCGAAAGAAATAAAATCGATGCGGCCTTGTTGCTCAACGTTGAGCATTGGGAAAAGCCCGTACAATTCACATACGGCCTTCACAAAGTCGATTTGTGAAATGTCGGGTAGGTTCGGAATCAAATTAAATTTGTTCGGGTAGTCGTAAGTTCCAGAATAGGTTGTGTAATCCATCACCTGCAGCGGGTGTTGCTCGCCACCGTTGGTAACCTCGAAATTCTGTAAGTAGTTATACATCACGGTATAGCCTCCAATTCCTTCGGTTGGCATTTTCATGTATAGACGGCCTATCTCTTCCCCTGTATTCTCGCTTCCCTTCAATTTCATGTTGCCAATATAGATTAAATACCTGCCAATAGTGCTGTATTGCGGTTCGATGTATTTTTCCTCCCCGGTTACAAGGTCTTTGAGGTACAACCTCATCTTTGACGTGTCGTTATTCAGCCTATCCATCAACCAGCCTACATCGTTGCCCTTGAACATCATATTGAAATATAGGGTTACTCTCCCGTTGCCATGTGATAGGACGCTTAAATACTGGCTTCTTTTTATGGTGTAATCCTCTTCCAAAAGCTCGGGATAGAAGTAGAAAGTTGAGCCTATCTGGGTTAGTGTAAAGTCGCCGTTGTACTCGATTGGGTGAAGCACCGGGATACCTTGGGGTTCGTTGCCGTCTATGTGGGTCAGTACCAGTGCCAGATCCTCCATGTCTCGAAGCACCGATAAGGGTAGCACGAAATCCAGATTGTTAGCGTGTATTATCCTCTCCCATATCTCCCTCAATGTCACAAATGGATGGATGTTGCACACGTCAACGTTTGAATCTTCACGGGTGTAATCCCCAGGGTTATAGATTCCAAAATACATTGCCTTGCTCAGCCCGTTTTGTGCGTTGTAACTGGCTGGATCGTCGCCGTACCATATAGGCGGGTATTCCTGGGTATCGTGGGGAGAAAAAGCCGGTGGAGTGAATATGTAGGCCGCTCTCCAGTTCCACTCGATACACTCTTGATTGTTTGGCAATTCCCGTAAGGATTTATCGTCGCTGATCCACTGTTTATAGTTTTGAAGCAATCCGAAAACTATAACAACCTCGTAATCTTCTGCCACGGAAAGAAGCGCCATATAAGCCTCTCCCAGAATGTCTATACCGTTTATGTAACACCGGCACTCATGCCACTTATACGGAAAGCCGCTCTCATAATTAGGTTTGCAGGCAAAATCAAATACCATGTCATTATGTACCGTTTTGGGTAACTTGATTGAAAGCGTGGAGCTGCTGGTTATTGTGGAGATAGGCGTAAACAGATTGTTTACAATCTGGATTTGAAACTTTGGGTCTCGTTTCATATCCAACATTTCCCACCGTGAGGTCTCGCTGTTCCCGTTTTTTATCACTACTCCTGGGTTGGCTGGGGTGGATTGCTCAGCGCCGCCTATTTTAACTCGTATCTCAACGTCTGTTCTCATTGCTCCTCCTCCATCAATTTGTTAATGTCCGAAAGTCTGTATCTGTCGCTCCCTCCAATTCTAACCGGGGAGATTAGCCCCTTTTTCTTCCATCTCCATAGTGTTGTGTCGCTGATGCCTAGCGTTTCCAGCACTTTTTCCGTTGATAGGTAGGTTTCCGCCCTGCCATCCATGATAGATTGCTCCAGCTCCTCTTTGGTCTGTGAAATCAACAGGGTGGCAAATTCTTTAAGATCACCGGCTGAAACTGTTATGTTGATTCCGGGGGCTTCTGTTATTAGTTTTGATAAGTCCATATTTCACTCTGCAAACAGCGGATGGTTTGCGCTGTTTCAACGGTGCAAAGGTGAAATAAAATGAAACCCTAGGGGTTTACACTGGTTGACGGTAAGCTGTGAATAAGTAAACCGTGTCAACCGTCAATTAATTGTTTGTCAGTTGTTTTACTTTTTCGGAATCCTCAACAATTGTTAGGATAGCGTCGATTTTGTCCTTTTTTTCCTGGGCTATTTTTGTTTGGCTATTCAGTTGCCGTAGTGTTTTGGGGTTAATATCCGTACCGTTGAGCGTGAAACACCTTGCAGTAACCGCCCATATAGCCTTCTTGTTTTCCTCATAGAAGCACCTGTAAACGAAATACACAAGTTCGTTTTCACCGGCCAGCCATTTTATCCGGTTTGCGGCCTGGTCTTTCTTGATGCCGCAAATAGACGTAAAGTCCGATCTTTCCCCATCTATGTATTTCTTTTCCTTCAGCTGATCGTATAGACGTTGCACCTGTTGTTTATTCATTGTGACGGTGAAAGCCGTTGCTATCGGCTTTCCTTTAGGCTTCACTATTTCAGCCCGTTTCGGCTCAGTCTGGGCGGGTTTCGGTTGCTTCCTCATATCGCACGCCCATTGCTCCAGCGTGGCCTCCAGCGGCTTGAAAACACCGCCCCTTTGCCGTTTCCCTCCGTAGTCTTTGCGGAATTTCTCTAGCACCGCCGTTGCATAGGCCCCCGGATCTAGGTGCTGTTTCGGCTCCTGATTAACAACAGCCCTCCACCTCTCACAGCGTGAGAGTATCACAGTGGCCGTCCTGGAGTTGTCACCGTCCAGATATACGGTCACGGCCTCGACAATGGCCGTTGCTAGTTTCTTGCGGTCCGATGTGTTGATCTGAATAACACCCCCCAACGTAGTACGGACGCTGCAGCTTGTTTCGCTGAGCAATTCTTCCAGGTGCTTATCTGATAGCGTGTAATTGGCTTTCAGCGTCTCGCAAAGGTGTTTCACCGAAAGTCTGTCAATATTTGTTTGCTCAGCGTTGATTGTGTAGTTTGCTTTCATGATGGCCTCCTTAGTCTAGTAGTGAAACGAGCTCTTTTTTCATATCTTCGTCGATATCACGGTATCTGGCGAACGCCTGGGAGCCTTCCTTGTGGCCGCTCAGCTTTCCAACCAGGTTAGGATCCTTTACCTGTTTGTATAGGTTCCCCACGAAAGTACGCCTGGCCATGTGTGAGGATGCCACCTCATAGATAGGCCGTTTCTCCTCTTCCTTGGTAGTGGGATTCAATACGGTTACTAGACGGTTAATCCCTGCAACTTCAAACACGGCTTTGATCGCTCTATTGTATTGTGGCTGGGACGGAAACGGTAGAAGTCTATCCCCCTCGATATCCTTATAGCGGTTATAGATTTCCATTGCTTGTTTGTTCAACGGAACTCTTACTGTTACCGGCCTCCCGTCCTTTGTCTTTCTGGGGATATACTCAACAGCTCCGTTTATCACGTTGGCTTTCTTCATGGCCCACAAATCCGATACCCGGCACCCTATACAGCACTGGAAAACGAAAATATCACGGCTTACGGCCAGTGATCCCTCCAGGCTTGCGGCTGCTATGATGTTCCGCTCCTCGATGGTGATATAGTAAGGGGTTCCGTATTCCTCCTGGATGATTCTATACATGGCAAAGGGGTTGTTTCGGGTGTACGGCTCGATGGGATCCTCTTTGCTCAGCCCGTTAGCCCAACGGAAAAACGCCCTTAGCTTTTTCATGGTGGATATAACGGAATTGTCACCCCTTGGCTCAGGCCTACGGCTCTCTGGTACGGTTTCCATAATATCTAGATAGGTTTTGCCTATCTTTTTGCCGCTCTCGGATGCTTTCCTCACCCTCTCCAGTGCGGAATCATAGTACGTGTGCTCCTCTCTCAGAAACTGCTCAAAAGCCTTTAGGGTGTCCGCTGTGATTGTGTCGAATTCCAGTGGGGTACCAGTGTATAGTGAGAAACGTTTTAGGATTCTCCATACAACACGGTAATTGGTTTTCCTAACCTCCGAAAACTTCCCCTTGCAGATATAATCCTCAAACACTTTCAACAGGTCGTGGCCGTTTGTGGGTTGCTCATCCGGGGACTGATCCGATGGGTTGAGCAACGATTCCAGCCAGCCTTGTGAAAGCGCCGTTTTCCCCGCCCCGGCTTCGTCAAACGCTTCTTTGATATTGTTTTGAAGTATTGTAAGCTGAGCATCTATGTTGCGCAAACGGGTTTCCAGCTGCTTTTGAAACGGTGTCTTTACCCCCCTCCAGTCTGGAATGATAACGCCGCCTCTTTTTTCATCCCATAGGGGCTGATTCTTGCGGCTGTCTATATCGTCGATGTATTCTCTAGGGGCAAACACCTTTGTTTTGCCGTACTGATCGGTTTTTCCATGCCTGAAACGTACCAGTACCTGGTAGTCGGCCATTGTTCCTTTGTCGGTTGTTTTTAGGATTTCATGGGGCTTCGTCGAAAGCCTGAAAGTGATAGTTGCCATGGTGAAGAATTTTAAATGCACTGCAAAGGTAAAAACAATTTTCAAAATTCCCCACTTTTTCCCCACTTTTTCCCCACTTATGCGAAAGAAAACGAAAGCGATTGAAATTGTTTGAAAATTCAATCGGTTTGTAATTTGCAATAAATCAATGCGTTATTTTCGTAATTCTCTGAAAAACGAAATAGTTTGAAACACTGGGGATTTTCAGTTTTATATTCCTAGTGGGGCTACAATCAATCCACACATCCCTAATTGATCACCAATCAGTTAGGGATGTTCCTTTGGTACACTCGTAAAAGCCCCACCATGCTGATTTTGCAATACAGACATCACATATCTTCCATCGACAACCCTATCTGCTTGACGTCATATTTCAACTCCGCAACCAGCACCTGGCAATAGTGCCCATTAAACTCATCCAAACTATCCGCCTCCGCGCTCCGCGCAAACTCCAACATCACCGTCAAAGCACTATCCGGCTGCCGCCACATCAAACTGTCAATTCCCTCCAGTGTCCGGTAGGCCGTCCCCCTCTGAGAGGGGGTGGCCGTCAGGGCGGGGGAGTCAGGTGAGTACCCGCAACCAGCGAGCACCACCATCAAAACAATCCCTATGGAAAACCACCATTTCATGCCCGCAAAATTAGTCAAAATCCATCAAACTCAATCAAAAATTATCCTTCTCTCTATGGGAATCAGGAGAAACCCTATGTTTTCTGACAATTTGTCAGCAGGAACGTGCCATTTGCACATTTTCGCTAATTGGCATTTTTGTTGCGATGAAAAATAGAAAAAACCAAAGATTTGAAATAAAATTCCAGAATAAACGACAAACCTAATGATTGAAAAAGTTGAAAAGAAACTAAAAATGGACGATTACGACCTTGAGGCTGTCTTTACGCCGACAGTCATCAACCTGTTGATTGCCGCATTCTTTATCATCTGCACACTCAAAGACACACTACTGACAGCGGAATCAACCATTTGGTGGCAAACCGCTGCTGTCATTGTCACCCCCATTGCCGTGGAGGTGATATTATTCAGGTTCTTCATGCAAACATTCCGCGAGTCATCCAAACTGTTTGAGTCACTCCTTTACCGAAAAGATCGGCTCAACTTCCCCACCACCTCCATGCTATTGCTTGGCGATAATAGCATCAGTCAGCTACAAAAGAAACGCATACGACAGGTGCTCAAGTCAAAATATAATATCAACCTTCCCTCCAAAGCCAAAGAAGAAGCCAACGAGATGGAAGCCCGCAGAACGGCCAAGGATGCCGTTGCGCTAATACGCAAAGAAGTGGCCGACAGCGGCGACACCATGACTCGCCGCAAACTGAAACGCTACGGCACATTCCGCAACTTTCTTGGCGGTGCCTTGTATTGCCTTCCTATTTGCCTCGCCTGCTGGATTGTCAACCTCTGTCTCAATGGTTCCAGTGTATTGGCCCTGTCAATTGCTTTAACCATATACATAGTGTATTCTACTGTGGATTTCTTTCTTGTCAAGAACACCGCTGTCGAATATGCTGAAAGTCTCATAACAACCTTTGATAAAAACAATTACAATGAAGCATAGTATGAAATTTTACCCCGTAGGTAACGGGGACTGCTGCCTTGTAAACATCGGCGGCCCAACTAAGAAAATGATGTTCGACTGTAATTTCCGCCAAAAGGCTGAAAACGACGATGACGAAATGTTTGACGTTCTGGACGATCTGATCAACCATGAACTCACCAAAAAATACGGACTACCTTTTCTGGATGCATTCCTGCTTACCCATCCTGACCAGGACCACTGCCGCGGCTTTGGTGACAAGTTCTTCCTTGGCGACCCCGACTTTATCAATGATAGCGACAAGAAAAAAGGCAAAATACTCATCGGTGAGCTTTGGTACTCACCTCGTGTTTTTGAAGAATACACCATCGACTTAAGCGATGACGCCAAAGCATTCAAAAAAGAAGCGGCACGACGGATGGAACTCTACAAGGCCAACAAAAAGAAAGCCGAACACGAAGGCAACCGTATCCGCATTATTGGATGGACGGACAACAAGGATCTTGAAGGCCTCGAAGACCGCATCACGGTCCCTGGAAACTTGATTTCAGAAGTGAACGGCTCCAAATGCAATTACTTCGAAATGTTTATCCACGCACCTTTCAAGAAAGATATCGAGAACGCCGACCGAAATGAAACCAGCATTGTTTCGCAATTAAGGTTCAAATCCGATAAGAAGGATACCCCTATTGCTCGGGGATTCCTCGCTGGTGATGCCGAATGGCACGTCTGGGACACCATCATGACTGTGAACAAGAATGACGATTTTCTGAAATGGGACTTATTGGAGGCGCCTCACCATTGTAGCTATACCTTCTTTGCCGATGACAGGGAAGACGAGCCCAATCAAGCCTCACTTGATTTCTTGGACAAGAGAGAAGAAGGGGCATTTGTGGTCTCTTCCTCAAAGGTTATAAAGCAGAATTCCGACAACCCACCCTGCCAGAAAGCAAAGAACCGCTATGTGGAGCGAGTTGGCAAAGACAATTTCTTCTGTACCAGTGGTGACTCGGAAGACGAAGCCGACAAACCTCTTGTGTTTGTCATAGAAGACGGAGCCTTTACCCTTTCTGATGACAAGAAGAAAGAATCCGACTCAAAGGCTACCGTTGCCAAAGAAACGAAACCACATTATTATGGACAACGTTTCTGAACAATACTCACGCATAGATAAAACCACACTCGGAGCTTTGGCCAAGGAGTTGGATTCCTTGGCCGAAATCTTCGAGAACAGTTATCGCTTAGTGGAGTTGGATGGCAACACCCTTGGTGTTTGCGGCGATATTCTTACCTACGCCAACACAAAGTCACCTCTCCACCGCGTAGAGCCTGTGGTGATTGGTGTCAGCAAAACCAATTGGCAAACTAAAACACCTTTTGTATTTCCTGACAGAATAAACTTCCCCTTTGAAAAATTCCCGCATGTCAACTATAAGACCAAAAGTCTTCCATCCACACTCTGCTTGGCTCGCGAGAATATAGACGACTGGTATGCCGAACACACACTAAAAGACTACGTGAACCTGGTGGCTCAATGGCTGCGTGACGCAGCCAAAGGCAAATTAATGAAACTGAACGAAGACGACGAGTTTGAGTCCCAGCGCAACCACAAAGCGGATTGCCTCCTGATGCGCATCACCTATATGGACCCCATATTAGACTATAAGGAAGAATCCGAATGCTATTTTTATTCCATTCATGTCAGCGAGGAGATGTCCGAAATTGCATACGGAAACGAACAGCACGAAAAACTAGCTGAAAACGCTGTGGGAGTGCGTCTATTTGCCGGCAAGGACAATGTTGACGACACCTGGTACACCCACTATCCCACTACACTTGGTGAACTCTACCAGCTGATTCAAGACAAGAGTTACCCCTTTGAACTCAACAACCTGAAGTCAGTTTTAGACTCAACCAAGAAATATGTTTATTTTCAACTTGCTTTGCTCCGTCCCAAAAAGATTATAGGCAAAAACACACGCATCAATTATCTTTGCTTCCGTGCCAACGCACAAGATGTAATTAACGACAACACAAACGCACTTGTTGACGAAGTGTGCATTATTGATTTTACCGATTATCTCACCGCACATTATATTTCCAAAACTCCTAGTTCAATCTGGACCAAGAATATTACCTTATTGGGATGCGGTGCTGTAGGAAGTAAAATTGCCTATCATCTCCACCGCAGCGGCTTATGCAACATCGACCTAATTGACATTGACCATTTCCTTCCGCACAATGTTTGCCGTCATGCCTTGGCAGCCTACCATCCTAGCACATCATATAAAAATAAGGCCAACGCTTTGAAAAGCTCTCTTGTTGAGATGTTTCACGGAATGCCACATGAAGGCATCAAAGCATTTAGCCACGACGCACTTACTTATCTTCAGGCCAAAGACCTTAACGAGATTGACCTTATCATTGATGCCACGGCCTCAGTAAGAGTGATGTATGGCATCGATAGCACAACGCTACCCGAGAAGACCCGCCTAGTAAGAGCAGCCCTGTCAGAAGGCGGCGACGTAGGAGTGACCTACTTGAACATTGACAATACGCAACCCCTTGCCGACTACTATATGGAGATTCTTCGTGCCGCCCTTAAAGATGAGCAAATATACAGATGGCTTTCAGACGAAAAGAAGAACTCTACCGAAAATATCCGCATAGGAGAGGGTTGCCACTCGAATACCATGCGCATAAGCGACGACACCATTTCTGCCCATGCCGCCCTGATGTCATCGGCCATACGCCATATATATGAGGGTAAACAGACGAACCGTGTTCTTCTTTCCTTTGCACATCGTGATTTTCCAGGCAGCATGCAGACCTGTGAATTACCCGTCAACAAATATATTCAGTTCACGTGTGCCAACGCTAATGAATGGCAAGTGCGTATTCCTGAAGATTTGCTCAAAGAAATCCGCATCAAGACCAAAGCAAAGGGCAAGAACGAAACTGGAGGTTATCTCTTTGGCCACATCGATCACAAACGTAAGACCATTTATGCTCTATCACATTTCTTGCCCATTGATTCACATGGTTCGAAAAACGGTTTCAAATTAGGCACCAGTGGTCTAAAAGACCATAAAAAGTTCATTGCCCAACGCTGCATTGGTCAGATGGAATACATCGGCGACTGGCATTCACATCCGGAAACCACTCTTGATATGTCAGCCATTGATATAACCACATGTTACGAAAAAGTCGTTCACGAACTACCCCATGGCATCGGTGTTTGTGTTATCACAAAGGCAACCCAAACAAAGTTTTTCCTCATTGAACCACAAGAAAGATTATAGTTAATTTTTCTATCTCATCAAACACGTCTTATACCAATAAAAGAATGCTTCCGCATTCGATTTCTTCAGCTTGTTCAATATGTTGTATTCCGTCTGTTCAATCTGCCAGTCCTTGATTTGCGACAAATCATAAAACCGCTCATATTTCGATGCCCCACTTTTGGATATCAATAGCTTTATAGTCAATCATAATTCCAAACTTTTTATAAACTCTTCAATTTCAGGTTTTTTTCCTCGTCTTGCCGCATATCTGACCACCTTCGTCATATTAATGGAGTATTGGCTGAAGATATTCCTGTAGATATGCGCCAGCTCGTTGCCTTGGTAAGCTTTGAATAGGCGTTTGTCACAGAAAAGATCCACCAGAATCATTTCAAGCGAAGGG
>JAEEGL016395972.1_pt1 | contig 54264 bp, 43 predicted proteins | sample 9134231 | NCBI WGS metagenome assembly JAEEGL01 (sample SAMN16246548, study PRJNA631951) | gut metagenome | biome: gut microbiome; feature: rumen; material: fiber-attached | host: Bos | place: Iran: Karaj | collected 2018-10 | reverse complement strand
GCACTTTATTGCGAGTTTTTTGAGCTTTTTACACTTGCCGGCAAACTGCTTGCCGAGTTTTTGGGTTTTAGCAGGAAATGTAAGCGACTCGAGGCTTGTGCAGTTGTAAAGGGCCTTATCGCCAATACTTGTTACATTCGCCCCGATTGTAAGGGTTTTAAGTCCTGTACATCCTGATAACGCTTCGGCACCCAGAGACTTTACATTTTTCCCTATCGTGACTTTTGCCAGCTTCTTCTTATTCTTAAGCGCGCCCTTTGCTACTGCTGTAACCTTATAGGTGATGCCGTCATACTTTATTGTGGCGGGTATGCTCACACTCTTAAGGTTTGATGAAGTTGCTCCTGTGTAGCTGACCGTAGGAGTCTGGGACTGCTTGGAAGTAACAACATATTTGCCCTTTGAATTCTTATCTGTAATCTTAGTGCCCTTTTTCTTTGGTGTCTTCTTGGGAATAACCCATGAATTCTTCTTGATCTCCTTGGTACCCTTAGCATCTGAGAAGAACCTGCCACAGTCAGAGCACTTCCAATATTCCTTGTTTCCTGCCTTATTAGCAGTTGCCGCCTTGGCTGCCACATGAACAAGTTTGTGCTTATGTGTAAGCTTCTTTATGATCCAGGAGTCTTTTGCTATCTCATTTTTACCTTCTGCATCTGAGAAATATTTCTTACATTTATCGCAGTAATAGTACTCCTTGTTTCCTTCTGCACTCTCTGTTGCCGCTTTGGCTGCCACATGAACAAGTTTGTGCTTATGTGTAAGCTTCTTTATGATCCAGGAGTCTTTTGCAATCTCTATTTTACCTTCTGCATCTGAGAAATATTTCTTACATTTATCGCAGTAGTAGTACTCTTTGTTTCCTTCTGCGCTCTCTGTTGCAGCCTTGGCCGCGAACTTTTTGAGATTATGTGAATGAGCTATCGTAACAGTGACGCATTTTGCTGCAATGCCATTGTAATTTGCATCTCCGTCAACTCTATACCAAACGTAGTAGATTCCCTCAGCCTTGCCTGTAGGAATTGCAGTTGTAAACTTATCTGCTGAAGGTGCAGTCTTATTGCCTGTTCCAAGTGCATACTTTACTGTTCCGTTCTTGGCAATGCCTGCATTTACTAGCTGCTGGGATGAACCGTTATCTTTAAGACTCTTTGCAGTGGGTGCTGTAACTGTAGCAACACCTGTTATCACAAACTCAACAGCTGCAAAATATTTATTTTCATACGAGAGTCTTGCAACATACCTGCCAACCTCTACAGGCCTGTCTTTCAGCTTATTACCCGGATTTACCTCATCCTCGTAGTAAACGATGTCTACTTCTCCGGGAAAAAGACTCTCATCATAATTATTTGTCTGTGCTTTCTTTGCTTTACCATCATATACAAGATCCTTAGGAGCTATGATCGTGAGTTTTGCAAGTTCAGCACTTCCGGCATTCGCTGTAATAGAACTTGTTTTGCCATCACCAATATAAGCAATATCGGAAACACTTGTGATTTCTACTTTTCCGCTGGAATAATCTGTAGTCTCACTATCATTTATATCCTCTGCGAGTATATAGAGGTGATTTGCCCCTGCAAGAGCGTCAAGGTTTACCGAATTCGGTATGTCAAATGTAACTGTCCCGCTATTCGAATTCGTTGCAACAGGCTTATTCTCGTAGTAAACAATGTTATCTGACGAATCAAGAACAAGTGCAGAGACATATTCTGCTTTGTCCGCTCCGGCACCGGTGATTTTATACGGAACTGTAATGGAGTTTGTGCCGGGATATCTGAACACCTTTTGTCCATCTGATACTGCAATATTCATCTGGGGATCAATAATGGTCAGCTTATATGTCGCTCCGCGTACCCCAAGCCCCTTGTCAACAGCTGTCGAGAACATAACATTCTCACTATCTATACAGAAGGCTGGATAAACATAATAATTTTCATTCTTCTTATTTGCATAAGTTCTATTACCATTTTGGTCAATAGTCAGCACAGTATCGTCTGGATACCAATTGTCTGCGCCGGTCTTTCCAGCCCTAAAAGCTCTTGTCCAAAAAGGGTGGTCTTTTCCAACCCGACTCAGACTCCCATATCCAAATTTAGCAAAGAGAAAATCCTCTAATCCTAATATAAAAACATGATCAGCAACAGTTCCATCAACAATCCACTTTGTTGAACTATACTGATCAACTGTTCTATCGTAACGTCTCATTCTTGGCATAGCATTCTGTTCTCTATTACTGAATGCTGTAGAAAATATACTGCTTTCATTTTTATTATCAAGTTTATTCCTTATCAAACTGGCACCATATACAGATGTAAAATATCTATCTGAATCTTCGCCAAATTTCATTTTCCCTACATCTTCCAAGCTGTCAAGTAACATAACATCTTCATGGCCTTTATGGCTTAAATCCTCTCCGTCAACCACATATGCAGAAAGACCATCTTCAAAATCTCTTACGCCATCGGTATCATTAGATATATTTTTGCTAAGTACCCTTGCCTTGAAAGGATTATTTTCATACCTTCCATATAACACATAATCCCAACTGCCGGCGGCAGCCTTGTTGATCTTACTTGTTCCAATACAGGTATTGTCCTTATTCTTCTCAAAATAAGCGTTAGCCTTAACCTGCTCTATTCCCCCAAAATTTCCCGGCAACGCTGTTGCCAAAACCGCAGATGTCAGTGCCAAGGCAAACATCCGCTTTGCTCCCTTCAATAATCCCATATTACGCATTTTCTTCCCTCCATCATAAGAAAACCAATGTGAAACAATGTTTCGCAAAAAGTTACAAATACATAATAAATTATTTCAGAAGTTTATGCAATTTTTATATTTGATGTCAGATTCTATGATGGTCAAGGTTTTAATAGATTATGGAATAAACATGCCCTAGAAGAAAACCTCCGAAAACATGTATGAAAAAGCGGTTTGAAAACATGTTTTTTTGACTTTTTTCCTGAAGCATGCTTTTGCAAACATGTTATTTTGAATAATTGATCAGGGCGTGTATTTTTTGATTGAAAAATACACGCCCTAAGAAAAAATCATATAAAGCATGTATTTTTCGTGATTTTCATACATGCACAAATATAAAATCTCAAAAAACATGTATTTATAATTTGTAGCATACATGTTTATATAAAAAATTATTCAGCGCATGCAAGAACTTCCAGTTTCAATCAAATAGAGTTGAAAACGTCGTCCCAGAGCACAAAAAATCCCGGGACAAATAATTGTCCCGGGACGAAATGCTAAACGGAGAAAGCGGGATTTGAACCCGCGCACCGCGTTAACGGTCTACACCCTTAGCAGGGGCGCCTCTTCAGCCACTTGAGTATTTCTCCATGTCTGAACTCCTCTACCAATATGTGGTTATGAATTCAAATGTCCAACTATTGTCAGACACAAAAATAATTATACAAAGCTCTTCTTACTTTGTCAAATACTTTATTTTCTCTCGTACAGATTATTGCCCAGGGAGTCTATGACAACTATCGCAGGAAATCTCTCCACCCTGAGCTTTCTTATGGCTTCAGTCCCAAGATCGTCGTATGCGATTACCTCTGATTCCACTATCGCCTTGGATAAAAGAGCTCCTGCCCCACCTATCGCAGCGAAGTAAACTGCGCCGTTCCTCTTCATTGCCTCTATGACCTCGGGGCTTCTCTTTCCCTTGCCTATCATACCCACAAGTCCAAGATCCAGGAGCTTGGGCGTATACTTATCCATGCGGCTGGCCGTTGTGGGACCCGCTGAACCTATAGGCCTTCCGTCTCTTGCCGGAGAAGGTCCCATATAATAAATAATGTTTCCCTTAATATCAAATGGCAGTTCTTTTCCCTCCGAAAGGGTCTGTGCCATTCTCTTGTGGGCAGCATCCCTTGCAGTGTAAACCGTCCCGGTTATGTAGACCATATCGCCGGCGCGAAGCTGCATGGCCATCTCTTTGTCAATTGGAGCGCAAATCTCTCTATCCATAGTATTTATCCTGTAAGTTTTATTTAAACCCTGTATATCTGTCATGGGCTTACAAGCAGACTCAGTCTGTCATTTTCCGGGACATGTCTCACAGAACAACCGATGCATGCCTGTTGACGTGACAGCAGATATTAACTGCCACCGGAAGACCCGCAATGTGTGTCGGGTATGTGTTTATATTTACGGCAAACGCTGTTACACTTCCGCCAAGACCTGCAGGACCTATGCCGGTGCTGTTAATTGTCTCAAGCACTTCTTTTTCCATCTCTGCTATGTGCGGAAGCTTAGAATGCTCCCCTGCCTTTCTGGTGAGTGCCTCTTTGGCAAGCTCAGCGCACTTCTCGAATGTTCCGCCTATTCCCACTCCCACCACCATCGGAGGGCAGGCATTTGGTCCTGCGTCAAGGACCGCCTGAACTATTGCGTTCCTTACGCCTTCCTCGCCATCGGCGGGCTTAAGCATGAACACACGGCTCATATTTTCGCTTCCAAAGCCCTTGGGGGCAATGGTTATCTCCACCTGGTCGCCCTGCACTATATCGTAGTGGATAACAGCCGGAGTATTATCCCCGGTGTTCTTCCTGATAAGAGGATCTGATACGACGGATTTCCTCAGATACCCTTCTGTATAACCCTGGCGGACTCCCTCGTTTATTGCATCGGTAAGACAGCCTCCGGTAAAGTGCACCTCCTGTCCCACTTTAATAAAGAATACTGCCATTCCTGTATCCTGACAGATAGGTATCATATCATTTCCGGCTATCTGCAGGTTTTCTTTAAGCTGCTCAAGGATCTTCTTACCAAGTTCTGAAGTCTCCTCATCCGCAGCATTGTAAAGAGCCTTTTCCATATCCGGAGAAAGCGTATGATTGGCATCTATGCACAGCTTTTTCACTGCCTTTGTTATCTCTGATACATCTATATTACGCATCTTTATTCTCCGGCAATTGTCTTTCTGATCTCCTCAAGCACCTCTGCTGAAGGACTTGTGGGTTTCCACAAAATGTGCTGGCCGTCATCTTTGTATCTTGGGATTATATGAAGATGGAAGTGCATAACGGTCTGACCTGCTGCCTCGCCGTTGTTCTGAACAAGATTAAGGCCATCGCATGAGAGCTTCTCCTTCATCGTGCCGGCAACCTTCTTGGCAACCTTAACAGCCCCTGCTGCCACATCTTCCGGAATCTCAAACAGATCTGCGTAATGACTCTTTGGAAGAACCAGTGCGTGTCCCTTTGTAGCCGGGCCGTTATCCAGGATCACCCTGAAGTTCTCATCCTCATAGATGGTATTGGTAGGTATCTCACCGTTCGCGATCTTACAAAAAATACAGTTTTCCATTAAGCCAGTCCCTCCATATATTTATCATTTTTAAGCATTACTATATTTATCACTCCAAGAACAAATCCCGTAAGGAATCCTCCAAGATGTGCCGCGGTATTGGCTCCCTGCTGGAAGAAACAGCTATATAACACAGTCGAGGCCAGAAGCAGGAGTCTGAATACCACATTCCTGTTTCTTATAAACTTTCTTCTGTTCCTTATGATCCACACTGTCACAAAGCCGACAATTCCCATTATGGCGCCGCTTGCACCTACAGAAATCCAGGATAGTCCGTTCTGAATTTCATACGCCATGGAGATCATGTTTCCAAATATCCCGGAAAGAAAATAAAGAAAGAGAAAGAACATGTGCCCGGTATAGTGCTCGACGATAGCTCCCGCCAGCCCCAGTATTAGCATGTTGTTGAAAAGGTGCTGCACATCGGCATGGAGAAACATCGCAGAAAAGAGCCTGTAGTACTGCCCTTCCCCAAGAACAATATCAGTCACCATCGCTCCCTTATCGTAAAGCCAGTACATCGCAGTATTGCTCAGAACAAACACGATGATATTTATGACCAGCAGCGCAATACTGATATAAGAAGTCTTATAAATCTGCTCCTGTCTGGTCCAAAAATCATTTTGTGAGGCCCTGTATTCCTGCATTCTCAATCTCCAAATCACTCTGACATCAGATCAAAAAGCTGATCCATGTTCCGCAAAAGTTTAAAATCGCCCTTCATCTTGACATTGCCTGCCATGAATGCTCTCTGGAAGGTTATCCTTCCTCCGAGTATATCTTCAAAGGTCCTCTGATCTGAAGTAAGGGATACATCGCATCCCTCTTCATCCCCGACTCTGCAGTCGCACTTGGCACCTGCCACATCTATTATTACCGGGCGGAGCTTGGCATTATCTGAAAATGTAATCTTATATTTAGCTGTCAGCCCTGCCACCGGCGTGAACTTCTTCCCAAGGGTCCTTGCATAATCCTCGGAGCTGCCACCTGCCTCATCATGTCCCATCTTGTCCCTGAAGATACTTGCAAGTTCCTGCAGATCCTCTTTCTGAGTGCGGACATACTTGTCATCGGAAGCGTACTCGGAGAGCTGCTCTGACTCCTGAGGAGTGAGATCCATGATCTTGGCTACACCTACCTTATTGATGACCGCCTGGTTGCTGGCAGGAAATACCGGCATCTTCTGGTTTATCGTCCTGTAGATATTCTCCGTCTTCTTGTCGATTATCTTGGAGTACTCACTGCTGTTCTCAAGCTTGGTGGTATCGGCAATATAACCACACATCCCATCACACGGAAGGCCGCCGAGCATCTCCCAGGCCGCAGCAAGGCTCATCATGCCCTCGCGCTCCCCGTGGGTTGTGGACATAACAACCGGTGCCATGTATATCTGCCTGATCTTCTCCTTGTCTCCGTATAGCCAGCAGGCATCGAGAAACTGCATCATATATCCACCTATACCAAACCATTCTACGGTCGAAGCCAGGATGATCCCGTCAGCATCCTTGAGTGTATTTGGAAGCGCAGTTATCCCATTCCTCTGCTCATATAGATTATACTGCTGTACCTTAACATTAAGTTCCTGTAAAACCGTGGTGATCTGTGAGATTACGAAAAGCGTGGGATCATCGATGATCCCTCTTCCGCCGTAATAGATATTGATCTTCATGGACTCCCCTCCAAATTGTTATCCGTATTATATCACACTTCACCTGCAATCAAAACAGACTCTGCCTATTCTTATCTCATCCCCCTCCTCGATAAAGGTCTTTTCCTGAGCCTTCAGCTTTTTGCCGTTCCTGTAGGTTCCGTTCGTGCTGCCAAGGTCGAGAACGCACACGCGCCCGCCCTCTTCCATGAACCTGCAGTGCATCCTTGATACGCTTGCGTCGCTTATCACCCTGTCAACACAGCCTTCCATCTTGCCGACGGTTATCGGAAGGGCATCAAGCGCTATCCTTATTGTCTTGTCTAGGTTCCTGCTAAAAAGTGTCATCTGTTCATTGAAGTCATCTCCAAGAACCACTGTTTCTCCAAAAATTTCTTCTTTTCTGTCAGACATTTTTGAAGTGGTTCTTCCGGTTCTTACGACAGGTTCCCTGGACTTTTTAAAGTACCCGGCAGTCTCTTCAAACTCCTCAAAAACTTCCGGCATATCCTCGTCCTGCGTCTTTGTGATCTTCTCTTCATCCCTTACGATAGCTTCATGACCTGCCTTACCTGAATTTCTGACATCCCTTACTCCCGTCACAAGCGCAACCATGCCTGTCACCGCTGAAACAAGCATAACCAGGACAGACAGAAGGTTTTCCTGATCCGACAGTATATAGTGCATCCTTATATAGACCATTGCTCCTACCACCGCGGTAAACAAAAGCGCAAAGAGCAGTTCCATTTTCCCTCCAAATCTTTTCCCGGCTCTTTTCATCCTGCTGCCCTGTTCAGTACCGTCTTCCTCTTCCTTATTGATATCAAAGTCCTCCGGCAAAAAAGCTTCCTCAAAAACCTCTTTGGCAGGAAAAGACGTCTCCTCTTCCCCTACGTCTTCCGAGCTCTCCATAAGAATCTCTTCGATTATCTGATAGATGAAATCTCCTCTCACAGCACTCTTTTCGCAAAGGTTATATCCTATCTGCACCGCTCTCTCATCACTTTCATCGATAAGCTCAAGGCACTCCAGAGCAAATTCTGAAAAGCTCCTGCTCTCATCAAAAAAAGGGCAGAACATAAACCTGTATTCACCGTTAGACAGATCCGTATATACAGTCTTTGCATTGAATATAATTCCCTCTTCTGTCATGAGGAACTCAGACATGTCTTCAAGGAGCGATCTTACCGCTTTAAGGAGGTCCAGGATATCACCGGCTCCCATTCCCTTCGAGGCAAACCTGTCTTTCAGGCTCTGCATTGAATTTATCTCGTAGTAATAGTACTTACTTCCGTTTATCTCCCTGACGCTGCAGGGAAGAAGCTCTTTCACCCTTCTGCTGCCCGCGATCCTGTACTGATAGGCATTGTCTTCATATTTATCACCCGAATTGTCCTCGAGTACCAGATAGTTGTGTTTCAATTCCCTGTAGTATCTGTATTCCATCTCTCATCTCCCGTATCTAAATCTATTATTTCACTTCCGATATCCTTTATTCGTGTAAGTTTTCTTATGTGCTCGGCATATTCCCACCTTTTCGCCTTTCCCGCAGCCACATATTCGAAGCCGTTTTCCGGCATCAGGAAATACCTCTTCATCGCCCTGTGCTTTACCTCCGCTCCGCCTTTTACTGTGATTTTTTTACCGCTGATTTCCGGCTCAAAGTAAGGTCCTGAGCTTCCAAAGTATTTTTTCCCCGCCTTCTCGTCTGCCTTATTGGTCACGTAAGATGCCATGTCATCCCCATACCCGAAGGATCTGCTTCTTGTTGCCCGGAAAGCCAGAATATATGAATCCTGCGACAGCATGCAGCGGCCGTATAGGTAGTAGGAAAAATAGATAAGCAGCACAAAAACGCACAAGACCATTGGTATTATGAGTGATGCTTCTATCGTCATGTATCCCTTAAACTTTCGCAAGCAGCATCACCCCCATTCCAAGGGCAAGAAAAGGCACAAAAGGGATCCTGGTCGTTTTCCCCGCTCTTCTCAGCGCCAGCAGAACCCCTGAGAAGATTCCGTTGGCAAAAAGGGCTGCAATAGTGCCAAACAGCGCTGTATAGCCTCCAAGCGCAGGTCCCGCCGCAAGAACTAAAAGCCCGTCTCCGTACCCCACGCCTTCCCTTGTCAGGAATGCGATGAGAATGAGCACAGCTCCCGGAGAAAGAGCCATCAAAATATCAGTAAATTCCGCGTCCATGCTGTAAATACCGCAGATGCTCCTTAGGATCGACGCTGCTGCCGCAGCTCCTATAAACAGAAGCGGTATCTGTCTGCACCTCAGATCCGTCACCGCGGCAATTATCATTATTATCAAAACCGTTATCCCAAAATACATTTCATCCTCCATTTTTTCAGTAGCCGCAATGGCTGCAGGGTCTTCTTCCTCCGACTTCAGATAGCCTTATCGTGTATATCTTTCTCTTAAGTCCTGCGCAGTTTGCGCTGCTGTGGTACTTATCCCCATGCTCTGTGATAAAAACATTTCCGGCTCCGGCCTTTTTGCCGCAGTATTCGCATGGATAATACTTTCCTCCGCTGCTGTTTCTTTCGTGTCTAAGCTCTCCCATGTCAACGCTTCTCACCTTGAGGTTCAGATATCTGCAGTCTATGCTCCTGTGATATACCTCTCCGTACTCAGTGACATAGACAAGTTCTTCTTCATGTTCATCAGCGCCCAGACCATTTGAGATATCATACCCCGTCCAGGCGTGACCATAGTAACGGCTTCGCACCTTATACTCACTAAAGCCTATGAGCGGTATAAGAGGGTGTACCTTGTAGTCTGCAACAAGGTCTATGATGTCATTCCCGAGAAGTACCCTCGACCATAGAAAGCTAACGCCATCATAACTTCCGCTTACGCAGCTCCTGTCGAGTTCGTCTCCAAGATGTTCCTTTACCTTCCCCTTCGCGTAGAAGATTCCGGCGGCGCCGGCTACTGCATCAAACCCTCCGGCGGTGCCGTTTCCTTCAGCAAGCCTGAGGTCAAAAGCCATCCTCGACATCTCGCTCCCCGTCTGGTGAAGCGCTGCGGTTATGTCATCCTGGACCTTGATGATATTAAACAGTGTCATGATATTGACAAAGAAAAATATAAAAAGTGGGAGTGCTATCGAAGCTTCCACTGTCATGGAGCCGCGAAGCGGTCTTACCTTATTCCTCATAGCCGTAGACCCTCTCAATCTTCGCGCCATAGCCAAACTTCGAGATCACGCTTATCTCAGCGCAGAATGTGTCAAGACAGTTGTCTATCTTAAACGCATGATTGCCTGCGGTCTTTCTCACATCCATCTCGATGATATCCGCAAGTCGCATAGTCTTAACTGCAGCGTCTGTCATAAGAAGTCTCGCCCTGACATAGTCCTGATAATACATCCCTTCCCCCAGATCTCCTCCATTTAAGCTGTTCCTGAAAGAGAACATATTAAAAAGGCTAAGCCTCCATGTCGCATCCGTCTTAAAGAGCGGAACCCTTCCACCATCAAACAGTATGTTGAGATCCGAAATTGTCTCAGCAAAAGTCCAGGCAAAGAGTATCGAATACTTGACCGGTTCCGCAAGCTCCGGGACTAGCATCACAGCGGTAAGGGCATCTGCCACAAGCTCCGCCTCACTTACCTTGCTCTCGCAGTTAAAGAGATAGAGCATGTTAGATGCCTCTCTCCAGAACAGGAGGTTTTCTGCCATCTTCTCAAGATTTGCATAGTCGCTGTCCTTTCCGTAGATCAGGTACTCCAGCTGATACTTGAGTTGTGATTTGTCGAGTTCATTACCGTATCTTGAGCACTTCTCATAGTAGTACTGTTCCAGAAGAAGCCTCTCCGTGGCTGAGATGTCCTCCTGATCCCTGAGCCCCGTGCCTGTGTTAAGCTTTCTGTGAGAAGGAAGTGACTGCGCATCTATACAGGCACCGGAAATCCTTGAGCTGTCCTTTATGGCAAGGGTAAGTGCACCTATGCCTTTCTGTGATGTAACAACATCAGCAGGGTTACCAAGGGATACCTCCTCTTCTTCACCCTCGTCATTTATAATGCTGGGAATTTCCGTGTCATCTATGATTTCCTGATTTTGTCCTGCCATCTTCTCAACATCAGTTGTATCCAGCTCGTGTTCTTTTATCATGTCGGCATTTTCAAGGACATCTGTCATAAGTCCCTCTGCCGGGAGCGATCCCATGTATGCCAGGATCTGTCTGTTTAATACCGCGCCTTCATTGTCCATGGCAAAAGAACTTCCGGTGATCGCCACATCCTCCGGGTACATATTCACAAGATTTTTGGAGACATAGTGCCGCAGATGCTCCTGCGTGTTTATGATCGATCCGTTTTCTGTGCCGTAGGAGGTATCCACCATGATCAGACCGTACTGGTCGTAGAGAGCCCTGCTGTACTCAGCAAGAATCGAGTTCATCGAGATATCTGTGGCACACTCAAGCCTCATTTTTACATCCCCTATCCTGGCCCCCTGAAAGAGGACCAGGATGAGCGACATTATTGTCATTATTGAGAGCGATAAAAATACGGTCAAGTACCCCGCGGCACAGCCTTTCTTAATTTGTGACCGCACGTGTATCCTCTCTTATCGTCTTGAAGATATCCTCCACGATACCTGATATCTGCTCTTTGAACACGATGACAAGTCCGATGAGCACCACGATGATGAGGATCACTTCCACCGTACCCATTCCCGATTCGTCGCTCCAGAACCTCTTAATTCCTCCCGTTACTGTTTTTCCAATATTTCTGATCATATTCTTCATTTTCTTTTCCTTTCTTTTTTAAGTGTTTTAGTTATTTAAAAAGCAAGATATGCCGGTATCATTATGATCACCATGACAATAACCAGCATGATCACCATCGGCAGAAGGAGCTTTGTTCCCGCTTCCTCTCCCGCCTTTCTCACCTTGTCCATTCTCTCCTCAAAAGCCTTTTTGGACTCCTCGGATAAAAGTGACATAAGCTCACTGTTCCCCTTTCTCAGATTCTGGGAAAGAAGTGTGAAGAGCCTCGTGTACTGCTGCATCCCGCATCGAAGGCCGAGGTGCTCATAGACTTGTGTTTCGGACGTGCCCGCTGAGAGCTCCCTGACAGATCTCTGGATTTCTTCGTAGAGGTAACGCTTTTTTCCGCCCTTCTCCCTTTCCCTGGCGTAGGCATCAGATAGCTTCTTAAGGATATTTCTCACCGTCATCCCCGCACCCATGTAGAGAACGAGCTGGGATACAAACTGAGGATAGTCAAAGAGCATCTGATTTCTCCTCTCCTCCATTGTGTTACCAAGCTCCTTGTCCTTCATGACATAGGAGGCAGCAGCACCTATCAGTATCAGCGCAAGAAGCAGCATACTGTTGTCCTTAGTTTTTTCAGTCCATATTATTCTTTTGCCGTTGTAGCTCTCAGGAAGAGGAATTACCTTTTTCTGGATGGTCTCCTCATCAGTCTTTAGAAGAAGCTGCTTTATCTCCTTAAATGTTCTCTCACTCTCTGTAAGAGTTCTTGGCACTATGAATGCATTAAGTACCTGCTCAAATTTGTGCTTCTCATAGGAATACACAGCCGTCAGAGTAACAAGTTTTCCATCCTCGGGGATCTCTTCCTCATTCAGCTCCCCGTCAAAGTGCATTATCTCGTAGTTGTCCATCTTCCAGCTGATGTCGAAGGGATATCCGCTTATATGGTCTATGAGATCCAGGTCTTTTGTAACTTTATCAAGGCTTTCATTTTCTCCGAGGATCTTCTCTTCAAGGATCCTGGAGGCTTCATCAAACAGCTCCCTCACCTCTTCATCGGTATATATCCTCGTCCTTACAGGAATTGTGGTATCCATAAGCTCCTCACCCTCTTCATCTGAGGCTATCAGGTGGGCGTTGAAGCTATTTCCGCCGTATTCATTTCTCTCTATGGCGCCGTCCCCGTTTATAACCGTGCTGCCATGGGCGCTTATCGACATCATCATTGCCAGAAAACTGCCTGCAGTTGCCATCATGAGCACAATGCTTATCTTTCTTATAAAATATTCGGTTTCAGCGTTATCAAGATCCTTCCTCTGCTCAAGGACTTTCAGGTACATTCTTATCTTTTCCCCGGAAAAAGATGTGATCCTCTTCTTTATCAGGTTGTAGATGTAGAGCGACATCCTGAGAAATGCCCGGCTTATGCCGCTCTCAGTTATCCCCGGCGGGAGTATGAGATTCCTTGATAATACCCACAGGATGATCATCACCCCGGGAAAAACAAGATATATCAGTGATACTCTAGACATCGATATTCACGATCCTTTCCGACAGGAGATACGCGAAAATATATACTCCCATACATATGCTCATAAGGATAATGCCGAAAATGTTGTGATAGAGCGGCATGAAAAACCCCGGACTTGTAAGACCGACGTAAAATATGATGAAAAATGGTACCATGTTCATGATCCTTGCCTCCATCCTCTTGGCGCTTATCAGCACGTCAATCTCTTTCTCCACGTCCACCTTCTGTGAAATTACTGCTATGGTCTTTTCAATGATTCCCGTCATATTTCCTCCGCTCCTTTTCGCCACGGCAAAGACTTCGGCAAAGTCCTGAATATCCTTGTTCCCGGTCTCCCTGCCCATCCGGTAGATGATCTTTTCAAGAGGAACATTATTCCTAATCCCCTTTTCGACTTTTGTAAGCTCATGGGCAATAAGACTCTTTTTACCGAAGAGAAGGATCATATCCCTCCTTGCTTCTATAAAAGCGTTTTCCGATGAATATCCGGCCTTAAGGTTTGTCATCACAGAGACAAGCGCGTCCCTGAACTGGATCCCAATTATCCTTCTGTTTCTCTCCATCTGTCTCTTTTTCTGAAAAAGGAACCACGGGATGCCAATAGGCATCAGAAAAGCCACCATTAGCCAGGAATCATAGAAGAGCCTCCCAAACATGAGAGCGATCAGAGCTCCCTGCGCCAGAAAAGGTACATCACCCGGGGTAGGCCGGAAGGCTAAGGCCTGCCGATACAAGCTTTGAAGTCGCTTTAAGTTCACCGGTTTTCCTCCATTTCCCTATTATTTTTTCAGCTTCGTCAACCCCCGTCTCCTCATACCTGAAAAGTGTGTTCACATTTATTTTCCCTGTCGACATATCAATGTCCTTCTCTATCTCGCAGATCTCCAGAACCTTTCTCGACCTGTCCCTCAGGCGCCCAAGGTGTACTACTATGTCTATGCCGGAAGCGATCTGACCTCTTACTGCAGCAAGAGGGATCTCCATTCCCATAAGTACCATCGTCTCAATCCTTGAGAGCATATCCTCAGCACTGTTTGCATGTCCTGTGGACATCGCCATGTGCCCCGTGTTCATCGCCTGCAGCATATCCACGCACTCATCTCCCCTGACCTCCCCGACTACGATCCAGTCGGGGCGCATCCTCAGGGATGACTTTATCAGGTCCCTTATGGTTATGGATCTGCACCCTTCCACATTCGCGTTTCTTGCTTCCATGCGCACGAGGTTCGGCACTCCCCTTATCTGAAGCTCCGCATTATCCTCTATGCTAATAAGTCTCTGATCTTTTGGAATAAAATCCGACAGGGCGTTTAGAAAGGTCGTCTTTCCCGAACCTGTGCCCCCGGAGATAAAGATGTTATATCCGGCCTTTATCAGAGTGCCGATATAATCTCTCAGATATTCAGATATTGAACCAAGCCCTATTAGCCTGTCCATGGTAATTGGTTTGTCCGGAAACCTTCTGATCGTGATGATAGGGCCGTTAAGAGCAACCGGCGGCAGCACGATGTTCACTCGCGATCCGTTTTCAAGTCTCGCGTCAACTATCGGTGACGACTCGTTTACCACCCTGTTGCAGGATGACACTATCTGCTGTACCACGTCCTCAAGCTTTGAGCGGGAGTCAAACCTCACATCTGACCGCATTATGGTTCCGTTCTTTTCGATGTAGATGTTGTCTGTGCCGTTCACCATTATCTCGGTGATGGTCGGGTCATCTACGAGGTGCTGAAGAACATCAAGCTTTCTTATGGAGTGAAAGACCTGCATCCTCAGCTTTTTCCTGTCTTCAAGGGAGACCGGCCTGTGGCGCAGACTCACTGATATGGCTCTGTCTATGAGCTCATACATCTCCCTGTCGTCTATCTCTTTTGAAAAATCAAAACTTCCGGATACTTCTTCTCGGATAGCGCTGCGCATCTCTTCCAGACTACGTTCCAAGTTCAAGCACCTCCCTGCCCCTGTCTATCAGTGCGTTTATGCTCTGCTTCTTCGCCTGTGGGATCTTTTTTACAAGAGGGCTGCACTTTACCGTTCTTTCAAGGATCAGATCATAGTCATTCTCAATAAGAAACTGATTGTACATGGCTATCTTCTGCTGATCCTCGGCGCTCTCCCCGATGATCGTATATACGATATCGCACATGGACAGTATGTCAGCAAACCTCTCGGGATACTCCTTAATATCGAGCAGAATATACTCATAGCCTCCTTTTTCACAGAGCAGTTCCAGGAGATTTCTGACATTTTCGGCTTTGATCTCCTTAAGCTGCGCAGCCGTCACCGGGGGCGGAACAATGTCAAGCCCGTCTCTTCTGATGAGCATCCTCTCAAGGTACAGCCCAAAGCTGTCGGGACTGCACTCGGCGAAGTACAAAAGATCTGTCAGATCCTCATCTGAATCTCCTTCCCGCAGTGCACGCAGCTTAGAAAAGCTCTCAAAGCTTATCAGGATGCTCCGCCCCTTCTTTGATATCTTTTCCCCAAGAGACAGCGCCAGAGAAGTCTGGCCGCAGCCCGAGATTGGCGTAAAAAGACCTATAACCTTTCTCTTTACCGCCTGCTTATCGGCAGTAAGTCCTATGAAGTCCTCTGCCCTTTCAGTGCATATTCCTATTACCTGTTTTACGATCTCCGATGCGGGGCATAGCCTGCTTACAAAGTACACATCATCTTTTCCTTTTGCAGGTACCACCTCATCATCCCTTAGCACAATAATATTTCTGACTGCGTCCTGAAAGAAGACTCTTTCCTCTTTTTCAAACTCCCTGTCTGTGATGATAAGAAGAGTCACGGCGCTATACTCTAGGTACTCCCTTAATTTTGAGCTCTCCGTAAAAGAGATTATCTCAAAAGAGAGCTTTAAATTGTTCCTCAGGTACTCCTGCAGACGCTCAACATATCTTTTATCGCTGTCACAGACTGCCAGGACCGTCTTTTTCATATCGCACCTCCGGCAACAAACAGAACGCTCGCAAGCACAGGAAGTGCGAAGTGTATTGTTTTCTTTTTATTTTTCTTAAGGATGAGTACTGCCAGAGAAATTGCACCGGCAATCAGAAAAGATATAAGGATACAGGACATCGCGTCCTGCATGGACATAAATGATGCTGCCGACATAAAGAGTTTGACATCGCCTGCAGCGATCCCCCGGATAAGATAGACAGGAAGCAGGATAAGAAACGTCGCGCCCACCGCCATAAGAGAGGAGGTAAGTCTGTCAGAGCCCTGCATCAGGGAAGTGATAAGCCCTGCTGCCAGTCCGGGGATGACCCAGAAGTTGTATATTTTGTCTTTGACAAGATCCGTAAAGGCTGCTCCCGTCAAAAGAACTGTCAGTATTGCTAAAATTTGAATCTACTCCTTTCGTTTTTATTCCGAGCTCGTGATTGAAAATTTACCATCGCAGAGCCCGTTTGTAAACCCCGCGCACTTGACGCTCAGCCGTTAAAATTAATAATTCTGTATGCAAGGAACTTAACAGCTCTTTTCCCTGCAAATAAGAAAGGAGCAGTGCATGATTGCAGACTGCTCCACGATAATCCGTATGTTTCTAAAACAAATCTTTTGATTTGGACCCCCAAAATTAATATCTTAAGATTTTCTTAAGCCCTGAGCCCCCTGTTCATGTAAGCATAGGAAGCATCCACATTGAGGCTGTTTCTTCCATAAGTAAGACCGGCATAAACCCTCTGGGTATTCTGCATCAGCTTATCGGACTGATCCTCTTTCTCAAGCTTCTGATATGCCTCATGAAGCAGTCTGAAATTCCCAAGAACCCTCTCTATCCGCCCGGTATTCCCGGCTGCTCCTGCTGCCATAAGCTCCTTTTTGGAAAAGAGATATATCCCTTTGAGGTTCCTTGCAAGTTCATATTCCAGGTTGAGAGAATGTATCAGTTCATCTATGCAGCCCTGGGCATGGTCAAGGCTGGCAACTGCTTCGTTTCGCCTTCCCTCAGCCATGCACTTGAGTGCTTCCTCCAGATAGCAGATGGCTATCTCATAGATTATGGTTATCATCTGGGTTTTATTTGCCTGTGTTATCTTAAGCGTAAACTCCTGCTTTTTTTCTACTGTCATTAGATTGTCCCTCCGGCGACGATAAAAAACATTTACTGAAGAAGCTGCAGTACCTGGGAAGGTCTCTCATTGGCCTGAGCCATCATCGAGGTTCCCGCCTGAGACAGTACCTGCTGTGTCGAATATACCGTCATCTCTTCTGCCATATCAACGTCCATGATCCTTGAATAAGCCGCTGTCATGTTCTCAACCGTAACGTCGATGTTGCTTGAGGTGTGCTCAAGTCTGTTCTGATATGCGCCGAGTCTTGATCTGATGTTGCTTATCTGGGCAAGCGCATCCTTAATCGAATCTATTGCCGCCCTTGCGCTGTCGCCTTCCTGCTCTCCGTCCTGACCAAACTTTGTGACATCGAGATATGAAAGTCCAAGAGTTGTCAGTGATACCTTAGGGATCCTTATATCAAGAGTCTGCCCCTCATTGGCTCCGATCTGCATTGTCATCGCTCCGGTGCGGGGAAGGTCGAGATTGATGGCATCGCCAAATGACTCTCCGTCATTGAGCTTAAGCTGGATCTTTATCTCTTTTCCCGTGTTGTCAAACAAGGTGACAATGTCTTCTTTTACCGTGTACTGGAGATTAGGTTGTGATAAATACAGATCTCCAACCGTGCCGTCATCTTTGATGTTGTTAATGGTAAGTCCGGACATTGTGACTTCAAGCTCTTTTTTCACCACTCCCGTAAGGGAAGTGTATTCCTTACAGGTAGCACTAAGACCTGTGATCTGGTACCTTCCCGCGTCTACCACATCAGAATAGGTCACAACACTCAGCTTTGAATTGGTCTCTGAAGTCTTAAAGTCACCGCCGACTGTCAGATATCCGCGATAATCAAAGGATCCGTCGAGCAGGTTCTGGCCGTTAAACTGTGTAGTCTCTGCCATCCTGTTGACCTCATCCTTAAGCTGTCCGATCTCATCCTGGATGACCTTTCTGTCATCCTCAGTAAGCGTGCCGTTTGCAGCCTGAACTGCCAGCTCGCTCATTCTCTGAAGAACGCTCTGGATTTCAGACATGCACCCGTCTGCAACCTGTACTATTGATATCGCGTCCTGGGAAGTGTCGCCCGCAACATTAAGGCCTTCGATCTGCGCATTCATTCTGCGCGACATCGCAAGACCTGATGGGTTGTCCTTGGCGTTAGTGATCTTTAGACCGCTTGAGAGTCTCCCAAGGGATTCGGTCAGTTTTTTATCGTTCCTTAAGAGCGCATTGTTTGCAATGCCTGCAGATACATTGTAATTAACCTTCATTCCTACCTCATTTCCGGGGGCATTTACAAAGCTTCAACAAAAGCCTTTGCCATTTTTAGAAGTGTCTGTGTGTCTGTTATTCCATTTTGTGCGCCTTCCATGGCTTTTGTATTAACCTGCCCTGCTGCCGCAGGAATGTTTCGTGTGTTGTAGAGGACTGCTATATTCTCCCGGTCTACACCGATGCCCTCTGTTTTTGATGCTAAACGCTCACACAAAACGGTTCTTACATTCTCCAGATATTCTGACTGTTCCTGGCTCCTGCTGTTTGAGGTGGTGAGCATTCCTCTCACCTGTCCCCTCTCAATGTAAAGAGAAACAGCGATACGCCCGTACTCTATAGTCTCAACACTGGCATCCATCCTTGATGCTGTACTGTTATCCGTCCTCAAAGTCACATGCATCGACAGCATCTGTCCGTCTATCTCTACAGGGACTTCGAAACTCTCTCTCCCGGCGCTTTTGCTCATCACCGAGATCTGTTTTTGCAAAAGAGCTATCGACCTTATATCAATATAAGAATCACTTTCATTCATCAGCTCTTCAGTTAGTTTATCGGAAATATTGTCCAAAACCTTAACGTATTTTTCTTCAAAACCATCCTGATCAAGACTGTCCGGCAGATCTTTTATTTCCTTGTAGTTTCGCAGCCTGTCCCAGATATTCCCGTTTCTCCTGTCGCGCCTTACCTGGATCATGGCTTCGAGGTTGTTGTAAGTAACCCCGATGTCCATTGTCCTGATCTCCTCAAGCGCACTCTCAGCTGATCTGAGCGTCGCTGTCTGTCTGATCTGTCTTACCTGTTCCTTTACATAGTCTCTCTCAAGCTGTTTGTCGAGCTCTGCAGCTTCAAGGTTACTTGCAAGTTCAGGCAAAAGTGTATCCGGAACGGGATTTGCAGCCTTGAGCTTTTCAGGTTCAAGGTTCTCATATACCACCTCTGCCCTGGATCTGTAATATCTGTAAGCCGACTCTATCTGCTCATCAATCCTGGTTCCATCCGTCACTTCCCGGGAAACCAGACCGCCAAAATCATCGTCAATGGTGTAGTCGAGCCCTCTCGCAGAGGCTCTCTGATTTCTGGTAGCATTTACAAGATTTGCCAGAGTCATCTTTCCCCCTGTCTTAAGGACTGAACCGATTGCCTGGTAGTCGCCTTCCTTCAGGGTGTGGAAGAGTCTGTAGATCCCTATAAAAGATTTCTTTTCTTCAGGCGTAATGTCGCCCTTGTGCTCGAGCTTGTACAGGAACTTCGCATATCTCTCCTCGTCTTTTCCTTTCTTATCTCCGGATGATGAAGAGTGATGGTCAAGGTTCTGGGAGAGCTCATCGATCGTCATCGAAAGCGGGTTCTTACCATCTCTTATCATATCCATGACCGCACCGGGCTTTAGCCTTGAGACAGTCACCTGAAGCTTGGAATCCCAGCTTCTTATCTTTTCAAAGTTCTCTTCGTTTACCTCCATGCGGTTGTATCCGAGTATTCTTATGACTCTCCGGTTTTCATCGGTGAGCTCTTTGTCAATATCCTTTAATATGTCATCAACATTCCTGAATGCCTTCTTTATGCTGTCACCAAGATCAGCTCTAGGAGCAGTCTGCAGCTTTTCGTATCCCTCGCCAGCCTGGCGGAACTTTAGGGTAAGGCTCTCAGCTTTTTTACTGATATCAGAAAGAGTAGCGCTCTTAAATTCATCAGCCATTTCACCCACAAGGTCTGCCGGAGCCTGATTTATGATGTTCACCCTTCGCATGGTCATCTGAAGTACCATGCCACTCTTTGCCGGTGTTATGTCTGTGGCTTCATCGACTGCTTTCCCTGCCGTCTCATCGCTTATCTGACCGAGGGCATTCCTAAGCCTCTCTATCAGCTCCTCCATCGGGGCTGTATCTATGGAAAATCCACTGTCGAGGAGCTCCTTGTTGGCCTGCGTTGTCATGCGCAGTCTTACTTCTTCAAGCTGCAGCCTTGCGCTTATGAGTCTTTTATCATTTTCCGCAATCCGCTCAAGACCCACCGTTCCGGGAATCTCAGAGAGATTCTTTATGTTGAGCTCCTTGCCGGTAAGTATCGTATTCTTGACGTTCTCATCAGTTATGGCGGCTACCTTTGATGTAATCGCCACGGCCTTCTGCATGTTTGACTCAGGGTCAAAGATGTTGCCCTCGATTGCTTTCTTTCCGTCTGCTATTGCGGACGCTGCCGCCTTCGCGGCGATCTTTTCACTGACTGGAAAGCTTATGCTCCTTAAGCTGTTCACCTTCTCAAGATTCTGGGCAGTCAGCGGTATGCCCTGAACGACCATCCACTTGGCGTTTTCTTTTATATCGCTGTCCTTCGGGTCAAGCCCCGCCTCTTCAATGACCCTGTCGATCTGAGGAGACAGCTGTTCGAAATCAACGCTCTCTGCCTTCTGGGCGTAATACCCTCCTGTTTCCTGGGCATAAAATCCCCTGCCTGTGGTATTCTGTCCGTTGGTGCTGTGGGACGCAAAATACACATTCTCCATGGTCGGAGCCATGTTGTTCAGGACCATAAACTTGACAGCGCTGTCATCGAGGACTTTTATATCCTCTATCTGTTCATAAGCCGTTTTTGCAGCTTTAACATTTTCAGCAGTCAGGGGAATGTCATTTTCATGAAAGCTGTTCTTTAGCTCATTGGCCAAAGTCACGCTTCCGGTGATCCTGCTAAGTTTCTCACTGCTCAGGTCATCGTTGTATCCCGCCACAGCAACACCTGCTTCAAGCATCACGCTCTTTATCTTGTCTACTATGGTCACAGCTTCTTTGCAGTCCATGTCCTTTATATCGAAGCCGTCTTCCATTGCTTTTTTGTAGTCTTCCTCGGATACGGTATTAGACAGCAGCGCCATATAGTTGTGCTGAAGAGACACATCAGTATTTTCAGCCATCTCAGCGATATCATCCATATTTCTGGCGTGATCCGCATAGGCGTTATCCGTAAACCCGCTGCCGTCGAGCTGCAGGAGATAACCGTCATTTCTAATACCCTGCCCCCTTGCTGCTGCCATGGGTCTGTTCTCTGTGGATCTCGCGCCGATGAGATTAAGCTCTCCGTTGTTCTTCTGACCTGTAACTGACTGAAAATTAATGTTCATTCCATTCCCCTTAATTTATAAAACAACGCAAAAAGGTGATGGACTTTTTTATCCATCACCTTCTATTTCGGCAAATATTTATTTTTCTTTACTCTTAAGTTTCTTGGCGTTCTTGGGTGTCTGGAAAACAAAGACTTCTGCTCCGTAAGGCGGCAGGTCAAAGGTCAGGCTGTAGTCCTTGTAATCACACAGTCCCTTCTTGGCCTTTATCTTATCGGGTATGCTGCTCCCACTTCCGCCAAAGCGCTCCTGCGCGCTGTCAAGAATGTGCGTATAGGTTCCGTCAAAAGGAACACCTACCATGAAGTTCTTGCGCTCCATAGGTGTCATGTTAAGTACAAAGAGGATGTTGTCCTTGCCGTTTGCAGCCCTTCTGTAGAAGCTGTAGGTGCTGCGCTCCTTGTCATCTGCGTTGATCCACTCAAATCCGCCCCAGTCGTTGTCAACTTCGTACAGTGCCGGGTACTTGTTGTAGATCTCAAGGAGATTGGCAACATAAGCCTTCATTCCCTTGTTGAGGTCGTTGTCAAGGAGGAACCAGTCAAGTTCTCTCTTCTCACTCCACTCTCTCTCCTGTCCGAAATCCTGTCCCATGAAGAGGAGCTTCTTGCCCGAGTGACCGAACATATATGTATATCCCACTCTTAGGTTGGCATACTTGTCAACTTTGTATCCGGGCATCTTCTCAACCATTGAGCACTTAAGATGTACCACTTCATCATGAGAGAGCGGAAGGATATAATTCTCAGCACTGTTGTAACTCATGGCAAAGGTCATCATGTAATGAGCGCCCTGTCTGAAGTAGGGATCGAGCTTCATGTACTCACAGAAATCATGCATCCATCCCATATTCCACTTGAAGGTAAATCCAAGTCCGTCCTCCTCCGGCGGTGCAGTGACCTTGGGCCACGCCGTTGATTCCTCAGCAATTGTGAGCATCTCAGGGTATGTTCCCCTTACAACGCTGTTGAAGTGCTTGAAGAACTCGATTGCCTCGAGGTTCTTGTTGTCGCCGTACTTGTTGGGCACCCACTGGCCATCCTTCTTGCCGTAGTCGAGGTACAGCATTGACGCAACAGCATCAACCCTAAGACCGTCAATATGGAACTTGCGGATCCAGTAAAGAGCGTTGGCGATAAGGAAGTTCTTGACCTCGGGCTTCTCAAGGTTAAATATCTTGGTTCCCCAGTCCGGATGCTCTCCCTTCCTTGGATCGGGATGCTCGTAAATACATGTTCCGTCAAAGCAGGCAAGGCCGAACTCATCAGGACAGAAGTGAGCCGGTACCCAGTCAAGAATAACGCCGATACCGTTTTTATGAAGTGTATTCACCAGATACATAAAATCAGTGGGCTCACCATATCTGGAAGTCGGAGCGTAGTAGCCGGTAACCTGATATCCCCATGAACCGTCAAACGGATGCTCAGCAATACCAATAAGCTCAATATGGGTATACTTCATCTCTTTAAGGTATTCCACAATCCTGTCAGCAAACTCCCTGTAGGAGTAGAAGCCGTCCTCTGTTCCATCAGGATGTTTCATCCATGAACCGATGTGACACTCATAAATCGCTATGGGCAGGCGGTGAACATCCTTGCCCTTGATATTGTCATACCATTTTTTATCCGACCATTTGAAAGTAGAAAGATCAGCGGTCCTTGATGCATTGCCGGGACGGAGCTCTGCATAGTTGGCATACGGATCAGCCTTGTAGATCTTCCTTCCGTCCTGGGTAAAGATGAGGAATTTATAGAGCGAACCTATTCCGACACCTGGAATAAAGCAGGTCCAGATCTGCCCCGCCTTGGTCCTGGCCATCGGATTGGCCTCTTCGTTCCATCCGTTAAAATCGCCTACTACATGGACAGCCTTGGCATTCGGAGCCCATACCGCAAAAAAGAATCCTTTTTTGCCCTTCTCTTCTGAAGGATGTGCTCCGAGCTTGTCATAAATATCATAGTGAGTTCCCTGTCCAAATAAGTATTCGTCATCCTCTGATATAAAGACCTTTTGACTCATGTTTATGCTCCTTAAATATTTTTTTAATGCATGAAATCATTTTCTCTAAGTATTATCATATCATTTTCATCGAACCTTTTGTGAACTATTAGATCAACAAAATGTCCAAAAGTTCTCTTTTCAGCATAATAGATCGCATCATCCACAATATCTTTGACCTCTGCGACAGTAACATCATGATCTAGTGTCTGCCTCTCAGAAATCCTTGTGTGCAGTGCCAGAATTCCGAGATTGTCTATAGCATATTCCCTTTCCAGAGCATACTGCCTTGCATATGCCACAAGAGAATCATCATCAAGAGCCTCTATGTCAACACGCACGTTAAAGCACTGCTTAAGCGAGGGATTCTTTTCAAGGAATCTGTCCATATCTTCACGGGTATCCTCTATAACAAGAACCAGTCCCTTGGTGTATGACTGAAGAACCTTGATGAGCTCGGCAACCGTATCATCCTCAAGATCTGCAGCCCTCTGCACTATGAGCGCTCCGTCGGCAAGCTTTTCAAATATAGCTGCAGGACTCTTTTTATTGAGTGTATTGGCAGTTATCTTGGCAACCTTGCCATTGAAATTGTGATCTGTCACCTGCATTGCTTTTATAAGGCCTCTTGCGAGATTCACCGTTCCCGCACCCTCTTCACCGGTTACGATAGCATTTCCGGAGAATGCATCCATGCTTAGGTTGTCGATGGCATTGATGATCTGTCTTCTTGACTTCCTGTGGTGAATATATGGTCCAAAGAGTTCCTTCTCCTCAGGTGTCATGGTTCTTACGCGCTCTTCAAGTTCGCGGTTACCAACGTGGCGCTTTTTGGTGGTAGATGCCGCAACCGCTGCGCTGTCTTCAGGCTTTCTATCCTTATCAGTCTCCGTCTCTTCTTCCGAAGATTCTTCCTGCGCTTCCCTGGAAGCCTCATCAGAGTCATCGACTGTCTGCTGTGCGTTTTCACTGCCTGCAGTATCTTCCTCAGGGTAAACGTTCTCTTCACCTGTCTCTACAGGAGCAAATGAACCAGTTTCCCCGCTGACTGCTTCTTCGGCAGCTACATCCGCATGCTCCTCGCTGACATCTTCTGATGGTTCCGACTCTTCATTTTCATATCGGGCTACAGCTTCAAAAGATCCTGTCTCCTGCAGAATTTCCTCACCTGCTGCCGGGCTTTCCTGCATATCATTCAGGTCAGATGTATTTTCCTGCTCAGCGTCATTAAGCGCTTCTGCCACTTCGTTCATCTCGGCAGTATCACGGCTTATTACTTCATCTACCGCCTGATTTATCACATCCTCTTTCCTGATATTCCAGTTGCCGCGACCTGATGCCTTGGCATAGCTCTCTTTCTTTATTGCGTCTGAGATGGCTTTCTCTATCTTCTCGTGGAGACCGGCCTTTGTCTTCTCGTCAAAATCGCTGAACATGTCTCCGGTCTCGTCGGCAACTCTCTGTCTGACTCTCTCAAGCTGCTTCTGCTGCTGCTCTTTTTTATACTGCTCCCAGTTCTCAAGGTACTCTGCAATACTGATCTGTCCTGTGATCTGTTTCTCAACTTCAGGCTCAGGCTCAACAGCCAGACTGATCTGTCCGTCATAGTCCTGAGAGAGCATGCTGTCAAAATGGCTGTGCATCTGATAGCTTGCATTGGGATGGATCACAGCGCCCGGCACCTCATCTTCAAGCGGCTTCTGCTCATATTCGAAGCGCTTGAACGGCTGTACCACAGGATTGGGTTCAGGCTCCGGAGCCTCCGGGATAACTTCGCTCTGCATATCTGCCATAATCGGAAGTTCATTATCCGGTCTTACGACCTTCTCCTCGCCGAGAATAGGTCCATTCCCGCCATACTTTATCTCTATGCCCATCTGGGGCTTGGTGTCAAAGAACACCTCCTGCATTCCGGCAAGCGGGATCTCAGAAGTTATGGAGTCATCAGCGGCCTCAGGCTCCTCTGATACTGCCTCGCTCTCCTGCTCATAGTTGTCACCATATTCCGCGGCGTCGCTGTATGAGGAATCCTCTGAAGGAAGGTCATAGCCCGCATCACCCGAAGGCTCTTCCTCATAAGTCTCTGCCTGCTCATAAGAAGGCTCCACAGCCTCATCCTCAGGCTCATCAAATATCTCCTCGGTGTCGCTTCGTACCATCGAAACAGATGTGCTCTCATCTGAAGGTGCAGGCTCATCGCCCTGATAAGAAGCAGAATCATCGCCTATAACTTCCCGCAGGCTCATCGCAAGAGATTCCTGAAGATTCATCGTGTTATAAGTGCTGACATCCACCGATGGCTCCTTGATCTCGCTGATGTGCGGATATACTATCTCATCAGGATCCCTCTCAGGAGCCTGCTCTTCCTTATTCTCAGCCGCCTCTGGGTGCTGCGCAACATGCAAAGATGCAAGGTCGCCCGGTGTAAACTCTTTTGTCTCGCCCAGCTCATTCACAGGATCAGCCACGCGGGTAGCCTGATCATTAACCCTCATGACATCATCGGAAAGCTGTGGCAGTTCCTTGGTTGGCTGTTTGATCTCAACTGTTCTGGTCAGGTCTTTGCCAACCTCGTCCTTCTCTGAGACGATGGACTTGTCAACAATGCCTCCATGGCTCTGTTTATACCTGATATATCTGTCCTGCTGCTCGGGCGAAAGCGGCTCATGAAGTGCCTTGAGTTCGAGAGCTTTGATTACATATCTGCCCTCACCGAACCACAAAAAGATCTCATCGCACTCCTCAACGCACTCGGTAGTGAGCCCCACTCTGTGGTAAAGATATGCAAGCTCGTATGCCCAGCGCTCTCTGTAATCATGTTTTTTAAACTCCTCAAGTACCGCAATCCTCTCTTCGAGACTTACTTCCTGTGCCTCGTAGAGCTTGTACTGAAGTATATATCTGCCCGTATCCCTGGGAGCAATCCTTACAAACTCTTTATAGTACTCAAGGGCCTGCACGGTCTCTCCCATCTTGATGGCAAGCTCACACAGGGAAAAGACAATAGCCCTTCCCGTAGGATGCCTGTCGTATGCCATAAGGAGAATGTCCTTGCTCTCCTGAAAACGTCTGTTTATCTTGTACAGATCGCTGATGGTACACAGCATGGTAACGCTCTTAACCCGCTTCCAGTCTATCGTATCAGCAATCTTAACTGCCTCGGCAAATCTGCCTTCCCCAATCAAAGCCTTTATTTCATCGGCTCGAATTTTATATTCGACTTTATCCAAAATATTCACCTCTTTGGTGCAAAAAAATACTATATCTAGTAGTTAGTTTAACATAGCCCCATTACTTTGTAAAATATCGGAAAGCTCTGAAAACTGCTCCAGACTAAGTATTTCTCCCCTTGCCCTTTCGTCAATCCCCATTTTTATAAGCGCGTTTTGAACCTGCTGTCTCGACACCCCAAGATGCGGATTATTCGAGATCGAATTGGCGATAGTTTTCCTCCTCTGGTTAAAGGATGTCCTTATGATCTCAAAAAGATATTTCTCATCCCTGACCGTAACCCTTGGCTTGTCATATCGCTTTAAGTTCACCACTGCCGAGCCAACTCCCGGCTGCGGAATAAAGCTCGATGGAGGAACCTCCATAACCTGCCTCGCATCTGCGTAAAAACTAACAGCAAGCGACAGTGATCCGTAGTCCTTGTTCCCGGGCTCTGCCGCCATTCTCTCTGCAACCTCCTGCTGGACCATGACGGTGATGCTCTCTATAGGAGCCCCGCTCTCAAACAGCTTCATGATTATAGGCGTCGTTATGTAATATGGCAGATTCGCAACGACCTTTATGGGCTCTCCGCCATTGTATTCCCTCGCGAGCTCCCCGATGTCTACCTTGAGAACATCCTTGTTGATCACGGTGACATTTCCATACTCTGAAAGTGTATCATCAAGAACCGGCAAAAGAGATGTATCTATCTCAACTGCGACAACTGCTCTTGCAACTTCTGCCAGGTACTGGGTAAGTGTCCCGATCCCCGGCCCTATCTCGAGCACAAAGTCCTGCTTTGTAACACCTGCTGCCTCAACTATCCCCTCAAGAACAGAACTGTCGATCAGAAAGTTCTGCCCGAATTTCTTTTTTGCACTCATGTGGTGCCTCTCCAGAACTTCTCTGGTGCGGGCACTGTTTCCTAAATATGCCATATATGTCCTCACAAATCGCAATAGCGCATCTCTAATTTTGATGCAATGTAAAAACAATGTTACAGATTGTTTTTCGTCATGCGCTCCCTAAAGCCTGACATCATTATATACGATACATCGTCCGGGCATTGTGTTCCGTTATGGAGATCACTTCCTCAGCACTTATCTCCCTGATCTGCGCCATAGCCTCAACCACAAAAGGAAGGTATTTTGAACTGTTGCGCTCTCCCCTGTGCGGATGCGGTGCAAGATATGGACAGTCTGTCTCCAGAATTATCCTGTCCATCGGAACCCTTTTGACAACCTCTTTCATCTTGCGTCCGTTTTTGAAGGTAAGAACTCCGCCGACTCCAATATAAAACCCGAGCTTTACACACTCGAGCGCAACCTCTGCGGAGTAGGAAAAGCAGTGTACAACGCCCCCTATTTCTCCCGCCTTCTGCTCCTTAAGGATCCTGACCGTATCCTCAGCCGCATCCCTGGAGTGTATAATTACCGGCTTGTGCTCGCTCCTGGCCAGATCGAGCTGTCTTACAAACCATTTCTTCTGAAGCTCAGGTGCCGGCTCAGGCCAGTGGTAATCAAGCCCGATCTCTCCAATCGCTACGCATTTCTCATCTCTTGACATCTCTCTGATAGATTCAAGCCTGTCTTCATCAAGCTCTTCACAGTCACTTGGATGTACTCCGACCGCCGAATATATATAGTCGTATTTATGTGATAACTCGACTGACCTTTTTGAGCTCTCCAAATTGGCTCCAACATTAACTATATTGCTAATCCCGTAGTCTCTCATCTGCGAAAGAAGCTCATCCCTGTCAGCATCATACTGCTCATCGTCATAATGAGCATGGGTATCAAAAATCATTGCCACCTCATAACTTCTTATTATTAATAGCTTTTAACGGCATTTATGATAACATAAATAGAACACGCTTTAAACCATGAATGATGGATTTGAACCGTGCTTTTAAAAAAAATTATAAGATTTCTAAAATTTTTTTCAAAAAGGGCTTGCAATTCTAATCACAATGTTGTAATATAGCTTTTGTCGTCAAGCACGACACCTAATAAGAAATGCGCTGCTAGCTCAGTTGGTAGAGCACCTGACTCTTAATCAGGTTGTCCAGGGTTCGAGACCCTGGCAGCGCACTGCCGAGTACTGTTTTCGTGGGTATATCCCATGGGGATGGTACTTTTAATTTGCGCGAAAAATGAGCCATGCATGTATAAAAAAATAAGTACCGTCGGGAGCTTGCTCACGTGACGGTACTTACTTTTTTATACATATACGGCGAACGCCGCGACAACGAGGAACCGCCCCGGCGGTTCCGAGTCTGTCGGCATGGCTTATAACAAGAAAGCCAAGCCGGAAGAGATTGTTTGGAAAAAGAGGTTGACAAAAACAATCTAATTCTTTTCACCACTGAGGATATTCATAAGAGGTGGATAAAAAAAAGATGCATCAAAGTAACAGATAAGAGTAGGGCGGTTGATAAGCTGTTATAAAAACATTTTTTTGCCATAATCCAGTACCGAAACGTATAATATAAGCAGAATGTCAAATGCTTATGGAGGATAATCATATGAAGCTTGTCGATAATCTTAAGAAAAAAATAGAAAAAACACATACAAAGGGAGCGCTCAAAGCGCATAACGAAGATTTCGTTAACGCTACGGCTCTGGAAGATAACCTTCTGGAAAGGATATCAGGAGGAGTAGACACAGGAACTGCGGCCGCGGCAGGTAAGGCCGGTAAAGTTACTAAGAAAGTAATAAAATAGAGAATAAAGAGCTGTTGATGTGTACTGTAATCACGCCAGCAGCTCTCCTTTTGTTATTACCTATTCATCATTTATTTCAAAAAGCTGCTATTACAGGCAATGATTTATGCTTGTTTATGGTTGATACCGTGAGAATGTTTACTTTATCGTCAGAATCATAATAAAGATAGAAAAAGACGATCTGTGCTATAAACTCTTTACTGAAAAAGGCTTCGAATGGGGAGGTGACTGGTCAGATCGCAAAGATTACCTGCATTTTGAGCTGCCAAACAGTATCACAGAAAAATATTCCGAGATGTACAGCGGAAAATGAGGCTGCGATGCCATACATATATCATGGCTGAGCCTGCTGACCTTATTCTTATTTTACAAATCATGAAGACATTAAGTGATAGAATTTCTTTACAAAAACAATTCTTTACAATCGATAAGTCCGTAACGGAGAAGGGAAAAAAGATGATATCAAAACCGCATGTAGAAGAAAATATGAAGAAATGTGACATCATAAAATTATCAACACTACTAGTCAGCGCCCTGTTACTTGCCATGAGTATACCATTACCGGCTCTGGCAAAATCCGAGATCGAAATATCCAATAATGCTGTGATCAGCTATGCAGAAATAAGTGATGGACTTCCTGTAGCAAGCGGCGTTTCAGATGTCAGAATAGATGGAGAGGCTTCCGGGTGGACCGCACTGTTAAACAGTGCAAAAATATATGAGTCCTCTGCCCTTAAGTATGCCACCAGTCAGGCCGAAGCAGCTGTCTCGGTCATAGATATAAGTCTTCCTGCCCCTGTAAATAATTCCGGGAACATAACAGTATCCCTGTGGTCCCCTCAGATTGATGAAAACAGCAGACTGAAAGCCTATCGCTATGACGAAGGTTCCTGGACCGCTCTTCCATTAAGTGTTCGCTCAGAGTATATAGATCTTGATATGACAGAATTCTCTGGCGGAGTTATTTTAATCACTAAATGCCCTTCTTTCAGATATGTACACAATCCGGCACTAAATCCCAAGGTCCTCAAGGATGCCATTGTTAATCCTGATGCAATATATGGTTTTTCACCAAATCCGGATTCCTTACGCCTAAAAGATTATGTAAATGCGCTGGACTGGTCAAACCCCAGTGAAGTTGCAGAGGCAAAGAAAACTCGGGAAGAATACTACAAGCAGAATCAGGAGCTTTACAGACTTATAGAGAAGCTTCTGTCAGATGGAAAAGATGTTGAGACCATAGCCAGGGCTGTAAGCAGTCGCAGAAATGAACTAAGACTTGAGAGCTACAAAAATAATCCAGAGGGACTTGCAATTGTCAAAAAGAGCAATCTTGATACATATGGAAATGAAAACGGCCCCACTGCTGATTCACTTTATGAGAAGTATGGTTCCTGGCAGACCGTTTTGGAAAAAGCTCTTTCATCAAACGCTGGTATGGATGCCTGTCTGGGCCTATACGACGAATATTATGATATCCATGAAATGAATTGGAAATGATGCTTGCTTATCTACACTTAAAAAGCTCTCGATTAAACGAGAGCTTTTTAAGTGAGTTTATCATCATTGCAAAGTCACTGTCATCTAATCAAACAAACTCATCTGCTCATATCTGTCGGGCAATTCATTCATATATTGAAAGCAGTCTTTAGGATTTGACATGATATTGTTTGCCCTGCATATCTCTTTAAATATCCGCGTCAGCTCTTTTGCGTTGGGACTTGGAAGTTCATAGGCATTGCCGTAGCTTCTTATGTAGCGCGCCTTCATACCGGGAAAGTACTTATCAAGCGCAGCATAATAGTATTCCCGATCTCCTTCACGAAGCGTAAGTCCCATGCCAAAATCAATTATCCCTACAACTCCTACGCGTACACACTCGTTTAATATTGCGGTGATGTTTTCAGCAGTATCATTTATAAAAGGCAGGATTGGGGTAATCCATACAACTGTGGGGATACCTCTTCTCTGCATCTCTTCGAGCACCTCTAACCTGCGCCTTGTGTTGCACACATTGGGTTCCAAAATACTGCATAGCTCATCATCATAGGTTGTGAGCGTCATCTGCACCACACATTTAGCCGAGTTGTTTATTTCATCAAGAAGATCTATGTCCCGAAGGATGAGGTCTGATTTTGTCTGTATTGCCAGTCCAAAGCCATAGTGTCTTATTATCTCAAGGCATTTCCTTGTCAGTCCAAGTTCTTTCTCGCAGTGCATATATGGATCTGACATAGCACCGGTGCCTATCATACATTTTTTTCTCTTGGACTTTAGTGCCTTTTCAAGCAGATCCGGTGCATTGCACTTAACTTCTATGTCCTCGAAGGGGTGCCTGAACTGATAGCATCTGCTTCTGCTGTCACAGTAAATACAACCGTGCGTGCATCCGCGATAAATGTTCATGCCATGACGCCCATGGTTTTCTGTAAGTATTCCTTTTGCTTCAACAAAGTGCATTGTCTCTCCTCCTGTCAAAGCCAGATCGTACATCCATTTTATGATATTTAGAATCAGAGATTCAAGATATCATGCATATCCTAATAACCATTTCAAATAAAGTCCATTATTTATTTTGTCCATTGTACAGAGAAAAGACAGATCTGGTTTCATTGTTGCCATTCCGGAATACTTAATGAGCGTTGTAAATGCCATTTATATTTTTAGAAAAATTTATACACAGTTAATAGATAAATAATGAGTATATGCGACAATATAAGAGATGGTTACTGTGAATATGACATGGATTTAAATGTTTGGGAGTTTAATGCGGAGGATGTTACAATGAAGGAAATCGTAAAAAAGAGTATAGTTGTTTTTTCAACAGTTACAATGATTATTGGAACCGTTCTATCCGGAAGCTGCGATGTAAAAGCTGCAAGTGGCGATACCGTTGTATACATCACTAAAACAGGAAGCTGCTACCATAACAGCGGATGCAGTTCGCTTAGCAGAAGTTGTATCCCTACCACTTTAGAAGAGGCGCTTGACGAAGGTTTAACCCCATGTTCAAAGTGTCATCCCGCTAGCGGCATTGATACATCTGATCCAGATGATGACTATGATAATGATGACTTTGATGACGACTTTGACGATGACTATGATGATGACGACTTTGAGCCGGAATATGTGGCTGTTAGTAAAATAACTCTTAACAAGAAAACTGCCAGCGTTGTAAAAGGCAAAACTCTCACACTGAAAGCTACGATAAAACCAGCCAATGCAACTAACAAAGCAATAACCTGGAAGAGCAGCAATAAAAAAATTGCCACCGTTGACAAGAACGGTAAAGTAAAAGCCATTAAAGCCGGAACAGTCAAGATCACCGTTACAGCAAAAGATAGCGGTAAAACTGCAACCTGTAAAATTACTGTAACTGAACCTGTTAAGAATATCTCCTTTAGTAAAAAGATTTACTCTGTTAAAAAGGGTAAAACCATTACGCTAAAATACTCAATCACCCCCAAGAATGCCTCAAATAAAAAAGTGACATTTAAAAGCAGTAATAAGAAGATAGCTACTGTTGACAAAAATGGTAAAGTAAAGGGAATAAAGAGAGGCAAAGTTACAATCACTGTCACAACCAAGGACGGGAAAAAGACTGCAAAATGCACTGTAAAAGTGCAATGATGTTAATAATAGGCGAGGGAACTGCATTTTCGCAGTTCCCTCGATTTTTTTCATGCCAGATATTTCTTTTTAAAATACTCAATGATCGGTTTTGCTGTCAGCTCTTTACCACAGACCTTTTCAAGAACTTCCTTAGAAAGCCTTGTGGCACCGTACTGATGTATGTTTTCATTGAGCCATTTCGTGATCTTTTTGATTTCTCCCTTTGCCAGGATATCATCGATGCTCCCAAGGTCCTTTTCAATCGCCTCAAGAAGCATTCCGTCATATATATTGCCAAGGAGATATGATGGGAAGTATCCGAAGCTTCCGTCCGACCAGTGCATATCCTGCAGGACACCTTCAGCATCATTTCGTGGAATTATGCCAAGGAGCTCTTCCATCTTTTTATTCCAAACTTCCGGCAGGTCTTTTACCGTGACAGTGCCTTTAAAAATCTCCCGTTCAATCTCGTATCGAAGGATTACATGCAGGCAATATGTGAGCTCGTCGGCCTCTGTTCTTATATAGCTCTTTTGAACTGAGTTTATCTCACTATAAAAGTCATCAAGCGTAACATCTCTAAGCTCAGGAATCATCTCTGTCATCTTAGGCCAGATGGGTTTCCAGAAATTGATATTCCTTCCCAGAATATTTTCATAGAACCTTGACTGGCTCTCGTGAAGCCCCATATAGGATACATCACTTGCCGCCGTGTTGTCATATTTGTGATCCACGTTCTGATCAAAGATCGCATGACCGCCCTCGTGAATAGCCGAGAAAATCGGCTCGATGAATGCATCTTCCCTGTAGTGATTTGTGACCCTGACGTCATCCATATTCATACTGGTAGTGAACGGATGCTCTGTCTCTCCCATGGAGAATCTGTTCATGTCCATTCCCATGTATTCAACCAGAAAGCGGCAGACCTCCTTCTGAACATGCACGGGAACCCTGAAAGCAAATTTGCTATGATCAGGCTGAGGTCTCTTGGTAACCTCATCAACAAGCGGAACCAGCTCTTTTCTCAGGTCTCCGAAAACCCTGTCTATTATTTCCTGGGTCATGCCCTCCTCGAACTGGTCTATGAGAGCATCATACACATCCTTATCAGGATTGACATAGCTTTGATACTTTTTGACAATTTCGATCACATCTGAAAGATCTTTTTCATACAAAGAAAAGTTGCTGGCCTGCTTAGCCTTCTGCCATACAATTCCCGATTTGGTTGTGATCCTGACATACTCTTCATACACATCAGCCGGGAGCCTCCTCATTTTATCAAGATCTCTCTTTGTGCGGCTTATGTCAAACTTCATCACATCATCAAGTTTATCAAACTCCTCAGGCTCTGATAGTTCATTTACCAGACCATAGACTTCATCGCTTGTTGAGAGCTTAAAAGCTTCCGTTGAAAAATAAGTTAGCACATCAGTGAGTTTTTCTTTTGCCCCATCCGGAGCCGTCGTCTCAAGATCCCAGTTCATGAGCGCTGTAGCATGTTTCAGATATCCCAGCTGCTTCATTTTTTCTTTGTAATCTTCAAGTAATCCCATTTTCTCCTCCGGTACTTCATGAAATATTAAACGTATAATCAGCTGTCGGCGATAATATCATTTTCCTGAGCTACCATCTTAAGATCCTCCCATGTCTTGGATTTAAAGAGTCTTACCCACCTGTCTATTCCATATTTAATGTCTTCATCTGATGCTTTATCTTCTTGATCTAATTCTATCACTATCAGATTGAACCTGTCTGTATCATAGCGATCTAAAATATCGGATTACCTCATTAAGATCTCTGCAAATGGTCTCTGAGAGGCTTCTCATCTCACCATCAGCGGGAATCATGTCCGGTACCATGATTGCCCTCATTCCTGCTGCCTTTGCTGCCCTGATTCCATTGAAAGAATCTTCTATGGCGAATGTTTCTCCAGGAATAAATCCGAACTCACTACATGCAAGAAGATATATCTCCGGGTTAGGCTTACTTATCTTAACCGAGTCGCCACCTACTATCCCGCTAAAATAACCGATCAGTCCTGCTGCTCCTACCTGCTTTTCGACGGTCTCTTTTCTCGATGATGAAGCAATCCCGATTCTAACGCCTGCTCCGCAAAGATATTCCAGAATCTCTTTTACCCCGGGTTTTATCGGAAGAATACCGTCACTGTACCTTCTTTGGTGAAGCTCTACACATTCATCCCACAGAGCCCTTGTTCTCTCATACCCAAGGATAGGGACAAATACAGATTCGTATATCTGTGTCGTCTGATTATTATTAGTGCCTATACATCTGATATAAGTATCGCTTACGAGCTCTTCATCGAGGCTGTATTTCCTTGCCATCTCCATCCAGCAATCATACAGGGTGCGCTCGGAATCAAAGATAACCCCGTCCATATCAAAAATCACATTGTAGTCTGCCATAGTGGTCAATCCGTTTTCTTTTTCTTTTTATGTCTCATCATAGTCTACATGACATTTATCATATAAGCAATGGATTTCCGAAGGCTGCAAATTAAAACGAGCAGTTGCTTAAAATCACGATATAGGTTTCCAGTTCTTAGATGTCCGCTTTGAATTATCCCTCGAAGGTCTGGTGAAGTCCACCACACCATCTGAAACTGTACCGGTTACAGACTTGTGGCAGTCTATGCACAGGATGACAATCCTTCCTGACTTTGGAGTGTGCTTGAAATAATAGCTTTTCGCTAAGTGCTGCTTACCAAAAGATGCAGACTGTCCGGCAGCTCTCTGCGTTGCCCCGCATACATTACATCTACGCATCTGAGAAAATTTGATAGTCTGACCGTATACAGTGATAGACTTTACCTCCCAGTTGCCGTACTTGTGCTTTCCCGTGGCTTTGATGCTCTCACTCTCTGACTTTTTACAAACCGTGCATGCTCTCACCTTAGTACCTTCTGTATTGCAGGCTGCAGCCTTCTTGATCTGCCAGGATCCCCATTTGTGCTTTTTCATATCCAGAACTTTTGTCTCACCAACACTTCCGCAATTTTTACACTTGTGAGACGAGATCCCTTTCGAAGTACAGCTTGCTTCTTTCGTAGTCACCCATTTATATGAATGCTTTTTTGTCGGAATTACAGCTGTTTCAGATATTACTCCGCAGTTTTTGCATTTCCTATCCTTCTTGCCGACTACTGAACAAGTTGCCGGTCTTGTCGTAACCCACTTATAAGAGTGATTCTTTTTAGGAACAGGCCTGGTCTCAACTACCGCATGACAGTTCCTGCAGATAAAAGATTTTACTCCTTCAAGGGTACATGTCGCATCCCTTGTGGTCTTCCATTCCCCCTTATGATCCAGCTTTCTGACAGGCGCAGTTTCAAGTATTGCATCGCATTCCTGGCAGATTCTGCCTTTCTTACCTTCCCTGGAGCATGTTGGCGCAAGTATCTCTTCCCAGGCAAAGATCTCATGCCTGCACTCTTTGGCATGTACTGTACTTGCCGGTATTCCCGGCATTATAAGCGCAAGCAGCAGCGAAAGAAAAACTGCCCCTGCTGCCAGTCTTAGTGTTCTGATAATCTGTTTCTTCTCCAATTCTTTCTAACCTCCTCTATAAACTTTTTTCATTACCGGAAAATTTCAGCGATTCGCTGATGCAGCCCAGACTATGGCTGCCTGCTCAGAACGGGCATTAAACAGACTATCAGATAAATCTTAAGATTTACCGTCGAAATTTCTTAAGATTTTCTTAAGATTGCAAAAATGCATGACATTACTGTCATGCATCCTAATTTGATTACTTGTTTGATGAAACAAGTATTTCAGATTTAATTCTGATCTGGATTATCAACTTGGTTGAACAGTTCTTCAATAACATCACTGGCAAGATTTAACCGGTCACGCAGGCGCACGCGGATTTTCTCATCAGGAACTCCATCCTCACGTGCAAACCGGATTATCTCCAGAGAATCCTCTTTTTTTGTAATAATAGTAGCTCTTTCCGTCGCTTCTTTTGCTGCTTTTTCTGCTGCTTCTTTTACTGCTTTCTCTGCTGCTTCTTTTGCTGCTTTCTCTGCTGCTTCTTTTGCTTCTCTAATGAGAGTTGCTTCTCTATCCCATTGCTTCATATATTCCCTGGTTACCTCCGCATTTAATTTAACTTTAGTAACAATTGTATCAATGGCATTAATGTCGATATCCTCTATATCCGGCTTTTCTCCTGTTACAATGTATTTTAGCATATGCTTTAGACTGTTGCCATAATCGCTGTTGGTGTTGATCCTGCCATCAGCGTAGAGAAATATATTCATGATTCCATCATCATATTCGAAACCTGAATCCAAATGTGATATAAGGCATGATCTTGCCTCATAATACATATCTCCAAGCAAAAACGGGTCATAGGAAAGTATTGTTACAGAGATGTATTCGGGAAGCAGGCGATAATCATCCGACGCAGCTAGCGTTTTTGAGTCTGATATCGCCGAGTAGTAGCGTTGTCTCTTCGGCAGAGATAATCTGTCAGATTCTCTGTTCTCAACTTCCAGATCATAGACAGTTGCCAACAGCTTTTTATCATCTGTAGATTTACTTATGTGCGCATCCATTCTTATTCCGTGAAATTTTGTGTTTACTCCGTTAAAAACTTTCTGAGAACTTACTTTGATATCCGACAGCTCTTTTCCCAGTACACGGCCGAGTATCTTTCCTACAACGACTTTCGCGTTTTCCTCATTCTCAAGTACAGAGTCAAAAAGAAAGCCGTTTATCAGATTCATTGACCTGATATTTCTGGATGCTCTTTCAAAAGATATATGCTCCTCCTGTAAATCTGTTAGTTTTTCTTCATTCTGATTCATTTGTTTTTCCTTTCGATTTCATTTTTAACCTCCTTAACAAACTTTTTTCATTACCGGAAAATTTCAGCGATTCGCTGATGCAGCTGCGATTGTGACTGCCTGCTCAGAACGGGCATTAAACAGATTATCAGATAAATCTTAAGATTTACCGTCGAAAATTCTTAAGATTTTCTTAAGATGAAAAAACCCGGCAGGACTCTCCTGCCGGGGGTAAGATTAGATATTGTTTAAACGGGCTTTTCCATTTTTAGCTTTTAAGGTTTACTCTCTCAAACCAATATTTAAAGCCATCAGTCAGCTGCAGAATACAAGATCATTGAACACTCTGTGCTGTTATCAATTGTCTCATATGTATCAGCTATAAAAATTCTCCAAGTAAATTCTGCTCGAATGATACTACTCTTAGGGTTAATGCCATACCTTCTCATAGAATTTGGAATTAACCAAAAATTTGCAATACTTTTCGTTTTGGCATTTACCGTTCCAAGTGCATCAAGGCTGAACATGTAACCATTAATCGCTGAATCCTCCGTAGAAACAAATATTTTCTTACTTGTCCTATTATCCACAAGGAAATTTGCATAATAATCGCCAGACCTGTATTCATACCCAAGATACTTTATTTTTATGCCATTATCATTATAAACAACTTTCCCCTTTGAACTCTTGGGCTTCTTTGGTGGTGTCGGCTTGGGCTCTTCTATTGTTTTCGGTTTTTCTGACTCTTTTACTAATGGATCCCTGATCTGAGCCTTATCCGACAAACCTTTGTTTTTGAATAATGTAAGGTATTTCTTACCCATACCCTTTGGAGTATCGATTATTATGGAATCTGCGATACCTTTAAATGCCTCATCAGACAATGTGTCTTTATTCATTTTTGTGCTCTTTACAGTAAGCTTTCCGAGCCTATCGCATTTCCCAACAAACTGCTTTCCCAGTTTTGTTGTATTTCCGGGAAGTGTCAGGCTTTTCATCGACGAACAATTAAAAAACGCTTTATAGCCAACACTCGTTAGATTGTCATTAAGAGATATTTTTGTAAGAGCCGTACAATCCAAAAAAGCCTCTTTACCAATCTTAACAATATTCTTTCCCATCTTAATTGATTCCAGATTCTTATTACCAGCAAAAGCTTTGTCACCAACTGCAGTGACCTGATAAACTATTCCGCTAAACTTTACAGTATCGGGAATTGTAATTTTAGTTGCCTTCTTTACATTATTCTTTGTAAATCTTACCGCCGGGTTCTTTTTGCTATCTGACACAACCACAAAGGTTGATTCTTTATTCTTAAGGACTGTTCCTTTTTTCCTTACTATCCCAAGATAAGGATCATAATTCGGATCCTTTTTCCATCTGGCAAGAAGCTTAACCGATTTAATGGTATTTCTTTTATATGCCGCTTCTGAAATCGTTAATGTCGTGCCATTTTTTGTAGTATAACTTTTTCCCCCGATAGAATACTTCCAGCCATCGAATATATATCCTTTTCTGACAAAAGAATTTTTTGTAAGTTTCTTTGCTTTACCAGCTGTCGCATTCAAGCTCTTCATCGCTCCACTTGTTGCACCATTGCCTTTAAATATTATGGTATATTCCATTGGGATTTTTTTCCATTGGGCAATCAGCTTTATATTTTTTATTCTGTGCTGCTTACAAGCCGCTTCGGACATGATAATCGATGCTGTATCCTTTACTGTATAGGCCTTTCCACCAACATAATATTTCCATCCGTTAAAGCTATATCCCGTTTTTACAAAGGTATTTTTCGCCAGCTTTTTTGCTTTTCCTGCTGTAGCTGTCACTGATTTCATTGAGCCACCTGTAGCATTGTTTCCATCAAAAGAAATACCATAGGTTACCGGCAGCTTTTTCCATTCAGCTATGAACTTGATCTCCCTGTTATCGTAATCAGATAGTTCTTCCTCAAAAAAAGCTAGTTCGTCTCCATCATCGGCATAACAAATATCACCATCGTACTTATATTTCCAATCAAGAAAGACATATCCATCTTTTTCAAATTTATTTTTGGGTAACTTTATATATTCGTCAGGAACAGCAGTAATAGTTTTCATAGAGCCACTTGTAGCTCCATTCCCATCAAATACAATCTTGTAGTCTGCGTTTAATATTTCATCAATCAAAAGTGCTGTGCCCTTAGTAATCGAATTTATCGGCACTTTCTTATCGTTAGAATTACACCACGAATATCCTTCGATAGGAGCAAGTACAAATTTCGCAGAAGATTTATTAATAATTTTTGTAATTTCGAAATAATTGCACCATGTTTCATCAGTTGTTATTTTTTTAGTATCACTTGAAATAATTAGTGTATTAACGAGATTACTGTATTCAAATAACTGATCATCATCAAACAGACTGAATTCCCCACTACCCTTTAAGGTGAGATTCCCATCCTTGTCGAGTATATAAGAGAAGTCTCCGGCCATTCCTTTTAGTGGAAAAACCCAGCTTTTGAACCAAGGCGTCTGATCGAAAGCAGCAGGAACGTCTATCATATCAAGCTGTTTCTTAGTTATAGAAACAGTCTCCAAACTACTACATCCATAAAAAGCTGATATCTCAATATCAGTGACCGAAGCCGGAATCTTTATACTTTTGAGATTGATACATCCCATAAATGCACATGAATATATGCTCATGACAGAATCTGCCAACTGCACACTTCTCAGCTCTGTAAAATCAGTAAATGCCCCAAACCAAATTGATTCAATGCCACTCTCTATAACCACAGAAGTCACTCTATCGCTAAATTTGTCATAGCTGTACTCCTCATCATATTCATAATCCTCCATATCGAAATCGTCTTCATTGTAATCTGCATTTCTGAAATGCAGACTTCCATCATCATACATCGTCCAGGAAATGCCGTTCTCGGTCTTACTCTCAATAACATTTGCAGCCTGCGAATTAATCTCAGGTATCATCATCATAAAAATTGTAATTACAATTGTCAGCAGAATTCTTCTTGTTTTCATTTAGATATTCCTTCCTGGAGTCGATTTTATAAATTATTTATAAAGTAAGTATAAATAATTTATAAACTTATGATAACACATAACAAATCATATGGCATCAAATTTTTACTATTGCAATATAATTGTGCCTTATTTATCCGCTCACAAAATAGCCCCGGCAGGGATCTCCTGCCGGGGCTGGCTGATTTCTCGTTTATTATTACTTATCATCATCTTCTCTAAGTCTCACCGCGTCGGGAGTCCCGGCAGCATTTACCATGTCAAGCTCATCATCCGACATCATCATATCGTCCAATGAATATCTTGACTCAACATCCTTTATAAGTTTATCCAGTTTTGAGTTTGGCTCAAACTTCTGGTAATCAAACAGTCGTGACAGCTTACTCTCCATAATATATTCCTCCATCAGGCAGTGTGTTTTTTGTTTTCAATTATTTATACGAAACCATTTTCCATATGGCAAAAATTTCATAACAAATCTCTGAGTTTCCCAAGAGCCTCTCTGTGGCGCAGTTTTGTAACACCGTAGGAGAGGTTCATCTTCTTGGCAATCTCCTGAAGTGTCAGCCCCTTATAGTACCTTAGGACGATTATGTCCAAAAGCTCCTGCGGGAGCGTAGAAAGAGCATCTGCCAGCTCATCCAGAGATTCATTGGTCAGTATCTCATCCTCGATCGTGCTCCTGTCATCTGTAAGGTCCTCCGGGATCTCTGAGTGGATATGATTGGTGCGGTAAAAATCTATGACCGTATTGCTGGTCATTGAATAGATCCAGGTGGAAAGTGCCGCCTTGGACTCATCATAGGTATCCAGCTTGGAATATATCTTCACAAAGATATCACTTGTGATATCCTCAGCATCCTCGATTGAATTTACATGATTCTTTACATATCCAAAGACTTTGTCTCTGTACTGCTTATATATTTCTTCCTGTGAGAGCATATAATTTATTACTTTCTCCTCTTTTAAAAAATTTCCCTTGATAAAACGCTCATTATCCCCTATAATGATTTGGTCGGTAACGATAATCGAGGCGTGGCTCAGTTTGGTAGAGCGCTGCGTTCGGGACGCAGAGGCCGCAAGTTCGAATCTTGTCGCCTCGACTTTAGTATAAATGAGGGTTTGAATTTTTTCAAACCCTCATTTTTATTATCTCCACTTCTAATTATACCGTACACACATCATTGTAAGGTCATCAAACTGCTCTGCATCCTTCACGAACTCACTGATATCCCTGCGGACAGTTCTTAGTATCTCCTCGCAGGTCCCATCCGCGTTTTTATTAAGTGCTTCGATCATGCGCTCCGTACCGTACATGTTATTTTCACTGTCGGTCGCCTCCGGTACCCCGTCGGTATAAAGAAACAGCTTATCTCCATGGTCAAGCTGCAAAGAATACTCTTTATAGGTTATACCCTCCATGCCGCCTATGACAAATCCATGCTTGTCCTTTATCAGTTCGAAGCTTCCATCAGCATGTTTAATCGCCGGATATTCATGCCCTGCATTGGCACAGGTGAGTTTTCCCGTTGAAATCTCAAGGATTCCCATCCAGACAGTCACAAACATATCCGTCTGATTGTTGGAGGTGAGAGCTTCGTTCGTCTTATTGAGTATCTCTGCAGCAGAGCGCCCAAGCATGGCGCAGCTCTGCAAAATAGTCTTGTCTATCATCATAAAGAGCGCTGCCGGGATGCCCTTGCCTGAAACATCGGCCATGACAAGCCCAAGGTGATCCTGATCTATGAGAAAGAAATCATAGAAATCACCGCCGACTTCTCTCGCCGGCTCCATCATTGCATATATGTCAAACTCGTGTCTGTCGGGGAAGGGTGGGAAGTCGTGCGGCAGCATGCTTGCCTGGATCTGCGTTGCAAGATCAAGCTCTGCTCGCAGCCTTTCCTTTTCGGCAGTTGCAGATTTTATGTCTGAGATATACTCCTTCATCCTGTCTGTCATAAGGCCAAAGGATGTAGCAAGCTGCTGAACTTCATCTCCCGTATTTTTATCCCACTCAAAATTCAGACTGTCACCCTCAAGCCTGCTGACCTTATCTGTCAGCTCGACTACGGGTTTTACCAGGTGCTTGCTAAGCATATCCGCAATAAAGAATATCAGAAGTCCTATTACTACGATAAGTGCAAAAATAGTAAAGAGCGCCGATCCGATCACCTGCTGGACATCACTTAGTTCCCTCTGGCGGCTTTCCTTAAGAGAACCAAGAAGGCTCTCCTTTGGTGCAAGCACGGTCTTTTCCGGAATTATGGATATAAGCGACCATCCGATAACTTCTATCGGGTAGTACGCTACATAGCTGCTCTCTCCATCGATATCAAGAAGTTCAAGTCCGTTTTGCCCGCTCATTGCCCTCTTGGCAAGCACCGAAAGCGAATTGCCTGACGTATCTCCCTCTCCGAGAATTGTCTGCGTACGCAGCTGTCCCTCATCCCTCGAGGAAAAGATTATTCTGCCGTTTTCATCAATGATGCAGGAATTGCCTTCATCGCTTATTCTGGCATTCATCATCAGAGACTTTATCCCCTCAAGATATATGCCGGCTCCGGCCACTGCAACAAATTCATCTCCCCTATAGACAGGTGCCCCGCACATTATTGCAGGCTTGCCGGTATCGTAGTCCTCTGTTATCTCTGAAAACTGTGCCTTACCGGCAGACTTGGCAACTGTATACCACGGTCTCTTCCTGGGATCGAGATACACATAACTTCCATCCTCTTCCCACCTGTCGGACAGTACCGGTCCTGCCAGCAGCATTATACCCGTCTCAGTACCGATATAGGATGCCCCAAGCTCAGGATACTGGCTGTACATCGCAAGAAGATTCCCCTGTAGATTTCCTATCATGGAGAGTTCTTCCCTGATGGTCTCATCATCGGGATTGACATCCTGTGCGTATACGAACTGCCCCATGCTCTTTCCGACATCACTTTTTTTAGGGATATCAACTTCTGCCCTTCCGTATCTGTTTGGATTTGAATAAATATCTGTCGCGGAGTCCGCAATTATGGCTATAGTTCCCGCGAAGTTCTCCAGCGTCTCATTTACAATGTAGGCACACCCCAGTGTTGTAGTGGAAAGCTGCTGCAGGAGCTGATCCCGCATAGCCTTGTCTGAGTATTCCTCGACCTGTGCCCCTGACTTTTCAGAATTTTCTATCAGGATATTCCTTACCCTGCCAAGCATCTGCAGTGTGATCAGACCAAATATTATTAAAAGTAATGAAGAAATGATCAGCATTGTCTTCATTATTTTCTTCTTCATAAGTATTTCCCCCAAAAGATTACTGGAGCAACTTATTCTGTATCTTCTTCAGGTGTTGCCTCTTCTTTACTCTCTGCCGGCTTGTCCTTCTCATCCATAAGGTCCTCGAGAGTTATGGTCATCATATCTTCATGAGTCGGATTCTCGATCGCTGAAACCCTCCTGGCCTGATTTGTTATGATTTCTTCAAAAAGATTCCGGACTTCCCTTGCATTTGCGAAGTTGTCGATATTGGCAATCTTTCTGGATGTTATCAGCGCCCTGATCTGATGCTTTACATCTTCCTCTACAATATAGTCATACTTCTTGCAGTTCATGTTAAAAATCTCTTCAAGCTCGTCTATATTGTAATCCGGAAACTCGATGTACTTGTTGAACCTCGACTTAAGACCCGGATTGCTGTCTATGAACTTCTTCATAGGCTGGGTGTAGCCTGCCACGATAACTACAAAGTCGTCCCTGTTGTCCTCCATGGCCTTTAATATCGTATCTATTGCTTCCTGCCCAAAAGCATCATCCTTCTGCGCAAGAGAATATGCTTCATCAATGAAAAGGACTCCCCCTTTAGCCTTGGCTATCTGCTCCTGGGTCTTAATGGCAGTCTGCCCCACATATCCGGCAACGAGTCCCGATCTGTCAACTTCAATGAGCTGTCCCTTGGAAAGAACGCCTATCTGCTTGTAGATCCTTGCTATAATCCTCGCCACTGTTGTCTTACCGGTTCCGGGATTACCCGTAAATACAAGGTGAAGTGATACAGGAACGGATTTAAGCCCCTGATCCTTCCTGGCCTTTTGTACCTTGACAAAAGCGGTCAGTTCCTTGACATCTTCCTTGATTGTCTTAAGACCTATCAGACCATCAAGCTCCTCCATCGGATCCGTCTCGGGCTCAGGCGGCGTGGTCTCCTTTGGGGCACTGATGTTTTTATCTGCCGCAAAAAGAGCTTTTGCCTCGCTTAATGCCTCATTTGCATTGTCCACAGCATTCCCGCTCTTCTCCTTATTATCTTCTTTCATCGTCTCCTGCTTCTGTCCACTGCCGGATGCTGCTGACGAGGACGATGTGGAAAAAAAGTCCCCGTATATACCTCCAAGGAGGTCTCTCTGTATATCCTGGATTTTCTGAAGATTCTCCAGTGTCTTATCTTTTCCCATAGTACTCTCCAAATATGAATTCTTTGCAAACGCGGCATATCCCCATAAGGGGATATGCCGCATCGAGATCTGTCAGTCGTTCAGACCCCATCCTCCTCTGGAGAGGAAGGTCCTGTTAGTTACAAGTGCGTCGATGTTCTGTCCTATTATCTGTGAAGCCTGTTCCTTGTACGGACCGGCACCGGCTGTTCCAAGGTATTTGTAGAAATCATAGGATTTTTTGTGGCTTCCATCAAGGTTCTTAAGTCCCTGTGCTATGTTGGTCTCCATCTCGTGCGCGTCATCTGTCTCTCTAAAGAGGATAAAGCTTGAGATGTAGGGGTTGTTCTCCGCCATGGTGTACGCGTAGGCAAGTGACGCAGCCTGCGCATCTTCTCCAAAGCTCGAAGTAAATCCTATCTCGGTAAGTGAGATATCCCTTACCCTTCCTGTAGGTGAGAGCATCGATGCCTGACACATATAATCTGTCAGGATATATACATTCTCCATTGTGATATATGGAGTTGCAAGTGTTGTATTTACATACTGTGCCTGCTGCTTCCATGCGTAAGGGTCATAGAGCGGCGCATTGTATGGATGAACTGAAAGCGACCAGTCAACATTGCCCTCGCGAACCATGTAGTAGTTGAATCTGTCTAGATACTCCTTAGAAAGGAAGCATCCCGGATTGGACTTTCTGTTCCACTCCTGATCGAATGAAGTATAGATTCTCGCATTGGCATTGACAGCCTTTATCTCGTTGTAGAATATCCTGAAGGCCTTGACATATTCGCTCACGTTCAGTTCGATATTTGCTGAGTTCAGATAATACCACTCTGTTCTGGCATTTACCTCATTGCCGATTACCCAGTTGTCAACTGTTCCGTATGCTCCGCCTGAATATCTCTGTGCAAGGAATGAAGCGATAGCCTTGAGGTGCTGCGTTCCGCCGTCCTCTTTTGTATTCATGGCATATCCCGGACATACATGGGCATCCCTTGACATCGGATGAATAAGGTCCTGTGCCTGCTCAGTCTTGTTGTTGAGGATCGTCATCGTGAGCTGGAAGTTGTTGGCCTGGCACCAGTGAACAAATCCGTCGTACTGCGCAAGGGCAACCGGGTTAAACTGATATGGAATGCCGTTATAGACAAAGTCCACCGTTGGCTGAGCAGGATCTGTTGACGGTCCGACAATGTCTCCCATGTAGAGATTGTAGACCATCTGAGCAACGCCCAGATCATGGAAAGTTGCCGCATCTGCGACATTGGGAAGAATACCCTTCATTCCGTGGTCATTTCTTGCCATAGTCCTCGTTGCTATAGCCTCGGGGTTGGTGATGTAGTGCTCATCACTTACCTGCTGCATAACTCCGCCGCTCTTAACTGCCACAAGGAACTTCTTGCTGAGGTTTGACCCCGGCTGATAGAAATTCAAAGGAAACACCAGTGATGTGCTTGCTGCTATGTCAGCGGTCGCAACTACACTTCCCACTGTTCCATCCTGATACACTTCATCCGCATACAGATAATATTTGCCATCATCTGATCCGGGTATCGAACTTGCTGATACATTTACCACAACATCGCCGCCCTGGATAGTACATGAGTTAATGCTCACAACTCTTCCTGCCGCTTCTGAAACGGCTGCGGCACCATCTGTCACAACGCTGCTGTATCTGCCGGCACATGCAACAGTTACAACGGTCATGATCCCCACCATGATCTTCTTAATCAAACTCTTGTTTTTCACACCTAACCTCCGTTAATCTGCTTTTATGCGTTTATGATCGCATCAGTAAAGCCTGTAAGCTGCTCAGCGTCTGACGAGTGAAGCGCGCTCTTTATCGTAAGTATATTCTCAAGAACCGTCACATTCTTAAGCTGTGACAGCCTCTCCGACATCAGCTTGCCCGATACCGGTGCCCAGGTTCCGTTCTGGGCAAGAGCAAATACCCTGTTCTGAACCATAAGAGCCGTCATATCGGAAATGAAATTCTCCATCGGCGGATATATACCGTTGTTGTAAGTAGGGCACATAAGAACGATCTTCCTGCAGCGCCATACCTCTGCGATAAGGTAGGATACGTCCACTTTGGAGACGTCATAAACCTTCACATCTCCTGCCCCCTTGTCACGCAGGGATGCAGCTACAGCCTCTGCTGCGCTGGCTGTGTGTCCGTAAAGACTACCGTATATAACTATAACACTATCTGACTCAAATTCATAGGTGCTCCACTTCTGATACAAGTCTATAAAATACCCGATATCCTTGCGCCAGATGGGTCCGTGGAGCGGAAGGATCATCTTTATGTCAAGGCCTGCTGCCTTCTTGAGAACCGCCTGCACCTGCATGCCGTATTTTCCTACGATATTTGCGTAATACCTTCTTGCTGATGAGAGAAAGTTCTTCTCAAAATCATATTCATCCGCAAACACACCGCCGTCAAGCGCTCCAAATGTTCCAAAAGCATCTGCTGAAAGAAGTGCCTTCGTATACTCATCATATGCGAAAAGAACTTCCGGCCAGTGTACCATAGGCGCCGCAACAAAGCTGAAGCTGTGCTTTCCTGTAGAGAGTTTGTCACCCTCTTTGACCTCAAGCTTATTGTACCCTTCCGATTCCGGGAAGAACTGCTTCATTATGGTAAAAGTCTTTGCCCCACCTACAATTATCACATCAGGGAAAAGAGCTTTTACCTTCTCGATCTGTGAGCAGTGGTCAGGCTCCATATGAAGCACTACCAGATAGTCGAGCTTCCTTCCGGCAAGTACACTCTTTAAGTTTTCGAGATACTGATCTGCCACCGTCACATCAGCAGTATCGAAGACAACGGTTTTCTCATCATCTACAAAATAGCTGTTGTATGACACTCCCTCCGGTATCGGAAAAATGTTCTCAAACCTTTCAAGTCTCCTGTCACTTGCGCCAATCCAGAAAATTCCTTCGGCAATCTCTTTTACGTTGTTCATTTACAGTCTCCTCTCAAATATTATTTTTAAATTCAAGAATTGTCTTTTCTACTATCTTTATGTCTATCGGCTTTGAGACGTGTGCATTCATTCCTGCATCAAAGGCCTGCTGCACGTCATCGGCGTAGGCGTTGGCCGTCATGGCTATTATCGGAATCCTCTGTGCCCAGTCTGTCTCTATGGCTCTTATGGCTGCTGCTGCCTCATATCCATTCATCACAGGCATCTGGATATCCATGAGGATCATGTCGTAGTCGCCCTCTTTTGCTGCCTTGAACATCTCTACGACCTCCTGACCGTTGCATCCTCTTGTAACGCTCGCGCCCTCCATGCTCATCAGCTCGATCAGTATATCCGCATTGATATCGTTGTCCTCCGCAGCAAGGAACTTCATTCCCTCAAGCGGATTCCTTATCTCGACCTCGGTGTTCTTATTGGCCCTGCTGAATATATCTTCTATCAGCTGCTTAAAGATCGATACAAAGAAAGGCTTCTGCATGAGGTCATTGGCCCCCGCAGCCCTTACCTCATCCTCAATGGCGCCAAAGTCATCTGCCATTACAATGATAAGCGGATTGCTGCGCCTGTTCTTGGCTCTGATATCCCTTACTATCTCTGCAGCTGTCATGCTGCCGACCACATCATCGATAATGATAACGTCAAAAGGCCTCTTCTCTTCTTCACTCGAATCCATGAGCCTTATCGCGCCAAACCCTGATGACGCTTCCATTACCTCTATGCTCTCATTCTCAAGGACGCTTGCTATCTGCTCGCACTCATCATGGTCAGCATTGATGAACAGAGCCCTTCTTATGCCGTGTGCCTTCCAGAAGTCCTCGTTGGTCGTTTCTGCCACCTTAAGACGCAGGTTTACAATAAAGGTACTTCCCTTGCCCTCTTCGCTCTCTACGCGGATCGTTCCGCCCATGAGCTCTACCAGCGACTTGGTTATCGCCATTCCAAGTCCGGTTCCCTGTATTCCCTTGGTAGCGCCCTTGTCTTCTCTCGTGAAGGCATCAAATATCCTGTCCTTGTACTCAGGCTTCATTCCGATGCCGTTGTCCTTTATAGTAAAGGTTACGTTCTGGAAGCCCTCTGAGGATGATGAAGACTCGCTTATCGTAAACCAGATCTTTCCACCCTCCGGTGTATACTTTACAGCATTACCGAGGATATTTACCAGGATCTCATTTATCCTCTGCTTGTCACCCATGAACAAATCGTGTTCCATATCCTCTACTCTCACGATATATTCCTGATTCTTGGCCTTTGCCTGGAATGATATCACCGTGTTGATCTCCTCAAGCAAAAGACCTATCGCCATCTCCTTGATATCGAGGGTCGTCTTGCCACTCTCGATCTTACTCATATCAAGGACATCGTTAAGAAGAGACAACAGATTCTTGGAAGCCAGGGATATCTTGTGCGTATACTCTCTTACCTTCTCCGGCTCCTCGCTGTGCTTGTCAATAAGCAGATTGAAACCGGTTATAGCGTTCATAGGAGTCCTGAAGTCATGCGACATATTGGCAAGGAAGCTCGTCTTTGCCTTATTTGCGGTCTCAGCTGCGTTTAATGCCTCCTGGAGCTGATGGTTTCTTCTTATCTCCTGGGTTCTGTCATACAGGGCAAGCGCAAGTCTCTTACCTCCATCATCTATTGTGCTAATGATAACTCCCCTGTAGTACAGATGCTCATTAGTCTTTAGATTTCTGAGCCTTATCTCCTCAATTATCTGTGCACTGCCACTCTCCATTGACTGCTCTATCGCGCCATCAAGCCTTATTCCCTCACCCTCGCGCTGCGCGTTCGCGAGCTTTCTGATATCTGCCTTGAGCTCATAGATTGGGATTCCCAGAACATGCTCTGCATTGGCGGTGATAAAACTGGCCTCATAGCTGCCTTCGTTTATAACTGCCAGAATATCGTTATTCTTTTCAACAACAAAGTCAAAGAGCCATTCTCTGTAATGGATATCATTTTCACGCAGGAGGATCTGCTCCTTATTCATACGGTCAATCTCGTGCACCATTTCGTTCAGGGTGTCTGCCATCTCCTTCATGGAAGCAGAGAGCTGCCCTATCTCATCTCTGTTAGTGTCATTGTTTTCAATCCCGAAGTACCCGTTCTTGATCTCGTTGGCCATATTGTTTATGCTGTTAAGTCTTCCTGTCATCCAGTTAGAGAACTGTGTGCCCAGAAGAGCAGAAGCCACAAAAAGGATTGCTCCAAGAACGATTACCGTAAACAGGATTCTTAAAACATCTGCGGATATCTCATTCCTGTCGACATAGTAATACATTTCCCAGCCGTTTGCGATAGTACCTGAGCTTGCAATAAAATAGTCGCTGCCTGTCTCAAAGGAGTCCGGATTTTTCTCCTTAGCCCGCTCTATGATCCTGCTATCGAGGTCTTTATTTTCTATCGGATTGTGATTTATTACATTTCCATATTGATCAAGTATTATTATCCCGTTGTTAAGATATGATCCCTGGCTTAGTATCGAGAAGAAGTTATCATTGTTTACTTTCAATGCGATCATTCCGATGCGCTTTGATGAGGTTGCTGCATCAAGAAGGCTCTTCATAAGGTATACCCCGCCTTTGTTGTCAACAACCCAGGTCGCACCATACTCTGTCCCGGAGATCTCATACCACTCTTTTTCAATGTCGGAAGACGGCCTTAAGAGAAAATCTCCCATATGGTCGTACTCAATGAGATCAGAGTATATGGTTATGGTGTCAATATTTCTGTCGCTGCTCAGATAGTACCAGATAAGCGGTTCAATATTGTCGTTAAGTTCCTCTGTCAGCGTATAGGGATCGGATTTAACGTTTTCCAGAGCCCTCCTGAAGCTGTCCTCGTAGGAAAAGAACTTGACGACATCATCCTCCCTCTTGGCATTGTTCTCAATGCCGTATGCGATGACATCGACATTTCCTATCATCGCTATCCTTGTCTGCTCTATGAGGTTACTCCTTGCAACAGTGTAGGAATACACTCCAAGGATCGTTATCGGAACTATAGTAAGCAACATGATTGTTCTGATAACAGTTTTCCTTATACTCTCAGACTTTAAAAATCTCATCAACACGTTCATAATGTGCTCCCTGCATCAGTCTGCATTCAAAATCTCAAATACTCTTATGTCTACATTACCTAGTGCTGTTTCTATATTCTGACTGCCCAGAAGTACTCTCTGAAATTCTCTTCCGAGCTGATAATAAGCTGCCTTGTTCAGATCCTTTCCCCAGTCCATCCAGGGTGTGTAGGTCTGCCCCTTACTGATCATCTCTCCTATACCATCAAAGGTCTTTTCGTTCTCAAAAACCACATTTTTCAGATAAGTCTGGCTTCCCGGCCTGTCATGCCAGAGAGCCGTCTGTCCCTGCAGCGTAGCCAGCGCTTTAAGCACGCCTCTGGCCTGATCTTTGTATTCTGATCTTTTATTCAGTGCAAATCCGGCATCGCAACCTCCTATCACTGCCCTTCCCTTTTCTCCGAAAAATGGCATCGTACCTATGTCCATCGACGGGTTGGTGCTGATTATCGCATTGTAGGTCTCAGGACCGCCTATGACCATCGCTGCCTTTGAATCTGTAAACTCATCGATTGCCGTCCTGGCATCTACCACATACATCTCTTTTGTCAGAATGTCGTGGTCAAGGAGCTTTTGGAAATCTTTAAGGAACGGTTCAAGCTCATCCAAAAAAGATGTCCTGCCATACTGAAGCCTGCCGCCAAAGCCTTTTCCCCTGTCAGTAGACAGGTAATCCGCCGCCACTGTAGCAAGTACAAGATTTGCAAGGGTATACGGACTCTTTAGGCTTATAGTGAGAGGTTTTACGCCTCTCTTGTCTCTGAGCTTTTCACAGCACTCAATGTAAGTATCAAAAGAATAGGGAACTCTGACATTGTTTTCTTCAAACATCTTCTTGTTGTAGTATATACACTCAAACTCGCTGGTACTTGGAACGGCATATATACAGTTGCCATACATAAAGGAATTCCTTGCAAAGTCACCAAAACCGTCACAGATATCGGTCACATCCTCAAAATAACCTGTGGCTGCGTGCTTTGTTGCCATCTCCCTGTCCACATATATAATGTCCGGTGCGTCGCCGCAGGACAGTTTGGCATCCATGATAGGCTCATAATTGCTCTTGTCTACATATTCAAATTCAATCTCATAGTTCGGAAATGCTTTGGCAAGAAATGCCTTGAAATATGTAAGATTATAGTCACTGTACCAGGTTGCTATCCTGATATGCGGTTTATCGACGTCCTTTGAGGGGACGTATTCTTTATCATCCGCTTCTGATTCCTCATTGGCAGCAAAAGACAGGCCCGCTCCAGTAAAAGTAGACACAAAAAGCGCACCTGCCAGATAAGCTATTGTACACAAGAAAGAAATAAAGATATTTTTAAGTCTTCCGCCCCTCATTAGGATCCTCATCTAACCAATATCTTATTTATTTCCCCAACATACATGTAATGGTAATCCCCATTTTTGTAGAATTCCGACACAAGGGAATTATCGATAAAGCCGTTCTCCTCAAATTCCTGCCTGAACAGAACCTTGGCAGTCACAACCGCTCCGGCCTCATCAATAAATGGGATCCCGTCATCATAATTCACATTTAGTCTTGCATTAGCAATTTTGTCTTCATTTCGTCCGGATACTGCGCCAAGATATTTGAGCGCTCCGCGAAACTCCTTCTGGTTAAGGAAACTGAGTGAAAACTCTTCTGAGTCCTCAAGAAACTCCCGTGTATATCTGCTGTCTCTGACAAAAATAAAAACAACCCGCTTATTCCAAAGGTATCCGACTCCTCCCCAGGACGCGGTCATAGAATTGACCTTGTCGCCTTTTGCTGCGGTAATAAGCATGCTGCCACCGTTAAAAGAAAAAGCTCCCTCATCAACATCAATTGGATCAACTGGCTGAAAAACGTGCATCTTTTTCCTCCGTTCCTTGCCTGAAATCAACTCAGAAATCTCTTATTTTGTCTTCCTCCGACAGTCCGGTATTTTCAATCTGTGTTATCGTTATATCGTAGCTGTAACTGTCGCTCACTTTAATAGTAACACTGTCACCTACCTTATGTCCAAGTAATTGTTTGCCAAGCGGTGATTCGATGCTTATAAGTCTTTTCAGAGAATTCTGGCGCATTGTTGTCACTATCTTGTAGGTCTCAAGACTGCCGTCTTCTTCGATCCTGACCGTCACCGACTTGTTCATTCCGACTTCATCTTCTTTTGCACTATCATCTATGACCCTTGCGGTCTTTATCATGCGCTCCAGGTAGCGTATCCTGCTTTCGTTCTGGTTCTTGGCCTTCTTTGCCGCATAGTATTCAAAATTTTCAGACAGATCGCCCTGAGCCCTTGCTTCCTTGACATGCTCCAGGAGTTCTTTCCTGACCACCACCTTGCGGTGTTCTATCTCTGCTTCCATATCCTCAATATCTTTTTTAGTCAGTTCGTTGTTCATATCATCCCCCGTATCATTAATGCAAAGGAAGGGTAAAGCACAGGCTTTACCCTTCCCGGAAATTCTAAAAGATTCGCATCAAGCCTTTCCAACTGATCCGAAGAGCTCCATTTTCTCCTTAACTGTAGCCTTGATAGCCTCAGCGCCTGGAGCAAGAAGCTTACGAGGGTCAAAGCCCTTGCCTTCAAGATCCTTACCAGCCTCTATGTACTTACGTGTAGCATCTGCAAATGAAAGCTGACACTCAGTATTAACGTTGATCTTGGATACTCCGAGGGTGATAGCTTTCTTGATCATGTCTGCAGGAATTCCTGTG
>JAEEGL011721264.1_pt1 | contig 54268 bp, 44 predicted proteins | sample 9134231 | NCBI WGS metagenome assembly JAEEGL01 (sample SAMN16246548, study PRJNA631951) | gut metagenome | biome: gut microbiome; feature: rumen; material: fiber-attached | host: Bos | place: Iran: Karaj | collected 2018-10 | reverse complement strand
CGGTCACAGTTGCACTAAATCTTGTCCCTTTCCTTCCGCAAACATACGTCCACCACCGCGATATTCACACTGTCCCAAGCTGTCGCTTTTATTATATCTTGTACCTTTGCACCCGCAAACACAACTTACATTCAAGCATTTATATTTCATTTTCTGTTGTGAGTTGCATTAAATCTTGTACCTTTGCACCCGCAAACACAACTTCTTCCCTTGAGGCGGTTTCATCGTGGATGTTGTGAGTTGCATTAAATCTTGTACCTTTGCACCCGCAAACACAACACGATGGGTGTAAACCCTAGTAAAATCAAGGGTTGCAGAGGAAATTTGAAACGAGAAAAATCCCGCTCGAAACGGGATTTTTCTCGTTATTTACATGGCTTTTTCCCATTCAAAACATCTCCAACTGTTGTCCTGGCGTGGAAGTAGGTTGCGGCTTTTTACCCGAAAAAAGTTCTATTTCTCCGAATTGCTTGTCCGTCAGACAGAGAATTCCTATCTCTCCGTTGGCGGGCAAGATCGACTTCACCCGCTTGATATGCACATCGGCATTCTCCCGGCTGGCACAGTGCCGCACGTATGCGGAAAACTGAAACATGGTGAACCCATCGCCCATGATGCGCTTGCGGAACTGCGCCGCCGCCTTGCGTTCGGCCTTGGTGTCGGTGGGAAGATCGTAAAGCACCATCACCCACATAATCCGGTATTCGCTGAAACGATCCATTTCATAATTCCATCACAGGATACACGATTTTGCGCAATTCTCCGCTGAAGCATTTATAAAGCGAAGCCGTTGTCTGAGTCGCGGCTATCATCAGCGGACTGCGCTGACCATTGATGACCACGTCCAAAACGGGTATGGAAAGCATGGTACTCTTCACGTCGGTGGTGAGCTCTTCAGGGTAGCCGTTTCGGAGGGTGTAGTTCACCACCAGTTCGTCCACGTATGGCCGATAGGGTTCCATGATGTCGTCGGCCAGACAATAGGCATTGTAGCGGTTGTGGTGATGTATGCCGAAGGTGGGAAGCATTCCGCTGGACACCAAAGCCCGAGCTATGATGGCCCGCAGTATGGCGTAGCCGTAGTTGAGGAGGTTATTGGGTGCTTTGCCGTCACGGTCGCGCAAGAAACCGTCTATGTCGGGGAATAGGTTTTTCCAGTAATAAACCGCCGCGCGGCCTTCCAGATTGTCGGGGTCGCCACTGCGCACATCTTTTTCCCAAGCCGACATATTGCCCACTTCGGTCTGGCGCAATCGCTTCAGCACAGATGCCTGGTTGTGGATCTTGGCTTGAACCGTTTGTTGCCACAATTGTTTCTTCAATGGCAGGGAGGCGTCTATCTGGTCGTTAAAACGTTCGCTTTGCAAGGTGTTTCCCTCCAGAGGGAGAAGCAAACCCGTGGGGAGGTGCCTGTCGTCGCAGGTAATGACTGCACAATTGTTCTCCAACAGCTTTGCCAGCAAGGCCTGGGTGATGGTGATTTGTTTGTGGTCCAGCACCACCACGCCAATGTCTTCAATGGGGATGGTCCGGACATTGCTTTGCTTGAAGGCATCGGGCAGGGTGGCATTCTTTTCCACTTCAGGGAGTTTCAGCACCAGTTGGTCATTTTTCAACGACAGGTAGGAGGGGTTGCCGAAATAGAGGGTGCGCTTGATCATAGCAAACGGGTATTAAGATTCAATTTCCTTCTTCTTTTTATTAGGCAAGAAGTTCTTTGGTGTTGACACGCTTCGCCCCAATTCCTTCTCCGTTGCTTCACGTGCTTTGCCAGCCACACCTCCACCGCGTTGGGCTATCTTCTTGCTTTCAGCAAAGGTTTCTGGCTCTTCTTTCTCTGAAATTTCGGTGGTGACACGTTCTCCGAGCATAGTGAAAATCAGTTCGAGGTCGTCCATGTGGTCTCGCAGGTTCTGGTTTTTCTTGGTGAGGCCTTTGAACTCCTTGTATTCGGAGGGAGTCATGCCGAAAGTTGCCTTGCTGATTTCAGCGGTCAGGATGGCGTAATCTTTTTCCTCGGTGATGCCGCGCCGTTTCCATTCGTCAGTCAAATTCTGGCGGATGGCGATGCCGCGCAGACGTTTGTCGATCCAGTCCTTGGGGTATCCCTTCTTTTCGTAAAGTTCTTTCATGCGTTCCTGCGCCAGCTCAGGGTTCTCTATTTCAAGCATCCGCTCATAACCCACTTGTGCCAACCACTGCTTGAACGGCTCGGCTTTGGGCGACGGGATGGACTGGATGATGCGGAAAAGGCCTTTTACATTGGCACAGTCGGTGATTCGTTTTTTTCCATCTGGAGCCGTTAATTTCAACTGTACCCAAAATGGGTACGTTTCATATTCCTTTAAGTCGCGGTCTTTCATTTTTCGCCAGTATTGGCGAGGGTTAGGGGAGTCGGTCAACGCCTCAACCACATCGACAACTGAAAAATACCATTGCTCTTCTTCATCGTTCCAAGTGGAACGGATTTTCTTGTCCTGAAATAGTTTTATGTTGCTCATAGCTTATTCGATTTTAATATTCGCCTACAGAAACTATCTGTCCGATGTGATTTACGCGAACTTTGACAACAAAAGGAACAAACGACAAAGATTTATGTTGTTGATATGTTATTCCCTTCAATTTCGATGCGACATTGGTTTCTAAATGATTCCTAAAGATATAATCTCTAACAGCATTATTGCCATACATAACTTTAGAAATAGACTGCACCCTAAATAAATTTGGACTGATGATGGAATAATTTTCTGGGTTCTTGAACCATTCCTCGTCATAATCTTTCGGATTGAATAGTATATTGCCCTTAGAATCGTAGCGTGGGAATACAAAATATTCGTTCTGCTTCATGGTGAACAGGAACTGCCATCCTTCTGACTGCTTATAAGTCTTGTCGATGATAGGCAGGTGCTGCATGGCGCGTGAAGTGGCTTCGTAGAACGAAACTATCTTCTCGTCAAGTTCATAGACGATGTCGCCATTCTCGTCGAGTACGGGCTGATTGTTTTTGTCCAATTTCGGCTTGCGGTAGATGGCCACATGGTGGTTGTTGCCTGTGTTTACGAAATCAACTGGCTGTTTTTGGCCATTTTCATCAAGAATTAGATTGTCATCCTTATCCCGTTTGTCGTGCAAAGCTTCCGCATTACTGATGCCCGTGATTGTGACACGCTTGATAGCTATGCCTTTTTCCCGATTGAGCCAAATTGGATTTTCGGCAAGATTTGAGAAGGCTTTCTTTGCATCACCTCCATACATAGCCAATCTATCTTCCAATATCTTACGGATACGCACATCAACAACTTTGTCCAACTTCAAGTCGGGCGAAACTTCTTTACGAATGGTAAATATCGTTTCAAAAGAGGCGGTCTTGACCTTTTCTGGTACCTTGTCGGTATGTAGATCGTTGAGCCAAATTGGATTTTTGTCCAATGCGTTTTTGCCAGTAAAGGCCTTTTTAGCATCACCGCCAAATTGGTTCAGTCGAGACTGCAAAGCCTCACGGTAGCGTTTGCTTGCAACCGTCTTTATCTTTTCCGCATCAAAAGAAGCGTTTACTTTTTCCTCTTTTGTTTCATTTCGCTTGCTGCTGCCGTAAATCGTTTCCAAGTGCAATTGGCCGCGTGGAGTTTTCACCACTTGTCCTTTTATAGTTTTCAGATTTCCTTCTTTATCTGTAATTTCCGATATTACATTATTTTTTGCCTTGTTTATGTTGCGCGTAACCACCTTATTCTTCGCCTTGATTGAAATCAGGGTGTTTTCAAGTTGGCGTTTGGCTTCGGTGCGGAACTCATTGAGCGGCATTGGCGGATAAAAGCGCAAATTGCCATGATTGTCGCGATAAAGCTCTTTCTTCTCAATGGCATAAATCGCCTTTGTCTTGTCTTCCTTACTCAAATCTGCAATCTCAACCATGTCAAGGTCAATCCAATCATCAACACCTTTCTGCACACGCGCGTTCAAGTTGTTCAGATATTGAATGAACGAACGTTTGGTGAAAGCAATCGTAAGTGCGTCCATAGCATGATGGCGATGGTCGTTGCGTTTCGTCCAATCCTTAATCCTTGGTATTTGTCGACCGTCATGGTCTTGCTCATAGTAAGTCAATCCCAATTGGTTGTATTTATCCCAATTGAGTTCCTGCATCACATTGACCAGTTGCCAATCATCGCGCAGACGGTCGGTAATTGAGCCCGTTGTTGGCACAACAAAGCGAACCAACTCTTCCAAAATCTCTCGAGCTTTTTTGGCTATGTATTGCGAATCACGCAAATCACGGTTGATAAAGCCGCTTGGAATGTCGGCCTCTTTCATCAGAAGTTTGTCGCGCTTGGTCTTGGTGATCTTACCATCTTTGTACAAGTTCTCAATACGAGTCTTATACTCTCCACTGGCAAACTCATCGCCATATTTAGTGGCCACAAAATCGAAAGCCGTAGTATTCGATTTGTCCAAATTGGCTTGACGAGCTTCCAAAGTTTTATTTGAGAACGAATCATCGAACAGCTTGGCTTGTGGAATGATATGCTCAATGTCAAACTCTTTGCTGAAGAGTTTTTCGCGTGGTATATACGTATTGGTGTACAACGTCTTGTATCCATTGCTTTCCAATTCCTTATACAACTTGTAACGGATAATGTCGTTACGGCTCACGTGCGATAGACCGAACTCTTTTTGAAGTTCCTGGACCAACTTTTCATGAAGACGAGTCGTTTCGTTGATTGACTTTGAAAGTTCCTCACGTTCTTTTGCCGATTTCTTTAGTTCGCGAGCCAACTCAATGCGGATCTCATCAGGCTTCCCATATTCGCCAATAATACCGTTGACAACATTAATCATCTGATTGAGAATCTTCTCGACCACCGGGTTGCGCAAACTGTTGCGAGGAAGAAGTTCCAATTTATCTTTTAAGACCTTATTTTTAATCTCATCTTTTGTGAGCGACTGTTTAGAATGACGATAACCAGCATATTCGCATGCCACGCTATAGTCGTTGCCATCCTTCAAGTGAGGTAGTATTTTGCGAATAGCCTTTGAGCTGAGGCTACTATAATCGCCTGCTTCCTTGAAGACCACATTGGCAAGAATTGTGGCATACTCCTTCTCAAAGCCGAAAGTTTCGTGCAGTTTTTCAACTAATTTCTCGTTTCCAATAGCAGAATTGTCACCCTCAAACGAATACAACAGATGCCACAAACGGAACAATGGCTGTTGCTCGAATTCTTTTCCTTCAAGATCGGGATTAAAAGTCAATATGCCAGTATTGATACCGATTGTGTCAAAAATCTCAGAAATGCAGCTAAGCATTTCTTTTGTTGATTTTTTCTGTAAAACCTCCACATCGTGGCCGCTTCTTTCAGCAATTGTCTGATATGCCTTGAACAATTCAGCTTGCGTGTGATTGCCATCTAACTCTTTGAAGTTCATATCGACATCTTTCTGTTTAGGAAAGAGTAATTTTAAAGCATCAGCTTTCGAGAGTTTCTCTTTATAGTTCAACTCTGCGAACAACATTTCTTTCTCTTCCTGTAGCAGCCGACGTTTACCATATTTATAATCTTGGGCGAATGCAGATAAATCCTGTTGCTGATATGGAACAATCATGCCCGACACTTCAACATCATTCAGTCTTTGCCAAATCTTGAATTCTTGGAACAAGGGCGACGACTTAGGACATACGCGGCAGCCGATAGTTTTCAGTTTCTTCTTGCCATCGACCTCAACCTCAATTTGTTTGCTTTCAAATTCGCAAAATGATATCAATCCTTTTTGCGATTTGAGCGGACGTTGGTAGAAAATCACCACATCGCGAATCTCTTTTTTGAGTTCAGGGGTAAGCTCTTTGTGGAATTTTGCCTGTGTTTCCCAAATGGTTTCAAACTCGTTCAGATAGTCCTGACGATAGAAAACTTGGTTTTTCAGGCTGTAGTTCGGATTCTTGTCCAACTGCGCCATCTGATATTGGCCGACAGTCTGATTGTTGAAATATAGTTCCTTGCTTCTGTCGCTGATGTCGCCTAAATAACCGCTGGCGTTACTGATTTGTCCATTGATTTCCTGCAAGACAATAGCCAACTCTTCCAAACCCATCTGTTCTGAAAGAGCCTTCACACGCCAAATAAAATTCTCTATTTTCTGTTCATTGCCCTTAGTTTTACGATGAATACCTTCTATAACAAATGGTTTTTGACAAATAGCCCACGTCTGCGTTTTGTTTTTACCTTGCAGATTTTCTTTCAAGTCATTTGTCAATAATTCAGGATAAAACTGTCTCTGTGCATCCCAAACCTTGTCAAATTCCGCCTGCAAATCCGAACGATAGAAATCTGGAAGGTATTTTTTGCCACTCTTAAGCAAGTCCAACGACAATTGCCCCGGAGTAAGATTCTCATCATACAGACGCTGCGTAATCTCCATGCCGTCAATCAGTTGTCCTTCTTCTGTATTCTTAGCCTTACGACTGCTTTTATATCCGCGCTTCTTATTTATCATTAACAGAACACGAGCAAATTCTTCCAACGAAATTTCATTGGTAGCAGCTTTGGCTCGAAGTCGATAAGTTTCGAATGTCGTGCGATTGCCGTTTTCCGACAAAATGGTGTCATCGGAAATAAAACTATTGGCTTTCAATATCTCTATCAGGTGTTCTCGGCGTAGTTTGTAGCGTTGCAAATTACGTCGCATACTACGTTTGAGAGTGCGGTCAGCATTGGTTGTAATGCTTTTGCCCTTTTCAAAATTTGTCAATTCGTCAACAGTGAGCGGATTTACCCTAACTCCCAATTTTACGATAGACGATTGTTCATCAGTTTTTTCTGCTTCATTCACCACCGCCCAGCCGATGCTGTTGGTGCCCAAGTCCAAACCTAAAATTTTTTTCATAACCAAAATATAATGTGACTGCAAAGATACTTTTTTTGGAAAAAAAAGAGCCCCTTCTTTCAAAAAAAGTTGTAATTTTGCCGCAAGATTTAATGCAACTCACAATAAGGATTATTCCGTTGTGAAAACATCAAGTTCGGGGCCTTAGCGGCCTCGTCTTTTTTTTACCAACGATACTCTTTTCCACCCGCACCGATCAACGCTGTCCCGCGCTTATTCGCGCCATGCGTGGTCTTTCAAAAAAAAGGAGACACTCCATAGTTGAATGGCTCTTGTTAAAGAGCGCATCCCCGAAACAATCACTGAGTTAAGATTGTGTCGCCACTAGCGACACATTTCTAAAATTTGGAATTGTATCTGCCAACTGTATCCTTCTGAGGAAAATCTTCTCTCACCTTTCCCCTCTCACCTCCTCCAGAATCCGGCAGAACGCCGCCAACTCCGGGCGCGGCAAGAGCCAGTCAGCGCCGGCCGCCAGCAACTCCTCCTTCGTGCGGTACCCCCACAGCACCCCCACCTTCCGCAGGCCCGCCCGCGCTGCCGTCTCCATGTCCACCCCGCTGTCGCCCGCATAGACCGTCGTCGCCGCATCCTCCTGCGCTATCCGCATGATCTCCAGCACGATGCCAGGATCCGGCTTCGGGCGCGCACCCGGCTTGTTGCCCAATACCGCCGTGAAACGGATCGTCGGGAAAAACACCTCCATCAACGGCGCCATCGCCTCGTGTGCCTTGTTCGACGCCACCGCCAACTTCACCCCCTTCGCCTGCAACCCCTCCAACAACGCCACAATCCCCGCGTACGGCTGCGTCTTGTCCATCATGTGAATGGCATAGTACTCCAAAAACTCCTTGTAAATCACGTCGATGACCTCATCCCGGCGGGCCTCCTCCGGCAACGTCCGCTCCACCAACTTCCGAATCCCATCGCCCACAAAATAACGGTACGCCTCCACCGGATGCGGCGGATAGCCGTGCAAACCCAAAATGTGATTGCTGGAGTCCGCCAAGTCCTCCAAAGAGTCGAGCAGAGTGCCGTCTAAGTCAAAGATTGCCAACATGTTAGTCGCGTTTTAACCATAAAAAAAGGCAGAACCGAAATTCTGCCTGCGTAGCGCATAAGGGATTCGAACCCTTGATCTTCAGAATGAGAATCTGATGTCCTTGACCAGCTAGACGAATGCGCCAAGTTTGAGGGTGCAAAAATACAACTTTTTTACATTCTACAAACGTTTTTTTGATTTTTTATTTCAAAATTTATAAAAACCTTATTATCAGTATTTTAACCTACCATAAACGAGGTTTCGGGGTACTCGTGCCGCGTCTCCTTCACCCGTTTGCTCAACGCATAGGCGAATGTCAACGTGCCGATACGACCAATATACATGTCCAACGTCAGCACCAGCTTGCCCGCCGCCGAAAAGTCGCCGATGCATCCCGTGGAGAGACCGCACGTGGTGAACGCCGACGTCGCCTCGAACATCACGTTCTTCAACGGAATCTGAGGGTCGATGATTGCCAGAATGAAAATCGATAAGATGATGAAAACCAGCGTCATCACGACGATGGAGTAGGATTTATCGACCAAACTGAAGGGCACGGTCTTCTTGCGGTATTCAATCTTGCTCTTTCCCTGGATGGTGGCGGCAATGGACTTGATGATGACAAAGAATGTGGTAGTCTTGATGCCGCCGCCCGTGGACCCCGGCGACGCGCCGATGAAGATGACCACCATCACAAGCAACAACGTCGGGATGCTCAACGCATCGACATCGACGATGTTGAAGCCGGCCGTGCGCCCCGCCACCACCTGAAAGAACGACGCGAACACCTTGTCGAAAGCATTGCCGCGTCCCTGCAACGTGTTCCCCAACTCCAAGAAATAGAAGAGGATCGTGCCGACAATGATGATGGCAAAGGAGGTGATGAGCGCGATCTGCGTGCCGTCGGCGAGTTTCATCCACCGTTTCTTCTTGCGCTCGCGGATGATGCGCGGGTCGAAGAAGTCGCGGATGACCACGTAGCCGATACCGCCCACAAACACCAAGATCATGATGATCATCTGCGGGAAGTGGCTGTTGACGATGGCCGGATCCATCAAGCCATCAGTCCACAGAGAGAAACCGGCGTTGTTGTACGCCGAAATGGCGTGGAAAATGGCATAGAGAATCGTCTCCCCGTCGGACGAGAACAACCCCGTGGTGCTCCAATACATATACAACATCAGCGCCCCCACGCCCTCGAAAATGAAGGTCACGATGACAATCTCGCGCAAAAAGGTGAACGAGTCGGCCACGCGGTTGGTCGAGAGCATGTCCTTGACCATGTATTGGTACTTCAACCCCGTGGTGGAACGCGACAGGAAGGAGATGAAGAAGGTTGCGAAGGAAAGGATGCTCATGCCACCCAACTGCATGAGTATCAGTAGAATGATATACCCTGTCGTGGTGAATGTCAGCGCGGTGTTCACCGAGGTCAGACCCGTAACGCAACTGGCACTGGTGGCGGTGAAGAGGGCGTCGATGAAGGAGATGCCGTGGGTGGTCGCCTTGGGCATCATCAACAGAAACGTGCCCGTGGCAATCAGAATGAAGAACGACAGCAACATCAGCAACGGCGGACTCATGTTGACCTTTTTCAGGATGGCACTCACCTTGGCCACCTCGATGAAGAAGATGATGAAGTAGAAGATGTGGAAGAAAAGTTGCCGATAGTGCGGGAAAGCGGCGTCGGACAAGGAGAAGAGCGACTGCAGTTTGTGACTGAAAATGACAGCGACCAAAAGCAAGGCGATGATTACGATGTCCACCACATTGTTTTTCAAATAGGTCGTGATCTTGACCTCATACAGACTCCTGAGCAGGAATTTGAAGATGTAAAAGAGGTAGGCCACGAGCACCATGGCTGTGGTCACCTCCTCTTGCTGCGGGGTGAGGTAACTGCCGTGTTGGAAAATGATGGAGGCGACGGCGCCGAGAGAGATCAGCACCGACAGGACTTTGATCACCCTTTCGATTTGAAAGCGGTGGGAAGCCAAAGCGAACTTGAACTTCCTCGCATATCGCATCAAAGTCCCCCACATGGCGGTTATTGGTTTTTCTTGATGAAATTCTCAATGTCGCGGGTCAGCCCGAAGATGACGAAGCAGTCGTTTTCCTCAATGGTGGTGAGGGTGTCGGGGACGCCGAGGATGTGGCCGGTGGCGTTGCTCTGGGTGGGATTCTTCGTTTCGGCGTAGTTGCGGCGGATGGTGATCAGACTGAGGCGGTAGGCATCGCGCAGGTTGAGGTCGGCAATGGTGACTCCCACTAAACGCTGCGGGGCGATGACCTCTGCAATTCTATATCCATCAGGAAGTTGCAAGTAGGAGACGATGCTCGGGTTGATCAAGCGCTCGGCGAAGAGCGTGCCCAACTCGTCTTCCGGCGACAGGAACTCCGTCACGCCCATCTTCTCAAGGATGATGCGCTGGTTGACGCCCATGGTGCGGCAGATGATGCGCTTCACCCCCAGATCCATCAGGTTGGCGGTGCAGAGCAAGCGCTTCACAAAGTCGTTGCCGATGGCTACGACCACGGCGTCGAAGTCCTGGATATTCTCCGCGATCAGGGCCTTTTTGTTGGTGGCGTCGATGCAGACGGAGTAGGCGACCTCGTCGGAGAGGTCCTGGATGACGTTGATGTCGGAGTCGATGACGAGCACCTCCGCGCCGCTTCTCGACAAGGCGATGGCGATGGAGGATCCGAAGTGTCCGGCGCCGATGATGGCGAATCTTTCGTTTGTCATAGCGCTAAGTTATTTGATTACACACTGCATGATGCTGTGGCCGAGGCCGAGGCCGTCGTGGATGGTCTCAATGCGCAGTCCGGCGCTCTCCACGCAACGCTGCATGTCGTCGGAGTAGTACATCTTGCTGTTTCCGTTGGCCAATGCGGTGAAATAGAGACTGATCTGCGCGAGGCAGTAGGAGGCGGTCTCGAAGCGCTGGCGGTCCCAGAAGGTCTCCATGATGTAGAGTCTGCTGTCGGGGCCCATGGCGCGGGCGGCACGGCGCAGGATGCCGCACACCTGCTCCTCGGAGAAGCAGTCAAGGAACTGGCTCATCCAGATGGCATCGAAGCCGGTGGGCAGCGGGGTGCTCTCGTCCAGCAGGTTGCTGCCATGGCCGTGGATGCGGTCGGCGCCGGGCAACCCCTTCGTCGCCTCCTTCATCATCGCCAACTGCTGCGGCAAGTCCATGATCGTGACCTGCACCGTCGGGTCATAGCCGACGCAGCGCAAGGCCCAACGGCCCGTGTTGCCGCCCACGTCGAGCAACGTGCGCGGATGCCGCGAGAAGACAATCTCCAACGCCTGGTCGAACGAGTTGTCGGAATAGAAATGGTCGAAACCGAACCAACTCTTCTGCACCTGTGGCGGCAACTGCGACAGTCCCTCGTAAATCGTGGGCCAACTGCCGAAGACCTTCAACCCTTCCGGCTTGCCGTTCAGGATGGCTTCCTCTAAGTTGAACAATCCCAGATAGTTGACATCATGGTTGAAATCCATGTTCACCCGTGCCATCTCGTCGTGAAGCAGAAACCAGCCCGGTTTTGCCAAGTGGTACCGGCCCTCCTTGAGCAGGATGGTGCCGATGGTGAGCGACGACTCCATGAGCACTTGCGCCCCGTAGCGCGAGAGTCTGATCTTTTGCGCCACCTCCTCCAACGTGAGCCCCTCCTTACAGTCGTCGAGCATCTGGAAGATGCCGAATTTGACCATCAGTCGGGAGACTTGGAAGACGACAGGACCGAAGGCAATCTCCTGTGCTAACCGCTGCGCCTGCAACGCGCTGAAACGTTCTTTACCGTAAAGTTCTTTCTGTGGGGATGTTAACATGATGATTTCTTGTATTGATGAAACGATGCCCACTCTCTTCTCGAAAGTGGGCATGGCAGAAATTTGGCCGGATTAGTTCTTCATCGCGGCGATGTCCTTGATGGCCTCGATGGCGGTGTCGATCTCCTGTTCGGTGGTGAAAGCGCCGACGCTGAAGCGGACGCAGCCGTGGCTATTGATGGTGCCGAGGCCAACGTGTACCTTGGGAGCGCAATGCAGACCGATACGGCAGGCGATGTCGTAATCGACGTCGAGCATGGTGCCCACATCGCTGGAGTCCCAACCCTTCACGTTGAAGGAGAGCACGGGGTTCTGGTTCTCGGTGGAGGTGGCGCAGTAGATGGTGACGCCCTCGATCTCACGGAGGCCGTCGCGGAGTTTCTTCCACAGCACCATCTCGCGATTGTGGATGTTCATGATGCCCTCTTTCGTGATCCACTTCACACCAGCGTAGAGGCCGGCGACACCGAGCAGGTTGAGGGTGCCGGCTTCGAGGCGGTAGGGGTACTCTTCCAAGTGGCCGGGGACGGCGGAGCGCACGCCCGTGCCGCCAAAGCGGGTCTGGCCGATGGTGATGCCCTCACGCACGTAGGAGCCGCCGATACCGGTGGGTCCCATTAGGCATTTATGACCGGTAAAACAATAAACGTCAATGTTTTGCGCCTGCATGTCCAAATCCACAGCGCCCGCGCCCTGACTGCCGTCAACGACGAAGATCAGCCCATTCTCGTGGCAGATCTTGCCGATTTCCGCCAGCGGCTGGATGGTGCCGATGACGTTGGAGCAGTGCGTGCAGACCACGAACTTGGTGTTCGGGCGGATGGCCTTCTTCACGTCGTCGGGGTTCACGTAGCCGCGCTCGTCAAAGGGCAGGTAGGTGACCTCGATCTGGCCGCGCTGCTCAAGCACGTACAGCGGACGGAGCACGGAGTTGTGCTCAAGCATGGTGGTGATGACGTGCGCACCCTTGTGCTCGTAGGCAAGACCCTGGATGATCATGTTCAGGGAGTCGGTGGCGTTGTAACTGAAAGTCAAACGGTTGAAGTCGCCGCCACCATTGAAGAGGTTGGTCAGCATCTTGCGGGTGTCGGTCACCAACTCGCCGGTTTCGATGGCTGCATCGAAGCCCGAGCGTCCGGGATTGACACCGTGGGTGCGGTAAAAGTGGTCCATGAAGTCATACACTTCCTTCGGTTTCGGGAAACTGGTCGCTGAATTGTCTAGATATATCATTGTTTTTGATTTTTAGGTCGAAAAAAAATACGGCGGCAAATATACGATTTTTTTGTTTAATGTTTAACGGATAAGGAATTGTGGGAAAGGTCACGCTTTCCGCCCTTTTCTCCTGCTTTGAAGAGGGGATGACCGTAGGCCGGAGTAGTAAAGATATATGCTTGTCGGCACGGGCGAGAAATGCCATCCGCAAAGAACGGCATTCCACGCTATCTTGTCGGTTATGGTTCTTGCCCGTTTTTGTTCGATACGGGGGCGCGTTGTGCCCGATTCCCCATAGGGAATCAAGCTCGGCAGGAACTCCCAAAATCATTCACACAATTCGCGTTAATCCACGTCATTCGCAGTTTCAGAGACAGCGGGGTCGCTTATCTCCTGAACCCTGAGCCCCAACTCCTCCCCTTTCTGCAGCATCAGCGCGTAGGCGGCCTCGTAGGTGTTCTCGCACTCGCCGTCGAGGATGGCATTGCAGATGGCGTCCTTGATGACGCCGACATCGCGCGAGGGGCGCAGGCCGAAGGTCTTCATGATCAACTCGCCGTCGATGGGCGGGCGCCAGTTGCGGATCTTGTCCTTCTCCTCAATCTCCACGAACTTCTGCCGCACCAGCGCGAAGTTGTCGAGATACCGCTTCACCTTCGCCGCGTTCTTGGAGGTGATGTCGGCTTCGCAGAGGAGCATCAAGTCATCCACGTCGTCGCCGGCCTCGAACAGCAGACGCCGCACCGCCGAGTCAGTGATGTTGTCATCCACCAACGCCTGCGGACGGAGGTGCAGTCCCACCAACTTCTGCACGTACTTCATCTTCTCGGTGCAGGGCAGTTTCAGCCGCCGGAAGATCGTCGGCACCATCTTCGAACCCAGGAACTCGTGGCCGTGGAACGTCCATCCCACCTTCTCGTCGAAGCGCTTGGTCTTGGGCTTGGCGATGTCGTGCAACAACGCCGCCCACACCAAATAGAGGTTGTCGGTGTTCATGGCGATCTTATCGACCACTTCGAGGGTGTGCAGGAAATTGTCCTTGTGCTTCTGCCCGTTGACGCTCTCCACGCCCTTCAAGGCGGAGAGCTCGGGCAGAAATTGAACCAGCAATCCACTGTCATCCAATAGTTTAAGACCAATGGAAGGTTGCGATGAGAGCAATATCTTGTTCATCTCCTCGGTGATGCGTTCCATGGAGATGATCTCGAGGCGTGGGGCGTTGCGCCGGATCGCCTCGTAGGTTTCGGGAGCGATAGAGAACTTGAGTTGCGAGGCGAACCGCACGGCGCGAAGCATCCGCAACGGGTCGTCGGAGAAGGTGATGTCGGGGTCGAGCGGGGTGCGCAGAATCTTGTCGGCCATGTCATCCACCCCGTGGAAGGCATCGACGAGCGCACCCTTGTCAGGCCCATTGAGGGCGACGGCAAGCGCGTTGACGGTGAAGTCGCGGCGGCTGAGGTCGTCGGCGAGGGTGCCGTCCTCCACCACCGGCTTGCGCGAGTCGTGGGAGTATGACTCCTTGCGCGCGCCCACGAACTCCACCATCACGCCGTCATAAACGAACTGTGCAGTGCCGAAGTTCTTATATACGTTGACCTTCAAGTGCGGCGAGAGTCTTTTCGCCACCGCCTTCGCCAAGGCGATGCCGGAGCCAACCACCACGATATCAATATCTTTCGAGCGACGATTGAGGAAGATGTCGCGCACCACGCCACCCACGGCGTAGGCCACCAGCCCCATTCCTTCCGCCACTTCACCCACCAACTCGTAAATGGGATGATTCAATTCCCGGATGTAATTTCTCGTCATAATCTTCCTCCTTCCGATTTTTTTGCAAAAATACTCTTTTTTTGAATTAGGTGAATATCAAATTTTATGTAATTTTGCAAACTTAAAAACAAAGCGACAAATTTTTTATTACGGATTTAAATTTTGAAAAATATGGAAGAAGAAATGAAAGACGAAGTTTTGAACCATGGTGAAAACCAGCAAGAGACTTCAGCCCCAGAACCCCCGAAAGCCACGAGCGAGCCGCAACCGCAGCCGACTCCCGCTCCCCGCGCACGGCGCCAACGCCAGCCCAAACCGCAGAAGCCGGTGAAAACCCCGAAACCCGAAGGTCGTGGACGCAAGTTCTGGCGCGTGGTCTTCGGCTCCATGATCGGCTTCATCCTCGCCCAGATAGTGATGACCTTCTGTGGCATCTTCCTGCTCATCGCCATGATCGGCGGCGCAAGCACCAGCATCCCCAAGAACTCCGTGCTGGAACTGACGCTCGCCGAAACCATCGCGGAACGCTCCACAGAGCAGATCAACTTCTCTATCCTCGGTCCCGAAAAGACCGAAGGCCTGGACGACATCCTGCTCGCCATCAGAAGGGCCGCCGACGACAAGAAGATCAAGGGCATCTCCCTGAATCTCACCCAAGTGGCGGCCAGCCCGGCCACCCTCCAGGAGATCCGCCGCGTGCTGGAAGAGTTCAAGAAATCGGGCAAGTTCGTCTATGCCTATAGCGACTCCTACTCGCAGGGCGCCTACTACCTCGCCTCCGTCGCCGACAAGGTCTATCTCAACCCGCAGGGCAACATCGACTTCCGCGGCATGTGCATCCAGTCGATGTACTACAAAGGGCTGCTGGACAAACTGGAAGTGGATGTCGAGGTGGTGAAGCACGGCAGATACAAAAGCGCCGTGGAACCCTACAGCCGTGAGAACATGAGCGAGGCCAACCGCGAACAGTCGGAGGCCCTCATCACCTCTATCTGGAGCACCTTCTGCAACGACATCTCCACCTCCCGCAAGATCGCCGTGGAGAAACTCAACGAAATCGCCGACAGCATGCTCATCAGCACCGCCAACGACGCCCTCGCCCTCCATCTGGTTGACGAAGTGGACTACCGCACCGGCTACAACAAGGCCCTCCGCAAGAAAATGGCGTTGAATGAAGATGACAAGGCCACCTTGGTGTCTCTCAACGACTACAAGAACACATGGCCCTCCATGGAGTTCAACAACAAATCGGGCGACAAGATCGCGGTTGTCTATGCCGTGGGCGAAATCGTTGACGGCCAGGGCAGTGAGACCGTAATCGGCTCCGTCACATTGGGCAACGAGATCCGCCGCGCCTACCAGGACGACGACGTGAAGGCCATCGTGCTGCGCGTCAACTCGCCCGGTGGCAGCGCCCTCGCCTCCGAGGTCATCTGGAACGAGATCGAACAGGCCAAGGCCGCCGGCAAGATCGTCGTCACCTCCATGGGCGACTACGCCGCATCCGGTGGGTACTACATCTCCTGCAACTCCGACGCCATCGTCGCCCAACCCACCACCATCACCGGCTCCATCGGTGTCTTCGGCATGGTGCCCAGTTTCGGCAACTTCCTCTCCCACAAACTCGGCGTCAACGTCGATCACGTCTCCACCAACGCCCACTCCGACGCCCTGAGCGGCTACCGCACCATGGACGCCCGAGAGAGCGAGTACATGCAGAACAGCGTCGATGCCACCTACAAGACCTTCATCACCCGCGTCGCCAAAGGCCGCGGCATGCAGATCGACGACGTCGACAGCATCGGCATGGGCCGCGTGTGGACCGGCGCCGACGGACTCAAGATCGGCATCGTCGATAAACTCGGCAACCTCCACGACGCCATCGACCTCGCCGCCGAAAAGGCCGGCATCACCGACTTCAAGGTCGTCTATTATCCCAAGAAGAGGAGTTTCTTTGAGATTGTTAACGAAAACGAGTACAATGAGCGCGAAATCGAGGCGACCATGAAGAACGAACTGGGCGAGTTCTACCCCGCCTACGCCGCCCTGCGCCAGATCCGTCACACCCAAGGTGTGCAAGCCCGCCTGCCCATGGAATTCATCATCCGATAACAGATCATGAGCGCATTCAACCTTTTCCTCCTTGTCATGGGCCTCGTCGCCGCCGTGGTGTTCGTCGCCCTCTATTTCGTCGAAGCTGGCTACGGCATGCTCGTCAACTCCCGCTGGGGCACCCTCATCAACAACAAAGTCGCCTGGTTCTGCATGGAAGCCCCCGTCTTCTTCGCCATGGCCACCCTCTGCATCCTCTCCCCCTACAACTCCTACATCGTCCCCCTCGTCTTCTTCGCCCTTTTCGAACTCCACTACCTCCAGCGCGTCTTCATCTTTCCCTTCCTCATGAAAGGAAACAGCAAAATGCCCGTCGGCATCATGCTCATGGGCGCCGCCTTCAACTGCCTCAACGCCGCCATGCAAGGTTACTGGATCTTCTTCGAATCCTACTACGTCAACTACGAGGCCTTCGGGTTGCATTACACTGACATCCAGTGGCTTACATCCCCGCAATTCATCATCGGCACCCTGATGTTCCTGGCCGGCTTTGCCGTCAACCTGCACTCCGACTACGTCATCCGGCACCTCCGCCAAGATCCCGCCGACACCAACCACTACCTGCCCAAAGGCGGCATGTTCCGCTACGTCACCTCCGCCAACTACTTCGGCGAACTGCTGGAGTGGCTTGGCTTCGCCATCCTCACCTGGTCGGCCGCAGGCCTCGTCTTCTTCCTCTGGACTTTCGCCAACCTCGTGCCGCGCGCCAACACCATCCACCAGAAATACCGCAAGGAGTTCGGTGACGAGATGAATGGCCAAAAGCGCGTCATTCCCTTCATCTATTAACCCAATCTTATTCACATTCAAGAAGTTATGTCAGACTCCAAAATCTTCACTCCTGTCACCTTCGGTCCGTTGACCCTGCGTAACCGCACCATCCGTTCCGCCGCTTTCGAGAACATGTGCTACGGCAACAAGCCCTCGCAAGACCTTTTCGACTACCACACCGCCGTCGCCAAGGGTGGCATCGGCATGACCACCATCGCCTACGCCGCCGTCAACCGCAGCGGCGTCTCCTTCGACGGCCAACTCTGGATGCGCGAGGAGATCATCCCCGACCTGAAGAAACTCACCGACGCCATCCACGCGGAAGGCGCCAAGGCCTCCATTCAACTTGGCCATTGCGGCAACATGACCCACCGCAGCACCTGCGGACAGATGCCCGTGGGCGCTTCCGGCGGCTTCAACCTCTACTCCCCCACCTTCCACCGCAAACTCAAGGAGCAGGAGATCTACGACCTCGTCAAGGACTTCGGAAAGGCCGTCAACCTTGCCCGCGAAGCCGGCTTCGACGCCGTCGAGATCCACGCCGGACACGGCTACCTCATCAGCCAGTTCCTCTCCCCCTACACCAACCGCCGGCGCGACAAGTTCGGGGGCGACCTCGACCACCGGATGAATTTCATGCGCCTCGTGCTTCAAGAGGTGATGCAGGCCGCCGGCAACGACATGGCCGTCCTCGTCAAGACCAACATGTACGACGGCTTCAAAGGAGGCCTCGGCATCGACGAGTGCCTGACGGTTGCCAAGGAGATCGAGAAGTGCGGCGTCCACGGCATCGTGCTCAGCGCCGGATTCGTCAGCAAAGCCCCCATGGCCGTCATGCGCGGCTGCATGCCCTACAAGGCCCTCACCCACTACATGAACCCCTGGAAGTTCTGGTGGCTCAAGATCGGCGTGCGGATGTTCGGCAGGATCATCATCCCCGAAGTGCCGTTCAAAGAGGCCTACTTCCTCGATGACGCCAAGAAGTTCCGCGCAGCCCTGAAACTGCCCCTCATCTACGTGGGCGGCCTCATCTCCAAATCCAAGATGGAAGAAGTACTCGATGCCGGATTCCAAGGCCTACAGATGGCCCGCGCACTCGTCCACGACACAGAGTTCGTGAACAAACTCGCCGCCGGCGAGGAACGCAGCGGCTGCAAACACTCCAACTACTGCATCGGCCGCATGTACACCTTGGAGATGAAATGTCACCACTGTGTCAAAAACTTGCCAAGTGGACTGCAAAAAGAGATTGACGAGTTAGAGAAGAGATAGTTGTATCTTTATGATTTATAAATAAATACAACGTTTTAACAAGAAAAATTACAATTAAGAAATTACGACATTATAAAAAAACACAACCGATATGAAAGGTATCATCTTGGCCGGTGGCGCCGGCACGCGCCTACATCCCATCACCCTTGCGATGAGCAAGCAACTCATGCCCATCTACAACAAACCGATGATCTACTATCCGCTCTCCACACTCCTGTCGGCGGGGATCCGCGAGATCCTGATCATCTCCACGCCCACCGACCTGCCGCATTTCGAGCGCCTGCTCGGCGACGGCAGCCGCATCGGTTGTCGCTTCAGTTACAAGGTGCAGGAGGTTCCCAACGGATTGGCGCAGGCCTTCGTGCTGGGACGCGAGTTCATCGGCAACGACAAGGTGGCCTTGGTTTTGGGCGACAACATCTTCTATGGCAGCGCGTTCGAGCACAACCTTCACCTCAACAACGACCCCGACGGCGGCATCGTGTTCGCCTACCATGTCTCCGACCCTGAGCGTTACGGCGTGGTGGAGTTCGACGAAAAAATGAACGCCATCTCCATCGAGGAGAAGCCCGCGCACCCCAAGTCCAACTACGCCGTACCCGGACTCTACTTCTACGACAACTCCGTGGTGGAGGTGGCGGCCAACATCCAGCCGAGTGCGCGCGGCGAGTACGAAATCACCGACGTCAACCGTTATTATTTAGAACACAAAAAGTTGAAAGTCTGCAAGATCGACCGAGGAACCGCTTGGCTCGACACCGGCACTTTCCGTTCACTCATCGAGGCCACCCAGTTCGTGCAGGTGGTGGAGGAGCGCCAGGGCTTGATGGTCGGCTGCATCGAGGAGATCGCCTACAAACAGGGCTTCATCGACGCCGAGCAACTGCGCCGGGTGGCGGAACCTCTCCGTAAGAGCGGCTACGGCGAATACCTGCTGAAACTGCTGGCGTAACAGAGACACACGGCCACTTGTTGAACCCATGTAAATCCGTAATACGTGCCGTGTAGGCGACGTGCTGCTTGCGGAAGAATTCCTGGCTGGCCTGCTGCATCTCCACGATGACATGGTCGCGTCTCTATGTACGCGCGCCATCCATCTCTGTCAGTCGCCGGACCTCATGATTCCAAATCACCGGGCGAACGAAACCCGCCCGATGCCGTAATCCTTTCCGAAGAGGCCGCCGTACATGCCGAAGAAAACGTCCTGCGCATCCACCGTCCACAAGTTGTGGTAGAATTTCTTGTACTGGTCGTTGTCCAACACCTTCTGGCTCTCGACACCGTCGGGCGAGATCTTCGTCATGCGCACACAACTGTTATTGTAATTGCCCTTGAAAAACGTGAAATAGGTGATTTCGTCGCCTTGGTCGCGATGGTCGTTGTACAACAGATATACGTCGTTCCCTATGGCGAAGGAGGAGAAGGAAAGCCCGACGGACGCATACGTGGCGTGTCGCCGCATCGACAAATCGGAATAACTCAACGACGCGGAAGAGTAATGCCGCTGGTACTTGTCAACAAGAATGTCCTTTCCCATCTGATTTCCCTGGTTGTCAAAGACTTGCGCGACAATATCGGCAGCGACGTTGACGTAGGAAGTTTGTCCCTGCTGACCGGTCGAGACGGCGAAAGTGCCGCAACGCTCGCCTAACATCACAACATTCCCGTTTTCCAGCTCAAGAATGTTCCGGGGCATCAGGTCGCAATCGAAGTGGCGGGTGATGTAGAACGCCGACCGCGGCGTCGCCTGCTCCGGGATGGCATGGTGATGCTCGGTCACCAGATCCGGATTGTGGCGGTCGAAGATGTAGGTGAAGTAGCCGAAGTCGTTCCGCGCACCGTTCTCCCGATAGTACAAGCCGATGAAGTGCCGCCCATCCTTCAGCAACGCCATCTTCGGCACCGATAGGTTGTCGTAGTCCGGGGTGGAAATGCGGTAATGGGAGAAATCCTTGTCGGGCCCGACAAGCACTAAGTTCAGCGCCTCCAAATGCGATACCGTCCGCGTCCGCTTGAAGGAGCCATACAGCAAGGCCACCTCACCGTCGTTGGAAACCGTGATGTCATTAATGTAGGAGGCGTTTTCGCTCTTCGGTGTGAATAAATAGTCCAGAGTGCAAGTTCCGTCGCTGTCATAGACGAAAACATGATAGTCCGTGGATTTGGGATTGTTGGTCTCGAAAACGACGGCGTGCCGTTGTCCGTCAGCCGAGTGGGCGGCATAGACGACGTTTTTCTTATACTTTCCGATGACACTGCGCTGGGTCGGCGTCACATTGTGCGAGCCCTTCTTGTCAAGCCGTGCCGTAGCGAGCACCACATCCGACTTAACCTTACGGGTATAAAGGGCGAAATAGCCGTCACCACTGGGAAAGGCCGTGATCAAAAGACACTGCTTGGGCAAAGTCAACTGCGTGTTCGTGAGGCGGTTCTTCTTCTTGTCATAATGGAGCAGAGAATGCTGGTAATGACTGCCTTTGGTGTAAAAAGGATTGACATAAACCGTGAAGCCGTCGTCCGTGTTATCCACTAAAATGTGCTGGAAGAACAACTGGTTGTAATTAACCGTGGAGGCCTTTTCAAAAGTGACGAATTGGGCATGCGACGCCCCAATACACACAACAAGAATGGATAGAATCAGAAAAAACTTTTTCATTTTGTAAAATTTTTGTTTGGAAATGGGTTGATCTGTTTTGGAAGAGATGAGGTTTCAATAGTCAAGATGAGCGTCTTTTCCTGGGGTTGGGGTGGGGTGAAAAGACAGTGCAAAAATACATCTTTCTTTTCAAAAACATCCCGTCCAATTGATGCTCGCACGATTTTTGCAGGTAAATTTTTATAATTTAATGATAATCAAATATTTGTAGTTTTAATAAAACTATTTTACCCCTTGCCCATTCCCAATGGGGAAGGGAATGGAGTGTGTGGAAAGCGGCAGGAATGTAACGGGCATGCCCACAGACGTTTTTCTTCCGCCATTTTTTTGCAGAGAAAATATTGATTTTGGAGTTTGGGGAAGATGCGGTGCAATTATTTGGGGCGGTCCAGCGTTCTGTGTGCAAAAAATGCTCATTACTTTCGAAATCTAGTTCCTCCTCGTTGAAAATATTGTTGATGTGCCTTGTAATGACAGTCCTATCACGCTTCATTGCTGTCTTCCAACAGTTTCCGCAGCTGCTCCACTTCTTTCTCCAAATGCTTGACCTTCTCGTCATTTTCTCGCCGCACCGAATGGCGGAGCTTGAACATGGCAAGGTCCAGCTCATAGGAGGTCTCGGTGCTCTTTTTGGGAAGCATATCCGTGATGAGGTCTTCCACCAGTTGGCTGCCACGATGAAGCAGCTTTTTCTGTACTACAGTATCATCTTCTTGTTGAGGAATCTCTACAATCACGCGCGACAGTTCCTTCAGTTTGGCGTATGCCTCCACAATGGCGATGGTAGTCTGCACCGCCGCCGGACTTTTCAGAATGGTGGCCAGCATGTAGAGACCCTTTTCAGTGAAGGCCTTGGGTGGCGCAGGTGAATACAACAGATTTCCGAGGTTATCAAAATTTTTGATAACCTCCTCTTTTTCCTTCTTGTTGAGTTCGATGATATAACCCTCCGGAAATTTATCGGGGTTGTTTTTCACTGCCTGATTGATCTCGCGTGTTTCAACTCCATAGAGTTCCGCCACATGATTGGACAGAATTACCTGCTGGTTGCGCAGGGTGATGATTTTTTCTTCCACGTTGGGAACAATTGCTTGTTGTTTCATGTTTTTTTAGATTTGGTTAGAAAATGAAATGAGTTAACGAGTGCAAATATACAACAACGGGAAGGTCATTTTCAAGGGTTGTTGAAAAATATTTTATTGAAAATCAAAAAGATAAAATGGCATGTTTTGATAAAAAAATTGCCATTTTTTCATACGAAATCACAAACGGGCAAAAAAGTGCCGTTTTTCTTCTGCCAGATTTTTGCAGAGAAAAATTTGATTTCGGAGTTTTTGGGGTGGTGAGGGTGCAAGGATGGTGGTTCCGCCGCAAACGGAGGGGCGGGAGGAAGGGAGGAGAGGAAAATCATCAATAGAAAAGAGAGGGAAATGTCAGTTGACATTTTTGCTCAGTGTCTGTACAAATTCATCAATGCCCACCACGGCTATTTTGGGAAACTCAACCTGTTTGAGCACAGCGAAATGCTTGTCTTCTGTGACAATACATTTCGCATTGGCCGCAATCGCACAATCTACAAACTTATTGTCATCTTCATCAGCAGTGATCAGATGAAAACGATAATGAGGATCCAATTTCCATACATTTTTCCTTGTGAGAATGGTATATAGAACAGCATCCGCTATATGTTGGCTTAAGTTTCTAGCGAGAACCTCGTGGTATTCCTCAATGATTTCATTGCTAACACAGAGCACGAAATCACCTGCTAGAAAACTTTGCCAAATTCTGTGATATTTGTTTTTTGACGATACGCACATCAAAAGGCAGTTCGTGTCCAGAACGATGTTGTCCATACCCAATTATTTATAGGGGGTTCTTTCATGAAGATTTCTAAACGACTCCACACGCTCATCGTTCAAATCGCCATTTTGCCACATTCTGTCGATCTCTTCATCCACTTTTTGTGCAAAAAAATCAGAAATGGCTTGCTTTAAATCCGACAGAGTCTCTTTCGACTTGGCGTATGCCATTAAATTGAGAATCTCCAATTGGGCACTATTAAATACGGTTCGTTCCATTGTCAGAAATTTTCTGCAAAAATACTATTTTTTCTGAAATCGTCCTCTTAAGCACAAAAGGTTTCAGAATGGTGGCCAGCATATAGAGACCTTTCTCGGTAAAGGCTTTGGGAGGATACTTTGTGTGTTGACCTCTACCAGAATTCTTTAAGGTCAAAATTTTTGACCTTAAAGAAATAATCTCCTGATTATCAAGTTTGAAGATATAGCCTTCGGGGAATTTTTCAGGATTGTTGCGGACAGCTTGGTTGATTTCCTTTGTTGCCACGCCGTACAATTCGGCAACGTCGCAGTCGAGAATCACCTGCTGGTTGCGCAGGGTGATGATTTTTTCTTCCACGTTGGGAACAATTTCTTGTTGCTTCATGATTTTTTAGATTTGGTTAGAAAATGAAATGAGTTAACGAGTGCAAATATACAACAACGGGAAGGTCATTTTCAAGGGGTGTTGAAAAATATTTTATTGAAAATCAAAAAGATAAAATGGTGTGTTTTGGCTAAAAAATTGCCATTTTTTCATACGAAATCACAAACGGGTAAAAAAGTACCATTTTTGTTCTGCCATTTTTTTGCAGAGAAAATTTTGATTTCGGAGTTTTGGGGGGTGGGGATGGAGGTATCGCTGTGAAAGCAGTGAGCGGTGTGTTGCACCGACCCCGCGTGCGGGGGTACGGAGATGGCGTGCTTTCACGCTTGTACTCAGCGAAAGGAGGACGCAAGACTGCCATCTCGGTCTCTTCGTGCCGAAGGCACGAAATTCCCGTAACCCTGCACAGCGCTACGCTTGTGCAGGGTACAAAGCGCCAACCTATAACCAGCGTGCCGAAGGTACGCAACTTATAGTATATCTGTAGCGTGCCTCCGGCACGCATGTGCACGGTGTGTCGCTCTCATCCCGCACTGCGTACGGGGTTACGCGGATGGCGTGCCTCCGGCACGCAGGTACTCCAGGTGTGGGACTGCCATCTCGGACTCTTCGTGCCGAAGGTACGAAATTCCCGTAACCCTGCACAAGCGCAGCGCCGTGCAGGGCACAAAGCACCAACCTATAACCAGCGTGCCGAAGGCACGCAACTTATAGTATATCTGTAACGTGCCTCCGGCACGCATGCGCGAGATGTGTCGCTCTCATCCCGCACTGCGTACGGGGTTACGCGGATGGCGTGCCTCCGGCACGCCGGTACTCCAGGCGCAAGACTGCCATCTCGGTCTCTTCGTGCCGAAGGCACGAAATTCCCGTAACCCTGCACAAGCGCAGCGCTGTGCAGGGCACAAAGCACCAACCTATAACCAGCGTGCCGAAGGTACGCAACTGAGAGACTCTGACAAATGGCGTGCCAACGGCACGATTACTATAGTTTCAAATTAAAAACAATAACTATACTTGTAATTGATTGAATTATACTTACTTGTATTAATTCAACAATCTCTTCTCCCAACAATGGTACAATGATTTTTCCCGCATCTGCTTTCTGCGTTGAGCAAAAATAGAAGTATTTTGCTTTGTGCAGAAAGCAACTCTTTTCTTTAACTTCTCTTACAAATTCTCCAGAATGAAATCGGTGAGTTTCTGGTAAAGGTGCAACCGCGTGTTGCCGCCGTAGATGGAGTGGTTCTTGTTGGGATAGAAGAACATCTCATACTGCTTGCCGGCCTTGTTGAGTTGCGTCACCAAGTCGATGGCGTTCTGGAAGTGGACGTTGTCGTCGGCAGTGCCGTGGATGAGCAGGTACTTGCCCTCCAACTGGTCGGCGAAGAAGCAGGGTGAGTTGTCATCGTAGCCCGACGGGTTGTCCTGCGGCTTCTGCAGATAACGTTCGGTGTAGATGTTGTCGTAGTAGCGCCAGTTGGTGACGGGCGCCACGGAGATGGCCATCTTGAAGGTGCCCTCGCCCTTGAACATGGAGAGCGCGGAGAGGTAGCCGCCGAAGCTCCATCCCCAGATGCCGATACGGTCCTTGTCAACATACGGCAGTGACTGGAAGTATTTGGCCGCCTCGATCTGGTCGATGGCTTCGTACTTACCCATCTGCTTGTAAATCACTTTGGTGAAGGCGTCGCCACGGCGGCCGGTACCGCGCCCGTCAACGCAGGCCACGATGTAGCCCTTCTGGCACAGCATCTGGTACCAGGCGTAATCGAACGGGCTGTTGAAGGAGTTGAGAACCTGCGGCGTCTCGGGACCGCCATACACGTACATGAAGACGGGATACTTCTTGTTCGGATCGAAGTCGGCGGGCTTCATCATCCATGCACTCAACTCCACGCCCTCGGATGTGGTGAGCGTGAAGAGTTCCTTCTGGGTGAAGTTGAAATCCTGCATCTTGGCGCTGAGGGCGGAGTTCTCCTGAATGGTATAGAGTTTCTTGCCCGCCGCATTGTGCAGCGTATAGGTCGGCGGGGTGTTGGCATTGCTGTACTCGTTGCAATAGAAGTTGGCGTTGCTGTTGAAGGTCGGGTCGTTCCAACCCGTGCCGTCGGTCAGCATCTTCTTCTTCTTTCCATCAAAAGAGATGCTGAAAAGATCCTGGTTGGGGATGGCCACCTCGTTGGAGAGATAGTAGATGGTCTTCTTAGCGAAGTTGACCGCGCTGATGCCGGCCACTTCGTACTTGCCAGAGGTGAGTTGCACGGGCTCTTTCCCGAACTCCGCCTTGTAGATGTGGCGGTAGCCGTCGCGCTCCGACAGGAAAATCACCGTCTTGTTGTCGTCCAAAAAGTAGTAGTTGTCGGTAATGTCGATCCAACAGTCGTTCTCGTCGGTCAGCACGACCTCCTTGGTGTGGTTGAGCGTATTGCAGCGGTAGAACTCGACCTTGTTTTGTAAACGATTCATTTTCAAAACGATAAGGTCGGTAGAATTGGAGAGCCAATAGATTCTCGGGTAGTAGCAATCCTCTTTGGGAAAGTCGATGCGCTCGCATTTGTTCTGCGCAAGGTCATAAACGTAGATATCAACCACGGAGTTGTCCTCGCCGGCCTTGGGGTATTTGTACTTGTACTCTTGGGGGTAGAGTTCGCCCCACATCGTCATCGAGAACTCGCGCACCTGGCTTTCGTCGAAGCGGAGGAAGGCGATCTTGCTGCCGTCGGGCGACCAGGTGAAGTATTTTGCCTGGCTGAGTTCCTCTTCATAAACCCAGTCAGCCCAGCCGTTGCGCACCTCGTTCTCCTTGCCGTCGAAGGTGATCTGGGTCTCCTTGCCGGAGCGCAGATCGACATAGAAGAGGTTGTAGTCGCGCACGAAGGCCACCTTGTTGCCGTCGGCGGAGAAGTCGGCGAAGTTGAGTTTGCCCTTTTCTTCATCGGAAACCGGAATCAACTTGTTGGTTTTCAGGTCATAGACAAAAAAATTCGACCGTGTGGATCGGCGATAGATGCTCTCGCCTTCGGTAGAGAAGAGTATCTTGCTGCAGGAGAGGTCGAAGCAGTACTCGTCGATGTCCTTGATGGTGATCTTGCCGTCGGAGGCCTTCTTCAGCATGTCGTTGTTGAGCACTTCCTCCACCAGTTTTCCGGTTTCAAAACTGTATTTGGAGATGTCGAGTAGGCCTTTGACGGAGTAGTAGTCGCTGTTGGGCATCGACTCGAAGCCGCGGATGTAACTGGGATAGAACTGGTAATACTTCCAGATGGACTCCAGAGTGACTTGTTTCTGGGCGGGAAGGGCCGTGCAGCACAACACGAGCAGCAGGGCGAAAAGGTGCTTGATGGTTCTCATGGGACGGGGATTTTATTTGCTTTTTTTATAAGTTCTCTTTTTGGCGGACGGGGTAGTGTTGGCGATGATGTTCCGGCACTCGTCAAGGGTGAGCGTCTCTGCCTCGGTTCCCTTGGGAAGTTTGAAGTTGTCGGTGCCGTTGGTGATGTAAGCACCATAGCGGCCGTTCATCACCTTGATGGTCTCGTCTTCGGGGAAACTGCGCAACACGTTCTTGTTCTTGGAGTTACGGATATGGTCAATGGCCTGTTCCAAGGTGAGGTCGGCAATCATGGTGCCCTTTTCGAGGGTGTAGTTCTTGTCGGCGTACTTGAGGTAGGGGCCGAAGCGGCCGACGGCGGCGGTGATGTCCTGGCCGTCGAGTTGGCCGATGATGCGGGGGGCGCGTTCCACCTCCTGTTTCCGTTTCAACTCGATGAGTTCGATGCAGCGTTCCAGACTGATGTCGTTGGGGTCTTCGCCCTTGGGTACCGACACGAACTTGTTGTCGAACTTGATGTAAGGCCCGAAGCGGCCGACGCCGAGGGTGACGTCCTTCTCTTCGTATTGGCCGGCCACGCGGGGCAGTTTGAAGAGTTCGATGGCCTCATCGAGGGTGATGCTCTCGATGGACTGGTCGGGGCGGAGACGGGCGTAGCGCGGTTTCTTATCGTCGCTGCCATCGCCGATCTGCGCCATGGGACCGAACTTGCCCAACTTGGCATAGACCTTCTCGCCTGTCTTCGGATGCTCGCCCAGCAGGCGCTCACCGCTCGCCTTCTTCGAATTGAGGAGGGCGTCGTCGATGGATTCGTGGAAGCCAGTGTAGAACGACTGCAACATCTTCTGCCACTGGATGTGGCCTTCGGCGATGTCGTCGAACTCCTTCTCCACCTTGGCAGTGAAACTATAGTCCATGATCGAGTCGAAATTCTCTTGCAGATACTCGTTCACCACAATGCCGATGTCGGTGGGGAAGAGTTTGTCTTTCTCGTTGCCGAAGCGCTCTTTCTTGGTCTCTTCGTTGATGTTGCCGCCCTTGAGGACAAGTTGGCAGTACTCGCGTTCGCCGCCGGGACGGCTTTCGCGCACCACGTAGTCGCGTTTTTGGATGGTGGAGATGGTGGGGGCGTAGGTGGAAGGACGGCCAATGCCGAGTTCCTCGAGTTTCTTCACGAGACTGGCTTCGGTGTAGCGTACGGGCGGTTGGGCGAACTTCTGGATACCCTTGATCTCGCTGTAGGTCAGCGCATCGCCGACGGTCACGGCGGGCAGCAGTCCGCGCACCTCCTCATCCTCCTCGTCCTTCGATTCGATATAGACTTTCAGAAAGCCCTGGAAGAGGACGACCTCGCCGGTAGCCACGAACTTCTCCTCGCGCCCGGGCACAGGAATGGTGATGGTGGTCTTTTCGGTCTTCGCATCGCTCATCTGCGAGGCAAGGGTGCGTTTCCAAATCAACTCGTAGAGCCGCTTGGCGAAACTGTCGCCGGGAACGGTGTGGTTGGCCATCGAAGTGGGTCGGATGGCTTCGTGCGCCTCCTGGGCGCCGAGCGACTTGGTCTGGTATTTGCGGGTCTTCGCATACTCCTTACCATAGAGGTTCACGATCTCCTCCTGGGCGGCCGCAAGGGCGAAATCCGACAGGTTCACGGAGTCAGTACGCATGTAGGTGATGTAACCGGCCTCGTAGAGTTGCTGTGCCACGCTCATGGTCTTGCTGACGGAGAAGCCCAACTTGCGGGCGGCTTCCTGCTGCATGGTGGAGGTGGTGAACGGCGGGGCGGGCACCTTTTTGCCCGGACTTTTCTCCACCGCCTCGGCGCGGAACGACTGGCCGACACAGTGCTGCAGGAAAGCGCGGGCATCCTCCTTCGCATCAAAGCGGGTGTTCAACTCGGCGTCGAACTCCTGCTTGGCGGCAGCCGAAAAACGACCCACCACCCGATAGGCGGAGGTGGTCTTGAACTGGTTGATCTTGCGCTCGCGCTCCACGATCAACTTGACAGCGACCGACTGCACGCGCCCCGCCGACAACTGCGGCTTGCCCTTGCGCCACAGCACCTTGCGCCACAACACCGGCGACAACTCGAAGCCGACCAAACGGTCGAGAATGCGGCGCGCCTGCTGGGCATTCACCAAATCCACATCCAACTGGCGGGGATTGGCCAATGCGTTGTCAATAGCGGTTTTGGTAATTTCGTGAAACACAATGCGTTTCGTCTTCTCCGGCGGTATGCTGGCCGCTTGCATCAAATGCCAGGAAATGGCCTCTCCCTCGCGGTCATCATCAGTTGCGAGCCAAACAGTGTCGGCTTCATTGACCAACTTCTTGATGTCAGCGACCAATTTCTTTTTTTCGGCTAAGATTTGGTATTGAGGAAGGAAATTGTGATCAACTTCGATGCCTAAGTCTTTTTCGGGCAAATCACGTACGTGACCCTTGCTGGAGATGACTGTATAGTCTTTACTGATAAACTTTTGGATGGTTTTTGCTTTCGCAGGAGACTCAACAATAATCAGGTTCTTACTCATACACATACATTATTAAAAAAGAGGCGGCAAAATTACACAAAATTCTAATTTTTTTCAGACCGCTCCTTTTTTTTCCTCTTCCAGAAGGCCATTTACGGTCGAAAAAAGCAAATAAGTTGCTGAATAGCAGATAGAGAAATTTTTTTTGTGTACTTTTGCAATCCCAATAAATTCTTGAACTATGAAGATCGACTTTTTAGGTGCCACCACGGAAGTAACTGGCAGTAAATTTCTTCTCACGACCGCCAAAGGCGTAAAGATCCTGTTGGATTGCGGCATGTATCAAGGTAAAGGTTTAGAGACCGACAGCATGAACCGCGACCTCGGCTTCAACCCGAAGGATATCGACTACATTCTCTTGTCGCACGCCCACATCGACCATTCCGGTCTCATTCCTTACGTCATCAAGATGGGTTTCAAGGGCAAGATCTTCTGCACGCCCGGCACGCGCGACCTCTGCTCCATCATGTTGCCGGATTCCGGCAGAATCCAAGAGACGGATACAGCGCAGTTCAACAAGAAACGTGCCTTCCAGCACCTGCCCGCCGTGGAGCCGATCTACAACATGCGCGATGCCGTCGCCGCCATGCGCCAGTTCGTGAGCATCCCCTACGACCTGCCCTTCTCCATCACCCCCGACTTCCAGATCCAGTTCGTCAATACGGGACACATGCTCGGCAGCGGCGCCATCTACATCACTTTCAAAGAGAACCGCAAGAAGAAGACACTTTGTTACACCGGCGACATCGGGCGGTACAACAAGAGCATCCTTCCCGACCCCGATCCGTTCCCGCAGGCCGACTACGTCATCACCGAATCCACCTACGGCGACCGGCTGCACACCACCATCGAGCAGGCCGAGCACGACCTGATGATGGTCATCCAGGACGCCTGCGCCAAACGCCGCGGCAAACTCATCATCCCCTCCTTCGCCATCGGCCGCACCCAGGAGATCGTCTATGCCCTCCAGTCGCTCGAAAACGCCCACAACCTGCCCGATATCGACATCTTCATCGACAGTCCGCTCGCCGTGGCCGCCACCGACATCTTCCGCCTTCATAGCGAATGCTTCAACGAAGACCTTCAGGAGTACATCAAGACCGATCCCGACCCGTTCGGATTCCAGAAGGTGCATTACATCCGCAGCATCGCCGACTCCAAGAAACTCAACTCCTACAACCGCCCCTGCATCATCATCTCCGCTTCGGGCATGATGGAGGCCGGCCGTGTCAAGCACCACTTGGCCAACAACATAGAGAATCCGCGCACCACCATCCTCTCCGTCGGCTACTGCGCCCCCACCACCCTCGGCGCACGCATCATGCGCGGCGACAAGGAGGTCTCCATCTTCGGCGTCAAGTACAAGGTACGCGCCACCCTCGCCTCCATCGAGGCATACTCCGGCCACGCCGACTACAAAGAGTTGATCCAATACCTGTCGTGCCAGAACAAGAAGAAACTGAAAAACATCTTCATCGTCCACGGCGAAGACCCCGCGCGCAACGCCTACGCCCAGCATCTCGCCGACGCCGGCTTCACCCGCACCCACATTCCCACCTTCCGGGAATCTGTTGAAATCTAACGGATTACAGAAAACGAATCTCCTTGATCACCGGCTTGCCCAACTTCTCGTTGAGTTGGTGAACCAACGTTGTCCGCTGGTTCACCAACTCGAACCGGAGCACCGCCAACGTCGTCTTCACCCACAGCACGCCCTGACCCGTTTTCACCACCTTCACCTGCGCACGCTGCTCCTCCGGCAGCAGGTTGATGAACTCCCGCGCCGCCGCATGCTCCATGAAATCCTCCTCACGGTGGTTGCGCTCCAAGAACTGCTGCAAAATGGCGGATAGGGGTTGGTCTGACATGAATCTTCGGTATTTTGTAGTCATAACGTAGTTTTTTTAGGTTTATTTTGTAGGTGAAAAATGGCCTGTAACGCCACCTCGCTTTTCGTATTCCCCTGTATCTCAGCCGCTCCCGAACTGATGACACGGCGGTCGTCGTAAACCGTCTGCGACCACCGGAACTGCACGGAAAAGAAGGCATACCCGTAATCGACCACAAAATAGTAGCGGATGCCCTTGCCGTAATAGCCGTTGACGGTGAAGGTGTATAGCAGGTCGTTTTCGTAGGCATAAAGCCGCTCGGCATAACTGTCGGTGTCGAAAACCGCAAACCGCAGTTTCATCCCCAAATTCCAGCGTTCCACCTCCACACCGACATCTTGAAAGACGAGAAATCCTTGTCGCAATGTTTTGTCCGATAGCACGTTAAGAAGATAATCAACCTCCGTCTTCAGTTTCAGCCAGGTGGAGACACCGCTGTTGAGTGTGAGTCGGAAACGGTGAATGTCGCTGTTGCCCGTGGCCGCATAGTAGTCGCTGACAGGTTGGTTCTGCTCTTTTTTAGCATACTGATACTTCAAACTCAGTGTGGCGTTTTTCGACACGCTGACGTCGGCCTTCGCGCCCATGTCAAAGCCGCCCGAGAGCTGCGCCACCTGAAAGCGCAACCATGGAAAACGGTAGATGTCGGCGTGAAGGGAGAGTGTGGTGCGCTGCCCTAATACGAAGTCGGCGGCAAGATAGACGCCCAGCTCTTCGCCCGAGCCGGCAGCGAAGGATGAACCGTTCAGCGACAGGAAGTTACGGCTGTAGTAACGCACCAATAGCGCCATCTTGCTGCGTGGGTCGAAGTCGAAGATGCCGCCCTGCACCATCCCCCAGCCCCACCGCCCGCCGTTGACGCTTCCGCCTGCCTCGCCGAACAGCACCGCCCGCCGCAAGATCACCTTGTAGTCGGTACTGAAGTTGGCGACCGACTTGCCGGCAAAACCATACCGCTGATACAGCGCGGTTCCCGCGGCGACGGGCAGTACGAACTGCGTGTTCATGCCAGTCACGCCCACCTCGAAGATGCGGCGTTTCCACTGGAAATGTCCGCCGTACTGACGGTTGCGCAACACATTGCGTTTGGCCAACTCGCCGGCGGTGCGGTGGTAGCCGGTGTTGTTGAGCGACCCTTCGAAGCAGGTGCCTCCCGCGCTGTCGGTCGTGAGTCGCCCGTCGAAGAAGCGGTGGGAGTAGAAGAGTGTGCCGGAAAATTGCGCATTGCCGACGGTGACGGCCGCGCCACGCAGGTTGGTGCTCTCGTTCATCGGGGCGGTGGCGCGGATCATGGATGGGAAACGCCGCACTTGCGCCGCGCCACCGCCCTTCACCCCCATAGTGCGCGCCCCTAACGTCAGCCCTTGTCCGAAGCCAAGCATGTAATCTCCTATTACACAGCTCTTTAATACACCAACATTCTTGATATTCACGAAAAAAGCGTAGTGGTCGAACCCTTGCCGCATGGATCGTCGGAAGAACTCCTCGCCCGCGTCCTTCTCCCCCGACAGCGCCATCGCGAAGCAGTCGCCCGACTGGAAACTGTACTTGAAGGCCAACCGCATGGGACTGCCGACGTAACCATTGGTGGCGTCGTCGGCATAGCCCGCCTGGCGCTCCACCACCTGCCGATAGCGCAGCAGCAGTGTGCTCCGCGATCGAGTGAAGAACTCCCGCACCGGCCGCGACGGCTTCTTCTTCGGACGCACCTCCACCAACGACGACAACCGCTCCACCAACGCTCGGTCGAAACCTTCCACCGCCGCCAACTCGTAGATAGTGGACAACTCCCCATAAACCTCAATGTAGAGTTGTAGTTGATAATATTGATAATCAGTAAGATGCAGAATGGTATATCCCACCTCTGGCGACAGGTCGTTGAGGTTGATGCGTTGTCCGACAGCATCCAACAGCACCTCCAACTCGTCTGACAGGTCGGCATCTTCTTCTATCTCAGATAGTTGATCCTCCATACTTTCAAATAGTTGGTCGGTGACAATGTCGGCAGGGGGCGACAAGGAATCCTGCTGGGCCACCATCGGAGAAGGCCGTGCAAACAGTAAAATCATGAAACAAAAAGTAGTGATATGTTTTTGCATCTTAAAAAACGTTATCTATTTTAATATCAATTACTTGAATAAATATCGAATACCTATACTCTGCCAAAATCCTGCATAGAGAAGGTACTTTTCTTCAAGATGAAAGAAAAAACCACGATAGGTCACGCCGACCCGCAGCCCGAACTCGGGACGGGGGAAAGTGAAGCCGGCTTCTAAGAAAAGGCATTTCACCTGGTATGCCGCACCGATGTCGATTTCGAACGGCGTCTTCAACTCCTTTTTCACCCGGCCGAAGAGAAGTGCGTGTTTGCCGATGCGGTACACTATGTCGAGGCGAAAACGGGTGGGCAAGGGTGTGCGCCCCACCACGCCGTACTTGAGCCGTGCGGGGTTATAGACCGAGAATCCCAGTCCGAGGTTGCGCGCAATTTTAGCATAGAGCGACACGTCGAAAGTGAAGGAGTGGGTGCTGCGGTACTCCTGCGCGTGCTCCATCAGGTAGTGGAAGCGCACGCCCACGGCCACGTGCCTCCCGAAACTTCGTGCATATCCTACCGCCACCGCCACTTCGCCATAGTGCGCCCATCCCAAGTGACTCGCGCGGAAGATGATGGCATTCTCTTTCACCCGCAGGACGCCATCCACCTGTTCTTCCATCAACTCTTTGATAAAGAAACGGTTGTCGAGCCCTACCGAAACCAAGGAATGCGACAGGAAAGCCGTAGCCGCCACGCTCTCCGCCCCCATGTCCTGTAGTTGGATTTCGGAGATGGCAGGTTGGATGTTCTCTCTTCGACCATCCACAGGAGGGTTCTGCGCACGTGGCGCAAGGCAAAAACAACAAGGAACCAGAAAGAGCAGAAAGCGTAAGCGAGCCACGATCATAGGGTTTTAAGTTCGCAAAGGTACCTCTGCGACCACCCCGTTTCCAAGCGTTGTTGATAAAAAAAAGGAAAAAAATTTTTAGGAAAAGATCAACTCGCTGTCAATCTATGGATTTCGTATCATCGTCGGAGGGAGTTTTCAACACTTCTCGCATTTGCGTATAGTAAAAAAAGACAAAAAGTGCAGAAAATGCCACATCTATGGCAGTCATGGCGAAAGGCCCGCCCAAAAGGAGGTTGAGACAAGCGAAGAGAAGCAACTGGGAGATGATGTAGAAATGGAATCCTAACGGCTTCATTCTCAACATGAAAGCAGCACCTACGATGGCGAAACCGTAGGGAATCACCGCCAATAAGAATTTCCAGTCGGGAATATGCTCTATTGTCTCCGAAAGTTGGTTGATCTGTTCGTTCATCTCCGACATACCCATCTGATTGTAAGTGCTTTGCACGGCAGGGAAAAACCTTCTGCTGATGGGCATGAAAAGGTAACTTAGGGCGGAAATCCCTGACCCGATGAAGGTGAGGATGCACAAAAAAAGCAGGTACCAACTCCGTGCGGGGCGTTGTGGCTGCGGAGTTTCCGCGTTGTCAATCTCTTCCATGATAGGTGATTTTATAGTAATATGGTGTGTTTTCATCTATTTTGAATCGGTCGTCGGCACGGTGACCGACAACCCAAACAATCTGGTTTTCAGAGCATAAGATAAGGATGCGCTCCTTGTCGAAACGGTTGACCTTGGCATTGTTGAAGAGATCGCTCAATTTCTGCCAGCCGCTCATTCCCAAGGGCTGGAAGGCATCCCCTGCCCGCCAGTGGCGCAAAGTCAAAGGAAAGTGCAACTTTTCGGCATCCACAAACAGCACGTCGGCGTTGCGAGTGAAGGTCGGCGGCTCCGAAATCGGATGACGGCTCACGGAGAAGCCCTGCCGCTCCAATTCGGCCATGTTTTGGCAGAAGATAGGGGCTTCCGGATGAGTCGGTCGCTCCCGCAAAATCAGAAACTTCCTATCTTTCAACAACTCGTGCGTCGGGGAGGAAAAGACTACCCCCGACCGTCCACGCAATCCGACATATATCTTCTGCACCGTATCTTCCGTAAAACCCATCGGATTGAGCCACTCATACAGCAACAATTTAGCATGTTTCTCTTCCAAAAGACGATCTATTGAAATCAAAAAGTAGTCACTACTTTTAAAAACAAGATTATTTAGAAGTTTTTGAATTTCATAATGATAGAAAGAATATTGCTGTTTTAAGTGTGCAATATTTTGGCAGAGTGTAGCTACAATTTTGGGATTCATCTCCTGAAGTTTGGGCAGCACTTCCCAGCGGATTTTGTTGCGTTGGTACTGATTGGAGAGGTTGGTTTGGTCAATGCAGTAGGAGAGGTGCTTCTCCTGGGCGTACTGTTCGATTTCCTCGGCGGTGAAGGTCAGCAGGGGACGGAGAATCTGCCCGTTTTTGGCAGGAATACCCGTCAAACCTTTCAGACCGGTACCACGCAATAGGTTCATTATCAGCGTTTCCGCATTGTCGTTGGCGTGGTGGGCAGTGACGATGTAGTCGTAGTCGGCGGCCAACTCGACAAACCAGGCATAACGCAGGTCGCGGGCCACCATCTCTACCGACCGTCCGGATGCCTTCTGCACTTTCATCGTGTCGAACTGCTTGACAAACAGCGGTTTATCATACTTTTCGGCCAGTGTCCGCACAAACTGTTCGTCACGGTCGCTCTCTGTCCCGCGGAGGTGGAAGTTGCAGTGGGCGAGGGCGAAGTCGAGGTGATGTTGATGGAAAAGGTGGGCCAGCACGGAAGAGTCGCGGCCGCCGCTGACAGCCAGCAGATAGCGCCGGCGGGGAGCATCGTCCACCAACGATTGCAGTTGCGACACGAATTGCTGTTCCAAATGAGTCATCATAAAAATTGACGTTGCAAAAGTACGAGAAATTCCGAAATTTTGTGTAATTTTGCCGCGTCATTTTGGCTGCCCCCGTAGTTCAGCTGAATAGAATGTCAGATTCCGGTTCTGAAGATCGTGGGTTTGAATCCCGCCGGGGGTACAAAAGGTGGTTGCGGTTGCGGCCACTTTTTTTTTTATCTTTCTGTTCGAGTTTTGCCGCGCTTCCCTACTCGCCGTCTCTTCACTCAGTCCGACGGTAACCACTTATTTCACAGCCGCTTTCAAGTCGGCTTCCACCTTCTGCATGGCGAAGTGGTAGGAGGCCTTCAATGCGCCCACTGAAGTGTTCAACGCCTTGGACATCTCCTCGTAAGGCATCTCGTCGTAATAGCGCAAGGTGAAGACCATCCGCTGCTTGTCGGGAAGTTTGATGATGGCCTTCTGCAGAAGTTCCTCAATGTGGTCGGCGGAAAAATGCCGGTCTTCCGCGGCCACGTTCAGCAGGTGGTCGGTATATTTGTCGTCGGAGAGGTTGAGCGTCTTCTTTTTCTTCTCCAAAAAAGAGAGCGATTCGTTGATGCAAATACGTGTAATCCAGGTTTTTAACGAAGAATCACCTCGAAAGTTCTCCAAATACCTCCACACTTTGATGAAGACGTTCTGGGTGACGTCGTCGGCGTCTTCGTGCAGGAAAACGTAGTGGCGGACAGTATAATAGACACTGCGCTGATACTTTTGCATCAGTGCGCGGAAGGCCTGCTCGCGGCTCTTCTCCTCCTTGAATAGTGCCAATATCTGTTCGTCTTCCATCATTTATTTTCGGCTCATTACTTTCTGGGCGGCTTCGACGATATGGGGGGTGTCTAAGCCATATTTTTTCATCAATTCATCGGGTTTTCCGCTTTCGCCGAACTGGTCATCTACGGCGACCATCTCAACGGGGGTGGGAAGTTGTCGTGCCAAAAGTTGGCAGATGCTATCCCCTAAACCACCGTTCATCTCATGCTCTTCAGCGGTCACCACGCAGCGGGTTTTGCTTACACTACGTAGGATTGCTTCCTTGTCGAGGGGCTTGATGGTGTGGATGTCGATGACTTCGGCGGAGATGCCCTTTTCCGACAGTTGGTAAGCTGCTTCCAAGGCATGCCAGACGAGGTGGCCGGTGGCGATAAGGGTGACGTCGGTGCCTTCGTTCATCACGATGGCCTTGCCGATCTCGAAGGGCTGGCCTTCGGGGGTGAAGTTGGGCACGGCGGGGCGACCGAAACGGAGATAGACCGGGCCGACATACTGCGCGGCGGCGAGGGTCGCCATCTTGGTCTGGTTGTAGTCGCACGGGTTGATGACCACCATGTTGGGGAGCATCTTCATCAGTCCGAGGTCCTCCATCATCTGGTGGGTGGCGCCGTCTTCTCCCACGGTAAGTCCGGCGTGCGAAGCGGCGATCTTGACATTCAGGTTGGAGTAGGCGACGGTCATGCGGATCTGGTCATAGACGCGGCCGGAAATGAACCCGGCGAAAGCGCCCGCGAAGGGGATCTTTCCGCTCAACGCCAATCCCGCGGAGATGCCCACCATATTGGCCTCCGCGATGCCGGTCTGGATGAACCGTTCCGGAAACTCCTTGATGAAATCCCCCATCTTCAAACTGCCGATGACGTCGGCGCAGAGTGCGAAGACGTTGGGATTCTGGCGGCCGGCTTCTAACAGACCCGCGCCAAAGCCCGAGCGGGTATCCTTGAAATCGTTACAAACTAAAGGTTGCATGGTTGATTATTTTATGACGGGCAAAAATACGTGATTTTTATGGATTGATGCAGATTTCTGGCATCATTGTTTCAAAAAAGTTGGCTTATTAGGCGTCGGCAGGATTTTTCCGTTCACTCCACGGTACTTCGCGTCGGGGTCGTACTTGATGCCAATCTTGTCCATCAACTTCTCCGACTGCACCTGGTGAATCTGCAATCCCAACTCCCACGGGTCATAGCCGAGCAGCAGTCCGGCCATCTCCTCATAAGTCAGCACGGGGATGCCGTAGCCGTCGTGGTCGTATGTCTTGTTCTCCATCTCCGCGATGGTGTATTGCCATTTGTCCATGAACATCGAGCAGCCCGGGCAGTTGGAGACGATGAAGTCGGGTTCGTAGGGCTCCATCGAGTCGAACTTCTTCTTTGAGTTGGCGATGGAGTAGCCGCGGTTCTCCTGCAACAGGTAGTGGCGGAAACCGAAGCCGCAGCAGTGACGGCGCTCGGGATAATCAACCACCTCACCGCCCCACGACTCGATCATGCCTGCCAAAACGTAAGGGAATTCCGATTTGCCGATACCCTTTTCTGGAAAGATTTTGGCATAATGGCAGCCCACATGCTCCACCACGCGCAACGGCTTCCCCGTAAAACGGTTCACCAGCTGGTACTTCATGTGCTGCTTCAACTCCTCACGGAACTTATAGATGATGTCAGACGGGTGGACCAAGTTGGTCGGAATCTCAAACTCGCGCCCCGTCGCCTTTTTCAGGTTCTCGCGGGTCTTGGCGAGCAGTTCGGGGTCGTTCTTCCACATCTCCACCATCTCGGTGAAAATGCCGAAGGAGGTGACGCACGACGGCACGTAGTTGGTGTAGCCAGCTTCAGTCATCAGGGCGAAGAGACGCGCCACCACGGTCATCGTCGTCTCCAACGGCACGATGTCGCTGTGGTAGCCGATGCCCGTGCAGGTGTGCTGGTTCTCCTCATCGCGGATGTCCTTATGCAACACCTCCCGCATCATGCGCAGGAAGGCGTTCTCCGAACCCGGAAAAAAGGTCTGACGGATGCAACTCCTCTCGTAAAAAAAATGGTCGTCCGCAATCTCTTTTTGATATTCGTTCCAAAAACGTTTCGTCATGCTTGGTGGTTATTTTAGTCTTTACTCTGCTAAAATTTGGCAGAATTACTATGCTTTTTTGGGGTTGGTTTGAGCAGTGGTGTTGGGGATCATGTTCTCCCTCACTATCTCCGCTATATCCTTGACTGGCAATGTGGTAGAGTGGACAAATGCCTTCTTGCACATCGGGCAGGCGGTGGCGATCATGTCGGGTTTCTTATACATGAGGTTTTCGACAGCGGCGTCGCGGATCTTCTTTTGCTGATCGATGTCGATGAGGGAGTCTCCCAAGTTGATGCCGCAGCAGAGACTGTCCTCGCCCTCCTGTTTGGCTTTGACGAGGTGGGTGGTGGCCTTCAGCACCTGGCGGGGATCCTTGTAGATGCCGCAGCCGCGCCCCAGTTCGCACGGGTCGTGATACACCGTCTTGAGGTCGTCCTTGCGCAGTTTGATGCGGCCTTTCTGGATGAGTTGGTTGATGTATTCTGTGTGATGGACGACGGGAATGTTGAGTTTGTAATCCTTCTTGAAGGTCTGGTAGCAGATGGGACAGGAGGTGATGAGCATGGTGATCTTCGACTTCTTGATATGCTCGGTGATCTTGCGGCGCAAGTCGGCGGCCTGCTGATTGAATCCCTGTTGCTGCAAGGGGCGGCCGCAGCAGATGGAACGGTCTTCATCCATGAACCAGTAGCGCTGTCCTGCGGCTTCAAAGATGGCCTTCATCGACTCGGTGATGCCTGGGGTAAGGTGCGACATACATCCACCGAAGTACCCGACACGACCTAACGCATTGAAAGGTTGCACGTTGTCAAGATAGCTGTAGTTGCCGGCCGTATCCAAATCGCGTTTGTTGCGCTCCTGTTGGCGGATGGCCATCAGGTCGATGTTCACCGGGCAGTCGGAAGCGCAGCGCGCGCACAGGAGACAGTTGTCGGCAATCTCCGGCTTGTTCTTCTTGTAACGCAAATCGCGCAGGAAGTAAACCGATTGCACGTTGTTGACATTCAATTCTTTATTGAGCGGACAGTTGTCGATGCACATGCCGCAGCGCGAGCAGGCACTCAGTTCGTACATGGTGTAGCCCGTGCGCTCCTTTTTCTCCCGAACGCCCCACTCTCTGAAGAAAATCAGCATGATCTCGGTGAAAATGTGCATGTATCGCGAGAAGGGCAGGGAGACGAAGAAAGTGCCCAAGGCCACGGAATAGAGCAGCCACGAGGTGGTCTCGAAAGTCAGTGCGAAGTCGAGGGGAATGAGGTCTCCGACGAACTGGGTAAAGAAGCCGCCATTATGATAAATAGTGGCAGAGAGTGACTCGCTCAGCAGGCGGAGCGGGAAGATGCACCAGAGCGACGCCTTGGCGAAACGGTCGAAAACGACGTGCTTTGTCGCCTTCTTCATGCCGAGGGCGCGGGAGTAGATCTTTTTGATGACGGCCATCAGGATGCCGGAAAGCACATACAGCAGCAGTACGTCCATGATGGTGGTCAGGATGTGGGCACCTGGGAAGTTGCCGTGCGAGTGCATGAAGTAGCGGTAGAAGATGGCGAGCCAGAAGGGGTGCGAGTCGTTGACGGTGGGGGTGAGGTGGCTCTCGATGAAGCCGACCACGATGAGCAGGAACCAACCGAAGGCGATGCTTCGGTGCATGTATCCTAAAACCAAGTTCTTACGTGAGATACGGATGTGCAGGATGCCCTCGCGGAACGACTCCCAGATGGCAGCCAAAATGCGCCACGAGAAGATGTTCTTGCGGATGACCGCCCGTTGCAGCCGGTCAAACTGCTTGAACCAACGCACGTATTTCCAAATACACAACCCGAAGAGTACAATGGCCCCCAAAGTAAACGGCAATACGAAAGGATGAAAGTAGTATAACATGGTAGTTATTTGACTGACAGGATTTTACGCATATTCATGATGGCAGGGCGCAGACTGATGCCGCGGGGGCAGACTAATGTGCACTTGCCGCAAAGCATGCACTTTTCCAACTCCTTGGAGAGTTTGTCGTATTGTGCTTCTTGAAATAAGGACTTGATTTTCCGAATGTTGAAGGGAATGAATTGCTGGGCACTGCAAGTGGCCGTGCACGCCCCGCAGTTCATGCAACGTTTGAACGAAGGCACCAAGGCCTCCAGTTCGTGCAGTTTCTCGAAGTCGCAGTTGTCGATGTTGACGACGCGCGTGGTTGCGATAGTGTATCCGAAGTTGATCATGGCTCTGGAGTTGAGGGTTTGTAGGGTTCTTCGGTCAGTTTCTCATGCCAAGCCAAACCGCCGGTGACTTCGTAAATCTTCCGGATCTCTTCCAGATTCTTCTGGTGGATTTTCCGCAAGGCGCCTGGTCCTTCCCCGTGGTAGTTCGCGCCTAATTTTGGCGCGACGTCGGCGATGTGTTTGGTGTACCACTCCCAAATCGGTCCCTGTTCGGGGTGCTGCTCAGGATGGACGCGGTCGGGATGGATGCAGTATCCGATGTCCAAGATGTTCCTTCCCTGATGGGCGGCCATCCGCTTCTGCTGCTCATGGATGTGCTCGTTGTAATATCCTAACTCCTGTGCGTATTTGCGCAGGATGAGGATGATCTCGCCCGGGGCATTGCCGCGCGGACAGCGGGCTTTGCACGACATGCACTGGCCGCACGACCAGATCGTCTCCGAGCGCATCAGCGCCTCTATGGCGTTCTCGTCCTTGCGTTGCACCGTGTCGCAGATGCGGCGCGGGTCGTAGTCGAAAAACTCCGCGGCGGGACAGATGGCCGTGCAGATACCACAATTCATGCACGCCTTCATCGCTTCGTGGAAGCGGTTGTCCTGTTTGAATAGGTCATATAGATTCCCCATGTCGTAAGTTTGAAAACAACTTGCAAAAGTACAACTTTTTTCGATATGCCGCCCGGACGGAGCAGCAGAAGGAGTAACAGCCCGATGTTCAGTGCGAAAGGCGGACTACATGTACTCTAACATGGTGCTAATCAGGTTCTCGGCGCTGTCGGCAATGTCGGCGATGGTGGCGTCGAGCATGTAGCAGGGCGTGGTGAAGATGAGGTTCTGCTTGTCGGAAATCACCTCCGTAATGTTGGTGTTGACGTGCGAAGCACCCATTTTTTCCACGTCGGCGATGGTGCCCGGATCGGAGCCGACGGTCACTGTGATGTCGCCGAGCACCTTGGTCACCAACACCGGCGAGATGCAAAGCGCACCAATGGGTTTGCGGGCGTTGTGGGTATCGACAATCGCCTTGCGGACGGAGTCCAGCACTTTCGCATTCACCCCGTCGATGGCGTAGGTGAAGAGGTTTTTCGCCACGCCGAAGCCGCCTGGTATCACCAAAGCGTCGAAGTCGGCGGGACGATATTCGGAAATCTCGCGGATGTTGCCGCGCGCAATGCGGGCCGCCTCCACCATCATGTTCCGTTCCCCCTCCATCGGCTGCCGCGTCAGGTGGTTCATTACGTGGTATTGCGGCATGTCGGGCGCAAAAATAGTGTAGGAACACTCCTGCCGGTCAATGGCCAACAACGTCATCACCGACTCGTGGATCTCCGAGCCATCCAAGTGCCCGCATCCGTTCAAAATAACTGCAAACTTTTTCATATTTTCTTTATAATATTGATAATCAATTATATAATAGATTTTAGGATTAAAAAAATATCTCCCTCAAGCCCCATGTCCATCTTTACCGCCACAAGAAAATGTAAAACGATGCTGCAAAAATATGAAATTTTTTTGACTTTTCGCCCCCTGAAATTACACACGTTGCTTTGTTAGTATCATTTTTTAGAAAAAAAGAGAAAATTGATGGATTTCGCGTATCTTTGCCCCATGATTTTGATTAATATGAAAAAATACGCCCTCTTTCTTCTGGTATGGATGTTGGGACTTTCCGCCGCGGCAAGGTCCCTGCAGGAATACCTCGTTCCTACACCACAAAGAATTGATATTCAGAAAAATAATGCACTTGAATACGATGGATACCAATTCTCACAGATATGCAATTATTTGGCACAGTTCAACCGTGCCACGTGGGAAAACACCTCCTCTTTCATCGGCACCGGCAGCCCCGTCGTCAAACTCTCCTTCCACATCGATCCGATGTACCCGCATCAGGAGTATCGCATCTTTGTGAAAAAACAGACCGTCAACATCATGGGGGGCAGTCAGGAGGCCATCTACTACGGCGTGCAAACACTGCGCCAGATTTTGGCGTATGGCCTGGCCGAAAAATCCGCCATCCCAGAGATGGAGGTGAAGGATTATCCCGCCATGGAACGTCGTGGACTTATGCTTGACATCAGCCGCAACAAAGTGCCGACCATGAGCACCCTCTACCAGATGATTGATTTTTTGACCGCTTTGAAAATCAACGAGTTCCAACTTTATACCGAACATACTTTCGCCTACACCCAGCATGAAACCGTCTGGCGCGATTTCTCTCCGATTACGCCAGAAGAGATCGCCGCTCTGCAAAAATATTGCAACGACCGCTTCATCGACCTCGTCCCCAACCAGAACTCTTTCGGCCATTTCGAGAACTGGCTCCGTTACGATGAGTACGTCGAACTCGCCGACTGCGTGGAGGACTGCAAGACCATCTGGGGCCCCTACAGCAAGTCGTCGCTCGACCCCACCAACCCCAAGTCTTTCGACTTGGTGAAGGGACTTTATGCCGAATTGTTGCCGAATTTCAATAGCGACTACTTCAACATCGGCTGCGACGAGACCGTCGAACTCGGGCTGGGGCGCTCGAAGAAAATGTGCGACTCGCTGGGCGTCGGACGGGTCTATCTCAACTATCTGCTGAAATTGAACGAGGAGGTGCGAAAATATGGCAAGATCGCGCAGTTTTGGGGCGACATCATCCTCAACCATGAGGAACTGATCCCGGAACTCCCGAAGGATATGATCCCCATGGTGTGGGGCTACGACAGCAAGTTCCGTTTCGATACCATCCTGCCCAAATTCCAGCGCGCCGGCCTCGACTTCTACGTCTGTCCGGGCACCTCCACCTGGCGTTCCGTCATCGGGAAGAACAACATCGCTTTCGCCAACCTCCGCAACGCCGCCGTCTATGGACAGGAGAACAACGCCAAGGGCATGCTCGTCACCAATTGGGGCGACCATGGCCACTGGCAGCCCCTTTCCGTCTGCTACGCCCCCATGATGGTGGGTTGCAGTTACGCTTGGAATTGTGACACCAGCGTCGTCGGTCGTGCCGCTTTTTTGCTCAGTGAATACGTTTTCCAAGACACCACCCAGCGCGTCGGCCTCGCTCTCATGCGCCTCGGCAACGCCTACGAAAAGGCCAAAATCTCCGAAGGAAATGCCAATGTTTTTCATCTTCTGCTCACCCGCTATGCCTGGACGATGAAGGGGAATTATCAGACGAAAGATCTTACTATCACCAACTTACGGAATACAGAAGCCGAAATCGACGCCGCGTTGGAGGTGTTGAAAGATGCCAACCCGCAATGTGCCGACGCCGACATCGTCATCGCTGAAATCGAACAGGCCGCCGCCCTCGCCAAACACGCCGTCCACCTCGGCATCGAGCGACTGCAGGTGAAGAGTCGCCAAACGCTCGACATTTCCCACGAGAAGCGCAAGAAATTGGCACATGAACTGCAAAAAATCATCGACAACCATAAAAAATTGTGGATTATACGGAACCGCCCCGGCGGACTTCAGGAATCTGCCGGAAGAATGCAGAACCTCCACGATTATTACTTGGGAAAATAACAACTTAATACACAGATACAATGCTCTTTAATTCAAAAATGAAACTCGCCGACGTCGTCGTTGCCAACTACAACCTCGTATTGATTCTGCAACGCTTCAACATCGAACTCGGCTTTGGCGAAAAGACGGTGGCGGAGATCTGCAAGCAATATGGCATTGACACGAACTTCTTTCTGCTCATCTGCAATGTCTATACCACCGCCAACTACTTGCCGACGAAAGAGGAACTGGCTAATACCCAGATGGATATGCTCGTTCCCTACCTGGTGGCCTCGCACGTCTATTACCTGCAGGAGCGCATTCCGCACCTCGAAAACCATCTCAACCGCATCGCCGACGCCTGCAAGCCCACTCAAGGCGAAACACTCCGCAAATTCTTCCATGAATACAAAGGAGAGGTCGAGAAACACTTTCAGTATGAGGAAAATACAGTCTTCCCGTACATCACCGACCTGTGCAAGGGGGGAAAGGGCCAGCGCTACTCCATCAACCAGTTTGAGGAGAACCACAGCAACATTGAAGACAAACTCGGCGACCTCACCAACATCATTCTCAAGTACTTGCCCGGCGACATCATGCCCAACGAACGCCGTGGACTGGTATTCGACATCTTTCAACTCTCCTCGGACCTCAACACTCACAGTTTGATTGAAGAGAAGATACTCATCCCTTACGTGGAAACTTTGGAAGAAAAAAATGTAAGACGATGAAAAAGAGAGTATTACTAATAGAACGGTCATCCATTATTGTGGAAGGTATTACCAAAATCCTGCACAATCATACCAACTTTGACGTGGTAGCCACCGCCGACACTTTCGACCGCATTGCCGAACGTATCGTCGTCGCCAAGCCCGACCTCATCCTCATCAACCCTGCGTTGGTGGACTTCTCCAAGCGGAACTCCTTCAAGTCGGCGTTCCAGGGTTCACCCCAGACTCCGCTCGTCGCCTTGGTTTACACCTACTTCGACCAGCAGTGGCTCAAACACTTTGATGCCGTCATTGAAATCAACGATGAGCCGCAGAAAATCATTGACAAAATCACTGAGGTCCTGCAAAACTCTTCCGACAAGACGGAAAGTTCTGATTTATATGAACTTTCCGACCGTGAAAGGGACGTTTTGATAGAGCTATCGAAGGGGCAAACCAACAAGGAAATTGCCGAAAAGTTGCACATCTCTGTCCACACGGTCATCACACATCGCAAGAACATCGTGCGAAAAACAGGCATCAAGTCCGCTGCCGGTCTTGCCGTTTATGCCATGCTGAACAATCTCATCGAGTCGTGATGCAATTTTGTGAAAATTCACACGTTATAATATGAAGAGTTAAACCAACTTATAATTTATAAGTCACACATCTGTTATAGAAACTTCAAAACCAACACATAATGAAAAAGTTAGTCCTTATTTGTGCGGCCATGATGCTCGGCTTTGTCGGCATGGCGCAAAATGATGTAGATGCGTTCCGTTTTTCACAGGTGAACTGGTCGGGAACGGCACGTTTCATGGGCGCTGCCGGCGCTTTCGGCTCCATCGGCGGCGATTACTCCGCATTGGCGACCAACCCTGCCGCCATCGGACTTTACAAAAAAGATGAGATCACCTTTACCCCCATCGTTATCAACGCGATAGGAACCAAGGCGATCTACAGCGGCGAGGAGGTCTCCGAGAAGCGCGTGCGCTACTCCCTCTCCAACTTCGGCGGCGTCTTCTCGTGGCGTCTCAACAGGGATGAGGAGAATCCCACCACCAAGTGGCGCATGATGCAGTTCGGCTTCGGCTACAACCGCATCAACGACTTCAACAACGTGGTCTCTGCCACTGGCATGAGCCATGGCAGTACCTTGATGAACAACATCACAAACAACTGCAACGGAATTAATTACAACGACCTCACCCACGACGGTCTCGCCGCTTGGAACACCTGGCTCATCGACACCGTTCCCGGTTCCCAAGACCAATACCTCAACTACCTGTCCGGCCACAACCTCCGTCAGGACAGTTACACCAAGACCAATGGCGGCATCGACGAGATGAGTTTCTCCATCGGCGGCAACTACAACGATCAACTCTACCTCGGCATGACCCTCGGCGTTCCGATCCTTGACTACAGTTCCGAAACTGAGTACACGGAGACTGACGAGAACGATGTCGTGGGCGGCTTCCGCAACTTCCGCTCCTACGAGAACCTGCGCACCACCGGCGCGGGCATCAACGCCAAGTTGGGCATCATCTACCAGCCCGTCGATTTCTTCCGCTTCGGCGTGGCCATCCACACCCCGACCTACTATGCCAATTTGAAGGAAAAATATGAGCGTTCATTTGACGCTTACTATGACAGTCCCCATTATAATGATTCCTACGAGAATATCTCCAAGTACAAGCTGTCCACTCCGTTCCGCGTGATAGGAAGCATCGGTTTCACCATCGCCAAACGTGCCTTTATCAGCGCCGATTATGAGTTTGCCGACTATTCAATGTCCAAACTCTTCTCTTCTGAAAGTGTGCTGTACCGTTACAATTTCAAGGATGAAAACCAGACCATCAAGAACAAATACGGCGCCTGCCACACCGTTCGCGTGGGTGCCGAGTTCGCCGTCACCAACGTGTTTCGTCTCCGCACGGGTTACGCCTATAGCAGTTCCCCCTTCAAGAGCAATGTCAACACCGGCGACTCCCACAACATCTGCGCCGGCCTCGGCTTCCACGGCAAGGTCTTCTTCTGCGATTTCGCCTACGTCTGCCGCATCGCCAGGGAAAACAGTTGGTTCTACACAGACGACCTGCTTGAACCGGTCGAAATCTCCAACGTCAACCATAAATTCGCCACTACCTTCGGCGTAAGATTCTAACAGACAACGTAATGAAGAAAATCATTGGAATCGGGAACGCGCTCGTCGATGTCATCGTCACCCTTCCCGATGAGTCCCTGCTTCAACAGTTCTCTCTGCTCAAAGGTGGCATGGAGATGATTGATCTCGAGAAGAAACGCCACATTCACCAGACCATCGCTCCCCTCAAGCAGGTACGGGCGACCGGCGGGTCCACCTCCAACACTATGCACGGCATTGCCCGCTTGGGCGGCGAGGTGGGCTATATCGGCAAGGTCGGTACGGACGAGTTTGGCCGCTTTTTTGAAGAGGACATGAAAAAAAGTGGCATTACGCCGCACTTGATTCACACCAACGTCATCGACACCGGCATCGCCACCACGCTCATGACGCAGGATGCGGAACGCACCTTCGCCACCTACTTGGGCGCCGCTTCCGCACTGAATGCTAATGAGATAGAAGAGCCCATCATCCGCCAGTACGACTGCATCCACGTGGAGGGCTATCTGATTTTCAACCACGATTTGATCCTGACCGCCTGCCAGACGGCCAAGCGCAACGGGCTGAAGATCTCCATGGACATGGCCTCCTTCAACCTGATTGAGGAGCACCGCGATTTCGTGGCGCTGTTGTTGCGCGACTACGTGGACATCATCTTCGCCAACGAGGATGAGGCCCGCGCCTTCACCGGCAAGGAGGGGGAAGCGGCACTCGACGAGTTGTCGAAGTACTGTGAGGTCGCCGTGGTGAAGTTGGGCGGGAAAGGATCCATCGCCAACGTTTGCGGCGAGAAGGTGTCCGCCGGCACCAATGGCAAGAAGCCCGTCGATACCAACGGCGCGGGCGACGCCTACGCCGCCGGCTTCCTCTACGGACTGATGAACGGATACTCCGCCGACAAGACCATCCGCTTCGCAGCCGCTGTCGGCGATGAAGCCGTGGCGACTGTGGGCGCGAAACTTTCTGATAACCAATGGAATAAACTCAATATCGAAAAGAATCAACTTTGATTGCCTCTGCCAATTTCAAGGTAAATCTCGGACTGTACGTCACAGAACGAAGAAACGATGGTTTCCACAATCTGGAAACCATCTTCATTCCCGTCGATACCGTCTGCGATACGTTGGATATTGTGCCAAATTCTGGCAGAATAGAGCTGAAAATGGAGGGTGGTGATTTTTCAGTAGAACCTGAGAAGAACCTATGTGTCAAAGCGTTCCAAATTTTACAGCAAGATGTTGATTTATCAGGAATATCGATAAAATTAGTCAAGCGCATTCCGTCGGGAGCGGGGTTGGGCGGTGGTTCTTCCGATGCCGCGGCGGTGCTGAAGGCGTTGAACGATCTCTATGATTTACGCCTTACCGACGGTCAACTCTGTCAATATGCGGCGCGGTTGGGCAGTGACGTGCCCTTTTTCATCTTGAATCGACCGGTATATGCCACCGGAAGGGGAGAGGTGATGCGGGCGGTAGATCTTGACTTGTCGGATAAGGTTGTCAGTGTCTTCAAGCCCGACTTTTCCATCTCCACGGCGGAGGCCTACGCGCGGGTGGTTCCGCAGGCGGGGCGTCCGCATCTGTGCGATTTGTTGGCAGAGCCGCTCTCCCGTTGGCGGGAGTTGTTCCCCAACGACTTTGAGGACGCCCTCTTCCCACTATACCCGATTTTGGCAGAGATCAAGCGGAAATTCTACGATCTGGGCGCAGAGTACGCGGCGTTATCGGGCAGCGGCTCCGCGGTTTTCGCCATCGCGCCGCACCCCATCGACCTCTCCCCATTTTTCCTCGGACAAAACCTTTCCCAATGAGTATCGTATTCCCTTTTTCGCACCTCAACACCCCCAATGCGGCGACCACCTACCACGCCCTTTTCCCTGAAATCGGCACGGTGACCTTGATTGGGGCGGGCAATGTGGCCGCCTGGTTGGCATTTGCGTTAAAAAAAGCAAACATTTCCATTTCGCAAATCTACAGTAGAAGTCTTAAAAAAAGTGAAAAATTAGCGGAGACATGTGGTGCCATGGCCATCGACGACCTGCGGAAGTTGCGGGAGGGCAGCGACCTCTACCTCTTCTCCCTCAAAGACGACGCCTACGAGGAGGTGGTGAAGGAGATTCCGATGCAACTGCCTTTCGCACTGCTCACTTCCGGCACGGTCTCGCAGCGGGTGTTGGCTCCCATCGCGCAACGTTTCGGCATCCTCTACCCTTGTCAAACGCTGAGCGCCGGCATGGACTTTTCGCAAGTGCAGGTACCCATCTGTGTGGAAGGGGCTGACAGTCAGACAGAAGAACAGATTTTCCGACTTGCCGGCCAACTTACCGACTCGGTGGTGCGGATGGATGAAGCCGTCCGACAGCAACTCCATCTGGCCGCCGTTTTCGCCTGCAACTTCTCGAATGCCCTCTACGGCATCGCTTTCGACATCTTAAAAAATGCAAATATCGACCCTCGGATACTGCTTCCCTTGTTACAAAATACGTTAAATAAGTTGCAGACACTATCCCCGAAAGAGGCGCAGACGGGGCCGGCGGTTCGGGGCGACCAGTCGGTCATGGATCGGCACCTCGCCCTGCTCGATGACGAGCAGAAACGGCAAATTTATGGCATCATGTCGGCCTATATTCAAAATCGACGAGATAATAAGTAATTGATACTATGGATAATATAGAAAACAAATTAGCGAAAATCACCACCTTTATCTTCGACTTCGACGGAGTGCTCTCCGATGGGATGATCTATGTGATGCCCGATGGCGACATGATCCGCGGGACCAACGCCAAGGACGGTTATGCCATCCAGTACGCGCTGAAGAAGGGCTATCACGTGGCCATCATCTCGGGCGGCTTTTCCGACACCATGCGCTTGCGTTACCGCACCTTCCCCCACATGGACATCTACCTTTCCGTACCCGACAAGGTGCAGAAACTGAAAGAGTACATGGAGGAGAACCAACTCACGAAGGAGCAGGTGCTGATCATGGGCGACGACATTCCCGACTACCGGATGATGCAGGAGGCGGGCTGCAAGTGCTGTCCCTCCGATGCTTCCGAGGAGATCAAGGCCACGGCCGACTATGTTTCCACGCGCCCGGGCGGTCACGGTTGCGTGCGCGACGTCATCGAGCGGACCCTCAAGTTGCACGGCCGCTGGTTTGAGGAGGACGCCTGCATTTGGTAATAGTTCGGACGAAGACCACGCATGCGTGGTCTGTACGGTGGGGCATTTGTTGTTTTTTTATCTTGAGGAGAGCGACTAAAAAGGCAACTTATTTCAGGACAAGGTAGGTCGTCTCGCCTTCCAGCGGCGGACAAAATAGGTGTCCCGTCCGGAAGCGGCTATCATCTCCATGGCGCGATTCACCTCGTCGATGGTGCCGACGCACTCGAAGGGCTTCTCTTCCGCCACGCCCGTCAGTTCATCGAAATATTGTTGCAGGGAGGGCTTGTCAAGCAGATCCTCTCCGAAAATCTCCACCATGGTGTCGGCGTCAATGAAGGGGGATAAGATGATATAGGCGAAGAGGCATTTGGGGCAGTTGCAGCACCAGATGTCGGTCTTGCTGCCAGCGTTGCAGCTCTTGAAGACGGGAAAATAGTCGGGGTACTGTGCAAAAAAACGGGCGATCTCCAACTCGCTGTAGGGACGTAAGTAACTGTAATAGTGGTTGCAATCGCCGAGGTAACGGCTGACATAGTGTCGAAAGTCCTCCTCAAACTCCAGCGATTTAGAATACTGGTGATTGATTTCGGTGCCAAGGATGGTAGGCTCGTTGGCGCTGGCCTCGTTGGATAGAGCCACCTCGCGGGTGCCGGTCACGGTACTCACCAACGTACTGTAGAAGGCGAGCATGGCGGAGAAGGGCGTGTGCCCGTTGAGGTACCCGGCGGCGTTGAGTTCCAGCAACTTACCATCAATTTGCCGACGAAGCACCACGATATCCTCGGGCGCGGGGAATCCGGCCACGCGAGCGCACTCCAACGTCGCTCCCCGTGGGTTGATGATGAAAGGCACAATTTCATGCTCTTTCCTTTGATGTTCTAAGGTTACCACCGAGTCTTTTCCCCCTCCAATGGGTACGATAACACGGTTAGACTCTGCCACTTTTTGGCATTGGCAGGCGGAGGTAGGAAGGGCGTTGTCATCGAAACGAAAATGCAGGAACTCCTCACGGTTGGAGGTGATGCCATTTTGGTGGAAAAATTCCCCCAACCCTTTCCAGTAGAGTTTTTTCCACCACTGTTGCTGCTCTTCGTCGAGCCGGAAGCCGCGTACATGCACGGTGGGCGAGCATGTGCATTTCCAGTAACTGATAAGTTCGATCAAGCCGATATGGAAAATCAATCCGCCTAAACTTTCGGTATCGAAGGGGCGGACATTCCGACCGGGCAGCAGTGTCATCTTCGGGGCGAAGGTAATGTCGTCTCCAATTTTGTAAGTGAATTTGATATTAATCTGATTATCAACTACTTCATACTTATAGTCCTCATACGTGAAGAGGGGGTATTGTGCACGAAGTTGCAAAAATTTGGCCTGGTTTTGCATGATTTTCCTTTTGAGTTTGCAAAAATACAATTTTCTGTTCGGATGGGCAATGTTTTCGTGGCAACGAAATTTTGTGTAAGTTTGCACCCGAAATGGATTACTACAAAGACTACATGAATGTGCGGTCCACAGGGGTGGATTTGGCGAGCGGCGTGATGTTGATTTCGACGCCGTTCTACAACGATGCCTTCTTCAATCGCACGGTTGTGTTGATACTCGACTATAGCGAAAAAGGCGCTTCAGGGTTGATTATCAATAAGTTGTCGCACTATACCGTACAAAAGGTCTATCCTTCGTGGCATGTGGATGCGCTCCTGTCGGTGGGCGGACCGGTGTTGGGAGAGGAGGTCTTCAGCTTGCACACCTTTGCCGACCCCGAGCGCTTCTCGCAGGTGCAGGAGGGGCTGTACGCTGGCATGGATCCGGTATTGCTGGCGCTGATCGAGCACCATGCGGTGGGAACGCTGAAGTACCGCTTTTTCGCCGGTTATTCGGGATGGAGCGAGGGGCAACTCGATGAGGAGGTGGCGCAAGGGATGTGGGTGGTGTCGCCCTACGTGCCGCAGTTGGTCTTCGACGTGCCCGCGCCCAAGGTGTGGGATGCGGCGGTTTGGCAACTCGGCGACGACTACCGCCACTGGCTTACATTTCCCAATTCATTGTGGATGAATTAATTGCGGATTCTTCTTCTCCTGAAATCCGGCGACTGCTGCTGTTCTTGTGCCCGGTCGTCTAGAAAATCGAACTGTCCGTGGCCTTCTGCACTTCGTTTTGCAATGCAAGTTTTCGATTTTCAGCGGGCGATACCCGTTGTGCTGCAAAGTGGAACACTAAAAAAAGGCAAGAAATTACTTCACAGCAACTTATCTTTATATTTACCAAAACAATACCGGACCGAGAAGACCATTGAAAAATCAAAAAAATGATAGGGGCTCCCGCAGAATGACCAGTACTTGTCTCTGCTGTAATCGTGTTCGTCCCAGTCCGGAGCAAAAATCAGACCATAACCCTGACGCGCTTCTAATTGGAAGCAGATAGGCACGTCCAATCTCCATTCTAATCCCAGCACAATTCTCGCCCCTGTCCTCCAATATCCTGTTTTTAAACCATTGTCGAAAAGATGCTTGTCCCCTAACAAATTTACACCTGCCAACCACCACGTATTGGTTGCATTACGAAACTTCTTTTCATATAAAAAACTCACATCCCCGCCAATCCCTAGATATAACATCGGACCTAATTCTCCGATATACGGATACAACAGGGATAAATGTCCTGTCACGCCCCAATCCGTCTGCAAATAAACATTGCCCTTCAAATTGAATTTCATAGAAAGGCCACCTATATAACCTGCGCAGCCGCCGACACTATGTTTGTAAAGAGGTTGTGTGCGAGTAGAACAAGTCGCAATGGTATCCTCCTGCGCCATCGCCCGCTGGCTGAAGCTCCCCGCCGCTACCAGCAGCACGAGGAGAAATAGTTTTTTGAAAAGGGGTGGTGTTTTCATGATGTTTGGTTTTTGTTGGTTTGTTGAATTGTTGGGCAGAGACAACGCATGCGTTGTCTGTACGTATTTACAGCCGCCATTACGGCTTCGTCGCGTGTAACTTGCTGTGCGCAAATCATTGCAATGGGAATTATCAATAAGTGTATAATTATTACGAACTATTTCATATAT
>JAEEGL014455731.1_pt1 | contig 54272 bp, 44 predicted proteins | sample 9134231 | NCBI WGS metagenome assembly JAEEGL01 (sample SAMN16246548, study PRJNA631951) | gut metagenome | biome: gut microbiome; feature: rumen; material: fiber-attached | host: Bos | place: Iran: Karaj | collected 2018-10 | reverse complement strand
GATCGCGGTGGGACCGGGGCAAGCGAAGACGGCAACGGCCAGCGGATCGATGCCCTCGGGGATCTTGACGAGGTTGGTGAGGGGGGTGAAATTGACCTCCGCGTAGCCGCCGTACAGGTAGGGCGGAACGTCAACGCTGCCCTCGTTGGTGACCTGCATATTGACGCAGTTGGCGTCGTCGCCGGAGCGGCACAGCAGGCACTCGCCGCACGGCACCGCGATGTCCGCGATGACGTTGTCGCCGATCTTCAGCCCGTATTTCGCTGCTTCTGCGGGGTCGCAGTCGTCCAGCTGCCCTACGAACTCGTGCCCGATTATGCTTGGCGCACCCACGGCCAGGGTGCCGCGGGTGATATGCAGATCCGTGCCGCATACGCCGCTGGCGATCAGCTGGCTGCGGCCGTATCCCGCCGGGGCGGGCAACACGTCGAATTCACGTATTTCAAACGCCTGCTTCGGACCTCTGAAGACCGCGGCAACGGCAGTATTTTTCGAATCGTTCATATTTTTCCGTCCTTTCCGCCGCTATTCCACGCGGCAGTCGAAGTATTGTTCGTATTTTTTGCGGGCGGCGTCGACAACGTCCGCTCTGGGCGGCGGCGTGTTTTTGTACGCGTAGTCAATGCCCAGCGCCGCGTATTTTCCGCTGCCCAGCCGGTGGAACGGGAGCAGGTCCACGCTGCCCGCGCCGGCGGCGGTCAATTGTGCGCACATTTCCCCGATGGCCGCGTCGCCGGTGTTGACGCCCGGGATCAACGGGATCCGCACCCGCACCGGTTCGCCCGCCGCGAGCAGCTTGTGCAGATTGTCCCGGATCAGCGAAAGGTCGCCGCCGAGCAGTTCCCGGCAGAGCTGTTCGTCGCCGGTCTTGTAGTCGAAATAAAACGCCTGCACGTGGCCCAGGAACGGCTCAAAACATTGCCAGCGCACGCAGCCGGCGGTATCGATCACCGCCGGTACGCCGCGCGCTTCCAGCGTCCGCACCAGCGCCGCCGCGGCTTCGCTCTGCAAAAGCGGTTCGCCGCCGCTCAGCGTCAGGCCGCCCGCATCCGGAGCGATCCCCGCGGCGGTCGCAGCCTTGTCTAATCCGTAAAATTCGAGGTCTTCCAGCACTTCCGCCGCCACGTCGTCAACGCTCCGCCGCCGGCCGTACGAAACGCGCTTATCCGCCTGGGGGTAAACGAGTGTCTGCGGGAGCGGCGAGATGTTTTCCGGGTTGTGGCACCAGGGACAGCGCAGATTGCAGCCTTTCAGGAAGACCGTTGTCCGGATGCCGGGTCCGTCCCCTGTTGAAAAGTGCTGGACGCAGGAGACATTGAGGACGCCGCTGTCAGCGGCAATGCCGTTGTCCCCTGCCGCGCCGTCCGGGCCGCGTTTTGACGCCGCTGCCGTCATCGCGCTCACAGCTCCTCGTGCTGCGTGCGGCTCAGGATGTCCTCCTGCACTTCGCGCGCCAGCGTCACGTACAGCGCCGAGAAGCCCGAAACGCGCACCACCAGCGACGGGTAGTTCTCCGGATGCTCCATCGCGTCCTTCAGCGTCTCGCGGGACGTGGAGTTGATCTGGATCTCCTGGCCGCCGCGCTCGAAGTACACGCGGATCAGTTTGAGCAGTTTTTCGCGCTTGCAGTCGACGAAGGCAGAGGGGGTGAATTTCTGGTTGACCACGGTGCCGCAGGCGCAGTTGGTGTAGTCGGGTTTGGAGACGCTGAGCAGCGTGGACGTCACGCCGCGGGTGTCGCAGCCGTAAGTGGGGGACGCCGCGTCGGAAAGGGGTCTGCCCGCCAGCCGGCCGTCGGGGGTGGGGCCGAGGCCGGCGCCCGCGTAAATATTGGAGATATTGGCCGCCATGGCGGTGTAGTAGCCGCCGCCGTCGTTGGTGCGGTATTTGCGGAACAGGTCGGAGATGTACTGCGTGTACCAGACCGCGTATTTGTCGACGAACGGGTCGTTGTTGCCGTATTTCGGCGCGGCCAGTGCCTTTGCGCGCAGCTCTGGGTAGTGTTCGTAATTGTCCTTCAGTGCCGCGGCGAATTCGGACAACGTCACCGCCTTCTCCTCAAACACCAGCTTTTCGATGGCGGCCAATGAGTCGCTCACGGTGCCCACGCCCATCAGCGCGGCGCCGTGCACGGACGGGTATTTCGCGCCGCCCATGTTGATGTCCAGCCCGCGGTCAATACAATCCTGGCAGAAGCACGACATAAACGGCATGGTCTGGTTCTCGGGATCCGGTACGAACGCCGCGGCGCGCGTGGCATTTACGTAGTCTTCCACCGCTTTTTCCAGCTGTTTTTCGTATCTTTTCATGAATTCTGCCATGTCGGCGATATCGTCGTCGGGTTCGAGGAACAGTTTTTCCAGGTAGTTGATCGGGTCGAAGCGGCCGTCGGACCAGGGCGGCTGCTGGCCCTGCATGAAGTTCTCGATGCAGCCCACCATGCAGTAATTGCGCACATCCTCCTCGGCGTAGCCGTAGCGGCGGAGGGCGGCCATGTTGACCGCGTCGTTCATCAGCGCGGGGTAGCCCAGGCCGGTGCCGATGACTTTCAGGCATTCATCCAGGAACGCGTCGGGGGTGCCGGGGGCAATGCGCGCGGACAGGTTCGGCCCCGGCATATTGACGTCGCGGACCGCGCGGAGGGTGCAGTAGCTGAGTTCGTTGACCGCCAGCGCGCCGCCGGTGTCAACGCCGCCGATGCAGATATTGACTACGTCGTCCCCGCCCCGGAACCGCGCCTCGCAGATCTTGGCAAACGCGTTGGCCAGCAGCGCCTCCGCCTCAGTGTCGGTGGTCTGACCCCGGTTCAGATCGGCGCGGAACAGCGGGTACAGGTACTGATCGATCCGGCCCAGCGCCATGGCGTAGCGCCCTTCGCACACGAAGCAGTGGTGCAGCATCCAGACCAGCTGGAGGCCCTGCGCGAACGTCTGCGGCGCCCCGCGGGTCAACGCCTCGCAATTCGCCTTTATAAACTCCAGCCGCCCTTTATCGTAGCCTTCCGCTGCCGGATCGCCGTTCCGCAGCCCGCGGAGCAGCTCGTCCGCCTTTGCCGCGTACTGACGGAACTTTTCGATGAGCGCCTCGAGCGTTATTGCCATACTGTCGAGAAAATCGACTTTTTGCGGCTCTTTTTGATGCGCTTGCTTCGATTCGTTGATCTTTTGCAGCAGGCCCGGAATGCCCGTCTCCACGGCGGTGCGGTAGTCGGGGGCGTAGTGGTCGCTGTTGTTGGCGAACCGGCGCTCCGGAAATTCGGCGGCATATTTGGCCGCGGCGGCGTTCTGCGCGTCGTCGGGGACAACGAACATCGGCCGTATGCTGCCCGCTATCAGGTCGTTTTTATAGATATACGCGCCGGGCTCGGTGAACAGGGCGCGTATTGCCAGCGCGCGCCGGACGGTGGTCGACAACGCCGGATCTGCCGCGCCTTTTTCGTACCCGCTTACGCGGAATATGTCCGGACGGAACTGCCCCTCAGGCTTATTTTTGAACTCGGCTTTCAGGCCGGCGGTGGTGTCGATCTGTTGTGAAGAAAAAAGCATAGTGATCTACTCCCCTGGTTTATTAAGAAACACTCCGGTCTCCCCGTCGATCTCCGCGATCTTCACCGCGATCGATTCGGCCCGCGAAGTGGGAACGTTTTTGCCCACGTAATCCGCGCGTATCGGGAGTTCCCGGTGGCCCCGGTCGATCAGCACCGCGAACTGCAGCGAGCGCGGCCGGCCGAGGGAGAAAATGGCGTCCATTGCCGCCCGGGCCGTGCGGCCGGTGAACAGCACGTCGTCGACCATTATCACGGTCTTGCCCGAAATGTCGAAGGGGAGGGACAGGGGGGCAGGGTGCATTGCCGCTTTGCGCGCGGGGTCAATATCGTCCCGGTGCAGCGTTACATCCAGCTCCGCCACGGGCACGTTCACGCCTTCGAAGCGGGCAATGTTGTCGGACAACATCCGCGCCAGCGGCACTCCCCGCCGCCGGATGCCCAACAGTACAAGGTTTTCCGCGCCGCGGTTGCGCTCTACGATCTCGTGGGTGATGCGGGCCAGCGCGCGCCGCACCGCTTCTTCGTCCATCAGCATTAGTGTGTTGCCTCCGTTTCGCGTTTGGGCCGGGCGATCAGCGAGAGCACCGCCGCGGCGAGCCCGCCGATCATAATAATGCCGGCAGTCACGATCAGCGGCACCGCCCAGCCGGGCAGCCCGAACTGCAGTTTCGATTCGTCCCGGGTGATCGCCGGCGCGTTGGGCACGGGGACAGACCCGTCCGCCGCGCCTTCGGGAAGGGCGCCGGCCTCGCTGACGATCACGGTCAGCACACGTTCGGTGGTATTGCCCGTGAGGTCGGTGGCGGTCAGCGTCAATTGATGCTCGCCCGCCTGCAGTCTCCCGTACCGGTCCAGCGCATTTTTGCTCCAGAGATAGAGCGTTTCGACGTCATCTTCGTTGTCCGTCGCGGCCACGTTCATCGTGGCGTAGGTGCCGGCGGGGGCGTAGAGAGTGTCGGTGTTGACCAGGAGCTGCGGCGGCTCGGTGTCCCGCGGCCGGACCGTCAGTGTGAGGCGCTTCTCTGCGCGCTCGCCGAAGGAGTTTTCGGCCTCCAGCACCAGCGTGTACGGACCGCCTTCCACGGCCATTCCGTTTTCGTCAACGCCTGGCGTGCCTTCCCAGCGCGCCGTCACTTCCAGATCGCGTTTTTCGAAAGCGTCGTACGCGGAGTATTCGCCCAGCATGAACGGTTTGTCCGCGGTCTGATCGAGCTTGTCCGGACCGTTATAATGCAGTTCCGGTTTGCCCGCGGCGCCGTCGACCAGGATGATCTGAATGGAGTCCAGATAGACCGGCGCGTTGTCGGACACGGGTTCTTCCCCGGTATAACTGGTGATGACGCGGCGGAAGTTGATCGAGAACTTGCCGAGCCGGCCGTTTTCGATGCCGAGGTCGGACAGGGACCGGTCGGTGGCAATATTGATGCCCTCCGGTCCGAATGCGAATTCGGTGAATTTGCCGCGCTCGAAGCCGGCAACGGAGTAGCGCCCGATGTTGGTCTCGCCGCCGTCAATTGCAATGCTGATCGCCCGCACGTCGTCCGGCAGGTACGCGCGGACCACGATCTGTTCGATGCCGTACGCGGATATATTGTAGCTTGAATAGTCGAATTCGCAGCCTGCGCCGTCTGCGCCGGAGAGGACAATGACGTTGCCCTCCGCGCCCTTGGCTCCCGCCTGCTCCGCCTCCGCAGCGCTGATCTCGCGGATCTCCGTGTCGGGGTAGGATGAGTTGGCTGCCGCGTTGCCGCCGGCCATGCAGTATTCGGGCAATTGCGCCGCGCTCGACGCCGCAACGCGCGCATGAGAGGGAGAAAGTATTGCCCCTGCTAGAATCGCCAATATCACAATGAAAACGCTCTTTTTCATCGCGGTCACCTCAGCATAATGCTCCGGATGGAGTCGATCTCTTCCTGCGTGATCCCGATGGATTTGAGGAAAGTGACGGTCTTGTCGCGGAAAGTGTTGCCCTCGAGCGTCTTGATGTACGCGATCGTGGGTTCGAAATTGCTGTCGAGCATCGTTTTGACGGGCGTTTTGTCCGCGCTGCCGGAGTAGGACAGGAACGACATCTCGTAGTCGCGGCGGATCATATCTTCGGGCACGCCCAGCAGGCCCAGGAGCAGCAGTGCCAGCGTGCCGGTGCGGTCGCGGCCGATGGCGCAGTGGAAGTAGACCGGGTAGTTGGCCTCGTCGGCAAATACGCGGATCTCGTCCGCCAGCGCGGGCTGCTTTTCTTCTTCTTTGATGCCGAGGTAGAGGGGAGCGCTGATGTTGATGTAGTTGACATCTACGCCCAGCGGCGAGTGTTCGCCTCCCGCTTTGCCTTCGCCCGGCGCGCGCAGGTCCAGGTCGGTGCGGATGCCGAGTTCGGTCAGCATCACGCGGCGGGTATCGGCGTTGGCGCCGTCAACGTTGGCGCCCCGGTAGATCATGCCCTGCCGTACGGTCTTGCCGCCGGCCGCGCTGTATCCGCCCAGGTCGCGGGTGTTGGACACTTTGGGCACGTCGAGGGTGCGGAAATCGTGGCGCGTGTGGAATTGGAAGATGCCGGACAACACCACGCGATCCGCATACACAGCCTCCACCTGCCAGTAATAATCGGTGTTCACAAGCAGGTCGTCAATATGCACCGACGTCCCCGCCGTCACATACCGCCTCGTATCGTCCGGATCCAGCGCGGGGGTCAATTCGGCCTGCACCGCGCCCACCGCGGTCTCGCCGGATTCGCCGGATTCGCCTGATTCGGCTGCCGCCGCGGCTTCGTACTTCGCCAGCGCCGCCCGCGGATCTTTGTGCCGCGATACTATCACAAAGGCGTACAGCGGCTGATCTTCCGTCGCGTAGCTCCACTCGAGGTCAACGCCCGCCGGATAATACATATCCTCGTAATCCCGCAGTTCTTCCGAGCTGCCGGGCGTGTAGTCGCGGCAGAATTCGGCGACAACGGCGTTGGCCGTGGTTATCTGTTTCCCGTCCCCGGGCACGCCGGCAACGATCTGCCGCTTTTCGCACCCGGCGAACAACGCGCACAGCATGACCGCCGCCATAACAGCGGCAATTGCCCTCCGCACCCGATATCTCTTCCGTCCGTCCATAACGAACCTCCTTGATTACTATAAATATTCTACAACATATATTGTATTAATTCAAGGCGCTTCGCGGGGAGCCGGCTGGATTTTGCCGGGATCCGCCGGAGTTCGGGCGGAGTTCGCCGGGATTTTGCTGTTGTCTTGCCGGAGTTCGGACAAACGATTCATTCATAAAAGGTTTTATACCATACCGGGCGCCTTCTCGGGCAATTTGCAGCAAATGTTTGTTTAAGAGTTGGATTATTACGAACAATCTATGGCAATTTATACCAGATTGGGCGCCTTCTCTCATGCCACGGGCTTCATCGATCAAGTGAAGGTAGGACAATTATTTCATTTAAAGGGCTTATTATACTATGGTGATGGAGCCGGTGTAGACAATATCGAATGAACCAAATGGTTTTATACCATTTTACAGAAATTCAGATTTTTAAAATGAGCGAGACCTCTCTAAAACTGGTATTATACTTGCTTGCTTCGATCTTTTAATACCAAAATCGGTCCAAAAACGAGCGAGAATGCGAAACGGCCGGGCAAAACCCGGCTGCGGATCGAGTTAGAAGGGGCGGCTTCAGCATTGAGCACGAAGAATCGGCCGCAAAGATAGAGATTTTTAACTAGCCTTTCGGCTGATCAACCGTTCCGGAGGAATAAGACCGCGGTCAACGAGGATCGACAACACATCCGGGGCATCAAACGGCATGATCTTGTCCGCTTCGCACGTAATGATCAGATTGCCCCTGCCCGCCGCACCGGCGGCGCAGTATCCGTAAATGCGCTTGAAGGCGTTGACCGCGTACTTTTCATTGTCCACCATCCCGAAATGCTCCCAGTAGATCTCTTTACGCGAACGAATGTCCAAAATGGTGAAATCCGGGTGCAGCGTATGGCCGCCGACGATCAGCGGGCATTCGTACTTGTATGGTATACCCTCATCGAACAGAATGTCGGCGATCATCCGCTCGGACTTTGACCGGACTATTTCGCCGCGTTTGGTAGTGTAAGTTTTTTCATCCTCATAATAGTCAAAGTATTCGAACTTCCGGTCCTGCCACTGGCCGGTAAACTGTTCATCGGTCACTACGATGGATGTTGCCAGCGCGCGTACAACGGGATCAATACTATCATACACTTCGTCTGCCTTTATTGCCGGCATATGACCGAGCATATAGCCTTCGCCGCGTTCGAGGGCCGCCAACTCCTGTTCCGCTGTCCGCACAACTTTCTCAACATACTTTTTCTGCGCAAGCTTTCGCGCCAGCTTGCCGCTTTCTCCTTTGAAGGAGAGATAGTAACCATTATTATCACTGCTTGATCTGCGGCAATAAAACCGCGGCTTGCTGCCATCCATCTTGATTCGCAATTGACCTTCCGGCGCATTCTTCAGCTGCGCCAGCGCCTTCTTTATAAGTGCGGACAATTCTGCCTTTCTTGACTCTATTTCTTCAATATATTTCATCGCAAACTCCTCGCTTTTTTGTTTGGTGGTGCTTCGAGGCGTACCAAAATATTTTTCCTGGCGGCAATTATGCCTGAGCTTCATTCCTGCGTCAACATATTTCCCGGGAAATGGCATGTGCGACGTTTTGGCAATTATTTGTAGTTCATATCGTGCTTTTACAGTCGATTTCTTTGTCTTTAATACGTTTCATTTACCTACTTGTTTACGGGTTATTAGATTACCGCTTTCACGCGGCCGGATTTTTGTTTTAGGGCGAAGGCCGCTCCTTCCGATTCGATTCGCAGCCGGGTCTTGTTCGGCCCTTCCGCGATCTTGCTCATTTTTCAGGCCTGTTTTGGTATAAAATGACGAGTAACACCGTTCTTTATACCAGTTTTAAAAAGCTCTCGCTCATTTTGACAATCGCAAAATCTAATAACTGGTATAAAACAGTTAGACTACAATTAATTAATCCCATGTCAATCATGTAAATATGGCATAAAACGGTCTTTAAATGAAAAATATATCCTTGCTTCGTTTGATAGACGGAACCAAATCTACGAGAGAAGGCGCCCAAACTGGTATTATTCGTCAAAGAATCTCCGTTTTTGTCCGGCAGAAGCATATAGTTAATACCTTGAATTGCCCGAGAAGGCGCCCGGCATGGTATTAAACGGCTTAAGGGAGGCTTTTTTGTCCGAACTCCGGCCAGACAGCAGCAAGATAACGCCCCGGGATTTGCAATTTCCCTGCAGTCAATATAAAATATACTAAGAAAGGACGTGGTCGTTGTGCCCGACAAATTTACGATCGACGGCAATCTGTTCGCGGTAGCCGAGCCTCACGCGGCGCGGAACGAATTCGCAGCGCGCAGGAGGCGGAACGCGAAAGATGAAGCCGAATTGCCGACGTACGAAGCCGCGGCGAAGCTGTTGCCCGAGCCGGTGTGGGAGGGCAGAGAGGATGTTGTCCGCGCGTACCGGAAGGCGTGGCAGCTGGCGTTCGGGAACCTGCGCAAAGCGCGGGCGGAAGCAGGGTTTGTGTCGGATTTTATTGACACCGCGTTCAACGGGTTCCTGTTCATGTGGGACTCGTCCTTCATCGTGATGTTCGGGAAATACGGCGCGGCGGCGTTCAACTTTCAGCAGACGCTGGACAACTTCTACGCCCACCAGCACCGCGACGGCTTCATCAGCCGGGAGATCAACGAAATTGACGGCCGCGAACAGTTTGCCCGCGACGATCCCGCCTCCACCGGGCCCAACATCATGCCCTGGGCGGAATGGGAATATTATCAGACCACCGGCGACGCGTCGCGCATTGCCCGCGTGTTCGATCCGCTGCTGGCATATCACCGCTGGCTGCAGCGAAACCGCTCCTGGCAGGACGGCACGTACTGGAGCTGCGGTCTGGCGTGCGGCATGGACAATCAGCCCCGCGCCGCCGCGGAATTTGACCCCGCCATGTCCCACGGCTTCATGAGCTGGATCGACACCTGCGCGCAGCAGTATCTGAGCGGGCGGATATTGACCGAGATGGGTAAACTGCTGGGCCGGGAGGACGAAACGGCCTGGCTTGCGGAAGAGGCAGAGTTTCTGAAGCGCTTGATCAACGACACGATGTGGAGCGGCGCGGACAATTTCTACTACGACCGCCGCCGCGACGGCTCGCTTTCCGGGGTCAAGACCGTCGGCGCCTACTGGACGCTGCTGGCGGGGCTGGTGCCGGAGGAGCGCCGCGCTGCGTTTATCGAGCACCTGGATGACCCGAAGGAATTCAACCGGCCGGTGCGGGTGCCGACGCTGTCCGCGGACGATCCGCACTATCAGCCGGATGGAGGCTACTGGCTGGGTTCAGTATGGGCCCCGACCAATTATATGATACTGAAGGCACTGGGCAACATGGGCACGCCCCGCGCGGAGCAGCTCTCCCGGGAGATCGCGCGGAATTACGTGGACAACGTAGTTGACGTCTTCGAACGCACCGGCACGCTGTACGAAAATTACGCGCCCGAACATCCCGATCCCGGCTGCCCGGCGAAGGCCGATTTTGTGGGCTGGACCGGGTTGGCACCGATCTCTGTGCTGTTCGAGTACGTGTTCGGCATCCGGCCCGAAGCGCTCAAAGACCGCATCGTCTGGCACGTGAGCCTGACCGAAGCCCACGGCATCCGGCGCTATCCCTTTAAAGGCGGCAGCGTGACGCTGTTAGCCGGGGGACGGACCCGCGTATCGGAAATGCCGGAGTTCACGCTGGAGAGCACGGTGCCTGTGGACGTGGAGATCCATGTCGCGGGGCGGGTATTGACCCGGCATCTGGAGGGAGCAGGAAAATGAAGCAGAAAGCGAAAAACCGAATAAACCGTAATATTGTCCGCGCGGCGGCGAATGTGCTGGCGTGCGTGTGTGTGACGGCGGCGTTGACCGCATGCGGCAGCGGCGGCAAAGGCAACGAAAACGGCAAAAAGGAGGAGATCAAAGTGACGACCCTCGAAAATCTGACGGCGGCGGAGTATTACAAAAACGGCTACACCGCGAATTACGTGGCGGGCATCGACCAGTTTGAGCGCACGTTCGACGGCAACGCGGGCAAAAAGACCGACAAGCAGCGCGACGTGGGCATCTTCTACTTCTGTACGCTCGGCCAGCACGGCGGCGAGAAGATCGTCAACGTCACCGAGCTCCTCACGCAGGAAAACGGCAAGGAGCTGATGTTCTATTCGGACAACGACGTTGCCCCCTCGAGCAGCGGCGTGTTTTTCTGGGGCGAACCGCTGTGGGGATACTACAACTCCTCCGACAGCTGGGTCATCCGCCGCCACCTGGCGCTGCTCACGGAAGCGGGAGTGGACTTCCTCGTGTTCGACACCACCAACGCCGTGACCTACGACACCGTCGTGTCCAAGATCATGAACGAGTGCGTCAAAATGCGTAACGATGGCTGGACGCCGCCCGGGCTGGTGTTCTACACCAACGCGTACTCCCACCGGGTGATCACGCATCTGTACAATTCATATTACAAAAAAGAAAGTCTGAAGGACGTCTGGTACTACCTGGACGGTAAACCGCTGATCATCGGCAACATCAGCGCCGCCGCCGACCAGCGGGAAGTCCGCAGCCGCGAGAAAAATTACGTTTCGTCGGAACTGCCGGACGAGATCCTGAACTATTTCACGTTCCGCAATTCCCAGTGGCCCAGCGAAGCATACGATGAGAACGGCTTTCCGTGGATCGAGTGGTCGTATCCCGCGCCGGTGCACAACGGCATAATCAGCGTCTCGGTGGCCAGCCATCCCGCACTGCCCATGTCGTTCTCCGTCACCCGGGGCGACAAAAACTGGGGCCGCGGCTGGAATGTCAACACCAAGCAGAATGAACCGGACAAAGCATACGAAGGCCAGTTCTTCCAGACGACCTGGGACGTGGCGCTCAAGGAGGACCCGCGCATCGTGTTCGTGACGGGCTGGAATGAGTGGACCGCGGGCAAAATGCAGTACGACGGCGAATGGGCCATGGTGGACCTGTGCAATATGGAGTTCTCCCGGGACGCCGAGATGATGAAGGGCGGCTACAACGACGCGTTTTACATCCAGCTGGCGCAGAACATCCGCAAATATAAAGACGTGGAGATCCCCGCCGGCGCGCAATTGAAGTCTGACCCGGTCACGGTGCCGATGACGGCGGATTTGTCCGTCTGGGACAACGTGGAGGCTGTTTTCCGCGATCCGATCGTGGTCAATAAGGCCCGCTCCAGCAAGGGTGCCGTGCTTTCGCTGAGCTACACGCAGGCGGCGGCGCGCAACAATGTGACCGAGATGCGCGTTGCCCAGGACGCGGACAATTTCTACTTTATGCTGAAGGCGACGGAGGATATCGTCCTTCGCGAAGCCGGGGATCAGGGCTGGATGAACCTGTTGATCGGCACCGGCGAAGTGGAGAATAAAGGCTGGGAAGGGTACGAGTTCGTGATCGGCCGAGGCGAGGCCGGAGAAGGGAAACTGACCGTGGAAAAGCTGCGCGCCGACTTCACTTCCGAGGCGGCGGGAGAGGCGGAGTACCGCGTTGACGGCAGCGTGATGCAGGTCAAAGTCCCGCGTGCGGCGCTGGGCATGGCCTCGGACGAGAACCGTTTCTATTTCAAACTGGCGGACGGTATTGACGAGCCCGCCGACATCATGGACTACTACGTTTCGGGCAAATCCCTGCCGCTGGGCCGCCTGAGCTTCCGCTACCTCGGCTAACTTTTTTGAACATGGGGACAGACCCGTGTTCAACTTTTTTTGAACAAAGGGACAGACGCGATGACAGCGAAGGACGTTATGAAGCGCCTGCTCAGCCTGACCAGAAAGGCGGTGCAGGACTACGATATGATCAAAGAGGGAGCCCGGGTGTGTGTGGGGTTGTCCGGGGGCAAGGACAGCATGACGCTGCTGGCGGTACTTGCCCGGCTGCGGCGGTTTTATCCGAAGCGGTTCGAGCTGCAGGCGGTGCACGTGTCGCTGGGGTTCAAGGGCGTTGACAACACGCCGCTCCGCGCCTTCTGCGAAAGCCTGGAGGTGCCGCTGGAGGTCGTTGACACCCAGATCGCCGAGATCGTATTTGACGTCCGGCAGGAGCACAACCCCTGCGCCCTCTGTGCCAATCTCCGCCGCGGCGCGCTGAACTCCACCGCCAAGTCGCTGGGCTGCGACGTCGTGGCCCTCGCGCACCACAAAGACGATGTGATCGAGACCGCCATGCTCAGCCTGTTTTTTGAAGGCCGTTTCTACTGCTTCGAACCGGACACCTGGCTGGAGCGCGCGGGCGTGCACGTGATCCGGCCGTTCCTGTTCGTGGAGGAACGGGAGATCCGTCAATACGCGCGCCTCGCCGCCGTGCCGGTCGTGGACAATCCGTGCCCCGCGGACCGCAACAGCGAACGCGCCCGGATGAAGCAGCTCCTCCGCGACCTGCCCGTGGACAACGAGATGCTACGCACCAACATCTTCGGCGCGGTAAAACGCGATATTTGGAATAGACCTGAATAGAATTAGAGAATTAGGCCTTTTTCTTGTGTGAATTAGGGAATTGAGGTTTCAGAACCGCTGCGTCTCTTCCTCGGCGATCTCCGCCCAGCGCCAGAGCCGCTGCGGTTCATATTTTACCGTGCTTATATCTTTCAGCAGCATCTCCAGACGCAGATCGTGCGCCCGGGCCGCCGCGATCGTGCGGCGCAGGTCGGCACGGACCGCGTCCTCGTCAAAAGACGGCCCGGCCAGCAGCGCCGGGTTGGGTTTGTTGGACATTATATATTTGTGCGGGAGGTTGGTCGCGAAATGTTCGCGGTCGCTCCACGGACTGCACGAGATCTTGCGGATATTCGGCATTTTGCATATGACGTCGAGGCGGTCGTCCAGCCGGTCGCAGCAGCCGTAGTAGATCGCGCCGAAATGCGGGAACAGGCGCTGCATGTACGGCACCTCAAACTCCGCCGTGATCTGCGGCGACACCGAAGTAAACAGCTGCGCCATGCCGAAGGCCCAGCCGTCACGGGCCGTGGGGACGTCCCGGTCGCAGTCCGCGGAGGGCAGCGAATCCGAGAATGTGTAGGAGCAGTGGCACATGTGGGAATTGACGTCGTACAGCCCCAGGCGGTCGATCTGTGCGATCTCGTCGAGCGTTGCCGCCGTGAGCCGTTCCATTATCGCGTGCATCATTTCCGGGCGGTCCATCAGCTCGATGTAGCAATTTTCCACCCCCATCCACTGGGCGATGAAGTCCCAGAACCCGAGGTGCAGGATAAGGCCCTGCATCCGCACGGGGGCAATACCGTCAAACACATCCTGCGCGAGCGCGATGATCTCCGCCTCGGCGGCGCGGTCAATACTGATCACCGGTGTTTTGATCTTTTCCACGTCTTCCGGGTCGCGGAACTGGTTGACGTAGCGCTGCGACACCACGCTGTTCGTGACGTCCGTGCGCACCAGCGCTTCATGTTCGGCGTGGAGGCCGTAGCCGGTGTTGCCGACGGGGCGGGGGAGCAATATATACGGATTCAGCACCATATCCACTGGCAGCCGCTCCCACTTATATATCTCCGCGCGCAGATGCCACTCCACGCCGCGGAAATACGGGTCCGCCACCGTGCATTTGAGGAAGCCGTCAACGTCCAGCTCGTTCCACGGCATCTGATCGATCGCAACCATGGGCTTCAGCATCGTGCCGTCGTTCAGTGCGCGCCACAGCTCCCGCTTCTCACGGTTCCGGTCGCTATTCGCGTATTCCATGTACCGCTCAGCGAGCGTGCGCAGCGTCAAGCGGTCTTCGGCGCGCAGTTCCATATCGTGCTCCTTTATTGACTTGATTCCGCCTTCGCGGCGATCCGTTCCGCCTCTGCCTTGATCTCGGGGTCAACCGTATTCTTTATAAGCGTATGCAGGGCGTCAATTGCCCCCGCCCGCCACTCCGCGTCCGGCACAAACGGCCCGTCTTCCGCCTCACCATTTTTGAACAGGGGTCTGTCCCCCGGTTTAAACACGGGTCTGTCCCCGTGTTCAAAAAGGGCCTCCAGGCAGCGGAGCATGCGGAAAATGTGGTCGTTGTCCTCGCGGTCCAGCACGTCGTCAATGAAGTCCTTTCCGTCCGCCGCGTTCATCAATTCCAGCGTGCCGTACGGGCCCGAAAAACAGCCCCACGGCCCGCCGCGATCCTCGAGCACTTCGGCGGCGGCAATATTGTCCTTATAAAATATAAAATTCAACATCTGCAGGCCTTCTTCGTCCCGTCCGAACTCGTGCATGCAGTAATCGTGGGAGAGGTGGTCGCAATTGCCCTCGAACACATCGCCGAGGGAGTCGGTGATGCGCACGCACTTGCCGTCAAAACGCTTAAGCGACCGTATTTTCATAGTGTTTCACCCGATTCCGTCAATACTATCACTATTATACATTATAAGTTTTAAGTTTCAAGTCCTGACCACTTTATAGCGCCCTGCGAAGCCGAGTGAATGGCAAAGCATTTCGTTCCCCCAGAAATGCGGCGCCATCACTCGGTTCGCAGTTTGCCATTTGCCATTTCCCCCGGATCGTGGTATAATATCATTGCCCACGACAGGAACACATCGGTGTTGTGTTGAGCCGGCGAGTTGCTGTTGACCGCGACCGCCGGAGTGCTGCTGCAAGCCGCGTGGGCAGGGACATGTAAGAAAATTTTTGGTCTAAGGAGGTAGAGAAAGATGAAAATTTTCGGAATCGGTTCTGTTGTGTTAATGGCGGCAGGGCTGCCGGTGCCTGCGATCGTTGCCATCATTGCCGGTGTACTGCTGCTGATCATCATTGCCGCAGCGTGCTACAAAAAAGCGCCGCCCACGGAAGCGCTGGTCATCACCGGTGCGGGCCATCGCGAACCCAAAGTCATATCCGGTAAAGGAACCGTAGTGATACCGGTGCTGCAGCGTGTCGACCACCTGCTCATGCGGATCATGAAAGTTGACGTCAAGACCCCCCAGACCGGTGTTAAGACCCTGGAAGGCGTGCCGCTCTGGCTGGACGCTGTCGTCACTATTCAGGTGTACGCGAACAGCTCCACCGTGAGCCCCAAAGAGATCGAAGCGGCAGGCTGCAAGACCCGCAAAGAGTTCATCACCATGCGGCAGCAGGCGGCAATTTCCAACTTCCTGGGATATAACGAAGACACCATCAGCGCCAAGGTCAACGACGTGCTGCAGGGCAACCTGCGCGAGATCGTTGCCACCATGACCGTCATCGACGTGCTCACCAAGCGCAAGGAATTCGCCGAGAGCGTCATCGAAAACGCGCGGCCCGACCTGGCCAAGATGGGTCTGGAAGTCGTAACCTTCAACATTCAGGACATTCAGGACGCGGTGGACAACTGCGGCGAGCGCCACGGCGTCGTCGAAGCCATCGGTGTGCAGCGCGAGATGGAAGTCAAGCGCGACGCGGAGCAGGCGCGGGCAACCGCGATGCGCGACATCGAAGTCGCCAAGGCCAACGCCGAACGCGAGACCGCCGAAAAGCGCGCGGAAGCCGAGAAGCTGACCGCCGAGGCCAACACCACCCTGGCCCTCCGCAAAGCCGAACTCAAGGCGCAGGCCGACAAAGCCGCTGCCGATGCCGCGGCCGCCGGTAAGATCCAGGAGCAGCTGCAGGAGAAGGTCCGGAAGCAGGCTGAGGCGGACGTTGCCATCGCCGCTCAGGAAAAAGAGATCCTGCGCGCCGAAAAGGAAGCGGAAGTCAAGCAGCGCAAGCTGGACGCCGAGATCCGCAAAAAGGCGGACGCGGACAAGTACCAGGCCGAGAAACTGGCCGAGGCGCAGAAGTACGCCGCCGAGCAGCGTGCCGCCGCGCAGAAGGTACAGCGTCAGCTCGAAGCGGAAGCGCGTCTGATCGAAGTGGAAAAAGAAGCGGAAGCTAAGAAAGTTGCCGCCGAAGCCGCCCTGGTGGAAGCTACCAAGAAGGCCGAAGGAATCCGCGCGGTAGGCGAAGCCGAAGCTGCGTCGATCCAGGCGAAAGCGCTGGCGGAGGCGGAGGGTATTGACCGCAAAGCCGAAGCTATGAAGAAATACGGCGAAGCCGCGGTCATCGAGATGGTGATGAAGGCATTGCCGGAAATCGCCAAGAACGTGGCGGAACCCCTCGCACGCGTGGACAAGATCACGATGTACGGCGAGGGCAACAGCGCCAAACTTGTAGGCGACATCGTCAATTCCACCACCCAGATCACCAACGGCATCACCGAGGGCATGGGCATCGATCTGAAGAGCCTGCTTCTCGGCGTGCTGGGCGGAAAGATCGTTGCCGGCAGCAAAGGCAATACCGCGGATGAGCCGGAGAAGAACGATAAGTAATTGAAAACCGCTGCGAAATTTGGTATTATTTAAACGCGGGGCACCCCATGCCCCGCGTTTCGGCAGGGAGGTTCGAGCAGTCATGCGGCGCAGTCATGTAATTTCATTATTCGTAATGTTCGCGGCAGTGTCCGTGTTTATCGTCGTCATGGCGTTTGTCGGCCAGAACCCGAAGCAGAAGATCGCGGCCCCGACGGCAACGAACCCTGTCATCATCGAACCCACGCTCGCACCTACCGAAAGCAATGCGACGTCGACGCCGGCGGCCACAGATAATGTTACCACTGCACCCACCGAGGAACCGACCGAGGAACCGACGGCGGAACCGGTCGTCCGTCCCGTCATCAACCCGTCGGACTTCTACGATTTTTCCACAAAAGAAGCCGAATTCTCTATTTCCAACTCCAGAAAAGTCGAAGATGATCCCGAATCTATGGAATTTACGATCGATCCCGATGTGCTGAAAGTGCTGGACGGGTACGAATACATATATCGCAAGACCGAAGGCCCCGAAAAGACGGTGTACATCACCTTCAATCTGGGCTACGAAGATAAGAACGGCAGCACGCTGAAGATCCTGGATGCACTGGATGCCGCGGGCGTCAAGGCAACGTTCTTTATCTCCAAAAACTATTTTGAAGAAAACGCGGACATCGTTTCCGAGATCATAAAGCGCGGACATCTGGTCGGCACCCGCGGCGACATATTTGCCAAGGGCAGCAGCGGCAACAAGACCGGCATGGTCTACCTCACTCCCGATAAGTTCAGCGACGTCATGTGGAGCATCGAAGAGCTCTACCAGCAGCTGGCCGGCGAGAACACGCGTATGACACTGTACCGCCCCGAAAAGTTCTCGGTGCGCGATCTGGCGCTGGCGGAGGCCCTGGGCTACACGGTAGTGTTCCGGTCGTATTCGTATTACGACTGGGACGATTCGGTCGACCGCAACAAAGCGCTGCGGTCGCTGGAGGACAATACGTGCAGCGGCGTGGTGCTGCAATTGTCCTCGTCGAAGGTCAACTCGCTGATCCTCGGAGACTACATCAACTGGGCGAGAGATAAAGGCTACAGCTTCGCGACGCTGGACGCGCAGGGCAGCTGAGAACAGCGGGAAAGCGAACGGCTGAGAATGGCGGATCAAATGAGCGGAACGGAAAAGAACAATATGATAAAAGGCGTATTGACGGTGCTGGGCAAAGACAGAGTGGGGATAATCGCCGCGTTGTCCGGCATGTTGGCCGACGCCAACTGCAACATCCTCGACATCAGCCAAACCACGATGGACGACATCTTTACGATGACCATGCTGGTGGACGTCAGTGACGTGAAGGGCGGGTTTGCGCCGCTGGCGCAGGCGCTAAAGGCGAAAGGCGAAGAAATGGGGCTCAGCGTCCAGCTGTGCCATGTCGATATATTCAACGCAATGCATAAGATCTGAGGAGGCAGCGCTTGTTCATATCCACAGACGAGATCATCCAGACAGTCAGAATGATACAGCAGGAGCACCTGGACATCCGCACGGTGACAATGGGTGTGAACCTGCTGTCTTGCGTTCGCGGGGACATTGACGGGACCTGCCGCGCGGTCTACGACAAGATCACATCCTGCGCCGCCCGGCTGGTGGAAGTATGCCGCGGCATCGAAGTCGAGCTGGGCATACCCATCGTCAATAAGCGCGTTGCCGTCACACCCATCGGCCTTATCGCGCCGTCCGATCCGGAAGGCTGCGTCAAACTGGCGGAAACGCTGGAGCGCGCCGCCACGGCGGTGGGGATCAACTTCCTCGGCGGCTACTCCGCCCTGGTGCACAAAGGCTTCACGCCGGCAGAGCGCGCGCTGATATCTTCAATTCCCGAAGCACTGAAAGCCACACAGAAAGTGTGCGCCAGCGTCAACGTTGCCACCTCCAAAGCAGGCATCAATATGGACGCGGTGCGCGAAATGGGGCAGGTGATCAAGCGGGCGGCAATGTTGTCCGCGGACACCGGCGGCTCCTGCTGCGCGCGGCTGGTGGTGCTCTGCAATGCCCCGGAGGACAACCCGTTCATGGCGGGTGCGTTCCACGGCGTCGGCGAACCGGATAGCGTGATCAACGTAGGCGTCAGCGGCCCCGGCGCGGTCAAAGCCGCCATCGAGCACGTGCGCGGTCAGAACTTCACCGTATTGGCCGAGACCATAAAAAAGACCGCGTTCAAAATTACCCGCGCGGGGCAGTTGGTTGCCGAACTGGCCAGCAGCCGGCTCGGCGTGCCGGCGGGGATCGTTGACCTGTCCCTGGCGCCGACGCCCGCGGTGGGGGACAGCGTAGCCCGCATAATCGAAGAGATGGGCGTGGGCCGGTGCGGCGCCCCGGGCACGACAGCGGCGCTGGCGCTGCTGAACGACGCGGTAAAGAAAGGCGGCCTGATGGCTTCGTCCCACGTGGGCGGATTGTCCGGCGCCTTCATTCCGGTGAGCGAAGACGAAGGCATGATCGAAGCGGTGCGGCGCGGCAGCCTGTGCATAGAAAAACTGGAAGCCATGACCTGCGTATGTTCTGTGGGACTCGACATGATCGTGGTACCCGGCGACACGGAGGCGCATACGATCTCGGCGATCATCGCGGACGAGGCCGCGCTGGGTATGGTCAATACCAAGACCACCGCCGTCCGCATCATTCCCGCCCCGGGCAAAAACGTGGGCGACACGGTGGAATTCGGCGGGCTGCTGGGCTCCGGCCCGGTGATGAGCGTGCGGCAGTACGCGGGCAATGACAGCAGCGCCGCGTTTGTGGACCGCGGTGGCCGGATACCGGCGCCGATGCAGAGCCTGAAGAACTGAGAATCAGATGGACCGGAAGATCGAGAAATCTATGGAAGCACTGATCGCGGAAGTCACAGAGTACGCGCGGAAGGAATTGTCAGCGGCGCGCTTCCGGCACAGCGAGGGCGTGGCGGAGGAAGCAGCGCGGATCGGTGCGGCGGAAGGCCTCGGCGTAGACAAATGCCGGCTGGCGGGGATGCTGCACGATATTGCCCGCGAGTACTCCGACGAACAGTACGCCGAACTCTGGAAACGGGCCGGGATCGCCGGCAAGTACGGACAGGATCCGTTTGACCACGTGCTGCGGCACGGCAAGGCGGCGGCGCTGATCGCGTCGGCGAAATTACGGATCAAAGACACGGACGTGCTGGACGCGATAATGTGGCATACTACCGGCCGCGCGGGATTGACCCGGCTGGGGCAGGTGCTGTTCGTAGCGGATTACACCGAGCCGGGGCGGATAGGCGAACATTTTGACCGGGTGCGCACGGTGCTGGCGCGCTTCGGATTGATGGCGGCGGTGGCGGAGGAATGCCGGCTGACGATACTCTACCGCGCGTCGAAGCACCTGATCCCGGCGGACGAGCAGACGACTTTCGCGGCGCCGGCGGACATCAATGTATACACGGTAGAGACGCTCAACTGGGCGCTGGGCGAACTGGCGCGGGAGCGGGGGCAACGCGGCTGACACGCCGCACGGGCAATACGGAAACGGAGGCAATCCATGAACAAAGAAAACAGTCAAAAATACACCGAGATCATCGTCAAAGCGATGGAAGACCGCAAAGCAAAGCAGATCGAAGTGATAGACATCTCGGAAAAGACGCCGATCACGGACGCGTTCATACTGTGCAGCGGTACGTCGTCAACGCACCTGCGCGGTATTGCCGACGAAGTTGAGGAGAAGATGAAGCAGAACGGCGTGGTATGCGCGCACCTGGAAGGCTACGACACGGCGCGCTGGATCCTGCTGGATTTCATCGACGTGGTGGTGCATATCTTCCTGGAGGAAGAGCGGCAGTTCTATAATATCGAGCGGCTGTGGCGGTAAGAACGCAGCGCCTATAAAAGAAGCGGCGGTGAACACCGCCGCAATTAAAAGTATTTGATGAAGTCAGGCGCGGACGCGTTTCAGTTGTCCGCGTCTTTCATTTCCACGGTGCGCTGCGCGGCCTCGTTGACCGTTTCGGGATCGCGGAACGTTTCTACCGTCTGTTTGAGCGCGGCTTTGACCGCGGCATCGTCGCCGGTATTGACTGCCTTGCGCAGTATATCCAGCTTTTCGGCCAGCTGTGCTTCCGAGATCGGCGTATCGGTCTCGATAAAGATCTTTTCGTTGTCCGTCTTGCGAAGCCGTTCGCTCTTGACCAGCAGTTCTTCGTACAGCTTTTCGCCGGGGCGCAGGCCGGTCTCCACGATCTCGATGTCTTTGCCGGGGGTCAGACCGTTGAGGCGGATCATGTTGACCGCCAGATCGATGATCTTCACGGGTTTGCCCATATCCAGCACGAACAGTTCGCCGTTGCGGGCGTTGACGCCGGAGCACAGCACCAGCTGCGAGGCCTCCGGGATCGTCATGAAATAGCGGATGATGCGCTTATCGGTGATGGTCACGGGGCCGCCGTTGGCGATCTGCCGGTGGAACAGCGGGATGACCGAACCGTTGGAGCCGAGCACGTTGCCGAAGCGCGTGGCAGAGAACTGGGTATGGCCGTTTTTGCGGCCGTGGGTCAATACGATCTCCTCGCACATGCGTTTCGTCGCGCCCATCACGTTGGTGGGGTTGACGGCCTTGTCGGTTGAGATCATTATGAAGCGGTCAACGCCGAACTCTTCGCTCAATTCCACGGTGTTCAGCGTGCCGAATACGTTGTTGTTCACGGCCTCCACGCAGTTGTTCTCCATCAGCGGCACGTGCTTGTGCGCGGCGGCATGCAGTACGATCTGCGGGCGGTACTTGGCGAAGACCCGCTTCAGATCCGCACGGTTGCAGACCGATGCGATCTCCACATTTACCTGCAGCGCGCTGCCGTACTTCATGCGCAGCTCCTGCTGGATGTCATAGGCGCCGTTTTCGTATACGTCCAAAATGATTATATTGCCCGCTTCCATCCGCGCCAGCTGGCGGCACAGTTCGGAACCGATGGAGCCGCCGCCGCCCGTGATGAGCACGGTCTTGCCCTTATAATATGCCGCGGTGGTCTCGTCCGCCAGTAGGGATTGCCGCCGGAACAGCAGCTCTTCCACGTCCAGTTCGCGCACCATGCGCCGGGAATTGGCGGCGTCGCGCATCAGCGGGTAGTCGTACGCTTTGATCTTCACGCCGTACGAAGAATAGCGTGTGTACAGATCGGCCAGCTCGTTTTCGGACATATGCGGCAGCGCGAATACGATCTCCTGCACTTCATATTCGGCAATGCACGCCGGCGTAGCTTCTTTTTCGCTTATGACGGGGATGCCGCTGATAATGCGGCCGATCTTTTCGGCGCTGATGTCAACGAACAGCACCGGATAATACGGCGATTCGCTGATGTTTTTGAGCTCGCCGGCGAGGGCAACGCCCGTGTTGCCCGCTCCGATGATGGCAATATTGATCTTTTTCAGCGAGCCCGCCGCCTGTTCGGCGTTGTCCGCCTTTATCTTGTCCAGTGTGGCAATGCGCAGCAGGAGATATTTGAACCGGCCTCTGCGGGTGTTGAGATTGTAGCTCTTGTACAGATAACGGTACAGAATGCGGGTGAACAGTGAAAGCAGCAGGTTCACGCAGAATATGGAGAGCAGCCAGATAAACGACACGTGGGTCTTCACCAGCAGCCGTTCGCCGATGTAAAAGATGATTCCGGCAAGAGTGTCCGAAAAATAGAGCCGGATGTACGATTCCACGCCGCCGTAGCGCCAAACCTGCCGATAGATCGTGAACAGGAAGCGCACCACGAACAGCACGCCGTAGATCACCAGCAGCGTCAACAGGAACTGCTTATGCGAACTGGGCGTCTTGATGCAGCGCTTGTACAGAAATGTCATACACACGCCCATGATGGCGAACAATATAAAGTCGTACAGCACCAGCAGCCAGCGCACTTTGAAGAAATCCCTGCTCCGGGATGTCGAATTATCTATTTTGCTCATTTTTAAATGATTCTCCTTGCGTTTGCGGCGGTCAACACGCCGTACAATATATTATACCTTAATAAAGGGGAAATGGCAAATGGCAAATGCGCTGATTGACCTTTGCGCCGCAAAGTGCTATAATTGCCCCCGGCGGCAACACAAAAGCGCCCCGAAAAGGCGGCCGCACCGACGAGAGGAGAATGAAAAAGTATGTCCGGACACTCAAAATGGGCAAATATCAAGAATAAAAAGGGCAAGACAGACGCCGCGCGCGGCAACCTTTTCACTAAGATCGGAAAGGAACTGCAGATCGCGGTCAAAGCGGGAGGCCCCAATCCGGATGCTAACAGCAAACTTAAGGACGTGATCGCCAAAGCGAAGGCGGCGAACATGCCCAATGATAATATTATGCGCAGCATCAAGCGCGCCAGCGGCGAAGGCGCCAACGAGATCATCGAAGAGATCTCGTACGAGGGGTACGGACCGGCGGGTATTGCCATCATTGCCGAGTGCGCCACGGACAACCGCAACCGCACCGCGGCCGAAGTGCGCCACATCTTCGACAAGTTCGGCGGCAACATCGGCACCCCCGGCTGCGTGTCGTTTATGTTTGATCAAAAGGGCGTCATTGTCATCGAAAACGACGGCGACAAGGACGAGGACGAGGTCATGATGGACGCGCTGGATGCCGGCGCGGAGGACTTCGTTGCCGACGAAGACGCGTTCGAGATCACCACCGCTCCCGCGGACTTCAGCGGCGTGCGCGACGCGCTTGAGCAGAAGGGCTACAACTTCCTCGAAGCCGAAGTGCGCATGGTGCCGCAGAGCTATGTGAAGCTCACCGATCCGGCGCAGCTGGAGCAGATCGAGAAGCTGCTGGACGGACTGGATGACAACGACGACGTAATGAACGTCTACCACAACTGGGAAGAGTGAGTACGCCGCGCACTGTGCGGCATACGCTTGTCGGGACAACGACGGATCCCGGACAGACCTTCGGGCGACGCGGTTGCCCGGAGGTTTTTTAAAATGAAGTACAAACTGGCGATTTTTGACCTGGACGGCACGCTGCTGGACACGCTGGAAGACCTGAAGGACAGCGTGAATTTCGCGCTGGCGGAATACGGGCTGCCGACGCGGAGCTACGCCGAGATACGGCGCATCGTGGGGCACGGGATCCGGAACCTGGTAGACAACGCGGTGCCGGAGGGCACGGCGCAGGATGTTGCCGACCTGGTGTTCGAAGCGTTCAAGGCGCACTACAAAGTGCACTGCGCGGATAAAACGGCGCCGTACCCGGGCATTCCCGAACTGCTGCGGGACGTGCATGCGGCAGGGATCTGCGTGGGCGTGATCTCCAACAAAGCGGACGGCGCGGTGCAGGAACTGATGCGGACGTATTTTGCGGGGCTGGTGGATGTTGCCCGCGGCGAGGTTGCGGGGATTCCGCGCAAACCCGCGCCGGACGGCGTGCTGGCCATGATAAAAGCGTTCGGCATTGACCCCGCGGACACCGTATACATCGGCGATTCTGAAGTGGACATCGAGACGGCGGACAACGCCGGCCTGGACCACATCATCGTGACCTGGGGCTTCCGCGACCGGGCGCAGCTGGAACAGTGCGGCGCGCGGGTGTTCGCGGACAGTCCGGCGGAAGTGTTCCGGCTGCTGTGATTTTTGGAACTTTTGTTACTGTTGTGACTTTTCGGGTATAAACGGGTACTGATAGAGTGGCGGTCACGGCTGCCAACGCGGAAAGGAGCTTCCCGTGCAGGACGCGGACATTGTTGAGCTGTACTGGGCGCGCGATCAGCGTGCGGTCACGGCGACATATGAAAAGTATTACAGCTATTGCCGCCGGATAGCGCTCAATGTGCTGCGCAGCGAGGAGGACGCGGAGGAATGCGTCAACGATGTCTGGTACAGCGCGTGGGAGTCGATCCCGCCGGCGAAGCCGGAGCTGCTTTCCGCGTACCTGGCCAAGATCACGCGCAACCTGGCACTGAAGCGGGTGCGCGATGAATCGCGGCAGAAGCGCGGGGGAGAGGCGGAAAAGCTGCCCTTCGAAGAACTGGCGGATTTTATTGCCGACGGGACTTCAGTGGAGGAGACCGCGGAAGCTTCCGAACTCGGCGCGGCGTTGAACCGCTTTCTGGCGGAACTGCCGGAAGAACAGCGCAAGATATTCGTGCGGCGCTACTGGTACGGCGACAGCATCGAGGATATCGCGGCACGGGGCGGGTTTACGGAAAGCAAAGTGAAGATGACGCTCTCGCGGCTGCGCGACAAACTGCGCGACCGGCTCAGAGGAGAAGGAGTCTGAAATGACCGACGAACGTTTTGAAAAAGAGAATATCGCGGCGGGTGCGGAGGCGGCTTCGGGTGAGGTGCACGCCTACCGTGCGGCGCTGACCGAGGCGTTCGGGCTGATCGACGACAAATATATCGACGAGGCGCGGGAGCCGTACGACACGGTATTGCCGGTCAAGGCCGCAGCAAATGCAGATACCGCGGACCACGCCCAGGCCGCAGGCCGCAACACTTCCGCCGGCCGCCGTTCCGGGTCAAAAGGCAGCAGTCAACGCACGCGCCGCCTTGCCGTATGGTTTACTTCCGCGGCGGCAGTACTGGTGCTGGCGTTTGCGATCACCGCCATCGTGCTGCGAAGCGCGCCGAAGCAGCGGTCGGGGTTCGCGTTAGTTGACGAAAACGGCAGCGTTGCGGCAGTTGAGCACAATTCTGAGCATTACGATGACAGCGAATATCCCATGCCCTCAATTACCACCGACGAACCCGATTATATATTGCCTTCTGAAGAGAACAGCCCGACTGCCACGGAATCGGACAAGGTGCCGTCTCAACGCGAGGACGGGAAAGAATTTTCCGGCTACGCGATTATAGATATGAATGAAAAGAGCTACCAGGCGGCTGAACTGGCCGATGCCGCGGAAATTGCCCTCGCGGGGATAGTGACGGGCGTGTCGTACGAGATACTGGACGGCAGCGGCAACAGAGTGACCGAGAACGCGGCGGCGCAGGAAGACTGCATGCTGTACACGGTCTATGATGTGGCAGTCACCAGGTTCCTTAAATTACCGGAGCAGACGGAAGTTTTGCATTACGATTTTGACGATCCGGCGCTTAAAGATATAATGGTCCGGATCGCGGTGCCGGGCGGCCGGGCAAACGTTGACATCGAGGCACAGCTCACGGCCATGCGCTCCGCGGACTACGGCGAAACGCCGAAAACGATCCCGGTCATTTCCGGGCTGAAGGGGCTCAACAACGGCGCCACGTACATGTTTTTCCTGAATGAATTCGGCAGTTACTGCGCCCCGCTCACGACCGCGCAGTATGCGTATCCGTCCGATGTGGAAGGGTCTGACTGGCAGAGCTATTTCGGTTAAGAAGCGCCGGCGGTAGGCTGAGCGTTAATCCGCCAGCCGCGACCGGTCGATCCACAGGCCCAGGGACGGATTGGGAATATAAAATATATCTTCGGTGCCGCCGGCAGGCTCTCCGGTTACGGGGTCGGTCCGCGGCACTGTGTTGTATCCGGGGCGCAGCGCGGCCGGATCGTAGCGCTTCACCATTTCATCATACGACGCGGCGCGGAAACCGACGCTTTCGATCTCGGCCTGCGTAATTGACTTCACCGCGTACGTGACGGTAAAGCGGCCGTCGGCGGAGCCGTGGATCAGGTGCGCGGCGGTGCCCATGTTGGTGCGGAGGTCGGAATTGTCCGGCTTGCGGAATTCTTCCAGCGTATGCAGGCGGCCGCGGTAGCCGTATTTGCGGATCAGCGCGTCGCAGAGCGGATCTTCGCCGAATTTGTCCACGCCGGGCGCCAGCACGATCAGTTCGCCGCCGTCGGCAATGGCCATACGCGTGCGGTAAATGGCTTTGTTGCCCAGCCACGTGCTGCGGAATTCGGACGGGTCAAGATACACCACGCATTTTTTGATGCCGCCGTCAACGAAGTCTATATTCTTCTCCTGCGCCAGCTTCACCGCTTCGGTCAGACAGCGGCGGTCTTCGCCGATAAACAGGCCGTGGGTGCGGATATTGCCGCCCGGCGCGGTGGTAACGGTGAGGACGAACAGTATCGGCCGGTCTTTCAGAAAATGCGTCATGCCGTAGTCGAAAATGCGGCGCACCGGCGTATTGTCCCGGCCCATCATGCGCTCCATGCCGTACACGGCGCCCACCATGTGGCTCTTGTTGATCATATCGCTGCCGCCCACGCCCACGAACAGGTTTTTGGCATGGTTCGACATACCGATGACCTCGTGGGGCACCACCTGACCGGGCGAAATGATCAAATCATACGATTCATCCATCACGCGGCGGTTGATCTCGGCGTCGATCGGGTCGTGCCACAGCCCTTCGGTGATCTCTTCCAGAAACCCCGCGGGAATTTCGCCCAGCTTCATCACGTCGGTGCGCCAGTTGTGCGGGATCAGCGCTTCGTACGGCACGTCGGGAAACATTCTGGCCGCCTGTTCGCGGCTCACCGGCACGTGGGTGCCCAGCGCGGGCATCACGTCAACGTCAACCCCCATTTCCCTGAGCGCGCGGTAATACACGCAGGTGATGAAGCCGGCGCCGGAATGGTAGCGCGTGAAATCCGGGGGCAATATCAGCACTTTTTTCAGCTGCCGCCCCTCCAGCGAACGCAGCAGCGCTTCCCGGATCTCGTCCGGGGTCAATCCGTCCGGCACGCCGGCAACGCGATACAGTTCCATAAGGCATCACACCCCGCTGTACGCGGAGAAGCCGCCGTCGATCGGCAGCACTACGCCGGTGATGAACGAGGCCGCGTTGTTGTCCAGCAGGAACAGCACCGCGCCCACCAGCTCGTCCGGTTCGCCGAAACGGCCCATCGGGGTGGCGGCCAGTATTTTGCCTGTGCGTGCGGTGGGCGTGCCGTCCGGATTCCACAGGAGCGTGCGGTTCTGGTTGGTGGAGAGGAAGCCGGGGGCAATGGCGTTGACCCGTATGCCCTGCTTCACAAAATGCACCGCGAGCCACTGCGTGAAGTTGGAAATCGCCGCTTTCGCGCCGGAATACGCCGGTATCTTGGTGAGCGGCGTGTAGGCGTTCATGGAGGAGATGTTCAGGATCGAGCAGCCCGGGCGGCCCAGCATGTCCCGCGCGAACACCTGGCTGGGCAGCAGCGCGCCGAGGAAGTTAAGATTGAACACAAAGCCCACGTCCTCCGGCTTGAGGTCGAAGAAGGATTTGGTCTCCGCGTCAATATCGCCGGGTTCGTAGTATTCTTTGTCGGTGGTGGCGCGGGGGTTGTTGCCGCCGGCGCCGTTGAGCAGGATGTCGCAGGGACCCAGTTCGGCAAGCACCCGGGTGCGGCAGGCTTCCAGCGCGTCGCGGTCAAGAACGTTGACCTTGTACGCGCGGGCAATTCCGCCCTCCGCCCGGATCTCTTCCGCCACTTTTTCGGCGGCGGCTTCGTTGAGGTCCAGCAGCGCGACTTTCGCGCCCGCCGCGGCCAACGCCTTCGAAAACACCGAGCACAATACGCCGCCGGCGCCGGTGACGACCGCGGTCTTGCCCGAAAGATCGGTATTTATGGGATTTTTCATGGTGATCTGCTCCTTTATTTATGAATTTGTGCGAGTGCCGTTGTCAGACCGTGTACGCGGAGGACGCCGTGTCGCCGCCGTGGCCGGTCCAGTTGGTGTGGAAGAATTGACCGCGGGGCATATCCACGCGTTCGTACGTGTGCGCGCCGAAGTAGTCGCGTTGCGCCTGCAGCAGGTTGGCGGGCAGCCGCGCCGACGTGTACCCGTCGAAATACGCCAGCGCCGCGCTGATCGCCGGCAGCGGTATGCCGTTAAGCGCCGCGGCGGCCACCACCTCGCGCCACGCCGGCAGCAGCTCCTGCACCGTATCCGCGAAAAAGCTGTCCGCCAGCAGATTGGAGAGCGCCGGATCTTTGTCGAACGCCTCTTTGATCCGGCCCAGGAACACGCTGCGGATGATGCAGCCGCCGCGCCACATCAGCGCGATGCCGCCGTAGTTGAGATTCCAGCCGTATTCGGCCGCCGCGGCGCGCATTAGGGCGTAACCCTGCGCGTACGACACGATCTTGCCGGCATACAGCGCTTTGCGCAGCTTTTCCACAAATGCGTCCCGTTCGGCGCGGTTGCCTTTGAACTCCGGCACGTCGCGGGGGTATATCGAAGCGGCGGCAACGCGCTCTTCTTTGATCGCCGACAGGCAGCGCGCGTACACGGCTTCGGTGATGAGGGTGAGGGGCACGCCGTTGTCCAGGGCGGCAATACCGGTCCATTTGCCGGTGCCCTTCTGCCCGGCGGTGTCGAGAATGAGGTCGAGGGTGGCAGCGCCGTCGTCCTCGCGATGGCCCAGTATATCCCGCGTGATCTCGATCAGGTAGCTGTCCAGTTCGGTACGGTTCCAGGCTGCGAACACGTCGCGCATCTCATCATTGCTCATCCGCAGCCAGTCGCGCATCAGCTGGTACGCTTCGCAGATCAGCTGCATATCGCCGTATTCGATGCCGTTGTGCACCATTTTCACAAAATGTCCTGCGCCGCCTTCGCCGACCCAGTCGCAGCAGGGCGTGCCGTCCTCGACCTTTGCGCAGATCGCCTGGAAGATCGGCTTCACGTGCAGCCACGCCGCGGGACTACCGCCGGGCATCATGCTGGGGCCTTTTAGCGCGCCTTCCTCGCCGCCGGATACGCCGGTGCCCACGTACAGCAGGCCTTTGCTTTCCACGTAGGCGGTGCGGCGGGCGGTGTCGGGGAAGTGGGAGTTGCCGCCGTCAATAATGATGTCGCCCGGGCTCAGCAGCGGCAGCAGCTGCTCGATCATGTCGTCAACGGGCGCCCCCGCCTTGACCATCAGAAACACTTTGCGGGGCGCCTTCAGCGCGGCGGTCAATTCCGCCAGCGTATGGCACCCGATGATGTTTCGGCCCTGCGCTCTGCCCGCGAGGAAGCGGTCAACTTTCTCCACCGTCCGGTTGTACACCGCCACGGTGAACCCTTTGGACTCCATGTTCATCACAAGGTTTTCGCCCATCACGGCCAGGCCCACGAGGCCAATATCTGCTTGTTTCATACTCAACTTGTCCCTTCTTTTTTGAACACGGGTTCAGACCCCGTTTTTAAACATGGGGTCAGACCCCATGTCAGTTTTCAGCGTTTGACGCGGGCGTTGCCCTTATATATGTTCCACACCTGCTCCTCGGAGGAGGGGGAGGCGTAGTCGGTGAGCATCGTCACCGCCAGCGCGCCGGTGGCCCAGCCGAATTTCAGCGCGTCCGCCGGTTCCCAGCCCCGCAGCACCGCGTAAAGCAGGCCGCCCACGAAGCCGTCGCCGCCGCCGATGCGGTCCAGCACGGGGATCTCGCGGGGGTCTTCAACGTACCAGTTGCCGCCGGCCCACAGAATGCCGCCCCAGAGGTGCGCGTTGGCCGACAGGACCTGGCGGAGGGTAGTGGCGAACATTGACGCCCCGGGGTACGCATTGCGCACGCGCGCGATCATTTCTTTGAAATTGTCGATGCCCGACACGATGCCGCGCCCGCCCGCCTCGGGGCCTTCGATGCCGAGAGCCAGCTGGAAATCTTCCTCGTTGCCGATCAGGATATCCGCCAGGCCCGCGATCTCGCTGAAGTCGCGCCGCAGTTCCGCCTCGCGCCCCTTCCAGAAACTCGCCCGATAATTGAGGTCGAAGGACACGAGCGTGCCGTGCTGTTTGGCGCAGCGGGCCACTTCCAGACACGTCTTTGTGGTCTGCTCGCTCAGCGCGGCGATCAACCCGGAAATATGCAGTACTTTCGCGCCTTCCACCCGGAAAATGCGGTCAATATCGTAATCCGCGGCGTCGATCGTACGCCCCACTTCGCCCGCGCGGTCGTTCTGCACCACCGGTCCCCGCAGCCCGTAGCCGGAGTCGGCAATATTGAACTGATGCCGGTACCCCCACGGCCCGCCCTGCGGCACGTCCGGCCCTTCGTACCTGATGCCGCGCTTGCGCAGTTCGCCTTTAATATACGCCGCGATGGCGCTGCCCGCCACAAACCGCGTCAGCACCAGTGTCTCGCGCCCCAGCGCCGCGCTCACGTTCAGCACGTTGGTCTCGGCGGACGTGCTCTGCAGTTCAAACGTGTTCGAAAGCTCCACCGGCTGGCGGTTCGCCGGCGTCAATCTCACGCCCATGCTCGAAACGGTGACAATATCGTACCTGGCATTCTCTCTAAGCTTCATTCGGATCGGTCCTTTCGTGAAGTGTCATAATATATTACTCAAATTATTTTTACACTAAAATTATAGTTGCCCGAAAATGCTATAGAATTGTAAATATAATCAAACTATATTGCAAAAAAATGCAAAAGCAGGTATTATTACGACGGGGAGGTGAGCGAGTGACCAACGAATTGTTCACATACAGAGATAAAGGGCTGTATTGCCACCATAGCATTGACGACGCACCGGATCCGGCGGATTATTACATGCATACACATGAGTGGATGGAATTGTATTATTTCGTTGACGGAGACGCGTCGTTTCTGGTAGAAGGCAACGAATATATACTTCGTCCGCACGATATACTGATCATGCGCAGCGCGGAGGCTCATAAACTGGAACTTCGGTCCGGGCAGCGCTACGAACGGATCGCGATCCATTTCCATCCGTCGGTACTGGAAAGCGCGGATCCGGACGGTGTATTGCTCCGCCCGTTTCTGGAACGTCCGCTGGGCAGGGGCAATCGTTTTCGTTCTGCCGGTTTCAAGTCGATATTTGAAAATTTTGACAACGACATCATTCCCGAGCTGCGGCGTTTGATGGTATTGACAACGCTTCAGACCGCGCTGCTTGAGATCTGCGAAGCAGCGCTTTCCGCGGGGACAACGCCCTACGACAGCGCCGGTATTGCCGCCGCTATTTTGAAATACGTCAACGATCGCCTGTTTTCCGACCTGTCCGTTGCAGCCCTCAGCCGCGAGTTTTATCTGAGCCCTTCACAGTTGAGCCGTGTATTCCGCAAAGCAACGGGTTCCTCTGTGTGGCAATACATCCGCGCCAAACGCCTGCTTGCCGCGCGGGAACGAATTGCGTCCGGCGCTACTGCCTCCGCCGCCTGCGCCGCCTGCGGTTTTCGTGACTACTCCGCCTTTTATCGTGCCTATCTGGACCGCTTTAAAGAGCCTCCCTCCGGCATTCCGCGCAAATAGCTTTGCCATTTGCCCGCAGATTTGATATAATCGGAACAGTTTTAAACATGGGGACAGACCCCGTTGTAAAAACATGTTTCAAAAGGACAGACCCGGATGGCGCCGAACGAAAAGACCGAAAACAGAAGACCGTGGATAGTGAAGTTGTGCGTGGCGGCGGCGATCGCCGCCGTGTTCATCACGCTGCTGGTCACCGCGAGCTGCCGGATGCGGAAATATACGGGGCCGATCGTTGCCGTCAACGGAGACTTTGCCGGCGTTGACGACCTCGGGAGAGTCTTGCCGCTGTCCGGCGGAGCGCCCGAGCTGCGCGACCGCAAAGTCGGCATCTTCTACTTCCTGTGGCAGGGGGAGCACGGCACCGGCGGCCCGTATGACAATTACAAGATCGTGCTCGAGCACCCCGAAGCGCTGGAGTCCGAGGAAAACTGGATGGCCGCGGGCGGCGGGCCGAGGCACGCGCACCATTTCTGGGGCGAGCCGCTGTTCGGATACTATGTGTCCGCCGACGGGTGGGTGATGCGGAAGCACGTGCAGATGCTGACCGACGCCGGCATTGACTACATCATGTTCGACGTGACCAACGCCGTGCCGTATATTGACCGCGTGCGGCAGCTTATTTCCATCTGGTACGAATACCTCGAGCAGGGGTACGACGTGCCGAAGCTCACGTTCCTCACCAACAGCAATTCCGTAGAGATCATCACGCAGCTGTATCACGAAGTCTACGCCAACGCCGCCATGCAGAAAAAGTATCCGCGCCTCGACGAACTGTGGTTCAACTGGGACGGCAAGCCCATGATCGTCGGTTCCGACTGGTTTATCTTCCTGGCCGACGAGATCGCGGACTATTTCACGATCAAGGACACGGTCTGGCCCACGTCCGGCCGTACGGACAACAGCTTCCCCTGGATGGAATTCCACCGGCTCTACACGAGCGACGCTATTTACGGGCGGAACGGACGCAAGGAGGTCGTCAATGTCTCCGTTGCCCAGCACAACGTCAGCATCAATATGGCCGCGGCGGCCTGGTACGGCGCGGCGGATCATACGCGGAGCTATCACGACGGCGCCGTTGACCGCTCGCCCGACGCGATCCTGTACGGGTACAACCTGGCGGAGCAGTGGGAGTGGGCCATCGGCGTTGACCCGGAAATGGTGTTCGTCACCGGCTGGAACGAGTGGGTGGCGCAGCGGCAGCCCGGGAGCGAGACGCAGCCGATCAGTTTCGTGGATTGCGCCAGCCCGGAAGCCAGCCGCGACATCGAGCCCATGAACGGACTGCTCGGGGACAATTATTATATGGAACTCATCTCGTACATCCGCAAATATAAAGGCACGCAGGGCCGCGTGGCGGTGGGGGACAACATCACCATCGATCCCGACGGCGGTTTCGGTCAATGGGATGACGCGCGCATCACCGCCGTTTACACCGACTACGAACGCGACACGCTGCCGCGGAACGCGCTCGGATTCGGCGGAATAGAGTATAAGGATGATACCGGGCGCAATGATTTTGTGAAATTCAAAGTTGCCCGCGACAAAAAATTTGTGTATTTTTACGCCGAGACCGCGGCGGACATCACGGAGCCGGGGGAGAACTGGATGACGCTGTTCATTGACTCCGGCGCCGCCCGGGACAGCAAGGACCGGAGCGCGTTCTGGCTGGGCTCGATCGATTTTGCCGTCAACCTGGAGCCGCCCGAGGGCAACACCGCTATTGTGTCCCGCTACGCCAAAAACGGCTGGCAGCGCGCGGGCACGGCGGACCTGCGGGTGGAGGGCAACAAACTGATGCTCCGCGTCTCCAAAAAGCTCCTGAATGTGGAGAGCTGGGGCCGCCTTATTGACATTCACTTCAAATGGGCGGACAATTATATATACAATGACGACGCCACGCTGGACGTCTGGACGTTCTACCGGAACGGAGACAGCGCGCCGCTGGGCAGACTGATGTATGTTTTTTCGGAAAGGCAGTGATTCTGAATGAGTGACCGCGCGGACGATAACGATTATTTGAACACGGGGACAGACCCCGTTGCAGTGCAGGTTGACGATACCGCCGCCGAAGAGGCGGATGCTGCCGAAGAGGGCGCTACCGCTGAAGTTGTTGACGACGGCGGCGTTGCCAACAAGCGCACGCGCACCCGGGACGACGACAGCATTTTCCGGCGCATGGGCAATAAATTGTCCGAAGGCACGTACCGCACCGTGTTCGGCGTGCTGCTGCTGCTGATCCTGGCCACCAAGATCATATTTGACTTTGACGGCTTCCGCGGCTTCGTGAGCGACTTCGGACGGCTGCTTATATCGCTGATGGGCTACCTGCTGGTGGGCTTCATAATCGCGTACGTGCTGAACGCGTTCATCAACTGGCTGACCGATCACCCTCTAAAAAAGATAAAATCGCCCCGCAAAAAACGGATCGTCGGCATTATTATCGCGTATATCATGCTGGCGGCGATCCTGGCGTTCCTGATCGGAACGATCGCGCCCAAACTGGTCGAATCCGTGACCAACCTGGCCAAACTGGTGCCGGGAATGGCGGAAAAAGTGTACGATTTCTACATTGACGTAGTAGAAAAAGGCAAATTTGATCTGCCGGAAGTGGTAACGGACGGCATTGTCCAGGGGATCGAGGGCATCAAAAACTGGCTGATGGGGCTGCTCAACAGCGAGGTCATAACCAAATATATTCCTAAAATATTGTCCGCGACCGGTTCTACGCTGTTCAAAGTCGTAATGGGCCTGCTGGTCTCGGTGTACATGCTGCTGGAAAAGGATCGCGCGCTGGACGCCGCAAAACGCATCAACTACGGCCTGTTCAAGCGTGAACGCGCCGATCGGGTCGCGGATGCCGGCCGCAAGATCGACATGATCTTCAAGCAGTATTTCGCGGGCAAACTGTTGCAGGCGGTCGTGATCCTGCTCCTTAGTTATGTAGTGCTGCTGATCGGCAACATCAAATATGCGATCCTGTTTGCTACGGTCATTGCCATCACCAACATGATCCCGTACATCGGACCCTGGATCGGCGGTATCCCCACGGTCCTGATCTGCTTGGTACAGGATCCCTGGATGGGCGTGCGGGCGCTGATCTGCGTGCTGACGATCCAGATAATCGACAACTGGTTCCTCACGCCCCGCATCGTCGGACACAAGATGGGCATCAGCCCGCTGCTGGTGCTGATCGGCTTGGGCATCGGCGGCACGCTGTTCGGCTTCGTGGGCGTATTGATCGGCGATGTGCTGGCGGCAATCGTCAAAGTATTATTCTATGATACGTTCATCGCGCACCGCATCGAGCGCCGCATCGCCCGGGGCGAACTGCCGCCGGATTACCGCATTCCCGGGCCGGAAGAAACAGAGAAGGATAAAAAACCGATGCTGGTGGAGAAACTCTGGGCGAAGATCAAACAATTCTTCTGCTTCCTCGGCCGTAAGATCAAGGGCCTGTTCAAAAAGCGCAAGAGCGGTGATCACGATGACAAATACGGAGTTTGACGTTCTGGCGCCGGACAACAAAGAAAAACTCGCCCGGCTGCGTCAATACATTGACGCCTCCCGCTACACGGTTTTCTTCGGCGGCGCGGGGGTGTCAACGGAAAGCGGCGTCCCCGACTTCCGCAGCAAAGACGGATTGTACAACCAGCACGACGTCCGCTTCGACAAATATCCGCCCGAATATCTGCTGAGCCACAGCTGCCTCGCGAACGAACCTAAAGTGTTTTTCGAGTTCTATCGCCAGAAAATGGACGCGCGCCGTGTATTGCCCAATGCTGCGCACAAAGTGCTGGCGCAGCTGGAGCAGGAGGGAAAGCTGCAGGCAATAGTAACGCAGAATATTGACGGCCTGCATCAGCGCGCGGGCAGCCGCACGGTGTACGAGATCCACGGCAGCACGGCGCGGAATTATTGTGCGCGCTGCGGCAAAAAATACCCGCCTGATTATTTATTCGATTCGAAAGAGCCGGTGCCGCACTGCGACTGCGGCGGCGTGATCCGCTGCGATGTGACGCTGTATGAGGAGTCCTTACCGGAGCGCACGGTCATGAAGGCGATCGACGCCATAGAAAAAGCCGAGCTGCTGATCATCGGCGGCACGTCGCTCACCGTGTATCCGGCGGCGTCGTTCGTCAACTATTTCAACGGCTCGCATCTTGTGATAATAAATAAGGAGCCGCTGGCGTTCCGGACGGATCCGGAGCGGGACATCGTCCTCAGCGGCCCCATTGGTCAGGTATTGTCAGCGTTGTGATCACTTCACGCGCGTGAATACCATTTTAACTGTTTCACCGTCATCGTCTACGGAGGTCATGGTCATCTTGTTGCCTTCGATCTTGATCGTGGTGGGAGTCTCCTCGTCATCATCTTCTTCGTCTTCCATCTCTACGGTGAGCTTGTCGCCGTCGAGCGACCATTTAAAGTCTTCTTTTTCGTCCATGTTTTCGCCGTTGTAAGTAACCAGCATGGCCATTTGACCGGTGCCGTCCTTCTTAAATTCCATGGTCAGGGAGTATTCGACCCCCAATTCGATCATGGCTTCTAAAGCGTCGGCATCCTCACCCATAAGTTCGGCAATGCCGCTCAGATCAGCTTCCCACTTGCCGATGAGCTGGTTTTTAAGAGACTTCTTGGTACCGGTCTTGCAGCCGGCGAACAGCGCGACAGTAAGCACCAGTGTCAATACGATAGCCAGTATTCTAGTTGCTTTTTTCATAGTAAACTTCCTTTCTGAAGTTGGATTTGGTGACAATATACAGCAAAAATGATCCATTGTCAATACGCCTGCGGCGTCGGCACGCGAAACCCCCGGTGTTTATGCGGCTCCGCGGGTATATGGCGGATTTTTGGGAAATAATTGTGAAAAGTGTTGACCGCGCGGCGCGCCTTCCGAAGCCGGAAATCCAAAAAAACACGCTTCACGCGGCCGGGGATCGAGTTTTGCGTTTTGTTCAATTGACCGGAAAAAAGATCTGGGAAATTTATACAAAAATCAGCGAAGAAAAGTGCGGCTGTGATAGAATCCGGCTCCCGGTTGAAAGCAGCGAAACGGCGGCAGGGACGACAACCAAAACAGCTTTCTTGCCATAATATACCCCGCATAAACGCAGCTGGCTCTCTGTCGCCGCTTTCACCGGAACAGGGCTGCCGGGCGGCGGTGAAAAGGAGGCGTACGAATGGACGGATTGATCGGCGGAAGATTCAAAGTGCTGGAGACGGTCACGGGCGGCCGAGCGTTCAAGGCGTTCGACACGGACGGGCGCAGAACGGTGTTTCTTAAGCGCTGGGAGAGCGGTGACGCTTCGTTCGAAGAGGAGTCCGCGAATCTGAAAATGCTGGACAGCCCGCACGCGCCGGAGCTGATCTGCGCGTTTGAAGACGAAACGGGCCGCTATCTGGCGGAAGAGTGGCTGGAGGGCGAAACACTGGAGGCGATCGTTGCCGCCGGCGGGCCGCTGGAGCCGCTCGAAGCGGCGGAACTGCTTACGGGTGTGTGCGAGGCTTTGTCCTTCCTGCACTGGAACAAACAGGGGGCAATGGTATTCATTGACCTGAAGCCCTCAAACATAATAATAAGGCGCCGGAACGACGACGCGAGCCGTCCGGTCAACGGCGAGATCTTCCTGGTAGATTATGAAGCGGCCCGGCGTGCGGAGCCGGAACTGCCCGGGACTGACGGGACGAACGCTCGAAACGCCGATATAAAGGATGCCGGGGAACGCACGTTCCGGCTGGGCAGCAGATATTTCACGGCGCCGGAAGTGCTGTTCGGAAAGATCTGTACGCAAAGCGATATCTATGCGCTGGGTGTGCTGATGGGATACCTGCTCACCGGTCGCGAAGGTTTTCCCGGCTCGTACGCATTTAAAGGGTTCCCGGGTGAGTTTATAGCGACATGTACGCTGCCCGATCCTGAAGCCCGGTATAAAGGCGTCACCGGTGTAACCGAGACGCTGCGGCGATTTATACGGGAGAACGCAGCGCCGGAAATGGAACGCGGTGCGGAAGAAAAACGAAAAAAGCGTGAACAGATCAGAGAAAATCCCGTGAACGAAACGCGGCTCCCGGAACTGCTGAAGCATTTCCGCCGTTCCTGCGTCCTTGTAGAGGGCAACCCTTGCTTTGTCAGCGAACTCTCCAGTGTGGCGGCGTACAGCATGAAGCTGCGAACGGCGGTATTCTCGTTGACCGAACGCGGTCGCCGGAGCCTCGAGTACTATTTTGCGGGAAATACCGACGAAAAGGCGCTGGTTGCCGACAAAAACATGTATCCGTATGTGTTTGACCATAAATCGCTGTACCTGTACGATGTTTCCGAATGGGTAAAGCGCGGGTTAGTGAAAATGACGGAAAACGACGGCGGACAACTTTACCGCGGCGCGTTCAAACTGGCCCTGGAACTGCCGCTGCGCCGGGAAGAGGACGTGCGCCGTTTCGTTGACTGGTGCTTTGCGAATTTCGACCTGATGCTGCTCAATGTTGACCGCGGGGATGACCGCAAGCTGGTCGGTGCGGCGCTGGAGGCCTGCAGTTACGTGATCGCCACGCCCGGATCGAACGTGGAGGACATGGAATCCTTCCGCAACTATTATCTGGCGCTGGCGGAAAACGGGCGGCTGATCTATTCGAAGGTGCGTTTTGTGGCGTGGGATCACGAGGAACAGGAGGCGCCGCGGGAGCGCCTGTGTCCGGTGGTAGGCAAAGACAAATATCTGGGCGAGATCCGGCGCAGCGAACAGCGTACACGGCGGCGGAACCGCGTCGACGGAGCCAATACGCTGCTTCCGGAGTGCGGCGGTCAATATGAAGAGATCCTTGAACGGCTCATCAGCTGAGGGTCGCGCGGATGAACGGTCGGCAGCGCAGTTTTTTGCGCGATATTGCGAAAACCGCGTCATTGCTGGCGGTGAGTCTGGAGGCGGAAGCGGCGGCCGGGGGCCAGGAACCCTTTTACGTGCTGCTGTGGCACGCGCTGCCGTTCCTGCCGCCAAGCGTCCGTGCGGAAACGGAAGGGCTGCTCCGCGGCGCGGTGACGGACGACTGCTTCGAGATCTCCGACTGGTTTGAAGGAATGCGGTGCGCATACGGTAAGTACAGTCAGGTGTTGACGCTGTGCCAGCTGCTGTGCTGCGCCTGGCGTTCGTACGGACCGGACAGAAGCGCTGAATTGTACCGCTGCGTGGCGGAACTGCTGCGGCTGCTGGCCGCGGCGGTGACCGCGGGCGTCAATAGCGACAGACCGCCGGAACTGTCCGGAGTCTGGAGGTCAATGATAAAGCACCGCCGATACTTATTCGGCGATGACCCCGGCACGCGGCGCAGGCTGCTCCTGGGGCTGGAGTGTTCGATCGGAAAGCGCCGTTCGGACCGGCCGTACCGGCAGCTGGTGCGGGCGTTTCTAGCGAAGGACGCAGGCTGTGCGCGGAGTTCCGAGTCCGGAAAGGATCCGGGCATCGCGCCGGGTAAACGCAGCCGGGACGGTGTGATCAAACTGTATTTGGGGCTCATTTGTATCTGTGCTGAGCCGGTTAATTAATATAAACGATGGAGGAAGCGGAAAATGATTATTGCGAATAAACAGCCGGAGATTTCGGCCGTTGTCAAAAGAGGGAAAAAGATCGCTGCGCTGATGTTGTCCGTGCTGATGCTGGCGGTATTTGTACTGACCGGTCCGGTCAACGAAGCGGCGTCCGGCGGAGCGCGCAGCGGCAGCATGGTACCGCTCACCGGATACGGCGGCGCGGAGTATTATAAAAAGACGAATTATTACGTCAATATCTACGGCGACAACGGGCAGATCGTAGAAGTACGGCAGCGCCCGGGAGGCAGCCGGCAGAAGATGTACGTGTTGACGGATCCGGCAAGCGGCACGCAGCAGTACGCATATTGCCTCGCTTCGGGATTGTCATTCAAAACGTCGGCGGAGTTTACCGCCGGCGGCCAGGACACCATATTCAGCGGATACTTTAACAACCTGCCGGAAACAGCGCAAAAAGGCATCGCATATGCTTCGATCTACGGATACAGCGATAAAAACGATGCTCCGGACGCTCCGGGTCCGGTGGAAGGAACGATCGGCGCGGACTTCTGGATGGCCACGCAGTGTGTGATCTGGGAGTATCAGCAGGGGATTCGTGTTGACGCCGGCGCGCGAGAGACGCACGGACTTGTGGAGGCGGACAACTACTACTTTATGATCAAAGGCAAACCCGCGGAAAAGTGCTACGATTACCTGCTGGAACAGATCCGGCAGGCATCGTCGGTACCGGGATTCGCGGCGGATAATTCTTCCGGCTGGACGGACAATATCGTGACGCTGGACGAGATATATTCCGGTGCGGGCACGTATACCGGATCCGTTTTCGCCGGCGGGCAGCTGCCGGCGGGCAGTTATACGGTCACAGACGCGAACGGACAGGCGGTGCCGTACCTGACAGTGATGCGGAACGGAGACCGGTTTACTTTCAGATCTTCACAGGCACTCGAAACGCCGCTGAATCTGGTCATTAAGCGCACGGAGGATCCGGGCAATGAGGGTGCCGCGGTATTTTTCGCACCGGCGGATACAGGCATTCAGACCATGCTCAGCGCCAGCGGCCGGCTGACCGATCCGTATAAATTGTACTTCAGTATTCAGACGCGCTCGCTCCAGGGGGACCGGGTCACGCTGAACATTCAGAAGACCGCCGCCAACGGCCGTGTATCCGGCATCCCGTTCCAGCTCTGCTGGGCGGACAACGACGGCGAAATGAGCAGCATGACAGTATATACAGACGATGCCGGCAGTATCGCGCTGAATCTGCCTATCGGCGACTATCCGGGAGCAATAACGACGCGGCAGACCGGTTTTGCGATCGGAGAGCTGGTCGGAGATAAATATTTCGGCAGTCTCACCGGATCAAGCGGAAATGTCTACGGCGCGTTCTCCGCTTACTTGTTTCGGGAAGAACATGACGGCGGTATCCGCTGGAACTATTCTTTTATGATGGAAGACGCGCGTTCCCGCTCGTGTGACGGCAACGTTGTGAGCGGTCACTATGTCCTGCTTGCCGGAAACGTGACCAACTATACTGTGACGCTAAATTACAGAAATGATCCGCGATACGGCGGCGTACGTCTGCGCAAAACTTCCGAGGACGGCACGCTGCAGGGTTTCCGATTTCTGCTTTCCGGTACCGATCCGGACAACAGCGACATCCAGCTCATCCGGACCACCGATGTAGAGGGCATCGCGGAATGGAACGACCTGATGCCGGGCAACTATGCGGTAACAGAACTACTGGAGGAGGGCAGCCTCTGGGAACACCCGGACACAATATATGTGACGGTCCCCGCAGAGGAGACAGTAGAGATCACGGCCTTCAACCGCCTGAAGCCCGGAATACTGAAGATATATAAAACTGCGGAAGACGACCGCTTCGACGGCGTATCTTTCAGGGTCAGCGGCGTTGACAACGACTTCTTTGCCGTTATCGAGCCGGATGACGAGAGCCTGAACTGGGAGAACGGCAAACTGACTATGCTGGGAGTATTGACCGGACTGAGCCCCGGGCGTTACACAATAACCGAGATCTGCCCGGATCGGTACAATACGCCGGAACCGGTCACCGTGACGGTATATTCGGGGCTGACAACGGAACAACGCTTTAATAATACTGTTGCCCGCGGTGCGCTGACTGTGGAGAAACAGATCTACGCGGAAGAGTTCGTGGCGGCTCACGGCAATGCGGTATTCATATTCAAGATCACCGGCCTCGACAGCGGCCGTACATACCATCGCGTGATCGAGTTCGATCAGAACGACGTTGACGGCCGCACCGGCCTTGTTTCAAAAAGTTTTACGCTGGAGGGATTGGCGCCGGGGCAGTACACGGTGGAAGAATTGAAAACGCTCCGGTATGAAATCGAATCGGTCACAGTGACGCCGGGAGGGAGCGTTTCGGAGAAAGTTGCTACACTGCGCGTATCCCGGGACGGCGGGCGGCCGAAAGTCACGTTCGTCAACGCGGTGATAAACCAGGAAGATACATCCCACACGGCGCTGTGTGTCAATAAATTCGATTTCACCTGATCCGCGCCGGCAAGGCACAGGGAAATAACATGAAAAAAGTGTTGAAAACAGCGTTCAAAGTGCTGCTTTGGGCGGTGCCGGTCCTGTTGATCGCCATTTTGGTGTCCCAACTGGCAGGCGTGCGGTATCTGTGCGTGCTGTCGCCGTCAATGGAGCCAGAACTGCCTGTAGGAGGTCTGGTGGTGATCGTTCCCGCGGATCCGGCACGCGTCAAGCGGGGGGACAACCTCGCGTATCTGACCGGCGGCAACATCGTTACTCACAAAGTTCTGCTGAACGACACGGCGGAACGCACAATAAAAACTAAAGGGATCGCAGGCAAACTCGAAGACGCCCCGGTGCCGTACGAAGCGGTGCTGGGCGTAGAGAAGCTCTGCATTCCCGGCGCCGGCCGGATCGCGTCGGCAATAAAAACACCCGCGGGGAAGGCCGCGCTCATGACGGCCGGGGTCTTATTCGTACTTGTCCTGTTGATTCCGGAGTTCCTGCCCGGAAAACGACGCAGGACCGCAGCAGCCGAACCGGATCTGACTGTCTGAGACAGCAGATTAATAAATTATAAGGAGGCTTCATTATGAAAAGAAGCGAAAAAATCATCTTTGGGATCCTGACGCTGGGTCTGCTGGCCGTACTGGTGATAGGCAGTACACTGGCCTACATGACGGACCGGGAAAACAAGGAAAACACCTTCACCGTGGGTACGCTGGACGTATCGCTGGAAGAGAAAAACTGGGATGACGACACGGACGGCGACGAGGCGGTCCCGGGCGACACGTTCGTTAAAGACCCGGTGGTGACCGCGGTCAAAAACGACAGCTATATCCGCGTCCGTGTAACCATCAAAGATTCCGCTACCGGGCGGACCATCAGCGATGCCGACAGACTGGCGCTGATCTGCCAAATGATCAAATATGACAGCACGTACAAAGCGGATACCCAGACTCCCGGCACGGCGATCGTCAAAGACGATTCCTACAGCAGCGCGGATCTCGCGGCCATGCCGATGGTCAATCCAGCATTCACGCAGGTTACTTCATCGACCGCAGGCGAATATGTGTTCAACTTCAATGAGATCCTTGAAGAAGGCGGCAAAGTGGCGCTGTTCACCAACCTGGTCGTGCCTTCGGACTGGTCGCAGGTGCAGCTGGATGTTGTCGGCGCGTTCAAGATCGACGTTGTCGTCGAAGCGATCCAGGCGAAGAATTTTGACACTTCCGCGGAGGCGTTTGCCGCGCTGGACGAAGAGATCAGAAATGGTACAAATGTGAGCAATTACGTGGCCGGTTGACGGAGCACGTGATTTATTAAGCGGTTTTTGCGCGGTTGACTGCGTGAAAACAAAAGGGAATGCAGCGGAAGGCCGGGCGTGAAACGGTCTTTCCGCGCATCCCGGATGATCGGGAGGAACCGGACGATGCGTAAATTTTATATTATTACTCTGGTTGTGCTTGCCTGTGTATTTGCGGTGAGCGGTATATTCGCGGCCGCAGACTGGTACCGGGAAGACCGGACAACAAACATCATTTCCGTGGGCGAACTCAGCGGCGACCTGATCGATATTTATGAGCAGGGGACCATCGTGATGCCCGGAGACCACGTGAGCAAAGTGGTCTCGGTGAAAAACTCCGGCTCTTCCGACGGACTGGTGCGGGTCAGGCTGGAAAGTATGTGGGCCGATTCGGGCGAGGAAACCGCCCCGGAGCAGTTTTCGTTCGAGGTCAATGAGAAAAACTGGCTATTTGACGCCGGCACCGGCTATTACTATTACCTGGGCGTACTGGCGCCGGGGGAGACAACGGAGCCGCTGCTGGATTCGTTCAGCGTCAGCGGCCCGGAGCTGAACAACTATTATTCATACCGCCCCGGGTGTATTCTGGTGACAATGGAGATGGTACAGGCCGCCGCGGAGGGCATCTCGCTGTGGGACAAAACAAATTCAGATCTGGGTATCGAATATCAGGAGCGGCCCGGATACAGCGCTGAGGATGATACCGGCGTGGATTTCGAGGGGCCGGAAGACGGCTTTTTATTCGGAGACAACGGCGATCTGTTCGCCTCGTTTAAAAATATTCTGCCCGGGCAAACAATAATACAGAGGATAAATGTGGGCAGCCGGCACGGCGAAACTACCGAGATATTTCTGAAGGCAACGCCGACCGACGGAACTACATTGTCTCCTGAAACGGAGGCGCAGCTGACGGAGCTGTTGACGAAATATGTAGATTTGAAAGTCAGTGTCGGGGGCAATGTTGTCTACCGCGGCCCCGTCTGGCAGGACGGTGTACGCTTAAAGAGCGCCGGCGCGGAAACCGCTATATCCGGATTGTACGATGACGGCATCAGCCTGGGGCGGTTCTACACCGGCGACGGACTGCCGGTGACCGTTGAACTGGAACTGAGCCGCGATGTGGGCAATGAGTTCCAGGACCTCGCGGGAGAAATCGACTGGGTGTTTTCCGCCAGCGGCACCGATCAGCCGCCGATCCCGCAGACGGGCGACAAAAGCAACAGAATATATTTAATTATCATGCTCGCGGCCGGGGCGGCCTGTCTGGTGCTGATGGCGGCGAGGGCAGTTGCCGTCCGCAAAAAGCGCGGCGGGCGAAATGTCAACGGCGTGCGCTTCGTCATGCCCGTATTGTCCGCATTGCTGCTGACGGGACTGCTGATCGGGGCGGCAATATTGACCGGCGGCACGTCCGCGTTCATGACCGACGCGGAGAGCTGTGAAAACGAAGCGAGCATGGGAGAACTGTCGATCGAACTGAGCGAGCCATCGTTTGTGCCGGACCAGGTACTGCACCCGTGCCAGACGGTGGACAAAGATCCGCAGGTGACAAATACCGGCAGCGTTCCGGCGCTGGTATATCTCAAAGTTACGGTGCCGATAAAGCGGGTGAAGACCGTATCCCACGAAACGAAAATGATCCTGCCGGCGGAGTCTCACGAGCTGTTCTCCTTCGCTGCGTCGGAGGATTGGCTTCCGGTCGGACGGTACAACCGGTTTGAACCAAACGGAGATCATTACGCGATCTATGTTTACGGTTATCGCGGTGTGCTGGGACCCGGCGAGACCACGCCCCCGTTGTTTGAAACGGTAACATTTATAAATCTTTTGGAAGGCGAGCTGCCCGCCGGGACAGAGGCCGTGATCGATATTGACGCATACGGGCTGCAGAGTGAGCATATTGCCGACAAACTCGATATCGATGCGCGGCTGCAATACGGCTATGACAAATTCTTTAAGGAGTGATCAATATGCAAAACGGCGGAAAGACCGCGAAAATCATAAGAATAATAGTATTGACTGTGCTGATAATTGCCGCGGCGGCGTGCACCGGCGTAACACTGGCATATCTGACAGACAGCGACGAAGCGAAGAACCCGTTTACGGTCGGCGAGACAGAAATTGAGATCCGCGAGACGTTTTCGCCGGATGGCGACGTGCCGGAACCGGGGGGGAGCGTGCCGAAAGTGGTGCGCGTCGTCAATACCGGAAACCTGACCTGCCTCATCCGCGTCCGGCTCCTTTTTGAAGACGACACGCTGGAGAAGGTCGTGGAACCATTTGTGACCGGTCAGGGATGGGATCAGTTTCCGGACGGCTTTTATTATTACGTTTATCCGGTTAAACCCGGCGGAAGCACGATCCCGCTGATCGAGGAAGTGAAGCTCCGGATCGAACACGAGGACGGAACGGATGTCGGTGCGGATGAACTGGAAAAGATCAGTTCCGGGATAATCGTTTATTCGGAGGCGATCGGATACCGCGGCGACCCGGCGCTGCCCTGCACTGCGGCGGAGCTGGCGGCGCTGTGGGGTGAATTTTGACAGAACGAGCATCAAAATATGCTGTATTAATTGACATATAGCTGGAAAATATAGTAAAATACGCCCTGTGCCGTTTGTGGTATCACGGTAAGAAATGGGGTTCCGGCATGCTCGAATTATACGAAATTAAGAAAAACTATCCGGTTGGAGACGGAGTGGTCGAGGCGCTCCGGGGCATTGACCTGTCCTTCGGCGAGAAGGGGTTTGCGGCGGTGCTGGGGCCTTCGGGCTGCGGCAAGACGACGCTGCTCAACATCATCGGCGGTCTGGATCACTATACCGAGGGCGACCTGGTCATCAACGGCCGCTCTACCAAAGAATATAAAGACCGCGACTGGGATGCGTACCGCAACCATTCCATCGGATTCGTGTTTCAGACATATAACCTGATACCGCATCAGACCGTACTGAGCAACGTGGAACTGGCGCTTACGCTCGCGGGCATCTCAAAAGCGGAACGCCGCGCCGCGGCCAAACGAGCACTGGAAGAAGTCGGATTGGGTAATCAGCTCAAAAAGAAGCCGGCGCAGTTGTCAGGCGGCCAGATGCAGCGGGTAGCCATTGCGCGGGCACTGGTCAACGACCCGGACATTATTCTGGCGGATGAACCCACAGGCGCGCTGGACACGGAGACCAGTGTTCAGATCATGGAAATATTGCAAAAGGTATCCAAAGACCACCTGGTCGTGATGGTGACGCACAACCGCGAACTGGCGGAGACGTACGCCACGCGTATAATTCAGATGCTGGACGGCCGGATCGTCAGCGACTCGGTCAACGACGCCCGTGAGACCGTTCCGGATGCTGATGCAAATGTCAAGGCGGAAGCCCCGGCCGCGCAAGGCTCGGACGGTACGCAGCCTGCGCGCCGCAAGAAAAAGCCGTCGATGTCGTTTTTTACGGCGCTGATGCTGTCGCTCAACAATCTGCTGACGAAGAAAGGCCGGACGATATTGACCGCGTTCGCCGGCAGCATCGGTATCATCGGCATCGCACTGATCTATTCGGTATCGTCGGGAACGAACCGGTATATTGACCGTATACAGGAAGATACATTGTCCTCGTATCCGATCGTGATCGAAAGTAAACATACAGATATCAGCGAACTGCTGAAGAGCATTTCGGGCAGCCGCGACGGTAACCATGAACACGAAAACGATGCGATCTACCAGCGCGTTTCTATGTACAACATGGTCAATACCATCAATAACATGAACATCACTGAAAACGATCTGGGTTCGTTCAAGAAATTCCTGGACAAAGAGATGGCGGATCCGGACAGCAAATACCGGAGCAGCATTTCGGGGCTGCGATATTCATACGACGTGGAGGTACTGGCGTATACTAAAAATATCGAAAACAACATTGTCCGCTCAGACACGACCGAACTGATGGCGCGCGTTATGACTAAATTCTGGGGCACGGATATCTCTTCCGCCCCGGGCCGGACTTCGAATCAGTCGTTTTCTATGCTGTTCTCCGGTTCGAACGATTCCGGAATGTGGGAAGAACTGTTGCCGGGCTTGAACGGAGAGCCGGTGAGCAATATTATATTGACGCAGTACGACCTGGTATACGGCGACTGGCCTAAGGAGAAAGACGAGGTTGTCCTCGTCCTGGACAGCAGCAACGAGGTGTCTGACCTTGTGCTGTTCGCACTGGGCGTAAAAACCAGCAAAGAGATCGATGATACTATTGACGCCGCGTTTGCGGGTGAGATGCTGGATACAGAGCTTAAAAAATGGTCGTACGAAGAACTGTGCGGCCGCGAGTTCAGGGTATTGATCAATTCGGACTGTTTCATCCGGGACGAAGGCGGGACCGGGCGGTTCAGCGATATTCGCAATACGGAAGCCGGACTGCGTTTTCTGTACAACAACGGATTGCCGGTCAGGATCACCGGTGTGATCCGGCCGAACGCGAATACGACTTCGCCTATGCTCCGGGGCAATATCGGCTATACATACATGCTGACCGATTACATAATCAGCAAGACCGCAGGCTCGCCGGTAGCGGAAGCGCAGCTTAAAACGCCCGGCACGGACATATTTACCGGGCTGCCCTTCGCGGACAACATCACACTGCTCTCCGACGCGGAAAAAGCCGCCGCGCTGCGTTCATATATCGGGGAACTTGATACGGCGGGCAAGGCGGCAACATACGTGCGCATCGTAAGCACGCCTTCGGAAGAACAGATCGCCGCGATGCTCGAGGCGGCAATGGCGGGCATGACCCGGGAAGAAATGGAGAACGCACTGATCAGCGGCGCCGCCGAACAGGCCGGAATGAGTGAGCCGGAGATCCGAAAATACCTGGATTCGATGTCCGACGAGGATCTGATCGAACTGATCCGCACCCTGATAACGGAGCGCATGAAGTCCGAATATGCGCAGGCAGCCACTATGCGGCTTAAAGGCATGACTGATGAAGAACTGGCGGGAGAGCTTGATATGCTGCTGCCGACGCTGTCTGATGCGCAGGCCGCGCTGCTTTACGAGACTGCGCTGGAGTTCTCCGATTCCACGCTGGAGGAGAACCTTAAGGCGATCGGCAGCGTGGACAAAGAGGTGCCGGCCGGCGTAAGCATCTACACTTCCACGTTCGCAGGCAAAGATAAGATCAAGGAAATGATCAACAAGTACAACGACAGCGTGGATGAATACTCTGTAATTAACTATACCGACGCGGTGGGCATACTGATGAGTTCGATCACTACGATCATCAACAGCATTTCCTTTGTGCTCATCGCGTTTGTGGCCATCTCGCTGATCGTATCGTCAATAATGATCGGCGTGATCACGCTGATCTCCGTGCAGGAGCGTACGAAAGAGATCGGTATACTGCGCTCGCTGGGCGCGTCCAAACGAAATGTTGCCGGCATGTTCCTGGCGGAGACGGTGATAATCGGATTCATATCCGGCGTGCTGGGCGTGGCGGTGAGCTGGCTGCTGATATTGCCGCTCAACGCGATCATCCATTCGCTCACGAAAATGACGGCGCTGAGCGCGTACCTGCCGTTTAAGGCGGCAATCGTGCTGATACTTATCAGCATGGCGCTGACCGCGATCGCCGGACTGATCCCGTCGGGCAGCGCGGCCCGGAAAGATCCGGTGGAAGCGCTCAGAACAGAGTGAAAAAAGTGGTTGCAATTGCCGGCGCGAAGGTGGTATAATTTAATCTGCTGTACTTCCCGCTCGAGCCGACCGGCGCAGCCGGAAAGGCAGCGTAGATACAATTGACAGGCGTAAGCTGTAATATACGGTGGAAGCTTTATGTGAAAGAAGGTGACAGGGAATGAAAGAAGGTATTCATCCTAAGTTTTTCGAGACGACTGCAAAGTGCGCATGCGGCGAGACGTTTACTACGTACTCTACGAAGAAGGATATCACAGTTGAAATCTGTTCGAAGTGCCATCCTTACTACACAGGTAAGCAGAAGTTGGTAGATACCGGCGGTCGTGTTGACAAGTTCAACAAGAGGTACGGTCTGTAATTTTGTCATTCAACAGAAAGACGGGTTCGTTCGGTTGAAGACCGTTGTGTTTGCAGGCCTTTACGGGAACGGGTAATTAAGGCTTGCCGAATAGGCAGGCTTTTTTACTGTAAAACGGGAGTGCAGGCCCGCAGACGCGCAGCAGAGCCGGGGAAACCATACGCAAACGGAGTGTTATTTATATGCAAGTTAAAACTAATGAAATCAAGACAAACCTGATCGGCCTGGAGATCGAATCCACGCCCGAAGTTATCGAAGAAGGCCTGGAGTACGCGTTCCGCAGACATAAGAACGAGTTCCGTGTCAACGGTTTCAGACCGGGCAAGGCGCCCCGCAAAGTAGTGGAGCAGGTGTACGGTCAGAGCGTGTTGTACAATGACGCGGCGGACTACGTGATCAATAAAGAGTACGGCGCCGCGCTGGACGAACTGCAGCTGGACGTCGTTTCGATGCCGCAGAATGTGTCCCTTAAAGAGTTCTCTCCGGAGAAAGCGGTGTTCACGCTGGAAGTGTACGTGCGGCCGCAGGTCACGCTGGGGCAGTACCGCGGGCTGGAAGTGACGAAAGTTGACGTCACGGTCACCGAAGAAGACGTTGACAACAAGCTCAAAGAAGAAGCGGAAAAGAACGCGCGGCAGATCAGCGTTGACGACAGACCGGCGCAGCTGGGCGACACCGTCATGCTGGACTTCGAGGGCTTCACCGACGGCGTTGCCTTCGACGGCGGCAAAGGCGAGAACTACGCGCTGGAACTGGGCTCCGGCAGCTTCATCCCCGGATTCGAGGAGCAGCTGGTGGGTGCCGAGATCGGCAAGGATGTCGAGGTCAACGTGACTTTCCCCGAAGAATACCAGGAGAAGTCGCTGGCCGGCAAACCCGCGCTGTTCAAGTGCAAGGTCAACGAGATCAAAGTCAAAGAGCTCCCCGAGATCAACGACGAATTTGCTTCCGATGTAAGCGAATTCGAGACTCTCGATGAATACAAAGCGGACATCCGCAAGAAACTGGAGGAGCGCAAGGCGAAACAGGCCGAGGATTCGTACCGCGAAGAAGCGATGCGCAAGGCTATCGAGGCCGCCACGATCGACGTTCCCGAGCCGATGATCGAGCGCGAGCAGGATCAGGAAGTCAGCCGCATGGAAGAACAGCTCAAGTCTTACGGCATGAAGCTGGAGCAGTACCTCAAATACATGGGCAAGACCGAAGAAGAGTACCGCGCGGATCTCAGACCGCAGGCGGAGATCAACGTGCGCCGCGACCTGGTGATGGATGCCATTGCCGCCGAAGAGCAGCTGGAAGCCACCGAGGAAGAGATCGACAAAGAGTACGCGGCCGCGGCAGAGTACATGAGAATGCCGGTCGAAAAGGTCAAAGAGCTCTATGCGGGCAGCCGGGAGGGTATTGTCCGCGACATCAAACGCCGCAAGGCGGTGGAACTGATCACCAACGCGGTGGTCACCGTGGATAAACCCGCGGAAACACCCGCAGAAGCGTAAGCAAAAACGCGCGCATAATCAGGGGACTCTTAAAACAAAGTGTAACAGCGCCGGAGGGCGCAGGGAGGGATAGATATGGCATATGTTCCGATAGTAGTTGAACAGACGAGCCGCGGAGAGCGCTCGTACGATATCTTTTCACGGTTGCTGAACGACCGCATCGTGATGCTCAGCGACGAGGTCAACGACGTCACCGCGAGCCTCGTTGTCGCCCAGCTGCTGTTCCTGGAGTCCGAAAATCCGGACAAAGACATTCAGCTGTACATCAACAGCCCCGGCGGCTCCGTTACCGCCGGCATGGCGATCTACGACACGATGCAGTTCATCAAGTGCGATGTGTCCACCATCTGCGTGGGCATGGCCGCCAGCATGGGGGCGGTTTTGCTGGCCGCCGGCGCGAAAGGCAAGCGCTTTGCGCTGCCCAACAGCGAGATCATGATCCACCAGCCTCTGGGCGGCTTCCAGGGCCAGGCGTCGGATATGCAGATCCACACGGATCACATCATCCGCACCCGCAAAAAACTCAATCAGATCCTCAGCGACAGCACCGGCAAGCCTATCGAAGTCATCGAAAAGGACACCGACCGCGACAACTTCCTCACCGCGGAACAGGCGCTGGAATACGGACTGATCGACAAGGTTATGACGCACAGAGCTTGACTGCCATTGGCGGAAAGGGACTCTTATGGCAAGCGCGAATGGAAAGGATGTACGCTGCTCGTTCTGCGGCAGGAGCGAAAGGCAGGTCAAACGCATTATTGCCGGACCGGGCGTATTTATCTGCAACGACTGCATAGATCTGTGCTGCGAGATCCTCAGCGAAGAGGATGTATCGGCGGATGACGGCGCGGTGCTGGAAGAGGCGTTCGGCGAGGACGGCGTTTCGCTGCTCAAACCGGCCGAGATAAAAGCGGCGCTGGATGAATATGTTATCGGCCAGGATGATGCTAAAAAAGCGCTGGCGGTGGCGGTGTACAACCACTACAAGCGCATACTGGCGCTGGGCGACGACTTGCGTGACGACGACAGCGGCGCAGGCGACTCCGACGCGAAACACGCGGGGGTCAACGACTGCGAGATCCAGAAGTCCAACGTGCTGCTGATCGGTCCCACCGGCGTGGGCAAGACCTACCTGGCGCAAACGCTGGCAAAGATCCTGAACGTGCCGTTCGCGATATCCGACGCCACGACGTTGACCGAAGCCGGATACGTGGGCGAAGATGTGGAAAACATCCTGCTCCGCCTGATCCAGGCGGCGGATTACAACGTTGCCCGTGCGGAACTTGGCATCGTGTTCGTGGACGAGATCGATAAAATATCCAAAAAGAGCGACAGCCCGTCCATTACCCGCGACGTGAGCGGCGAGGGCGTGCAGCAGAGCCTGCTGAAGATCCTGGAAGGCACGATCGCCTCCGTACCGCCGCAGGGCGGCCGGAAACATCCGCAGCAGGAATACATCAAGATCGACACCACAAATATACTGTTTATTTGCTCCGGCGCCTTCGACGGGCTGCCGAAGATCATTGACCGCCGCATCGGCAAAAACACCATCGGGTTCTCCGGCACGGTGCACAGCCAGCAGACGATGAATGTTGACGAACTCCTTTCCAAAGTCGAACCGCAGGATCTGCTGAAATTCGGCCTGATACCGGAGTTTATCGGCAGAGTGCCGGCGATCGTCACGCTCGGCGCGCTGAATGAAGACATGCTGTGCCGCATTATGACCGAACCCAGAAACGCCATTGTAAAGCAGTATCAGAAACTGCTGGAATACGACGGCGTAAAGCTGGAGTTCGAGCCGGAAGCGGTTCACGCCATCGCCAGGATCGCGCTGGAGCGCGGTACCGGCGCCCGCGGCCTGCGTTCCATCGTGGAGAAGGCAATGCAGGAAGTCATGTTCAACATTCCGTCAATGGAAGACGTGGAGCGCTGTGTAGTCACCGAAGGCACGATCGTCAACGGCGAACAGCCTATACTTTACTACCGCGGCGACGCAGACAGCGCCGCTTCATAATGAGCATCCTCACACTGGGAATCGAATCGAGCTGCGATGAGACCTCCGCCGCGGTGGTGGCGGACGGCAGAGTCGTATTGTCCGACGTGATCGCGTCGTCCCTGGAGTTTCATAAATTATACGGCGGCGTGGTGCCGGAGATCGCCTCCCGGAAGCATCTGGAAGTGATCGATTCGGTAATTGACCGCGCGCTCAAAGAAGCCGGTGTGACCGCCGGGGATATTGACATTGTCGGCGTGACGCGGGGGCCCGGGCTGATCGGGGCGCTGCTGGTGGGCGTGGCCGCCGCCAAAACGCTGGCGTACGCCTGGGACAAACCGCTGGTGCCCGTGCATCATCTCGAAGGCCACATCAGCGCCAATTTTCTGGAAGCCCCCGAACTGGAACCGCCCTTCGTATGCCTCGTGGTGTCCGGCGGGCACAGCCATATCGTGCGCGTAGAGGATTACGGCAAATTCCGGATCCTGGGCCGCACGCGGGATGACGCGGCGGGAGAGGCATTTGACAAGATCGCCCGGGCGCTGGGGCTGGGTTATCCCGGCGGGCCCGAGATCGACCGGCAGGCGAAAAATGGCGATCCGCACGCCATCAAATTTCCCGAAACGCATTTTCCGGGCAGTTTTGATTTCAGTTTCAGCGGCATCAAGACCGCTGTGCTCAATTATCTCAACAACACTAAGGCCAAAGGCGGCGAGATCGTCATTCCGGATGTTTGCGCCTCGTTCCAGCAGGCGGTGGTGGACGTGCTCAGCGGCAATCTGATTGCCGCCGCGCGCTCCCTCAACGAGCGGAAAGTGGTGCTGGCGGGGGGCGTTGCCGCCAATTCCGCGCTGAAAGCCGCGGTCAATGCCAAAGCCGCCAAAGCGGGCATGAAAGTATATTGCCCCCGGCCGCTCCTGTGCACGGACAACGGCGCCATGATCGCCTCCGCCGCCCATTATGCCTGGCTCGGCGGCCGTGAATCCGGCGCGGATATGAACGCCGTTGCCAACTGGGACCTCGAGGAGCTGTGAGACCGTGAAAAAGATCTTCCTGAGCGCGGCGATCGTGCTGCTGGCCGCGGCGGCCTTGTTGACCGCACTGATACCGTTCTCCCGCGAAGTCCGGTACCGCCGGGCGGTGTCCTTCATGGATCCGCAGCGTTTTAATTCCGAGCGTGCCGAAAACAGCAAAGCAAATTATGAAAAAATTCCCGAACTCACCGCGGACCCGGAGTATCAGGTGTACAATTTACTGAAAGTCGCGTTTTCTCAGCTGGGCTATCAGGAAGGCTCGCTGGACGGGCACGGCTACAAGCCGGATTC
>JAEEGL014814971.1_pt1 | contig 54275 bp, 33 predicted proteins | sample 9134231 | NCBI WGS metagenome assembly JAEEGL01 (sample SAMN16246548, study PRJNA631951) | gut metagenome | biome: gut microbiome; feature: rumen; material: fiber-attached | host: Bos | place: Iran: Karaj | collected 2018-10 | reverse complement strand
CTGCTTCAGGCTGAGGGCGATGCGGCGCTTGGCCTCGTCGAAGTCGAGAATGACGACGTTGATCTTCTGATCCAGCTGGACAACCTCGTTGGGGTGGCTGATGCGGCCCCAGCTCAAGTCGGTGATGTGGATCAGACCGTCCACGCCGCCGAGGTCCACGAAGACACCGTAGCTGGTGATGTTCTTCACCACGCCTTCGAGCACCTGACCCTTCTCGAGGTGGCTGATAATCTCGGCCTTCTGAGCCTCGATCTCGTCCTCTATGAGAGCCTTGTGGCTGACAACGACATTCTTGTATTCATGGTTGATTTTAACCACCTTGAACTCCATCTGCTTGTCGACGAACATGTCGTAGTCGCGGATGGGTTTGACATCGATCTGGCTGCCGGGGAGGAAGGCCTCGATGTTCTCGAACACGGTGACGATGAGACCGCCCTTGGTGCGGCTCTTCACGTAACCGGTGATGATTTCCTGGCTCTCGTAAGCCTGGTTCACACGCTCCCAGCTCTTCAGGATGCGGGCCTTCTTGTGGCTCAGCATCAGCTGACCGTTGGCGTCTTCCTGGCTCTCAACGTAGACCTCGATGGTGTCGCCCACCTTCAGGTCGGGGTTGTAACGCACCTCGGCCACGGGGATAACGCCGTCGCTCTTGGCTCCGACGTTGACCACCACCTCGCGGTCAGTGATGGCGACGACGGTGCCGGCAATCACTTCCTGCTCGGTGAAAGAGTTGAAACTCTTCTCATAGGCATCGTTCTTTTCGCCCTCTTCGTGTTGTTTGATTTTACCGGCTTTCTCGTCGACGGCATTCCAGTCGAAATCGGCCAGCGGTTGCACATTCTTGTAGTCCATGTGTGTGGATTCTTCTTGTTTTTTGTGTGCCTCCTGCCATGGCACGGGTTTAACTTCAATTTACATAACCGCATGTGTTACATCCTGTTAGCAGGCGACAGGCCACACAAACGGAAATGCAAAGATACAAACTTTTTTTGATATTACAGTTTTATTTTTAACGACTTCTAATTTTTCCCCCGCTGCCGCAGCTCCCAACCGAGGCAACCAGGGCCTCCCTGCACGGCAGGGGCAAAAAAAAGAGGGGTCGTCTCGTGCATCAAGACGACCCCCTCTCGCGGTTGGCGGTTATCGGTCGCTCAGACTCTATAATCTTTAACCATTAACCTTTAACCTTTATCCATTACTACTTCACAATCAGCTTGCGGACCGTGGTGGCCTGCTCGCCGGTGAGGCGGACGAAGTAGGCGCCCTGGCCGAGCTTGCTGACGTCGAAGGTGCCGCTGGTGCCGTTCAGGGTGAACGTCATCACGGTGCGGCCGTTGAGGTCAACGATGGCTACCTCGGCGCCGGCGAGCATCTCGCTCACACTGACGGTGACCATAGCGGAAGCGGGGTTCGGGTAGATGCTGAGGTTGCCCTCGGCGTCGACATCGACGATACCTTGGCCGTTGGTGGTCTCGAAGGTGGTCACGTCGCTCCAGACCGAGACAAGGCTCTCGGTGCAGATGTTGGCGACATAGACGTCGTAGGTAACCTGGGACTCGAGGCCTTCGATGGTGTAGGTGGTGCCGGTGGCGGTGGCCGACTGGCCCTGGCCACGGTCGAAGCCGGTGAAGCCGTACTCAATGCGGTAGCTGCCGCTACCCTCGGCGGGAGCCGTCCAGCTGATGGTGGCCGTGCTGCTGGTAACCTCGCCCACGGCGACATTGGTCACAGGCTGGCAGATGTCGGTGGTGAAGTTGACGGGGTTGGCCGACCATTCGCCCTGGAAGTCGTTGTTGGTTCCGCACAGCGGACGCACGTTGGCGTTGTAGGTGACGCCCGAGGTGAGGCCGGTGGCTTCGTAGGTGGTGTCGGAGGCAGTGTAAGTGAAGGTGTCGAGGGTGTTGTAGACCATCACCTCCCAGGCGGTCTCGTTGCCGCCACGGTTCCAGGTCAGGGTGACGCTCTCGTAGCTGGTGGATGCGACGTCAAGACCAGTCACCGGGAAGCAAGGCAGCGAGTCGGTGGTGAAGTAGCCTTCGGTCCAGACGCTGACCTCATTGTCGTCGCAGTACTGCATCACACGGTAGAAGTACTGAGTGGCGGGAGTAAGGTTAGTGAGGTTGAAGGTGCCGGTGGTCGAGGTCAGCGTGGTGCCATAGGTCGACGGGTCGGTGCCGTAGTTCAATTCATAGCTATTGCCGTTGTTGCCGGATGCGGTGATGGTGGCCGACTGATAGTCAACATTAGAGACGGTGACCACGGGAGCCGGGCAGCTTTCATCGGCCCAGACAGAGACATCGTCGATGCAGCAGCTGTAGAAGGTGGAGTTGAAGTACCACTTGAAGGCCAGACGCTGGGCTGTGGCAGGAATGTTGGCGAAGGAGACGGTGTCGCGGATGCCGAGGGCGCTTTCGCCAGAGCTCGTGCCATGGTAAGTAGCGGCAGAGGCAGGAATGCTGTCGACAGTGACAAAGTCGGTAGTCAAATTCGGGCCAGTGAGGTAACCCACGTGGAGGCAGCCGTTGGTTTGGCTCTCGGTCGACATCCAGAAAGCGATGGTGACGGTGCTGAGAGGATCGGTGAACGGCGGCAGAGCCACGACCTTGGTGTTGCCATAGGTGGCCGTCGAGCCGGAAGTCATGCAGAGAGCGTGGGCCGAATCGGCATACCAATAGGAGCCGGAGCTCACGACATGAGGCGTATAGCCTACAGTGGTGCCGTTGGTGTAGGCATCCCAGCAGGCAGGCAACTGACCAGCGGTGCTGTAGGTGGTGCCGGGCACGCCGTCGAAGTTCTGCGTGTAGGGCAGGGTGATGGGCACGCACTCGGTGGCGACGGTCAACGGGCCATACCATTCGGCAGTGTCGCCCACCGTGCAGATGGGACGCACATAGAACTGATAGGAGGTGGCCGAGGTCAGACCGCTGATGGTGGTCGGATGGGTTGTGCAAGTGTGGATGGTGCCAGTACCTTGTGCAAAGCCGGCGACACCGTACTCAACCTGATACGCGGTGGCGGGAGAGACATCGGTCCAGTCGATGGTGATGCTGTTGGTCGAGGTACTGTCTACTACAATATTCATGACATGCGCACACGTAGGTACGTAATGGATGTCGATGTCGTCGATATAGTTGTAGCTGTAGTAGGTGGAGGTACTTGTGGTGTAGTAGTTGCGGAAGGCGATGGTACGGCTGTTGCCTGTGTAGGTGGCGAAGTAGACGGTATGCTCCGTGTGGCCCGAAGTGTTCGTATTGGGGATAACCTCGATGGGCACGAAGGTCTCACCTTCCATCACACCGACCTCAAGGCCGTAGGTGTTGGAAGAGATGCGGCGTACAAAGGTCATCTCCAGGCTGTCGAGCGAAGTGGGCATCGGAGGCAGAGTGTGGTAGCCAATGCCATAGAGGTACAGGCAGTAGTTGCCGCTGTAAGCATAGGTTGTGCTATAGTATACGCGCGGCCAATAGGTGCTCCCCTGATAGGAAGACGAGCCTGTCATAATGAAGTCCCAGCAGTTGGGCAGCAGACCGTATTCGGTGGTGCTGGTCAGAGTGGTGATGCTGTCGAAGTTCTCGGTGTAAGGCAGGCTGACGGGGTTGCAGGTGGTGTGGATGGCGATGGTACGCACACGACCCGTGTCGCCGGCAGAGCATATCGGGCGCACGGTGACAACATAATCGCTGTCGGGTGCAAGGCCGGTGATGGTGGTCGAGGTGCTGTAGACGATGGTGCTGACACCGCCACAGGTGACCTCCCATTCGGACTCCGTGCCGTTGCTCACCCAGCTGATGTCGGCACTGTTGTTCAACACTGCATCGGCGTGCAAGCTGTCGACCTTCGGGCAGGTGGGTATGTAGTCCACCTCGATGTCGTCGATGTAGAAGTAGCTGTAGCCGTTGGTGCCATAGATGTTCTTGAAGGCTATGCGGCGGCTGTTACCATGGTAGTTGTTGAACTTGACCAAAATCTCGGGATGAGTATTGATGGCGATGTTGACGGTATCGACAGGTATAAAGGTGTTGCCTTCCACAACGCCGACTTCAAGATTGTAGGAAGTAGAAGTCCTGTGGGGGAAGAACACCATCTGCAGGCTGTCGAGCGAGGTCGGCATCGGGGGCAGCATGTGGTAGCCGATGCCGTAGAGGCGCAAGCTGTAGTTGCCGCTGTTGGCATAGGTGCTGCTGTAGTAGACCTGCGGCATGTAGGTGGCAGTCTGATAGGAGGCGGCACCCGTCATGATAGAATTCCAGCAGGGTACGCTGACACCTGTTGCTGCGGTGGTGCTGGTGGTATAGCTGTCGAAGTTCTCCACATAGGGCAGCGTAATGGCGCAGGCCGTTGTGAAGGTCAGTGCCACGGTGTCGCCACAGCCGTCGACGATCTTGACGTCGTACTGCGTCTCGGGAGTGAGACCCGTGAGCAGTATCTCGCGCGAAGAGGTGGGAACATAGGAGGTGACGCTGTCGCCATGTTCGTTGTAGATAACGTCGTAGGTAGCGGAATTGCCACGGCTCCATACGATGTAGGCTTCATCGGCAAGGGCATATTCGACGCGTACATGCTGCGGAGGTATGCAGGCGGGCAGAGGCTCAACGACGATGTCGTCGATGTATTGCTCTGCGGTGGCGGCGCCGGTCTTGCTGTAGTTGCGTATGGCAATACGGTTGGCGGTGCCTACATAGTCGTTGAAGTAGACCTCCACATTGGTGGTGGTGCTGTTGAGATTATCGAAATCGACGGTGTCGTAGGGCACGAAAGTCGATGCGAAACCAGCGCCGGTGCCAGTGACGGTACCGACGATAAGGCCGTTGCTGATACCGCTGACATTGTGGTTGCGGAACGAGAGCTTCAGGGTGTTGAGGGGCATCGAGAGCTGCGGCAGGGCGGCCGTGCCGAGGCTGTTGAAAGCGAAGCAGTGGTCGGGCGAGCCATAGTAGCTCGAGGTCGAGGTGTAGATGATGTGCGGCATGTCAGCGCCACCCACAGATTCCCAGCAGTTGGGCAGGGCATCGGCAGGGCTCGTTCCGGGAGGAACGATGTTCTCGAAGTCCATGGTGTAGGGCAGAGTGGTGACAACGTCGCATTCGGTGGTGAAGCGTATCACCTGCGAAGCGATGGAGGTGTCGTTGTTGTTGGCGCACACAGTATAGACATAGGCGTCGTAGCTGGTGCTGTGGGTCAGACCGGTGATAGTGATGGGCGAAGCGGTGCCAGTCACGCTGGTGCCAGTGCCCGGTGTGAAGTAGCGGGGACCGTACTCAAGGATGTAACTGGTAGCATTCAGGCCATCGACGTCCCAGCTGATGGTGGCCGAGGTGGTGGTGACGGCATCAACGCTAAAGTCGGCAGCCGGCATACACTGCGGCACGTATTCCACCACGATATTGTTGAGGAACGAGTAGCTGCCGAAGGCATCCCAGAAAGCGATGCGTGCATGGCGGTAGATGGAATCCAGGTGGCCAAATTCATAGGTGACGTTCACCGTATGGTTGACCGGGTCGAAATTCGAGCGTACCAATGTGTCAAGGACATGCATGGTTTGGATGGGCATCGAAGCGTCGGTCATCAGGCCAAGGAGCAGTGTTGCATCGTCGTTGCCCTGGGTGAGCTGGAAGCGAATCTGCAGCGAGTCGAGGTCTTCGGCCACTTCGGGCAGAATCAGATAGGCGCCGTTCTGGAAGTGGCAGATTCTGTCTTCCGAGCCGGTCAGACGGGTGACGCGAGGCAGAGGATTGGTCTCGCCAAGATAGGTGGAGCCGGAAATCCAGCAGGCGCGCTGGTAGTTGCCGAAGTCGCTCTGTTCGAAGTCTTCGGCAAGGGGCAATGCGGCGATGCCGCAGAGTGTCGAAATGGTGGCGGTGCCGCTGACGGTGTTGCCTTCACATTCATAGCTTACGCGCACCTCGCCGAGGAAGGAGGCGCCGAGACCCATGATGGAGTCGATGCCAGAGGTGTTGGCCGTGCTCACGGTGTTCCAGTCGTTGGTACCGGCGATACGGTATTCGACAGTGTAGGCGGTGCCATCCAGGGCGTTCCATGCTATGTCGACGCGGTCGGCAGTGGAGGCGGTCTGCATCACAATGGGCTCATTACACCCAGAAAGTTCGCAGGCGGCATTGCCGAAGACGATATAGGCACGGTAGTAGTCGCGGGCCGACGTGCCGGAGGGCGAGCTGGGCATTACATCGTTGGCACCATAGTAGCGGATAGCGCGATAGATGGAGCCGAAGTTGGTGCAAGCCCAGTAGCAGTTGGAGCCAAAGGCGGTACCTGTGTTGTCGTCAATGGCGACCACAAGGTTGCTGTCGGTGTTGCGTACATAAGTGCTGTCGAGGGCGAGGCTCAGCCAGCCGTAGCCGCTCAGGCGGCCGCTGTAGACCTGGGTCAGGTGGCTGAAAGGCACTGCGTCGGTAGTAGTGGCGAACTCATTCTTCGAGGTGTAGCCAAGATAGACAGTGATGTTACGGTCGTTGTAGGCATAACCGTTCTGGTAGATGGCTATCGAACTGATGCTGTCGATGCCTTCGAGCTCGCTGGCCAGGTAAATCTGCTGGGTGTAGGCGTAGGGCTGTGTGGCATAGATAGGCTGGGCAGAGTAGTTGGTGCCGTAGTCACCCACGGTGTCCATCTCGCAGATGGTTGTGGTGGCATAGACCATGTTCTCCTCGCCGACGGTATTGTTGCACACGGTGGTGACAACGGCGGCATAGGTAGTGGCCTCGTCAAGGCCGGTGAACAGGTAGTTAGTGGTGGTCACGGTGTCGGTGAAGACGGTGACGTCGGCGTTCCACGGTATGTTGGTGCATTTGCGCAACGACACGATGTAGCTTGTGGCGGCATTGCCGACCGAAGGAGCATTCCACGAGATGCCGAGCGAGTTGCCGTCGGCGCCGTTCATGGTCAGGTTTTCAACAGGAGCGCAGGCGGAGGCGGTGGTAACCTCTATCCGCATCGGGCGGCTGGGCTCAGCAGGGCAGTTGCCGGCGACCCACACATAATAGTGTGTCGCAGGAGTAAGGCCGGTGATGGTGTAGCTGCTGCCCGTGGAGGTATCCATCTGGGCGGTGCTGATGTTGTTCTGTGTGTTCCAGTAGACGGTGGTTCCGTTGGGATAGCCGGCGCCAGTAGTGTCGTAGATGGTCAAGGAGACGCTGTTGTGATCCACATTGGCAACATTGATAACAGGAGACGGGCAGGTGCTGTTCTGCCACACTTCGATGTCGTCGATGTAGTGGTAGCTGGAGTATGTGGTAGCAGAGGTATTGACATTGCGGAAGGCAATGTAGCGGCCTGTACCGGTATACGAGCTGAAGTCGATTTCAAAGTATTGGAAAGCGGCAGCGGTAGTGGAGGTAGTATAGTTGAGTGTCTGCACCGTGTCGAAGGTCGTTGCGTCGGTGGGGTCGGTCATCACGCCCACCATGAGCTTGTAGCTCGTCGAGGTGGTCTTGGCCCAGAAGCCCATGGTCACCATGTCGGCGTCGACGGGCAGCTGCGGCAGGCTGTGATAACCCACACCATAGAGGCGCAGCGAATACAATCCACTGTGAGTGTAGATGGCGGTAGAGGTATTATTATAGTAATATAACTGGGGCAGGTAGGTGCCGGTCTGGTAGGTGGCGGTACCTGTCATCAAACGGCCCCAGCAGGGTACCTCGACGCCGGTAGCGGCGGTGGTGCTGGCGGTCAGACCGTCGAAGTCCTCGCTGTAAGGCAGTGACAGATACTGGGCACAAGCGGTGCGGGTCTCGATGGGCCAGGCCATGCTCGAGTCGTCGGCAGCGCAAAGGCCGCGGACCTCGAAGGTATAGCCTGTGTTGACCTCAAGGTTGCTGATGGTAATGCTGGGAGTGAAGGTCGTGTAGCGGTTGCCGTCGACGGTGACGCTCCATTCCGTCTCACTTCCGCCGGCAGTCCAGCTCAGGCTGACGCTGCTCTCCGAGACAGAGTCGACAACCAGGTCGGTCACGTGCGGACAGCTGGGTATGTAGTCTACCATGTAATCGTCGGTGTAGGCATACCATGAGCTGGAGGGACGGTTGGCGCGCATGGCTATGTAGCGGCCGCTACCGGTGTAACTGCCGAGCTGGACTTCGTAGTAGCCCCAGTCGGTGGTGGCGTGCGCCACAATAACGGTGTCGACAGGAACGAAGGTCGTTATGTCGTCAGGCTCGTCCATCACACCCACTAAGAATACTGGGGCGTAGGAGGTGCTGGTGGCTTTGGCCCAGAAACTGACCTGCAGCACGTCGGGCGTGGTGTCCATCTCTGGCAGTACGAGTACTTGGTAGTCTCCGTATGTGCCAGAGGTAGTTGAGCCGTACCAGTAAAGGCCTTTGGTGCCTGTGTGGGCAGCGGAGGCATAGATGTAGGGGTAGCCGGGGTAGCTGGTACCGTTGTTCAGGTGGTGCCAGCAGGGTATGTCGGGATGTGTCGAACTGGTGCCGGTGGACAAGTCCTCAAAGCCGTAGGTGTATGGCACCTGCATAGCCTGACAGGGGGTGCGAGTCCTGACGGTCGAACTGTAGATAGTGTTGTCGTTGTCGCCGCACTCGAACTGAACCTTAATTTCATAGTCGGTGCCAGGAACCAAGTTGGTTAACTGGTAGGTGGTTGTAGTGACGCCGGTGGCAGCGGTGGTCCAGGTATCGGTACCCTGCACACGGTAAAGGATGTCCCACGAGGTCTCGTCGTGTCCGGGCAGCCATGTGATATCGGCTGTCGTGGCGGTGACATCGTCAAGCATGGCGATGGGAGAGGCGCACGTGGCCAGCGTCAAGCATTCGCCAGTGTAGAAATGTATGGCGGCACGATACGAATAGGTTGAACCGGCTGTTCCACTGTTATAGTCAGCCAGCGTGAAGGGGTTGCTATCTTTATAGCGATAGCGGGCCTTATTGGCGGCGGAGACATAGTAACCGGTCAGGCCGGTGGAATTGGTCTGCGAGCCGCCACTCTGATTCATAAAGGTTGTAATTATGATATTGCTCACACCATCCCACGAGAAAGGAGTCGAGAAGTCGTAGTGTTGCCAACCACTGGTGTTCATCGGGTGCAGGGCGGGGCCATATACCTGGGTCTGCTGGTTGGGGTCTTCCATGTTAGCATCGCTGATGGACGATACGTTGGTGCTACCCATGAAGATGGTGAGCTCTTTATTAAATGTGGTGCAACCAGTGAAGCCCAGGTCAATACCGATAATGGAGCCTGCAGACAGTCCAGCGGCACTGAGTTCGGCAGCGGTCCAGATGGCCTGGTAGGCCGTGTTGCCCCATGAGCTGTAGGCCATACAGCCAGATTGACCGGAGGTTGAGTTGGAGAAGATGACGGTGCTTGACTGATCGGGGTCAAGTTCCGCGCATTCAAACTGAGCCGTCGAGAACTCGATGCTGTCCATGGCGCCGTATTCGTCACCGCAGTCGGCCGATACATAGGCCTTGTAGTTGGTGGCCACGGCCAAGCCGCTGAGGATGGCGGTGGGCTCGGTGAGGTTGAGAGTCACAGGGTTGGCGCCACCAACGCTGTCGTAGGTAACAACAAAGCCGGCGGGCTCGCCGTACCCATTCTGGTAGTCCCAGGTCAGCATGGCGCTGCTCGTGGTGGCTGCGACATCAAGGTCAACGATAGGCGGACAGGTAGGCATAAGCTCAATGGTGATGTCGTCGACCGTGGCATACCATGCCGATGTCGGACGCAGGGCGCGCAGGGCTATGTAGTTGCCATGGCCACTGAAGTTGCCCAGCAGTACAGTGTATTCAGCGTAGGTGGTGCCCTCCACATAGACGTTCTCAACAAGTTGGAAGGTATTGATGCTGTCGGGGTCGGTCATCACGCCCACCTGGAACACCGGGTGATAACTGGTGCTTGTGGCGCGAGCCCAGAACTTGAACTGCAGGGTGTTCATCTCGAACATCCCGGTATCGACGGCAGGCATCACTACATATTGGTAGTCACCGTAGGTGCCGGTGGTGGTGTTAAGGTACCAATAGAGGCCATTGGAACCGTCGGGAGTGTGGTTGTAGCCCGAGGAGTTGCCAACATAGGGATATCCGAAATACTGTGTGCCGTTGTTCAGACGCGTCAAGCAGTTGACAAAGATTGGCGATGTATTCGTACCAACATTGGCTCCCTCGAAGGTCATGGTGTAGGGCAGCACGTTCAGCTCGGCGCACTGTGTGGTGGCTGTGAAGGTCTCGGCAAAGGTGGTGTCGGTGCCGCAGACGCTACGGATGGCAATTTCATAGGTGGTGCCGGGCACCAGATTGTCGAGGGAAATGCTGTTGCTCGAGGCCACGACGGTGGTTTCGTTGCCGCCAAAGCCGTAAGTCACCAAGTAGCTATCGGCGTTGTCGCAGCCTGTCCAGCTAAGGCTCATATTGTTCGGGTCGACATAGTCGAGGGTGATATTGCTCGGGCGGAAACAGGTGGGCACTTCGTAGCATATATCAAACGCCACATCAGTACGTAAGTACGTTCTATTGTAGGAGGGGTTGGATGTCGAAGTGCTGGAACGGTAACCATAGAACGAGCGGTATGCTGGCGTTGTGGTGGTATAGTAGAATGTGCCGGAGGCTGTCGGGACACCGGGGCGGTAGAAGTAAATAACCAAGTTCGAGTCAAGACTATAGTAGTAGGGGGTGGTTAAAGGTATTGTAACCCATTCTTGGATTGTGGTCTGGATAGTGCCGTCGAAAACAAGAGTCATAGCCGACAGGCCAGTGCTGTCGGAAGCGGAAGAGCCAAACTCATTGAGGGCTGTGGAGCCCATGTATATGCGCAAAGGTGTGGAGCAGGCAGTGGCGCCGGCATGCAGGCTTATGGCATGTATCGTGCCCGGAGCTTCCATACCGAGTTCAATCATCTCTTCGGCTGTGAAGATGTTGGCGCTATGTCCGATGGGGTATGAGGTGGAGTTGTAGAACGTGTATGTGGTAGCAGAGGAAGTGCCTTGGGACATAATTTCCACAAGGTTTGTACTGTTTTCTCCACAATAGCGTTGGGTAGTGAAAGTGCCAAGTTTTGACGGCATGGAGACATCGCCACCACCGCAGTCGGCAACAACCACATAATAGTATTTGGTATAAGCCTGCAGGTTACTGAAGGTAACCGAGGTATCGCTGGTAATCTCATAGTTGGCCGTGGTGAGGTCTATGTTGGGTATTGTGTCGATGTACACGGTGAAGCTGTTGGCAACGCCCGAGGTGTAGCTCCACGAGAGGGTAGCGGCATCGTAGCTCAGCTGGCTTACAGTCAGGGCTATCGGCTTGGGGCAGGAGACGACAGGACGCTCGAAGCGATAGTAGCGGTATGCGTCGAACCAAGTGTTGGCTGCGTTGGTAGTCGACGTGCCATTTGAGAAGACTGTTGCAGTATTAGTTGCCGCTTCGATAATCCAGCCTTCGGTGGCATCGACACAGAGGCCGCACTGGTGTGCCACTGCGGGTGCTGTAACAGGATCACCAGCGTAGACAATCTCGATGTCGCCGTTGGCGAAAAGATGCACCTGCCATTTGTAAAGATTATTGCGGGTATTACTATTGTATGTACCCATGCAGTATTCGACAACAAGCATATTATCACCGTTGTCGTCGGTAACGTTCAACGCTTTCACATAGTGTGAATTCGCCACACCATAGCCATCGCATCCGAAGGCGTTAATCTTCGGGTTGTTGACATTAGCATTGGCGGTGCTGAACGGCGTGGTGTAGTTGGCCGTACCAGTCACCGTAGGACCTAACCGCAGGTTACCGTCCGTGTTGACGGAATACTGCGTGAATCCATCCTCGCCAAACGGGAAAGCGAAGCCGATGTTCAGCACCGACGAGGCCATTCCGTCGCTGTTCGACGGGGTCAGGATCTGCGTAGCTCCCGTCATTTCGACCCACTTGGTCGAATCAGTACCTGTCGAGAACGTGTAGTCCGTCAGGTCCTGTGCCTTCGATGCCCATGGCAGCAATAATGCCACAACAAGCATCAACATTGATAAGTGCTTTTTCATAATGATTAGTTTTAGTTAATTGATTGATTATTATATTCTAATTGTATTATACCGTTTTCTTAGCCTATTACAAAGGTAGGAAAACTGATAAATTAATGCAATTTTTTTTCTTTTTTTAACATTGAGGCACCCCCTGCGCCAGCGGCGCAGGGGGTGCCTCAATGCTAATATATGCCAGGAAACTGGCTACTCTACCGGAATGTCGCAGTTGACGTTCTTCGAGCCAGCGATGGCATAGAAGAGGATGTAGGCCAGCATGGCCACCACAAGCCAGTAGGAACCCATATAGCCCACTGCTCCTGCCAGGGCGTTCTGGATGAGCGGCATGACACCACCACCAACGACCATCATCATGAAGATGCCGCTGGCCTGCGGGGTATACTTGCCTAAACCTTCGACAGCGAGGTTGAAGATGGCGCCCCACATGAGCGAGGTGCAGAGACCGCAGAGCACCAGAAAGAGTGCACTGAGCGGCACCTGGAACATGGCGAAACCGTCGGCCACACTGTAGCCCGGCATAGAGATGCGCACCGAAGCGGGCATGACAATGGCCACCACAATCAGCACTATGGCCACCAACGAGACGACCGAGAGCTGTGTACGGGTGCTGACCTTGCCGCTGATAGTTGCGCTCACGGCGCGGCCAACCATCATCAGAAGCCAGTAGACGGCTGCCACAGCACCACCGATGGCGGCTCCGCAGAGCGGATCGTCGGTGAGGTAGAAGTTGAGCTCGGCCGGGATGCCAACCTCGGTGCCCACATAGAAGAAGATGGCCACAACACCCAACACCAGATGGCGGAAACTCCAGGCGGAATGGGTGTCCTTGACGGTTGATTTCTCTTTCTGGAGCGACGGCTCGGGAATTGCCACGAAGAGCAAGATGACGAATGCCAGGGCGAAGACACCCATGGCGATAAAGAGCAGGGGAGACACATCGCTCATAGCCGTGCGGTCGGTGACGGTACCGATGAGGGCACCGACGAGCAGCGGGGTGAGGGTGCCGGTGAGCGAGTTGAGGGTGCCGCCGGTCTGGATAAGCTGGTTGCCGCGGTTGCCGCCACCGCCGAGGGTATTGAGCATGGGGTTGACCACGGTGTTGAGCATGCAGACACAGAAGCCACAGATGAAAGCACCAAGCAGATAGACCAGGAAGTTGAGCATGACAGGTTCACCGCCGACGCTGAAGGTCTCGGTGCCGGCACCAACATGGGATGAAAGATACTGCACCACCATACCGGCAAAGCCCACGCCAAGCGCCCAAAGGGCAGTCTTTTTATAGCCGATACGAGCCATGATGCGGCCGGCAGGGATGCCCATGATGAGGTAGGCGAGGAAGTTCATCATGTTGCCAAGCATGCCGCCCCACGAATACTGGTTTTTCCAGATATTGCCGAAGGGAGCCGCCATGTTGGTGACGAACGATATCATGGCGAACATGAAGAACATGGTGACGATTGCCACCCAAGGTGTTTTAGCTTTCTGAGTCTGTTCCATATTGTTTTTATGTTTTTAGAGTACCACAATTTTCTTGACCGCAGCGCCGGCACGGACTAAATATACGCCCGCCGAGGGAAGCTGGAAACGGCGTCCTGCAGCCACCTGGCGACCCTGCATATCGTATGCCCGCACTTCGGCTCCATCGGGAACATCGACGCTAACCATGCGACCGTTGACCGTGAGGTGCAACGCAGGGCTGTCGACGTCATCTATGCCGATGGCATAGGGGGCATAGACAGCGGTGTAGGTGACGGCATAGTCGACAGCGAATGTATGCGGGTTGTCGTAAACGGTGTCGAAATTGGATGTCACCCAGTACCAGAAGTGCATGCCGCCGCCGGTGGTGGCGGTGACTGTCGCCATGGCGCCCTCGTCGAAGATGCCACTACCGCTGACGCTGCACTCGGCAGGCAAATCGACATCGACGGTGTCGACAAAATACTTGGTGCCGACATTAACGGCAAACTGGGCCGAATCGCGTTCGGCCAGTATGGCGCGTATCATCCACGTGCCGTAGAAACCGGCCGAGTCATAGGTTATCCAACGGCCATCGCGGCGTATCCAGCAACCATCGCTATTGCCACTATAGGTGGAATAGCCTATGGGGTATATGTAGTCGGTGCCGTTGTTACGGACTGCAATCCAGAGAGGTCGGCTGTTGTCGACGGTGATGGCGCTATCGAACTGAATAGTGTGCCAAGTCTGACCGCTGAGGACGTTGTATTTGGAATAGAGGCGTGTGGCGGGGCAGACAGTATCGCCTTGGTGGACATTGATGAAGTAACGTCCACTGCCGTAGGCATAGAACTGGACACCGGTGATGCTGCGCTGGCTGCTGCGAAGGTCGGCGGGAATTCGGATGGCCCACTCGGTGGTGTCGCTCTGATTGATCCTGACAGGCCCCTCGTTGAGGTTAGTGCAATAGCCCAGCGTGTCGCCCGTGATGGGCTCAAACACAGCGGTGTCGATGAAGTCGCCAGAGGTGACAAACTCGACGGGGTTGGCGGTGCTGCCGCTGGTCCAATGCACAAAACGGTGACCAGGAGCGGCAATAGCCATGACACGTATGGTGTCGGTATAGGGTGTGTAGCGACCATTGCCGCTGATATGACCCATGGTGCTGTCGGCTACAGACACATTGACAACAACCACATTGTCGCCCTCCGAATTATGGGCAGGCTCGATGCCGATAAGAGCAGCATTATTGGCTGTGAAGACATAGCTTCCGCCGCCAGCACCACCGGAACCTGGAGCCAGATTGTTGAGCGTGTAGTAACCGTCGTTAGAACCGCCCCAGCCCCAGTTAACATGGAAGTGGCGATGTCCGTCAGCATCGGAGGTGGAACGATAGCCGTCGATAACGAATGCATGCCCACCGTCGTTATCATAACCCACATAGATGACAGGGCGCGAATGGCTTATCTCCTGAATCATTATGCTATCCCATTGCGAATCGGTGTAGCTGACCTTGTGGACACCATGCATGCGGGGGCTATAACGGAAATAAGCCTTTAGAGCATTCTCGGTCGAGGGATAGCTGGCGCCTCCAATGGCAAGCACATGCGAACCGCTGGAACTGACGCCATAGTTCATCTCCACGGCCACGCCAACATGGTAGGCCAAAGTGGCTACAGCATTTACTTGGTTGCTGGTGCTACCCCACCCCAGCACATTAGGCATGCGGGGCCATTGGTATTCGGTCTGGAAATTGGCCGAAAGGATGCCAAACGAACCGCAAGTGTAACTGTGCGAACCATGTCCAATCAGTGGGTGGTTCCAGTATTTCATCACCTGGGCAGTGGCTATGGCCACGCAACCAGCCACAGCCTGTCCTGACGAGTTGCTGGGACAGAGGTTGTTGTACAGCGGGTTCTGGTTCCAGCGTGTGCTCATAAGGGTCGATACGGATGCAGGAGCTTCCTTGGGAGATGAAGTTCCCTGCCACATAGCCGCCACTTCGGGGCTCTGTGCCGTGCCGGCAGCGATGTGCCAAGCAATCTCGCCACGATAACCGTCGATCCAAGACTGCACATTTTCCGGCATGCCGGTGGTGAGGAACTGTCCTTCCTCGCTATAGGCGAGCACAGGGATTACACAGTCGTCGGCACTGACAAGGACAAAACCTTCTCCACGCATAGGGGTGACAAGATATATCTCGTCGCAGAAAAGAGTTGCCTGAAGGTCGGTCTGAGGCAAATAGCGCCGTGCTACATCACAAGCAGTGGCAGAGTCTACAGGTTTGGCCAACGCCACACCGCTGAAGAGGAGGGCGATGGCAAGAAAAAGAGTTCTTTTGTTATTCATTTTAATTTCCGTTTTTCTGTTTTAAAGCACTGTTATCTTTTTAGCTTGGCGACCGTCAACCACAATCATGTATATTCCAGCTGCCGGAGCTGTAAAGACAGGCGTTGTGGCTATGAGTCGGCCTTGCATATCATAGACCTTCAGTGGAGTGCCGGCTATCAGGTCGACACTGACCGTGCGACCGAGAATGCTGACCTTGAGAGGGTCGGTTTCAGCATCGTCAATACCCGTGCAGAAATGGAACCAGGCATAGAGCGTGGTGTCGGCGGTGGCAACGAAGCACTTGGGATTCTCGCTGTCGGAAGGAAGGTTCTCGTCGGGATTCCATCCCCATGCGAACGATGTGCCGGGATTGACGAAGAGACATGCTGTATCGCCATAGATGTAATCGCCGGCTCCGACGATAGTGATTCCTGCAATTTCATAGTCGGCGGTGGAGAGGTTGGTCTCTACAGACACTCGCACCAGACGCTCTTCGAAGATGCCTCGCATCATCCATGTATAAAACACATCGAGTTGGTCGTAGGTGGTCCATCCGTCAGGCAAGTGATACCAAAGGCCATCGCTATTGCCGCTGTAACGACCCATGGTAGCTGGGTATCCTCCACCGGTGTAGCTCATGGTAATCCAAACTGTGGCGGTGTCGGCAAGCCAAATAGCGGAGTCGAGCGTGTAGGTGGTCCACTCCTGCAGTTCAATGTCGAGGGGCACGATGTCAGCGGTATATACAGGAGTGGCGCCGTTGACGTCTTCGGCCACATAGATTTCGAGGGTGTAGGTGCCTTGCTGATAAGGGATGTACTGCACAGCAGAGAGGCTACGGGCGTTGTTGCGCACTGCCGCAGGCAGACGTATGCCCCACTGGGTAACGTCGCCATAGTCGTCGTGCCACGACGAGCGGAAACTGTCGTCACAATAGCCCACGGTGTCGCCATGTACAGGGGCGAAAATGGCAGAGTCGCTGATATTGCCGTTGGCAAGGAAATAGAGCGGGTTTTCGGTCGAGCCACCAGCCCAACGCATGAAGCGGTAACCTTCGGCAGCATGGGCCCAGATGCTCACCTCGTCGACAAAGGGCGTGTAGGTGCCGTTGCCGCTGACACTGCCCATGGTGCTGTCGAAACGCATGTCGACCACCACGGTGGTATCATCTGTAACTACAGCAGGCTGTATGCCTATGACTGCCGAGTTGTTCAGATTGAAGGTATAGGTGGCATTGCCACCGATGCCGCCGGCTCCCGGCGAAAGCGAGTCAGTGGTGTAGTATCCGTCGTAGGCACCGCCCCAACCCCAATTGACATGGAACATGCCGACCGAGTCGATACCGTCGAGCACAAAGGCATGGCCGCCACTCGGATCGTGACCGGAATAGAGCACCGGACGACCGGCAAGGATCTCAGTGGCAATCATGTTGTCCCACTCTGCGTCACTATGGTCTGACTTGTAGATACTATACAATAGGGGGCTGTATTTAAAGTAGGTCTTCAATGCTGTTTCGGATGATGGATAGTTGGCATATCCATACGCATTGACATAGGCGCCACTGCCACTGGGACTATAATGCATATTCACTGCCACACCCACATGATACATCAGCTCGGCGACAGCCATTATCTCGACGCTGTCGCTAATCGACGTCAAGGCATTGGGCATAAGGTTCCAACGGTAGTGCGTGGTGTCGAAGATGGCGTAGAGCACGCCATAGTCGCTGTTGTAGGCATGACTTCCCCACCCTACCTCAGGATGGTTCCAGTATTTCATCACCTGGGCAGTAGCTGTGGCGGTGCAGCCGGTGACGCAGTAGGCCGAGTCCTCACTGTCGTATGGGCACATGAGGTTATACAACGGTCTCTGGTTCCATGTGGTGGTGAGCAGTGGCTCGACAGGGTCCCAGCCAGTCTTAGGCATGGGGTTGTCCCACATGGCCTGCACGGCAGCCGACGGTACGGCACCGGCAGCCACCAACGAAGCTATCTCGCGGCGGTAGCCGTCAATCCACGACTGCACATGCGGCGGCATATTGCGACTGTCGAAACGTCCGCTATAAGAGTAGGCCAGCACAGGGCGTACACAATCGTCGGCAGAGACGATGGCAAAGCCATCACCGCTCTCGTGCACAAAGACATACAACTCGGCCCACTCGGCAGGTTGTACCGCTTTCGCGGGTGCGAAGAAATTGTTTTCCACTATCGCGCGTGCGCGAGCGAGGTCGACAGGCTTGGCGAAACATACGGCCACCATCAAGGTGGCGGCCAGCATCATCAGTATTTTTTTCATTTGTGAATAAAAAAAAGCAGACACCTCCGTTTGCAGGTGTCTGCTACTATTATTTCTTTATCCCTTCAGGGCTTCGGAGCCGCTCACTATCTCGATTATCTCGTTGGTGATGGAGGCCTGGCGGGCTTTGTTGTAGCTCAGCCGCAGGTCTTTGAGTAGCTCGGTAGCGTTGTCGGTAGCTTTCTGCATGGCAGTCATACGTGCACCATGTTCTGCAGCCAATGAGTCGAGCACCACACGATAGAAGGTGGACCGCAGCGTGAGCGGTATCATCTCGCGCAGTATCTCCTCCTTTGAAGGCTCGAAGATATAGTCGTTGTTCGCCTTGCGCTTTCCATCTTCAGCTTTCGCCTTCCCCGCCTCTACCGGCAGGAATTGCTCGCACGAGAGCACCTGCGACAACGAGTTCTTGAACTGGTTGTAGACCAATTCAACCCGGTCTATGGCTTTGTCGGCAAAATCTGACAACAGGGTGTCGGCCAAGGTAGCAATGGCGTCGAACGAGGGACTGTCGAGCAACACATCATAAGAAGTAACCTTGAGGTCTTTCTGTCGCGACAGGAGCTCGGAGGCTTTCTTGCCTATGGTTATAAGCTTGATAGATGCTTTCTCGTTGCGCCAGTGGTCGATGCGCTGCTGCGCCAGTTTGAGGACGTTGCTATTGAAGGCGCCGCAGAGGCCTTTGTTGCTTGTGACAACCACCAGCACAACCGTCTGCACTGGACGTACGGCATGATATGGAGTCTGTACGCCATCGCCAGTATCGATGTCAGCGATTATCTCATTGAGCTGTGCTGCATAGGGACGCATACCGATGATGGCGTTCTGAGCACGGCGGAACTTGGCTGCGGAAACCATCTTCATGGCGGAGGTGATCTGCTGCGTCGAACTCACCGAGGCTATGCGCGTGCGTACTTCTTTTAAATTGGCCATTCTTATAAAGGTTATTGGTTAAAGATTGTGTGCGGTTTATAAGTTTCCTGCATGGCACACTTTTCCTTTTAACATTATACTTTAACCTCTAAACATTATTTGTAACGTTCGGCGGTGTCGAGTGCCAGTGCCTTCATGGTGGCAAGGTCGCTGTCGATGAGTTTTCCGGCACGGAGGTTGGCCAGTATATCGGCGTGTTCCTGCTTCATAAGAGTGAGGAAAATCTTCTCGAAATCGCGCACCTTGTCGACGGGCACCTTTTGCAACAAGCCGTTGGTGCCGCAGAAGATGATGGCCACCTGCTCTTCGACAGGCATGGGGCTGTACTGCGGCTGTTTGAGCACTTCCACGTTGCGTGCGCCCTTGTCGAGCACAGCCTTAGTGGCGGCGTCGAGGTCGGAGCCGAACTTGGAGAAGGCCTCGAGCTCGCGATACTGAGCCTGGTCCATCTTCAAGGTACCTGCGATTTTCTTCATCGACTTGATCTGAGCCTTACCGCCCACACGCGACACCGAGATACCGACGTTGATGGCGGGACGCACACCGCTGTTGAAGAGGTTGGTCTCGAGGAATATCTGTCCGTCGGTGATGGAGATGACGTTGGTGGGGATGTAGGCCGACACGTCGCCTGCCTGTGTCTCGATGATTGGCAGTGCCGTCAGCGAACCACCACCTTTCACCTTGCCCTTCAGCGAAGCTGGCAGGTCGTTCATCTGGGCTGCAATCTGGTCGTTCTGGATGATACGCGCGGCACGCTCCAGCAGACGGCTGTGGAGGTAGAACACATCGCCAGGGTATGCCTCGCGTCCCGGCGGGCGACGGAGCAGCAACGAGACTTCGCGGTAGGCCACAGCCTGCTTCGAGAGGTCGTCGTAGATAACGAGGGCGTTGCGTCCCGTGTCGCGGAAGTATTCGCCGATGGCGGCGCCTGCAAAGGGTGCATAGAACTGCATGGCTGCAGGGTCGGAAGCGGTGGCTGCCACAACGATGGTGTATTCCATTGCGCCCTTCTCTTCGAGAGTCTTCACGAGGTTGGCCACCGTAGATCCTTTCTGACCACAGGCCACATAGATGCAATAGACAGGATCGCCCGCGTCGTAGTTGTTCTTCTGGTTGATGATGGTGTCAATGGCGATGGCAGTCTTGCCGGTCTGACGGTCGCCAATGATAAGCTCGCGCTGACCACGACCGATGGGAATCATCGAGTCGATAGGTTTGATACCGGTCTGCAGGGGCTGGTCGACGGGCTGGCGGAAGATGACGCCAGGAGCCTTGCGCTCGATAGGCATGTTGCACAACTCGCCTTGAATGGGGCCCTTGCCGTCGATAGGCTGACCTATGGTGTTGATGACACGGCCAAGCAGACCCTCTCCGACTGGCAGCGAGGCAATGCGACCTGTGCGTTTCACGGTGTCACCCTCGTTGACGGTGGTCATCTCGCCGAGCATAACGACACCGACATTGTCTTCCTCGAGGTTCTGGACAATGCCTTGGTCGCCGCTATCGAATTCTACGAGCTCGCCACTCTGTGCGTTGTTGAGGCCGTAAACACGGGCGATACCGTCGCCAACGGTAAGGACGGTGCCGACCTCTTCCAGCTCGACATCGAGATTGACGTCGGCCAGTTGTTTCTTAAGGATTGCCGATACTTCGGCAGGCTTAATATCTGACATATTGATTATAATTTACTTTCATATTCGTTCTTGGCAAACTCGAGTCTGAGTTTGCGTATCTTGGTGCGGATGCGGGCGTCGTACATGTAGTGGTCGAACTCCATCTTGAAACCGCCCAACATGTGCGAGTCAGTGCGGTCGTGCAATTCGACAGTCTTGCCGGTATGACGCGAAACCATTTCTGTGACCATCGTGCGGGCAGTGTCGTCGATGGGCTGGTGCGTCACGAGGTCAGTATAGACGATGCCGCGCAAATCGCGCCATATCTCCATGTAGGCATCGCTGATGCCACGCAGGTTGACCGACCGGTTCTTCCTGACCACGAAGAGCAGGAATACCAATGTCTCCTCGGACACTTGTCCTTCAAAGAGGTCGCGCACCACGGCGGCCTTCTTGGCCGGCGGGATCGTAGGATTGGCAAAGACATGGGTCAACTCGCGATTATCGGCACATACGCTCCCCACCAAACGCATGTCGTCCGCCACTCGGTCCGAGGCCCCGCGCTCCTCAGAAAGAAGCATCAACGCCTTGGCATAGTTGGTATTTATCCGATAGTCGTTCATCGTCAATTAAGTTTCATCATTTCGAGCTCCTTCTGAATCAAGGTGTCAGCCTTGGGCTTGTCGCTCAGTTCAGCACGGATGAGCTTCTCTGCAATCTCAATGCTGAGAGTGGCAATCTGATTCTTGAGTTCTGTCATGGCCTTCAACTTCTCGTAGTTGATGTTTTCGCGGGCACTCTCGACAATGCGGTCTGCTTCGGCGGTAGCTTTGGCACGAGCCTCTTCAACGATTTGTTCGCCGGCGAGGCGGGCATTGCGAAGCATCTCGTCACGTTCCATCTTGGCCTGGCGAAGCAGTTCCTCGTTGTGTGCCACGAGACTTTTCATCTCCTCGCGTGCTTTGGCGGCCTCGTTGAGCGACTGCTCGATGGCCTCTTCGCGCTTCTTGAGGCTCTTGAGGATCATCGGCCAGCCAAACTTGATGAGGATAAAGGCCAGGATGCCGAACGAGAGAAGCATCCACACGAAGGTGCCTATGCCGGGGTTAATCAGAGGATTGTTCATTATCTAATGTTTTCTGAAGTTCCTTGAAAGGGAGCAACCAATCGTTGCTCCCGAGGTGTTTAACGGCGCGCTGCTTACTTGAGTACAACCAGCAAGCACAGCACGACGGCGAAGAAGGCGACGCCTTCGACAAGAGCGGCGGCGATAATCATCGTCGAGCGGATGTCACCACCGGCTTCCGGCTGGCGGGCCATGCCTTCCATGGCACCCTGGCCGATTTTACCGATACCGATACCTGCGCCGACGGTTGCCAGACCGGCTCCGATAGCTGCTCCGAGGTAGCCCCAGGCAATGCCTGCCACTGCCTGCAATGCAATCAATAATGCTGTCATAATACTTTTTATTTATATGTTAAACAGTTATTTATACAAATTTCCAATTCCATACATAGACGAAATCGGATGCAAAGATAAGAATTTTTTTTTAAACGAATGTTAAATTGCCAAAAGTTTTTTCTTTGGAAAACATATACTTGTTGACAGCGTCGAAGAGTTTTTCCGTGAAAAACGCCGGGAACGTCAGGATAGTTTCCAATATCTTTTTTGATGCCGTCGTCAACTACGGTATGGGGGGATTCTCCAGGGTATCTGTGTTCAGAGCCGCCGGGGAGAGAATCTTACCTGCCGTAATGAATCCTATACATCGGAGCATCACCAAAAGCCGGCCAATGGCGCCATAGAAAAGGCGTTCATTTTCAGCATGTTCAATGGCTGTTCTTTGACTGTTCTTTGGCTTAAGCCAAAGAACAGTCAAAGAACAGCCATAAAACATACTGAAAACAAACGAATTATAGAATTCCTAAATTAGGTTAAAATACTACTTCAACAGGTATATAGATTACTTTTCTTTTGGCATTGACAATCACGCAGGATGGAAGAAAACAGCCTACTCAGCACCCATGATGCGGGTCATATAAGGTCGAGGGAGTAATGGAGACCGACGTTTTGGCGGCGGGCACGAGCCATCTTAATGATGAGGTATGCGCATGCAATAAGATTGCGCAGCTCGGATAGAGGTTCGGTGAGGACAGAACGGTTGTAAAGGTCTTCGGTCTCGCGGAAGATGAGGTTAAGGCGGTCGAAGGCGCGCTGCAGACGCAGGTCGCTGCGGACAATGCCTACGTAGTTCCACATAATCTCCTGTAGTTCACGTTTGGTCTGGGTTATGAGAATCATCTCCTCGTTGAGCACCATGCCTTCGGCATTCCAATCCGGCACCTGCTTATTGAATTCAACATTCTTCATACGGCCAATGGCCGACATCGCCGCATTGTGGGCATATACCACAGCTTCAAGGAGAGAGTTTGATGCCAAGCGATTGCCTCCATGCAGACCTGTGCATGAGCATTCACCGGCAGCGTAGAGGTTGCGTATGGACGACTCACCGTTGCGGTCGACCTTGATGCCACCGCACTGATAGTGAGCAGCAGGGCGGATGGGGATCATGTCGCGTGTGATGTCAATACCAATGGAAAGACACTTGGCATAAATAGTGGGGAAGCCCTCAATAAGTTGTTTTTTGCCGATGCCACGTGCGTCCAAGTAAAGGTAGTCCTTGCCTGATAGTTTCATCTCGTTGTCGATGGCTCGTGCCACAATGTCGCGCGGGGCAAGTGACAAACGAGAGTCGTACTTCTGCATGAATTCCTTGCCGTCACGGTCTTTAAGGACGGCACCTGCGCCGCGCATGGCCTCTGTGATGAGGAAGGCAGGTTTCTCGGCAGGGTTGTAGAGCGAAGTGGGATGGAACTGCATGAACTCGAGGTCGGCAAGCACACCACGCGCACGATGAACCATGGCGACACCGTCACCGGTAGAGATGACGGGCGTGGTGGTGGTGCTATAGACGTTTCCCATGCCGCCGGTGGCAAGAAGAGTGACACGTGCCAGGTAGGTGTCGATGCGATTGGTGTCGCAATCGAGGGCATAGACACCGTAGCACTCGATGCCAGGGGTGTGCTTGGTGACACGCTGGCCCAGATGGTGCTGGGTTATAATGTCGATGGCAAACTGTCGTTCCTTGATTTCAATGTTAGGATGACGGCGTGCAGCCTCGAGGAGGCCTCGCTCGATTTCCTCGCCTGTATTGTCCTTGTGGTGAAGTATGCGGAATTCGGAGTGTCCGCCTTCACGGTGAAGGTCAAAACGGTCGCCCTTGCGATCAAGGTCGAAGTTAACGCCGTACTGCACGAGTTCACGGATGCGGTCGGGGGCTTCGCGGATTGTCATCTCAACAACGCCGCGGTCACAGATACCATCGCCAGCCACAAGTGTGTCATGGATATGCTTGTCAAAGGAATCACTGTCGTACATAACAGCGGCAATACCGCCTTGAGCGTAGCGGGTGCTGCCCTCTGCGGCGTCGCCTTTGGTGAGGATGCACACTTTGCCGAACGGGGCGACTTTAAGGGCAAAGGAGAGTCCTGCAATGCCAGAACCGACTATGAGGAAGTCTACTTGATGACGCATAAACTAACGATGAATGATAAACGACGAGTGGCAGGTGCCGAGTTTAATGAAATAAACACCTTCGGGTAGATCGTTGATATCGAATGTAATCGTTTGGTTGCCTAAATACTTGACCGTCTTGATGAAGCGACCTGCAACATCAAATATCTGTACATCGTCATGGACTCCACTGACGGTGACCACAGACGTAGCAGGATTGGGGTAAACCAGAAGCTCCAGATCTTGGGTTTCGTCGATGCCCTGGGTACCTACAGCGAAATGGGCAGTGTATGTAGCATTGGCGGTGACAGTGACGGTGCGTGGGTTGGAGGTGTTGCCATCCTGCCACTGCACGAAGCGGTAGCCTTCGTTGGGAGTTGCTGCGATGCTTATGACCTGACCGGCGCTGTATGTGCCACTACCAGAAACGGTACCCATCTGCTCGTTGTCGCTAAGGACGGTGACGGTGTACATGGTGGATGGGTTGAATTCCGTGAGGAGGACGGCCTTAACAAGCCAGGAATAGTTGAGCGAGGCTGCAAGGTCCTGCAGATGGCTCCAAGTGGTGCCGTCGGTGGATGCCCAATCGCTGTTGGTGTTTCCCGTATAACTGCACACCGCAGCGGGATGCTGCATACCAGATGTTTCGAAGGTTATCCACAGATTCTGGCCAGAAGGAATAGTGAAGCTTGTGTTGAGCACCACTTCTTTCCAACCCTCGTCGTTAGCGTTGAAAAGGCATGTCTGTGTATGGGCAAGCGTTCCTGGATTGCTACCGGAACCGCCAGTGTAGACGTTAAGTGTATAGCTGCCTTCCTCCTTCACATAGAGCATGACACTCTTGAGTTGGGTGAAACCAGTAAGTTGCGATGGTGTGAGCGCAATACCCCAGTACATGGGACCGCCGCTGGTGCCGACAGAACTGTAATAACCGTTGGTACCGCAATAGCTGACGGTGTCGGTATGCGCGGGGTCGTCACTGGAGACCACAGCTATAGTCTGGGTGGCGACGTGCGAGCCGCTTGTGTTGGTTGCTGTGGCTGTGACGGTGTAGGTGCCGGGGTTGTTATAGGTAAAGGTCGCACTGGCTCCGCTGGCACTGCTCGGTGTGGCGCCAGGCATGCTCCATGTCACCGTAGCCCCGGCAGAAGCATTGGCATTAAATGTGACCGTGGTGCCCACAGTCGCATGCGAAGGACCGCTGATAGTTATCGAAGGAGGTGCCTCAGGCGGAATGGAAGAGGTGACGGCCCTAAGCAGCCATGAATAGACAAGCGAGGATGAGAGTTCCTGCAAGTGGCTCCACGAGGAGCCGTTGGTGGAGGCCCAGTCGCTGTTGGGCTCATACGTGTAGCGACAAGCAGCTGCAGGGTGGTTCAAGCCGTTGGCATAAAAAGTCACCCAAAGATTCTTTGTAGTGTCAATCGGGCATAGCGAATTAAGTAGCACCTCTTTCCATGAGTTGGTATCAGAAGCGACAAAAGCGATTGTCTGGGAATGGATCAGCGTTGTCGGGGATGTTGTGCCGCCAGAATATACTCTGAGAATGTGATTGCCGGCCTCGCGGACATAGAGCTGGACGCTCTTGAGATAGTTACGTCTGGAGAGTTGGTCTGCGGGAATCATAATACCCCAGTACATGGGGCCGCCGCTGGTACCAACGGAAGTGTAGTAGGCGCTGTTGCCGCAGTAGCTGATGGTGTCCGACGGCGTAGTCGGCGGGACATAACCCTGGGGCTGAACGCCAATGAGAATCTGCTGGTTGAGATTGAAAGTGTAGGAAGCTGTCGTGCCAGTGCCACCGCCGCCAAGGGCAAGGTTGGCAAGAGTATAGTAACCATCATAGTAGCCGCTCCAGCCCCAGTTGAAGTGGAACTGCGTCTCAGCGGTATTACAACCATCGCACACGAAACAATGGCCACTCCCTGAATCAAATCCGGCATAGAGCACGGGGCGCATTGCATTGAGCTCGGTGACGATATAGTTTTTCCAGTTGTCGTCGCTTATATTGTTGCGGTACTTGGCCTGGATGTTATTGTCGTAGCCGAAGAACATGGAGAGGGCATCCTGGGTCGACGGATAGGATGTATAACTATGTCCATAGTTTGTTAGCTGGGCGCCGCTGGCGTCAGTGCCATATTCCATCTCGATTGCCACACCCACATGATACATCAGCGTAGCGACCGCATTGTCTTGTGCCGTGCTACTTGTGCTGCCGAGAGCCGTCGGCATGATAGCCCAGTTGTAAGTAGTGGCACCGAAGTTGGCGGAGAGCGTGCCATAGTCCGAGGTGTAGGAGTGACTGCCAGTGCCTTGTGCGGGGTGATTCCAATATTTCATAACCTGGGCAGTGGCGGTAGCCACACATCCAGCCACAGTGCGAGCGTGCTGGCTGCTATCATAGGGGCAGAACTTGTTATAGTACGGGCTCTGATCCCATGTGGTCGAAATCAGGGGAGGCACCATGGTGAGGGGAACGGGGTCGCCGGAGGCAGCCTTGCTGTATTCCTGCCACTGATTGGCGACTTCTTCCGACCCGACAGCGTTGATGCTGCGCAGGAAATCGATCTGCTCCTGGTAGGTCGAAAGCCAGTAACTCACTTCAGGGTTAAGCTGGGTGGAAGCAGGACTGTTGAACGAGTAGGCAAGGATGGGCTGCACGCAGTCGTCGGCAGCCACAATGACGAAGCCTGTCGTTGGAGCGGCAAAGACATACATGCCATTGTACGGGATGTCAATCTGACGCATGGGGGAAGTGATAGAGGGCACATCATTATCGCGATGGGCGTTCCAGAAGTTGACAGCCACATTGCCAGCCGTCTTGTAGTTTACGGGGGCAGCCATGACGGTTAGACCGACAAGGCTGAACACCAAAGCAAATACAGTTTTTCTCATATCTTTTAAATATATGTTTTTCAACGTTGGATGACAAACGGAGCGAAGTCGTCGCCCACCTTCAAAAAGTATAGACCTTGAGGCAAGGCACTGATATTAAGTGTAATCACCTGACCGCCCGACAGGTTAACTGGTTGAACATAGACCATACGGCCGGTGACGTCCAAAATGCCGAGGTTGGAAGTTGGATATCTGAGGTCGGATGTTTTTATGGTTATTTTGTCAGAAGCGGGGTTGGGGGAAATATCGATTCGAGGCTTGGGCTCGTCGGTCGGAGCGATTCCGGCATAGAAAGTGAATACCGCCGTAAAAAGACGGTCGGAATCGATGACAAAAGAATATGGGTTGTCTACTATGGTATCACCTGCCTCGGTAACCCAGTAATTGAAACTGATGGAGCATCCATTAATAGCACCTTCGAGTGCTACAGTGGAACCTTCGTCATACACACCCTCGCCAGAGACAAAATCCTCCGGCACCTCGTCATTGCCGCAGTTCGTACATATGCGGTTAACCGTGACGGTGTACTGAACCGGGGGCAGCGCCTCGAAGGTTGCGGTAAAAGTAGTGTCGGCCGTGACAGCAAATCGGCGTGTAAGGTTTGTGTCACCATCCTGCCAGTGGAGGAAAATACAGTTTGCAGCAGGTGCAGCGACGATAGTGGCTGTATCGCCGTCGGTATAGACTCCGCCACCACTTACGCTACCGAGGGAGTTGTCGTTGCTGAGAACAGTGACTGTGTACTGTGCTGGAGGAACAGGCGGATTAGTACAGACAATGGTGATGTTGTCGAGATAAAGATAGTACATATCGTCACTGAGGTAGCGGAACATGGGAAGTATCGTATCGCCTTCGGCGACAGTGAAAGAAGCGGAGCGTGTGACAAAATTGGTAGATGAGAGGTCTTCGTCAAAAATCACAGAATCTCCGGCAAGCACCTGATAGGACTCGGGATATGTGGCGCTGAAAGCTTTAACCTTCCACTCTATGGTATAGTTACCAGACAGGACGATGCCTGGCAGCACCAAATAGTCGTCGGCATTCATCGCATAGGAGATAAGGGCGCAGTGACTGCTGTCGCAACCATGGTTGGCATCGATATTCCATGTGCTGCCGTCGTTGTTGGCGTCAACATAACGCAAGCATCCGTAATGCGACGCGTCATCAAAATTCTCAGTATAGGTGTATGTCCAGACAAGGCAGTTCGGGTCGGGCACAATGCCCGTGTTGACAACCGTGTCGCCGTCGCCAGCCATAAGAGGCTGCATCGCGTTGAGGACTGCCAGCTGCCAGCTGCAGACCAGGATGAGGGCCAATGCAAACAATTGTTTTTTCATACTATCATGTATTTAGGTTGTTTTAGCTAAGCCTTCACACTCCTGAATTACAATCAACTACACACAATCACAGACAGAAATGCTTAATGCAAATATACGATTTTTTTATTTATAATGCGTGCGAACAGCATTTTTCCCTATTGACGGGGGAGGAAACGCACCTCGGACGGGGCGATCAGACCAAGCGAGATGGCTTTGGCCACACGGGCAGCGCTCTTGTTGACGATGTCGAGGCGGCGCGAGAGGTCTTTCTGACGCTCTTGAATAACCTTGTCGGTCTCGCCCAGCTGGTTGGATATCTCTGCGGCGGTACATCCCGCGGCTTCGAGCAGCAGAAGCCGGTGCTCTGTGTCGCTTAGGCCGAATGTAGGGTCGTGTTCGGCCACAAGGTCCAGGTAACACCCTGCAGCCTCCTTTAGGGTGAGCATCACAGGATAGTTGAAATAGAACTGCTCGCCACGCTCGAGGCAGGCTATTGCCCGCAGAACATTCTCAATGGCAAAGCCTCCCACGGCATTCTTGCTCACAAACGCCGATGCACCGAGTTGAAGTGCGTCCATGACCACACGGCCAATGTCATAGAGGCGTCTGACGCGGTCATCCTCGCCGGGCAAAGGAGCATCAAAGCGTCCGGAGAATATGATGATCTTCACGTCGGGATAGCGTTCATGCACACGGCTGGTTATCCGCAGACCACCAGTAGGCTCGCCGTCGAGCTCCATGTCGACTAACAGATAGTCGGGAGCCTCGCATTTGGACAAGGCAGCTGTCAGCGACGGACCGTCGGCAAAAGTGTCGACCATCTCAACACGGCTTATGACACTGGCATCAAGGTCGCCGCTCTCAACACTGGCAGCACGACCGTTCATCTCCATTTTGACGACCTTGCGTATCAGCGGTTCGTCGTCAACCATCATTACACGAATCTTTTTCTCCATATTTATTCTTTGACTACTTTTCTATAACCTACTTGAACTCCTTGAACTCCTTGAACTCCTTGAACTCCCTGAACTCCCTGAACTCCCTGAACTCCCTAACTACTAAGCCTAACATGCATCGTCGTACCGCATCCCTCTTGGCTCTCGGCCCAGATGCGGCAGCCACGGCGTGTCAAGTCGTCGTGCTTCTTGATGATGTATCGACAAAGGATCAAGCCGAAACCATGCTCGCTGCCCGCCGCCAGAGTGCGGTCGGCACGGAACAGTTCGTCAACCTGCTCGGCGCTCATGCCTCTGCCCGTATCAGTCACTGTTATATCCACCATGTCGCCGTCGGCCTCTGCCGCCACCGTCACACTGCCCCGTTCGGTATGCTGCAATGCGTTGTTGACCAGGTTGCGCAACAGTATTGTCACCAAGAGTTTGTCGCCACGCAGATGCAACGTCGTGGGCTCAAAGGCCAGCGTCACGCTGCCATGAGGCCTTACAACCTGATTCCGCACATCGTCGAACACCTCTTGCAATGGAAACTCTGTCAACGTGAATGCCAATCCGCTGGGCAAGGACAGCCGTGTCCAGTTCTTGATGTTTTCGAATGTGCGCAGCAATTGCCCCAGCACCTCCTCTCGCACTTCGGGCGTAAGATTGGGATTGCTCAGATAGCCCATGAATGGATTCACATCATGCCTCAGCACACTCAGTGTGGTCTCTACATTCGCTATACGCTCCACATCGCGCCGCTTGGCCTCCTCGAGTTGCCGTTTCTCTCGCCGCAGGCGGCTGGCGCTGAGCCACAACAGCGCTGTCAGAGCCAACAGCACGGCCGCCATAAAACCGAAGACGAGAGCCGTGAGCGACAGCCATCGGCTGCGGCGCTGGGCCGTGGCAAGCGACTGCTGCAACGCGAAATCCTCACGCTCATTGTTAGCTATGTACTCTTGTATCTCATAGCGATGGATATACCATTTGCGCACCTCGTCGGGTGTCGCTCCAAGTCGGCTGCGTATCAGAACGTCGAAATATGACTCCTCCATCTTCGGCGCTGCAAAGGGCTTCCATGTGCCACGCATCGAACGCCACTCTTCAAGCACCTCGTGCGCTTTGATAGTGTCGCCGATTAGCAGGGCGTAACGGGCTGTCGAAGTGACACCACCAAGCATCTGGTAGGGGTCACCATAGTCGAAGAATACCTCGCGGGCCTCGTCATAGAGGGCCAACACACTGTCCGGCGGCGTGGCGCCGGGAATACTCTTCAAGGCCATGGCTGCCATCTGTAAAGTGTTGGCGTAATGGTACGGGCAAAATGCGCCAGGACGGTCCAATATCCCGAAATTCAAGTCACAATAGTCAAGCGCTACATCACTCTCGCCGGCACTCTGCCAGCCGTAAGCAAGGGCGTAGTTGAGTTCCATGTCCTGCGCATAGTCGACACGAAGCCTCGGACGACGGGCCTCGACCTCACCGATAAGGGCGCGCACGTCGGCCTCTTTGCCTCCGCGGTAATGGTAGTTGAGCACCAGCATCGTGATGTAATACTCCGTCTGCGCATAACTATAGAGCAAATTGTCGCGATTCTTCTCGAGCACACCGCTGCGCCCGATGTCGTGGAGCAGACGGTAACAGTCGGCAATCTGACAGTTGCGCTGCAGCAGCCGGGCCCTGACCAGGTCGGCAATCACCATCTCGATGTCGCCGTTCGCCATAGTCGGATTCCGCAAACGGACAATTTTGTCCACATATTCGAGCATCTGCCCCGCCTTCGTGCGATCGCTCATCTGATAGTAGGCAAAAGCCATATTGTTGCGGGCGCGAAGCTCGCCGTCGATATATTCCGGCAGCGAATCTTTAATATACTGCAAGGCTCGTTCCGACAAGGCGATACAACTGTCTGGGTCGCGGTATCGGTTGATGAAAGCCTCCTTGTTCAACCCGTCAGCCACCGAACGGCGCAAGGGGTCGACAGACACCTGCTTCTGGCAGCCCGCAAGCAGCAGCGCAGCCATTGCAACAAGGGTTGTCACCAAAGATTTCACGATGCAAAGATACAAAAAAATATGGTAAAAAAATAAAAAAACGCACACACCACTACTCAACACATAGATTATCAAGTCACTGCACCACCATACACCATCGCCACCTCACCGTCCTCAACCACATATAAACACGCTCCGTTATTCAGTTGTTCTTCAGTCGTTTTTCAGTGAATGACTGAAGAAACACTGAAGAAATACTGAAGAAATGGGCCACATGGCTCCTTGTCAAACTCTATTTTAGGTGGAGGCGGCAGCTTGCATGTGAAGAATAATTATACTAATATTCAGTATATTGCCATTTTTATAACAAAATAATTTTGCCAGTATGGAAAAAAGTAGTAATTTTGCACCCCGAAAATAGAAACGGTTGCTCGACTTTGCTCGCACACATTTCTATTCCGAAATGGTCGTTTGGCCGAGGGGCTAGGCACAGGTCTGCAAAACCTGCTACTCCGGTTCAAATCCGGAAGCGACCTCACGAAAAAAGGGCCTCTAAACAACAGAGGCTCTTTTTATTTTTGGTGCTATGAATATTGCGGCATTGGTATCGGGAGGCGTGGACAGTTCGGTGGCGGTACACCTGCTCAAAGAGCAGGGTTACACGCCCGACATCTTCTATATCCGCATCGGCATGGAGGACGAGGAGGGTTACATCGACTGCCCCGCCGAGGAAGACATAGAAATAACGCAATGGATAGCACACCACTACGGCTGTCGGTTCGAGGAGGTTAACCTCCACAAGGAATACTGGGACAATGTGGTCAGCTACACCATCGAAAGTGTACGCAAGGGACTCACCCCCAACCCCGACGTGATGTGCAACAAGCTCATCAAATTCGGTGCCTTCGACGACCGCCGCGGACACGACTACGACCGCATAGCCACCGGCCACTATGCCACCACCGACATCGTCAATGGCAATGTGTTTCTTGCCACCGCAAAGGACCCCATCAAGGACCAGACCGACTTCCTGTCGCAGCTGGAATACCGCCAAATAAAAAAAATCATGTTCCCCATCGGCCACATGATGAAGAGCGAGGTCCGCCGGATTGCCCACGAGGCACACCTGCCCAGCGCCGACCGAAAAGATTCACAGGGCATCTGTTTCCTCGGTAAAATCAACTACAACGATTTCATAAAGAGATATCTCGGCGAGCGCGAGGGTAAAATTGTGGAACTCGAAACCGGAAAGGTTCTTGGAGTCCACAAAGGTTACTGGTTCCATACCATCGGGCAACGCAAAGGTCTGTTTCTCAGCGGTGGCCCATGGTTCGTGGTGCGCAAGGACATCGACGAAAACGTGCTGTATGTCAGCCAAGGCTACGACCCCGATGCCGCCCACGGCAACAAGGTGACACTCATGGGTTTCCATCCCTTGGCACCCATCGAGTTGCCTCTGCCTATGGAAGTGACATTCAAGATACGCCACACCCCAGAGTTCCACCATGGCTTGCTGCACTCCTGCGACAACGGACTGGTACAGATAGACAGTACCGACCGGATTCAAGGCATCGCCGCCGGCCAGTACGCCACCATCTACGACCGCGAAGCCCATCTTGTCATAGCCTCTGGAATGATAGTGTAACTATATGGAAAGACAACCAGGACAACACAAACAACAAATAATAGCCGGCGGCGCATCAAACGCCACCCAATGTTGTTTCTATTGTTTGTGTTGTCTTTAATTTACATATATGCAGTTGTTCTATTGTAAAGACATATCACCCAACAGTTACTGCACCCTCGACGCCGATGAGAGCCGTCACGCCGTGCGTGTGCTTCGTATGCGCCAAGGCGACGAGCTGAATGTAACCGACGGCCGTGGCAACCTCTACCAATGCAAGATAGTGGATGCCAACGACCGCACCTGTGTCGTAGAAGCCACCTTCAACGCAAGCAATCAAACAATCAGGCATTCGAGCATTCATCTCGCCGTTGCCCCAACCAAGAACCCCGCACGAATGGAATGGCTCGTGGAGAAAGCCGTGGAGATGGGCGTGGGTGAGATAACACTGCTGCAGTGCGACCACTCCGAGCGTTCGTTCCTCAAAACCGACCGTCTCGAGAAACTTGCCATCAGCGCCATGAAGCAGAGCCTGCACACTTTGTTGCCCATGATAAACCCCGCCGTCAAGCTTTCCGACTGGCTCACTCAAACGGTCAAGCAATCAGGCAATCAAGCAATCAAACTCATCGCCCACTGCGAAACCGACAAACCTCGCACATTATTATCCGAGGCTTTGAAACCGGGCATGGACACCATTGTGCTGATAGGCCCCGAGGGCGACTTTTCGGCCGATGAAATAGCTCTTGCCATCGAAAGCGGTTTTATCCCCGTAAGCTTCGGCACAGCTCGCCTCCGCACCGAGACAGCGGCGCTCTACGCCACCGCAGCATTCAACTTTGTAAATGAAGCATGAAGAAGATCCTGTTCATACTGTTGATTTTCAATATTCAACTTTCAACATTCAATTCCGCTGTAGCCCAGACACAGATAGCACTGCTCAAATATGGTGGCGGCGGCGACTGGTATGCCAACCCTACTTCGCTCACCAACCTCATAGCCTTCTGCAACCAAGACCAGCAGATGGGTCTTCAGCCGCAATATGCCACCGTCGATGTGGGCAGCAGTGAGCTGTTCAACTACCCCCTCGTCCACATGACTGGTCACGGCAACGTGGTCTTCAGCGACCGCGAAGCACAGAACCTGCGCAACTACCTCATCGGCGGCGGCTTCCTGCATATCGACGACAACTACGGCCTCAAAGAGTTCGTGGTGCCGCAGATGAAGAAGGTGTTCCCCGAGCTTGAATTCGTCGAACTGCCTTTCAATCATCCCATATACCACCAAAAATATGACTTTCCCAACGGACTGCCCAAGATTCACGAGCACGACAACCTGCCGCCCAAAGGCTACGGCCTGATATGGGAGGGGCGACTGGTGTGTTTCTTCACATGGGAGTGCGACCTCGGCGACGGATGGGAAGACCAAGACGTCCACGGCGACAGTCAGGCCACTCGCCAGAAAGCCCTCCGCATGGGCTCAAACATCATCCGCTACGTCTTCACCCACTGACCGGCATATCTTCTATTGTTTTTCCACTGTTCTTCTATCGTTTTTCTATGCGCGATAGAAGAACAAAAGAAGAACAAAAGTAAAACTGGGTCAACTGTCGGCCAGTCTACACGGTCAGACGGCGCTTGTAACTGCGGGCAGCAAATACCGCAGCGACAACAAAGATCAACAACATTACAACCAGTGAAACCACAACCTGCCATATCGGCAGGCCAAAAGGCAGGCGCGCCATCACAGCGACGGGAGCCGTAAAAGGTATCACGGTAAGCCATGAGGCCAATGCTCCGGCAGGCGCCTTGACCAGGAATGGGCACAACGCCAATACCATCAACAGCGGCGACATTATCAGCAGCGACCATTGCAGTGCATCGGCTTCGGCATCAAGTCGCGAGGCAATCCACGCCAACAACGCGCCATAGAGCAGATATCCAACTATAAAGAACAGCAGGAACATACCTGCCACCACCGGCAGACGGATGGCCGCAAGGCCTTGTACCGTCTGGTCAACCAGTGCCACTGGGGTTTCATACTGCGCCGTAGCCTCCACACCTTTGGTGGCAAGGCTGCGCAGCTCCTGCTGCTCGCGGGCCTGGGCAAAGAGCGTGGGGTTGGCGGCTTGTACACCGGCAATGGCAGCAACCGTGAGAGCTACCCACAACGAGAGCTGCACAATGGCCGTGAGCGCCACACCGGCAATCTTGCCGACAAGCAGACTCACCGGTTTTACGGCAGTGGCGACAACCTCGGCCACACGGTTCTGCCGCTCCTCTTGCACACTGCGCACCACCTGTACGCCGAAGAGCAACAATGCCAACACCATTAGCACCGCCAATACCAAAGCCACCACAGTCTTCACATTAGTAAAGCTCTCGCGGCCCGATGCAGATTCTTGGGCATGCAGGCTGATGTGTGACGACTCAACAGAATGGTATACCGACGGTTCAAGATTGTAGACATCCTCGAGGATGGCATTGCGCAGCAGGGTCTGCAACTGGGCGTCGACAGCGCTCTGCACAGCCAACGCAGGTGTGCTGCCATCGTAAATCAAAAAAGCGTCGCGTGGAATTGTGGTCTCGCGCAGCGGGATATAAAGTATCAGGTCTCCTTCATCGGCATGGTTCTTGGCATAGTCGAGACTGGGCATAGCCTTAAAGACCACCTCGACGGTTGACTGCAGCCCACCGTCGAAGAGGCCTGTCTGGTCTACCACCAGAACCTTAGCAGGTTCTGAGGCTCGCTGTGCAGCAATAACAGGAAGCACATAGAGCACCGCCAACACAACTGGAACGAGTAGCGTCAGCACCCAGAAAGCAGGGCGACGCAGCCGCATACGGCATTCGCGGGCGATGATGAGCATCAGTTTTTTCATAGCTGTATCGTTTTATGGCACAGCTGCCTGGCAGCCTGCAGGTTGTGCGTGGAAAGCAGCACCGTGGTTCCATCGTCCGAAAGTCGCTGTATCTCACGGCAGAGCATATCGGCATTGTCAGCGTCAAAGCCAGAAAAAGGCTCGTCGAGCACCAGCAGACGTGGATTATGGGCCACGGCGGCCACGAACTGGAGCCGCTGCTGCATACCCTTGCTCAAGCGCGAAGCACGCATATTCCACCAATCGCTCATCCCCAGTCGGTCGAACCACTGCCGCAGACTCTGCTCGGCATCCTTGCGGTTCATACCTTTCAACTGTGCCAGGTATAAGGCTTGTTCGCCTGCACGCATGCGACGGTAGAGGCCTCTTTCTTCCGGAAGGTAGCCAACCGACTCCTGCGGCACGCCGATACTTCCATCGAAAAGCACATGTCCACTGTCGGCTTCAAGCAGACCGCAGACGATACGAAGCAAGGTAGTCTTGCCTGCGCCGTTACGCCCCAGCAAGCCAACAACCTCACCGTCGGCGGCGTCAAAGGTGATGCCGGAAAGCACCTGCTTGCCGCCGAACGCCTTGCTTACTTGTTCTACCTTCAACATGATTATTTGTTTCTAATTTTCAACAATGCCGTCTCGACAGCCAAAGCCAACAATGCCAGCACGACACATAGGCGCCACAGGCGCATGCCGCCGTCGCGTTCGCGCAACTCGTCGCCGAGAGGCTTCTTCGCGTTCTGTATCACACTGTACCCAGCCATGCCATCCACCGACTCTTTCAACTCGTCACTGCTCATAAAGTCCATGACCGACTCACGACGCGGGTAGTTGAATGCAATATGTTCGATTTGCTGGGACGAGCCGGAAAGCCTATAGACACCCGCCTCTGTAAGTTCGCCATGAAGGAAAAGAACGCTACGGTTACCCACCTTGCGAATATCGGATATAATACCCTTGGAACTGTCGGGCGCCATCAATTCTGGCAATTTCGCACCGAGGTCATAACTGCCGTGCAGCACAATGGGACCTGCCGCTCCAAGGACATGACTCGACGACGGCTGGGGCCGGCTGTATAAGGCCATGTTGTATATCGTAGGCACGAAAAGAGCCTGGCTGGCAAAATCGGTCCACACATCACGCAGAGGCATGCTGAAGAGGTATACTTTTCCTGCGCCATAGGGGGTGACGGAAAGCATGCTGCCGCCGTCGACAAGAGAGATTATCGTCTGACCGACGGTGGCGCCGGCAAACTGGTAGTGGCCTTGAACTGTCGGCATCTCCATCTCGTCGTCGCGACCAGTGAAGACTTCCCGATAGAGGCTGTTATCGCAGTCCACCTCCTTGGCCCTCACTGTGCGTGCCACCCATCGGTCGGGCACCGGCGCCTGCATCGCTCCAAGCAGCATGCCGACCGCCGACTGGCAGCGTTCTGCCGTAGGCACCACCAACAGGCTGCCGCCCTCGGCAACCCACGACGCAAGTTGTTGCCCCTCGCCCGAGGTAAGGTCGGACACCTCGTTCAGTACGAGGAACCCTATATCTTCAAGTGAAGCCGGCACTCGCGGCAAGGATTGGTAGACAACCGACGAATCGCCATCAAACAGACGGCTCAGGCTCTCACCTGCTTCTTTGCCGTGCACCTCGGCTGCCGCTATCTTGTCGCCCACAGACAAGGCGAAGCACCAACTGTCGTCAAAGACGATGGGGTAGTCATCGATGTCAACTCGCCCGTCGACCCAACCAGCACGGTCGAGGGTGAAGCGCAGCACCACACGCGTCGAAGCACCGGCGGCGATGTCGACCGTCGCCAAAGCACGCTCACGCCCATCGGCATATAGTTTTATGGGCACCTTCTCCACGTCACGTTCACCGTCGTTGCGCACCGTAACCTCAACATTGACGCTGCCACCCACAAAGTAGGCTGGCGCGTCAAGCCACATGGTGTCAATGTATATGTTGTCTGACACCACCCCCTCGAGCGGAACCAGCGTCACCGAGACGCTGCTATCGGCCGGAAGGATGTCGGCGTCACACATTCCTCGTTGGAAATCGCTCACCACGTATGCATGACGGTTGGGAGCGCCACTCTGCCGCATGAAACCGAACTGCCGCTGCACGACGGTTGCCAGCGATGGCGAAGCGGCTGAAGGACGCAAGGCATCGAGGGCCTCGAACAACTCATCGCGCGAAAGCCACCGCATCGAACTGCCGTCAAGATCGGCCGTGAGCAACTGGTAACGGTCGCCCACAGCATAGGTTTCGGCTATCTCGCGTGCCTTGCGACACGCAACATCGAGCTGGCTGCCGTCGCTGGAAGCGCCCACCATGCTGAATGTATTGTCGACATATATACTCACCGCCGTCTGTCCGCTGCGCGTCGTGCTGCCCTCGCCGTTTATGGTGGGCTGAGCGAAGGCCAGCACAATGAATGCCACGGCGAGGATACGCATGGCCAACACAAGCCACTGCCGCAGGTTGTTGCGACGGCGGCTCTCGGTGCGCAATTCTACAAGCCGGTCGACATTGCTGAAATAAACCTTCTTGTAGCGGCGGAAGTTGAACAGATGCACCGCTATCGGAATGATTACCGCCAACAAGCCCCATAGCATCGCCGGATTGCCGAACGTCATGCCGTGCCTCCTTTCATGTTATGATGGCGGCAGAACGCAGCCAAGCCACACTTCTCGCAGTGCGGTTTACGGGCTGTGCAGACGTAGCGTCCATGCAGTATCAGCCAGTGATGAGCCTTTGGAAGCAACTCGGGTGCAATATACTTCACAAGTTCGCGCTCGGTCTGAAGAGGCGTCTTGCTGTTCACCGTGAGCCCTATGCGGTTTGCCACACGGAACACGTGCGTGTCCACCGGCATAGCCGGCTGGTCGAACACCACAGCTGCCACCACATTGGCCGTCTTGCGCCCCACACCGGGCAGGCGCTGCAGCTCGTCAATGTCCGACGGCACCACGCCACCATATTCATCGACAAGCATCTTCGCCAGCCCGACAAGATGGCTGCTCTTGTTGTGCGGATAGGAGACCGAATGTATGTATTCAAAAATCTGCTCCTCCGACGCCACAGCCATTGCCTCGGCAGTGGGATATGCCGCGAAGAGCGCCGGCGTGACCATATTGACACGCTTGTCGGTGCATTGCGCCGACAGCACCACCGCCACCAGCAGCTGGAAGGGCGAACCGTAGTGCAGCTCGGTCTCGGCCACCGGCATAGCCTGCTCGAAATACTCGACCACATGTCCATACAGTTCTTTCTTTCTCATGGCTGCAGTTCTAACGAAGTAAACACCGGATAATGGTCAGAGATACCATTCTTTATGCGGCGGTAACTCAAGGTTTTCCATTCCGAGCTATGGAATACCACATCGATACGGAATTTCAGCCTGCTGCCGTTGTAGGTGTTGCAGTAGCCGAAACCTTTGTCACAGAAAGTGTCTTCCATCGTGGAAGCTATCTGGGCATAGAGCCAGGAATTGGGCACGTCGTTCAAGTCGCCGGCCAAAAGCAGCGGCACAGTGCTCTCGGAAACAACCGGTTTTATCTTCCGCTCCCATTCCTCCTCGTGACAACGTATTGTCTCCTTGATCTTGGATATGACACGCCCCGACGTCTTCATATCGCCGCGGCTCACACGCTCCAGCTCGTCGAAATCTATCGAGTCGAACCGGAAACTGTCCATGTGGACGCAGCACACACGGAAACGCCGTTCCCCATGCATCAGCTCGACCAGCAGCTTCTCGCCGTCAATGCGATTGACATAGGTAATCGGCAGCTTCGAGAACACCACCGAACCCCACGGCAGCCCGTTGGCCGATGTATGCGTGCCGTAGTAGTGGTTGTAGCCCATCAGCATAAGGCTGTCCGCCAATCGCACATGCTTCGGCGCGCCATACTCCTGCAGGCATAGCACGTCGGGACTGTATTCACGCACCAAACCGAGGAAAGCACATGCGTTGCTGTCGGTTGCCGACAGATTGGCGTCGGCGCCACGGAAGAGGCGTACATTGTGTGTCATCACCGTCACCATCGACGGATGCTCTTCGGCCGAAGGTACCTTCGAGGTGCCGCCCAACTGGAAAAACAGCGGCAACATAGTGTAGCGCACCGCTATCGCTGCAGCCGAAAGCAGGAATGGCCAGCGACCCATCAGCAACCACACTATCGCCATCAACACATTAAGCCCCAGCATCGGCAAATAGCCGTAAGCAAGCAGCCCCGGCAACACACTCGTCGACGGTGCCACGCTGCCGCCCAACGTGGTAAGCAGCAAACCGACAATCAATATAATATTGATTACCAACAGTATTGTACGGACTATCTTCATCTTTCAAAGTGCAAATTTACTAAAAAAATCCCAATTCTATTCCCATTTTTCATTTTATTTGTATCTTTGCAAACCAGAAATGAAACACTTCGCACTTATCGGCCAACCGCTGGGGCACTCCTACTCACAGCTTCTTTTCGAGGAAGCCGTCCCCGGTCATATTGCTGACTATCGGATGCATGAGATCTCTTCGCTTGGAGGGCTGCGGCGTTGGATCGACGAGAGCGACATCAGCGGTTTCAATGTCACCATCCCCTACAAGGAGGCCATACTTCCTCTCCTCGACACCCTCAGCCCAGAAGCAAAAGCCATCGGTGCCGTCAATTGCGTCAAGGTCTCCAACGGTCGACTTATGGGATACAACACTGACGCCCCCGCCTTCCGTCAAACCCTCGAAGAGACACTCTCCTCTCTCCACCTTCCTCTCTCCACTATCCACTCCGCACTTATCCTCGGCACCGGCGGTGCCGCCCGCGCCGTGGCCTACGCCCTCTCCCAAATGGGGATAAAATACACATTTGTAAGCCGACATCCCGAAGAACACGACAACGCCATCGGTTATAAAAGCTTTCAACTTTCAACTTTCCTGCCTGCCTCGCAGGCCTTGAGCACCGCAGAATCAAAATATAATCCAGCGAAAAACTTTCAACTATTAGTCAACGCCACCCCCGTCGGCATGTATCCCAACACCGACGCCAGCCCGTGGCCTTCTGAATTTCAACTTCCATCTTTCAACTTTCAACTCTGTTACGACCTGATATACAACCCCTCCCCCACCCTGCTCATGCGGCAGGCTGCCGCCAAGGGGGCAAAAGTAGTCGACGGTCTTGCCATGTTACGTCTCCAAGCCAAGCTCAGCCGCGACATTTTCTTCTCCGACAATACGGATTATCAACCTATTGCAAAATAATTGCAAAAATAATTTTGCCATATCGGAAATTGTTTGTACTTTTGCACCCGCTTTCGACAGATGAGAGCATTGGATTTTGACCGCTGAATTTCAATTTTCAACTTTCAATTTTCAATTTTATTGCCCAGGTGGTGGAATTGGTAGACACGCTACTTTGAGGGGGTAGTGGCCATAGGCCGTGCAAGTTCAAGTCTTGTCCTGGGCACAAAAACCTGAAACAACAAACAAACAATCCGAGAGCCCGGATGGCGGAATTGGTAGACGCGCACGTTTCAGGTGCGTGTATCGCAAGATGTGCAGGTTCAAGTCCTGTTCCGGGCACCAAAGCGTCCAAACACAAAGTTTGGGCGTTTTTTTATTTCTTGAGACTTCCTTAACTATTTGGGTTGACTGTTGAGAAGAGATAGTACACTATTCGTCCGGGCGATTCAATGTTTTTTCCGGCAAACTCTATTGCTGTAGGAAATTTTATAATCTGAATATTTATTCGTATTTTTGTTGTCACACTTCAAATGAAATAGTGAGTGTAATGTGTTAATTGAATAATAATTAGATAATATGAAAGATTTAGCCACCCATATTCTGACATGTCCCCATTGCGGCGCCACCAAATTGATTGCATACAGTAAGTCCTCGTGGACAATTGACAATTCCGTCCTATGGTCGGATGGCAGAATTGAGAGCGATGAATGGTGCGAACCGGGCAGAACCCAGCAATGCCCGGCATGCAAAAAATTCTTTACTCTGTCTCAAACCGAAAGACAGGATTCGCCGATTCCGTGTGAGGATACTGGGCAATTGTCATATTCGGAGCTAAAACAGGCAATCGTAGAACTGCATGGCGATGACAAACGTGAGGAAACGCCAAGGTTAGAGGCGTGGTGGGCATACAATAGAATGTACAAGGATGTGGATGAAGCGGACATTCCTGTGGAAGACAAGGACTTCAACCGTTCCAATATGCAGTGGCTCTTGGACTATTACAACCGAACTGAGCCAGGCTTCCAATACTTGACCTTTGAGTTGCTCCGTCTATTGGGCTATGAGAAGGAGTATAGGCAGAAACTGGCCGACATGACCTATGAAAGGTTTGCTGAATGGTATTGCGAAAGGCGGAAAAAACGTGGTATGGACAGTTCTACCAACGAGGAGTGGGTAAGGAAAAGGTATGCAGATCGTGTTAGTGAACTGACCGAAGCCCTTAATAAACCTTTAAGACCTTATGCCCAATAACCCAAATCGACTCTATTGCTTTTGCTCCCCTTCGGCTCCCCTATTGCTCAACTTTTGTCTGACTCCGATGTAACAAGGCAATAAATTCGGTGTTCCTACGTTATTCCATTCAGACAACACCGCGTTCAGGCATTAAGGCAATAGAAACAATGGCAAAGGTAAAACCATCCATCATAGAGGAGTCCGGCTCCATCGGCGACCGTGTCTTCTACACCCGCTTCGGCAAGACTTTCAGCCGTCGCCGACCAACGCAGATCAACGACCGCCAGTCGGAGGCACAGCTGCGGCAGCGTGCTCTTTTCAAGGCCATGCAGCACACCGCCTCGCTCCTTGGCTCCGCCATCCAGCGTGGACTTGCCCATGAAGCCCACAGCAACGGGCATGTTGAAAACAATGAGTTTGCCAGTCTCAATAAGCAATGTTTCGTCTATGAAGATGGCATCGTTCACATTGACTATCCGCGTCTGCTTCTCTCGACCGGTCCTGTCGGCAGGGTGGATTTCACCCAGTGCCGTGTTGACGGACTCCATGTCGAGCTGAGTTTTGCACCTTGTATGGGTGCCAGCCACACGCGTTCCGACGATGTCGTCCACATCTACGCTGTGGAGTTCCAAGTGGAAATCTGCCAACTCGTGGCCAGCGTCAGTCGAATGGATGGTTGTGCGACTTTCGACCTTCCCGACCTCAGCGATGACCCCGACTGTGAGTCCTCTCCAACTTTTTACCTTTACGCCTTTGTTGAGGCTGCAAATACCGCCTGCATCCCCACCCTTTCTGCCGACGAGAAACGAGTCGACAAGACTCACCGAAATATTAACCGCCGTGTATCTCCGTCGGTGTTCATCAGTGTCGTTAACCTGTCGAAATAACCATAGTATTAGTTGAATAAATCAGGTATGCTATATCAAAAAATGTAAAAAATATATGTAACAAACAAGATAATAAAAATACTTCATACAGAATATCAATGGTTTGGCTATACTAATTGTAGAAAAATTTGGCAGAGTTAGAAATAAATCGTACCTTTGCACATAAATTGTACAATTAAAACCGATGAGCCAAATGGGATATAACACGGCAAAAGGAAAAATGTATACACCATCTTCAAAAGATTTAAAGAAGATTCAAGGGAAAATTGTTGACTATAACGATGTTCACATGTCTGTGTGTGGATCTGGTTGCAGTTGCCCTTGCAAACAATCTTCAACCATTGACAGTACGCGTGTGTTTGTCAGCCCCACATGTGGTTGCAATTGTACATGCGGTTGTAACTGTAACGCTCCAATTATGGATTTACATCTTGAACAAAGACGTGTATTCTAAAATGTATTAGAAAAGTGGTCTTGTCTTATGGGACCACTTTTCTAATTAACTAGTATTCCCGCAATGAAATTATCCAAATACACCTACGAGTTTAAAATTAATAATGAAATAACAGCACTGTACCATGCCCTATTGGTCAGAGTTGTTTTTCTCAAATTCAATGAAATCGCTGCATTGAAAGAGTTTCTAAACGGGAATGTCCCCAAATGCGATGCAGAAAAGGAAACAATCAACTATTTATTCACTAATTATTTTATTGTAAGAGACACCAAAGAGGATGATTTACTGTACAATAAATGCATTGAATTAATCTCACCTTCGGCCATTTCGAATGCCTATATTGTTGTTACAGAAAACTGCAATTTTAACTGTAAATACTGTTTCATTTCAAAGATTGTTCAAAAAGACGCTCCATCTAAAACGATGACACCTGAGGTGGCGAAAAAGGCTGTGGCATTATTGCAACGGACCTATGAACGTCAACAATCTGCATATGACAAAACTATCACATTTTATGGAGGAGAGCCTCTCCTTAACATTAATGTGATACGTACATTTATGGAAGAGGTCGAAAATGTCAAATCATCAGGACAATATTGGCCACATGACGTTAAATATGCACTCATCTCTAATGCTGCACTTATCTCCGACGAGATATTAAAAATTTTAAGAAAATATGGTATTGCTCTAAGCATCTCATACGATATAGATAAAATTGCCCATTCCAATAGAGTGAGCAAAAATCATGAAGATAGTTTCAAAAAAGTCCGTGAAAAAATAGAGCTATGCAAAGAAAGAAAATATCCATTCAGTCTTTCCATAACAATTTCTGAAGATACTATTCGAAATCGAGAGGCTGTAATCAAAGAAATAATACAGATTAATCCAGCCACAGTCGCTTTCAATATGCTCATCCCTAACGAGCACGGAACACCTCCTGCTTCGTATTATGAGCGAGCTACCGATTTTATGATTGAGGCATTCAAAGAACTAAGAGAAGTCGGCATTTTTGAAGATCGTATTATGAGAAAGGTTCAAGCCTTTGAAGATGGCAAACTATTTCTGTACGACTGCTGTGCTTCAGGAGGAAATCAGTATGTTATCGATCCCTCTGGAAATATTGGCATTTGTCATGGCTATTTGAATAATGGGAAATATTTCTCTGACAGTGTTTCCAATTCCAATTTTGATTTTAGAGGTAACGAAGTATATCGTTTCTGGAGAAATCGAACACCTCTTCGCATGGAGCAATGTAAAGACTGCGAGTGTCTAGGTATTTGCGGTGGTGGGTGTCCTTATGCGGCTGACTTTATGCATGGCTCCATCTATGAAGTTGACGATAGATTTTGCATCCACGCCAAGAAAGTCTTGCAATGGATGATAAATGATTTGTATACTCAAATTGTAAGTAAACCATAATGTCATGGAAACTAATATCCCTTTTGCAATATTCAGATATTACCAAAAAGATAGCCTTTTTATAACCCGATAAAAGACAGCCTAAGTCTCCTGAATTTTGGATGCAACCGTGCTGATGCCGTAGACAATAGCAATGATAATGGTGGCTCCGAGAAAGATTATGAGATTCCAAGGCCTCATCGAGATTCAATAAATGATATCAAAGCATTGATTATCAGCAGCCCGTTTGTGGTTGCGGATATTTCTCATAACTCAATAAAAAAAACAATAGGGAATCGTGTTATAAGAAGACCTTTTAATGAAAATGTCTATTTCGAAATAGGATATGCTGCTAGAGAAGGAAAGGAGATATTGCTGTTTAAAAACATTACTAAAGGAGGTATCGGTAGGGCAATTCCGTTTGATATCAGAGAATATACAATAATAGGATTTCAAACAGACGATTTAAGGGGCTTGGAGTTGTCTATTCTTATCAGTTCTTGGATAAAAAATAACGATAAACTAAACACAGACATTCCATTAAAGTACACTAAACCAGATAGTTCTTGGCACGGAAGTTACTCAAAGAAAGAAACCGTTCATGATATAATTATGGATAGATTTGGAGACGAATCCATTCTATGTACCATTTTTATTTCAAAGGATAATAAGGATTATATTATTAAGGAGGTTTGTAAGTTCAAATACAATCAAAATGGTCAGAAATATTTTGAAGGGAAAGCCTTTTATAATGCAAAAGAAGAATCCCGTTTAGACTATTGGCTAGATGGTTTTTTGATAAAAGTGAATGGTGAGAGCATTGATGCTTTGGTATTTGATGCTGTAAATAAAGAAAAAACCTCATTTAAACTATTTAAAGTAAACTGATAATAGTATTGCTCACTTTATTTATGAACCTATTTTCTAGAAAGCTTGTATATTCCTTACTTCACAAGTGGTACAGTGCTGTCCCGCAAACAGTTGACCTTATTCATTAAATAGTTTCGCTATATCTTGTTTCATTTTATTGAAGCAACGTTGTTGGCTGGAAGAAAAAGACAATCCGAACAAGTCCTCTTTCACCTCTTCGTCATCTTTATCCTTGAAAAGACCGCTGATTTTATGCACCAGCTCAGGAGGATAGTCATTCAGCAAGTCGTACAATCTCAGTGCCTCCATTTTGTGATAGCTATATCGTTCTTCCAAACAGAACAAGTCAATCTCGTTCTGATAGGGCGAAACTTCGTCTGTACTCTCAAATCGAATTGCATATTTTTCTGCTTGGTCCTGTAGTCGAAGAGTGCGCGTGAAATCCTCTTTCTTCACGGGATCAATTCGGATATTTATATCCGATTCGAAAGAATAGTTCTCCGATGACGGAAACATTTTGATGATTTCATCCTTTTTATCTGAAATAGGCATCTCGGTATCTGTGACTCCAAGAATATGGTCCCTTTTCAGTTTTTCGTTGCAGATAGCACATGAAGGAATTAAATTGCGAATTGAAAGCCCCACAATCGGACACAATGTTTTGGGCAGAAAGTGGTCCAGGTCGAAATGGTTTCTGTCTTTGTTGTTTTTGTTCTCATATTTGTTTATATAGCTTGTTTCGCAATAGAAGCAGGTGTGTACGCCAAGTTCTTCGGCATGCCGCATGAAGAAGTTGGCAATCTTAGGTTGCCAGTTACTATAATTGAATGTTTTTCTGAGGTCTGCCCGAGTATCCCTGATATTTTTTTCTTTGCGGTGGTCATAGTAGTAGGCAAATATTGTGACCAGTTCCTCGGTCGATGCTGTCAGCACCGCTTCGAATTCCACAGGGAAAACAGAGTTTGCTGTCGGGTCGAGATTGATGACATCCCTTCTCCACCCCTTCCACTGCTTGTCTTTTTTCTCCATGCTGTCTGAAAAGAGTTTTAGGTACTCTTCAACAATAGCTGGAGGATATACTATTTTTCTCATTCTTTTTCTTTGTTGCTCTCGTTGGATAGTTGAAGTTTGATTTCCTTCAGTCTTCTTTCCAGTCTCTCTTGCTCTTTTTTAAGGCTGGCAATATCTTTGGATTTGCTTTCGATGATGTTTTTCAGTCGGTTGCTGATATAGGGGTCACCTACCTTATTGGCGATAAACATATAGTAGTCATAGTTCGCCCTCGAAACATTCTTAGCCTTAACAATTTCGTTGATGACGTTGACCGCCACTTCTCCCATGGGCTGCTCGATAAAGAACTGGTTCACCAGCAGATTATGAATATTGGCGGAAAAAGTCTCGTCATTTCTTTCTTTGGCCGCTCCGTTCTCCAGATAAAGGGTATGTGACAATGGAACATCGCTCAGAATAAACGGGGAGTGGGTGACGATTACAATGTTGATAGACTTTATCTTCTCACTGGAGATATGGCACTGAGAGAGAGTCTTCAACAAGTTGGCTAAATATTTTCGCTGGTATTCCGGATGAAAATATAGCTCCACTTCGTCAAAAATAAGATTAACATGATGGTAGGGAACCCTGAAACGGTCACTCTGTACGCTCTGGAGATTGGTCAAGTGATACATCAAGTAGCTTGTGCTGATAAGGTTGTGCCGTTCGCCACTACTCATTTGGTTTATTGTTGTCAGCCCCTCGTCACCGTTTTGATTCACTTTCATTTTTGGATTATCATTTTCAAAGAACAATTCCCATTCAAAGAAAGTTGGTGGCATTCGAAGAAATACCTCCTCGTAGGTTTTGTAACCAGATTCTTTGCGGTCTTCCCCGTACACTTTTTTGTCAATAGCATAGTTTTTTAAAAGAAAAGAGTTCTTGTTATTGTTAATACAACATTGATTATAAACATTTCCTGTTTTGAAAAAATCACGGGAAATAAATGCAAGGCATTGTTGTATTTTCAGTGTTATGTGGGTGGTGTTTTCGGGTGAAGCGATAATGTGAATCAACTTCCTTATTGTTGGAGCATTATTATGTTTTATAATTTGATTGATAACATTACTTATTTCAGAAATTGCGAGTTTTTGTTTGTCTATTAGATCCTGAGGAATCATTATCTGACTAAAGGAAGGATAGGTGAAATATATTTTTAGGGTTTTGTATGACAAATAAGTGCAGATGGCGTTCTTGACATATTTCTCGTATCTTCTATAATTGGAGAAATTGTTCGATTCATCCTCCAGATATAAATACCACCCTTTCTTTATTCGATCGAATAGTGTAATTGGTAAAGATTTAATCAATAGCCTGAAATAATCATCATTGACTCTAAGTTGTTTCCTTGAATCATCATCAAATAAATTTATAAACGGGTTTGTTATCTTTTCGCTGTTAATAATCTCCTCTTTCTTGTTTAAATAAATATTCTTTGCATTGGGGTTAAGACGATATTTTAATTGTTTAGGGCGGTAGTCATCCAAAAAAGCGAGGCCTTGTGATTCAAAAAGAATTGCTAACGTGGATAGTCGTTGCTTTGCCAACAAGTCTTCATTCACACGGTCAACGTTGCCAGTTTTGTCCCTAAAAGGAACCATCACGAGTGGAGTCAGATAACCGTCGTTTTTATGAAAAATACACTCAAGCCACTTCCCGTCAGGTTCTTCTATATTATTGTTGTAGTCCCAAACCCTATTCTTGTTATAGTCATCAGGATTTAAAGAATATAAGCTATAGTTGTTTGCGATAGTATAGAAAAATGAATGGAGCATTTGGGACAACTCCTCTGTTCCATATTGGGAACATTCGCTATCAAACAGAATTCTTGGAGAGTTGTTTTCTATGACGACATATTTTGTTTTAGAGTCATTCCGATACAGATACTGTAGTTTTCTGTCAGTTTCAAAAAAGAGTTTAGCAGAATAGCCCTTGGCCTCCTCCAAATGAATATTTTTAGGCAAGTTTTCCCACTCTATCCATTTTTCTTTGATACATTTGCATGCAAAATCATTGATTATTCTATAGAATAATTCCAGCAAAGTACTTTTCCCCGAGCCGTTTTTTCCCACGATGCACTGCACAGATAGCTGCATGTTTTCAGGGAAACCCTCTGGTGCAATGGACTTGTACATCTGACTCAGATATTTGGAGTCATCTTGCTGACCATCTTTTAGGTACTGCCAGTGGTTTTCTTTTGTCGGCTCTTGATAATTGCCAAACGGGAACCACCCATGTTTCAAATTCTTAATCACAGAAGAATTCCCATATTCCAATTTAATGCCAATGATTTTCATAAACAGTTGTTTTCTGCAAATTTACATCTTTTGAATCGTGTGAATTTTTTTACAAATGAGTAATCCATTTTTAGGATTAAATCATCCAAATAAATCATCTATCGTCACCTCCGACTGTACGATGCCGCTATGCAGGTTGTGTGCAACTCCGTAGGTGGTGATGAATGTTTGATACAATGCTTTGTTAGTTTTGCTATTAAACCTCCGTCAAGAGGAACAACATATAGAACGGCAGTGTCAGCAGTTGCCCATTGCGACCGACATTGTAATCTCCAACCTTCAACGCATGCTGGATGTGGTAATGCTCCGGATGTTTCAGTACGGTTTGCATAGACTTTGCATTTCCTGAACGGGCTTTGCATTCCAACGGGCAGCACTCACCCTTGTAACGGAAAAGAAAGTCAAGTTCCAAGCCACCATCTTTCTGAAAGTAGTAGAGCTTGCGTCCCATCTTGCAGAGAATGTCGGCAGCAAGGTTTTCGAAAATGGCACCCTTGTAACCCAACAGATTCCCCTGTAGGATGCTCCACGCTGTACCCTCCTCAAGCATACTGACCAACAAGCCAATATCCGTCATATAGACCTTGAAGACATCGGGAAGAGCGTTGCCGTCCAGTGGCAGTTCAGTGATGGAGACATTATGGCAGCGGTGGATGATGCCGGCATCCTCAATCCACTGCAAACTGCCGGCATACTGACTTGATCGTGCCCCCTTACGTATCACGGCATATTGGAACTTCTTGTTCTCCTTGGCCAACTGGGCAGGGATGGACTCGAAGCATTCCCGTATGCGGGACTTGTCTTCCTGTCGAGCGTATTTCAGCATGTCGGCCTTATAGGTCTCAATGATTCCGTGTTGCACATCCAACACGTCGTTCATATTGTTGGTGTCAAGAAATGCGGTGACAGCCTCGGGCATTCCTCCCACCACCACATAGCGTAACAACAAATCTCGCATCCGCTGATGGATGCCTTCGTTAACTGGCGTTTCATTCAAAAGACAGTTGCGGAAATAGTCGATATGCTGTTGCTCAATACCGTTGGCCCACAGCCATTCTTCAAAGTCCATGGGGTACATGGTAACAACATGCTCAAATCCCACAGGGACGGAAGCACTCTCTTCTTCCTCCTGCTCCTCTTTTGTACTATAGCCATTGACTCCCAACAGAGAGCCTGTGCAGATAACATCATAACGTCCATCGAGCTTGAAAAATTTCAAAGATGCACGAGCATTGGGGCATTCCTGTATCTCGTCGAGTACCAAACAGGTCTCGCCTGGAATAAAGTGAGCACCACGAATGCCGGCAGAGATGGTCATTGTCAACGTGTCCACATCAAGGGCTCCTGCGAAAAATGCCTTGTATTCTTTGTGCTCATGGAAGTTGAGGCAAATGACGTTAGCATAGTTCTTGTTGGCGAAATCCAGCACCGAGCTGGTCTTTCCACATTGGCGGCAACCTTTTATCACCAATGGCTTATGACCCTTCTTTGCCTTCCACAGGCTCATCGTCTGCTCTATTTTTCGTTTATACATATTGCATTTACATTTTTTGTGGCGACTTTTTGTTTCTATTATACACTTTTTATGGCGACTTTTTGCTAAAGTGATACATTTTTATGGGCGACTTTTGTCGCTGCAAAGATACAACATATTTTTTACATAGTATGAATATATTTATATCACTTTTTTAATTACCTTATTTATAGTTATTTATATTGTATCTTTTTCAGGAGGGGCGTTTTTTTATTCGAAGAATCCAGATGGCATGTTATAGTATTATTGTGAAGCTGCGAATTCATGCTGCATAGATATGGATTATTTAAGAAAAGTGCCCGATAGGAGCTCAGTAACTATGTTTTTTTGGTACTTAAGGAGGAGATATCGCGTATTCTGTTATACAAATCCCGTGCTATTCATCAGCCCAAAAATCAAAAAAACGACCCCGAATATCAGCTATTGGGTGCTTTTCGTGCTATGTCATCCTTCTGAAAACAGGGGCAAATATCATATCATATACATTATCTTTCAGGTCTCATACAATACGGTGAGAATCCCGATTATATATTGCATTTAATGCATATCTTTGCATTGAAATTTTAATAATATAAAATAGGAGGACACTGTTATGATATGCTTAAGTGAGTATATGAATGATTCCAGCTTGCCAAGAAACTTTGGTCTGGTGTTTTTTGGAGAAATAGCAACACATTGTTTGAAAGAAGACGAAGCCGAAAACGAATATCTAGAGGGGTTATGCCCCGAAAGAATTAGTTTGAGTGATGATTGGTTCGCTGGTGATGTGAGGGCCGAGATTAATCCTGCCGAAGGTCCACATAACGCCTATGCATACTATGCCCCTGAGTATTTACAAGGGAAGCCCTGGACTGCTGCCTGTACCTCATTTACTCTATTCTCAATTACATATAAACTTCTCACAGGTGAATTACCTTATATTGGTAACATCCCAGAAGAGTTCCTGACCACTAAAGATGGTTTAAAATATATAAAAAAATGCCGGAAGGAAAGATTTCTTGACCTTTCTGGTATCCCCACCTCTTTTAGACCATTTTTTTCGAAAGGTTTAGCACTCAAAAAGAATGACCGCTATCAGGCTATCGGTGATACGGCAGATGAATTTAGCGAACTATGCGATCATCTAGACCCGGCCGAACTGGTCAACGAGGAATCAACGCCTTCGCCTGCTTTTGAACTCTCCCACTCGGAGTTGGAGAAGCTACTTGCCCAGAATAACCCCGATATCACACTGGATGTACATAAGGAAGAAGAAGGAAGTCTTGACGATCTCGTGGGACTCCTAGAATTGAAGCATTATTTACGTAATGGAGTCCTCGCTATTCTCAAAAATCCGGGAAAAGCCAAGAAATACAAATTAACCATTCCCAATGGGCTTCTTTTATATGGCCCTCCAGGGTGTGGGAAAACAGCCGTGGCGAAGAAATTTGCCGCCGAATGTCGGATAAACTATTCGGTTATAAACGCCCAGGATATTGCTTCGACGCTTGTTCATGGAACACAGCGCATAGTTCGCCAATTATTCACACAAGCATCAATGGTTGCACCAATCATTCTAATATTCGACGAAATAGAGACTATGGTTCCTAACAGGAACAACCCCGACAATGCAAAGGTCGCTGAAGATACTAATGCATTCTTAAGCGAACTTAACACATGTGCAGAACGAGGCATTTTTGTCATAGGAACAACGAACCGCCCACAGATGATGGATTCTGCAATACTTCGTAGTGGCCGGTTCGATAAAAAATTCTTTGTGCCTCTTCCAGATGAGCAAACCCGAAAAGAAATATTCCACAAATACCTTTATGACAGACCTATTGATGAACACATCAACTATCAGCAACTTGCCCAATTAACCTCCTCGGGCTACATATCATCTGACATTCAACAAATATGTGATGAAGTTGCCTGTCGGGCTTTTGTTGAGGATGCAATAATCACACAAACACTTATCGAGCAGGTCATTCGTGATGGTGGACCATCCATTTCCAAAACCGAATTACGTTCCTACGAAGAATGTAGGCGTTACATGGAACCAACTGCCAAATACAGTTCGTTCACACATCAAATTGGATTTAGGCAGTAATAGAATCTTTATAAATTATAAACGCGCTTGAAAGTCTCCAACACAGATTTATAGTCAGCCAAGGTAGCATCATTCTCATCATCAATAATGCTGCTGCGTATGCTAATGGCTTTCTCCAACAATGTGACGACCTGAGGAAGTGGCGGCTGTACATTGTACAACTGTATGCCGGCATAATAATATGCAGCCGCATTTTCCTCACTCATTTCCAAGTTATGTTCCTTGGCGATACCCATTGCCGTGTCAAACTGATTAAGAGCCTCTTGATAGTTCCCCTTGCCTCGATACAGCATACCAAGCATGTTGTATGCTTTCATCTCTTTCTCATACAACTCATTATTATGTGCCTGTTCAATGACACTGTTACATTCAAAGATAGCCCTGTCAAGTTCTCTTTTCTCCAAAAGTCCATCGATGAAGGTAATACGGGCATCAATTTCTTCACGAATTCTATTTTCCGTTTCCATTGTTATAATTTTTATATATCAAAAAATTGCTACTGCAGTATAAACAATCTCATCCCCCTTGCACCTATCTTCAGAAGCGTTCCATAATATATTTGCATCTTGGTTGAAAAGCATACACATCATTTGTGTAATGTCGTCAAACTCCTGGAATGTGAGATGATGTTCTTGAGAAACACTAATGTAGAGGAGGAGGTTCTTCATATCTCCAAATTCATGGTATCCCATAGATGCGAAATTCCAAAGCAGATCTCTAGTGGCATCTGTGGCTCGGGCAACCCCTTTACCTCGTCCAGTGGCGGCCACAGCCTTGCTTCCGGACTTAAGAGTTGTAGCAAAGTCCATATAATTCACTGGATTATAATCGTATTTCATTATAATACTACAAATGGAATAGATTAAGTTGGAGATATTTTGGCTGACCTGATTCATCGTTAGTAGCACAGGCCAATCTGGGATATGCTTGTATTTGGGTTCGTTGTCAACCGTGATTACCTTTGTGGCCTCGTTTGCAATCATCGCAATGTCTTTGTCTGCCTTTTCTCCCCTTTTTTCAAAGTCAAAGGGCATTACGGAAATCGCAATGGAAACGCTACAGAAACTGCTTTTCTCTCCCGGCAGGAGTTGTCGGCATAGCTCTGTAACAATAGGGGCGCTATATTCCCCACCCATGCCTGCCACCACAAAAAGTACACCACTAAATCCACCTAATATTTCTCTAATCTTATCCCCAAGCGCAGGGTCATCCTTCTCAATAAAGTGTTTATCCGATACATTCTTTTCTTTCAAAGAATGTCGGTCATTATCGATTATAACCAAATCCACGTTGGGCAGTTCTAAACCATTAACGATATTGCATCCGCATTGGCCAACCCCAATGACCTTTGCAACTTTCGGAAAAGGAACCGTCTCTTTACGTCTTTTCTCAAT
>JAEEGL012650889.1_pt1 | contig 54280 bp, 27 predicted proteins | sample 9134231 | NCBI WGS metagenome assembly JAEEGL01 (sample SAMN16246548, study PRJNA631951) | gut metagenome | biome: gut microbiome; feature: rumen; material: fiber-attached | host: Bos | place: Iran: Karaj | collected 2018-10 | reverse complement strand
TAAAGAATAATGATGCTAAAGGAATTTTGTACGCTGTTGATTTTTTAACTAAAACAACAAAAAATTTACTAGATAATGATAAATTTGAATATGATTTAAAGGATAAAAATGTTATCATAGTAGGCGGTGGTGATACCGCAAATGATTGTTGTGGTACCGCAGCGCGCGAAAAAGCAAAGTCAATAATAGAGCTTGAAATAACTAAAGAGCCTCCACTAGAAAACACACTTCCTTGGCCAAATTATCCAAATAAGAAGAAAACTGATTATGGTGTATTAGAGGCTAATACATTAATGGGTAAGGATATTAGAAGATATGAAACTACTATTGATGAGATAGTAGTTGAAAATGGAAAACTTACTGGTGTTTATATTAAGAAGGTTAAGTTTGTTTTTGAAAATGGCAAAACAAAGATTTTAGATGTTGAAAACACTAAAGAATATTTACCATGTGATTATTTAATTATTGCTATGGGATTTTTAGGAACAAGTGATTCTGATTTAGCAAATTATAAATTAGATTCTATCAATAATAGAATTAAGCTAAATAATTATAATTACGATGATAAAACATTTGTTTGTGGTGATATGAAAAATGGTCAATCCTTAGTTGTTATTGCAATAAAAGATGGTATAGATTGCGCTTTACAAATTATAAATAAGTATAATTAAAAATCAAAGGAGATTTAAAAATGTACGATATAAAAACTATTTTAGATTATGTCAAAGAAGAGGACATAAAATTTATTCGTTGTGCTTTTGTTGATATTTTTGGAAAGCCAAAAAATGTATCAATAATGCCTCATGAATTAGAAAGAGCATTCAATTATGGTATCGCAATTGATTCACGGGCAATTGATGGATTTAATAATGGTTATAAATCTGATTTATTATTATTTCCAAATCCAGAAACAATAACTATTCTTCCTTGGAGACCAAGAGAAGGAAGAGTTATTAGAATGTTCTGTGATATTAAATATCCTGATGGCACTTTATTTGTATCAGACACAAGAAAATTATTAGAAAAAGCAATCGATTATGCTAAAGAAAATGGTATTGAATTTAAATTTGGAAGCGAAATAGAATTTTATTTATTTAAAGCAACTGAAGATGGTGAAGCAACTGATATCCCTTATGATAAAGCAGGATATATGGATATGGCACCTGATGACAAAGGCGAAAACATTAGAAGAGAAATTTGTTTAATGTTAGAAGAAATGGGCATTTTACCTGTAAGTTCTCATCATGAAGAAGGTCCTGGTCAAAATGAAATAGCATTTAGATATTCAACTGCTTTAGAATCAGCAGATATGGCAACAACTTTTAAAACAGTTGTTAAGATGGCTGGCATGAGAAATGGTCTTGTTGCTTCATTTGAGCCAAAACCAATTTTAGATAAACCTGGTAATGGTTACCATGTTAATTTTTCAGTTAATGATGATAATTTGCCTTATGCCATTGAAGGTGTATTAAGACATATTAAAGAAATTACTGCATTTTTAAATATCAGTAATAATTCATATGATAGATTAGGAAAATTAATGGCTCCAAAATATATATCTTGGAGTAGAGAAAATAGAAGTGAATTAATAAGAATTCCTGCAGCTAAAGATCATTATGTAAGAGCAGAATTAAGAAGCCCTGACCCATTAATGAATCCTTATTTAGGCTTTGCTTTAATTATTTATGCTGGCGTTGAAGGAATCTTAAATAAATATAATTTAAGGAACCCTGTTGATGCTGATTTAAATAAAGCTGATGAAGCTTTATTAAGTAAATTAGAAATGCTTCCAAAAGATTTAAAAGAAGCAAAAGCTATAGCTAAAAAATCAGATTTTATTAAAAAATATATTCCCAAAGATATTATGGATAATTATTTAGAATAAGGTGATTAATATGCTAGAGCGAATTTTTAGAATATTGTTAGTTTCGTCATCTAAAAATTTTTCTCTAGGTATATCTAATGCGCTTATGTATGAATCATATGAAATAGAAATGATTGATTCAATTGCTAAAGCGAAAAGAAAAGTATTAGATAAAGATTTTGATATTATTATAATTAATTCACCAGTTATAGATGATTTTGGATTAGATTTTGCGATTGAAGAAGCTATAACAAATGTTAGTGGAATATTGATGTTTGTTAAACCTGAAGTTGAATTTGAAATTTATTATAAAACATACCAATATGGTATTTTAACTTTAACGAAGCCTTCAACAAAATCAATTTTATTACAATCGTTGAGACTTTTATGTTCTACTATAGCTAAAAGAGAACAAATTTATAATAAGCCTAAAAATATTAATGAAAGATTAGAAGAAATTAAAATCATTAATACCGCAAAGTTATTGTTAATTGAACACATGAAATTAACAGAAGATGAAGCCCATAAATATTTAGAAAAAAAGGCAATGGATTTTAGGCAATCAAAAATAAAAATAGCGAAAAATATAATAGATGAATATTATAAAAAATAAATAATGATAGGATGGTGATTCAAAATGAAATATATATTTGTTACAGGAGGAGTTGTATCAGGACTTGGTAAAGGTATTACAGCCGCAAGCTTAGGTAGATTATTAAAATCTAGAGGACTAAAGGTTGCAGCTCAAAAGCTTGATCCTTATATCAATGTAGACCCGGGCACAATGTCTCCTTATCAGCATGGTGAAGTATTTGTTACTGAAGATGGTGCTGAAACTGATTTAGATTTAGGACATTATGAAAGATTTATAGATGAAAATTTGAATAAATATTCAAATCTTACTACAGGAAAAGTTTTTTCAAATGTTTTATCTAAAGAAAGAAATGGAGATTATTTAGGATCAACTGTCCAATATATTCCTCATATTACTGATGAAATAAAAAAATTTATTTATAAAGTTGGTAAGAAAACAAATGCTGATGTTGTTATCACTGAAATTGGTGGTACAACAGGAGATATTGAATCACAACCTTTTTTAGAAGCAATAAGACAAATAGGACGTGAATTAGATAAAAAAGATACATTATTTATTCATGTATGTTTATTACCTTATTTATATGCTTCAAAAGAACATAAATCAAAACCTGTTCAACATTCTGTTAAAGAATTAAGAGGAATGGGTATATCACCAGATATTATTATTTTAAGAACAGATGAAAAAATTACAGATGAAAATATCTTTAAAAAAGTATCACTTTTCTGTGATGTAAAAGCTGATTGTGTATTTGAAAATAATACATTAGAAACTTTATATGAAGTACCTTTAATGTTAGAAAATGAAGGCTTTTCAAACATAGTATGTAGAGAATTAGATTTGAATACTAAGGCACCTGATATGACTGAATGGGAAGCATTAGTAAAAAGAATTAAGAATTTAAATAAAGTAACTAAAATTGCATTAGTTGGAAAATATGTAGAACTTCATGATGCATATTTATCTGTTGTTGAAGCTCTTCATCATGCGGGCTTTGATTTATGTACTAAAATTGAAATTAAATGGATAGATTCTGAAACTATTAATGAATCTAATGTCAAAGAAATGTTTTCTGATGTTAGTGGTATCATTTTACCTGGTGGCTTTGGTAAACGTGGTATTGATGGCATGGTTGAAACTGCTAAATATGCAAGAATAAATAATATTCCCTTTTTTGGAATATGTTTAGGTATGCAAATTATGTGCATAGAATTTGCAAGGAATGTACTTAATAAAAAAGATGCAAATTCAAACGAATTTGATGAAGAATCATCTTATAAGATTATAGATTTTTTAGAAGGTCAGTCTGATGATATTAAAAAAGGTGGCACATTAAGATTAGGCGCTTATCCTTGTAAAATAAAAGAAAATTCAAAATTATTTGAATCATATCAAGAAGCTTTAATTATTGAACGTCACCGCCATAGATATGAATTTAATAATAAATATAGAGATGATTTTGTCAGTGGTGGAATGAATTTATCAGGTACTTCTCCTGATAATGAATTAGTTGAAGCTGTTGAAATTACTAATAATAAATTTTATTTAGGTGTTCAATATCATCCTGAATTTAAATCTAGACCAAATAGATGCCACCCTTTATTTAAGAAGTTTATTGAAGCTTCTTTAGGAGAATAAAATAATGGAAATTAAATTTACAAAAATGCATGGATGTGGAAATGATTATATTTATATTAATTGTTTTAATTTAGATATAAAAAATCCCAATAAATTATCTGAAATTATGTCTCCAAGACATTTTTCTGTTGGAGCTGATGGTGTTGTTTTAATTTTAAAAAGCGATGTTGCAGATGCTAAAATGAGAATGTTTAATCTAGATGGCAGTGAAGGAAAAATGTGTGGTAATGCTATTAGATGTATTGGTAAATATTTATATGATAATAAATTAGTTAATAAAAAAGAAATATCAATTGAAACATTATCAGGTATTAAATATTTAAAATTATTTATAAAAAATGATAAAGTAGAAAAAGTTTCAGTTGATATGGGACTTGCTTCATTTGATCCTAAAAACATTCCTTTATTAAAAGAAAAAGAAATGATTAATGAAGATTGTTTTATCAATAATGCTAATTATAAAATTACAGCTGTTTCGATGGGAAATCCTCATGCTGTAATTTATTTAGATGAAATTGATAACTTAGATTTAGAACGTATTGGGCCTGTTTTTGAGAATAATAAATTATTCCCAGAAAGAGTTAATACAGAATTTATTAAAATTGTAGATAAGAACCATTTAGAAATGAGAGTATGGGAACGTGGTTCTGGTGAAACATATGCCTGTGGAACAGGTGCTTGTGCAACAGTTGCGGCATCTTGCAAAAATGGTATTTGTAATTTTAATGAAGTTGTTTATGTAAAGCTTGTTGGTGGTACATTAGAGATTAGCTGTGATGATTATTATAGAATTACAATGACGGGACCTGCTATTAAGGTTTATGATGGGGTTTTTGAATATGAAGATTAAAATTAACGAAAATTTTTTAAGCTTAGAAGAAAATTATTTATTTTCAGATATTAATAAAAGAGTTAATGAATATAAAAAAAATAATCCAAATGCTGATATAATAAGGCTTGGAATTGGTGATGTAACATTACCACTTCCTGATGTTATTGTTGATGCGATGGTAAAAGCATCAAAGGAAATGCTAGCTAAAGATACATTTAGAGGATATCCACCTGAATATGGTTATGATTTTTTAAAGGAAGCAATTAAAAAATATTATAAAAGAAATGGATATGATTTAGATATAGAATCTATTTTTGTGTCAGATGGAGCCAAATCAGATTTAGGTAATATTGTTGATATTTTAGGTGATAATGATATTTATATTCCAAATCCAGTCTATCCTGTATATTTAGATTCAAATAAAATGAGTGGAAGACGCATTCATTTTATTGAAGGAAATGAATCTAATAATTTTAAACCATTACCAAATGGTTTAGATAATAATCCCAAAATTATTTATTTATGCTCACCAAATAATCCTACAGGTGCAACTTATTCATACAATGAATTAAAAGAATGGGTGGATTATGCATATAAAACAGGATCATTAATTATTTATGATGCTGCATATGAAGCATTTATAGTAGATGATTCTCCAAGATCAATTTATGAAATACCTCATGCTAAGGAAGTCGCAATAGAAATATCAAGCTTATCTAAAATGGCAGGCTTTACAGGTGTTAGATGCGGATATACAATAATTCCTTTGGAATTAAAAGCTAATAATATTTCTTTAAATAAATTATGGAAAAGAAGACAAGCAACTAAATTTAATGGTGTATCATATCCTGTTCAAAGAGCAGCTGAAGCAGCATTAAAAGAAGAAGGTATAAAAGCTTGTAAAGAAAACCTAGACAAATATAAAGAAAATGCAGCTATTTTAAGCGATTTATTTGATAGAAAGCATATTTGGTATAGTGGAGGAAAGAATTCACCTTATATATGGCTAAAATGCCCTAATAATATGAAAAGCTTTGAATTCTTTGATTATCTTTTAGATAAAGCAAATATTGTTGGTACACCAGGTGTTGGATTTGGTATGTTTGGAGAAGGGTATTTTAGATTAACTTCATTTAATACTAAAGAAAACACAATTAAAGCAGTAGAAAGATTAGAAAAAATTTTATAGAAAAATTGAGAATGCGCAAGCATTCTTTTTTTATGATTAAATATTATTGTAATGATACAATCGTAAATTAGTGTATTGAAAATTGCAAAATTGAAATGATACACTATTGCAATTTTATAATTTTTGTCGTATATTAAAAATAAAGGTGATAATATGAAGATTATTGATTTTTCAAAATATAAATTAAGTGGAATTTATTATGGCGGTTCTGAAAAGAAATTAGGAATAACAAAAGATGGTATTAATTACATGTTAAAATTTCAGAAGAAAACACCTTTTGGAAAAAGATATAATACTATCTCAGAATATATAGGAAGCCATATTTATAAAGAATTAGGTTTTGTTTGTCAAGAAACATATCTTGGAATATACAATGGAGAAAATGTTGTTGCTTGTAAAGATTTTATATGCGATGATTATCAATTTGTTCCTTTTAATGATGTTGGAGAATCAACAATAGAAGAAGATAAAGAAAAATATCAATATTCTTATGAGGATATAATGACTCTTTTAACTAATAATAAGAAATTAACAAATGTAAACGAAACTATATCATCATTTTTTGAAATCTATATTGTTGATGCTTTAATTGCTAATTTTGATAGGCATGGTGGAAACTGGGGATTTTTAAAGAAAGATAACAAATATACTTTGGCACCTGTCTTCGATAATGGTTCTTGCCTTTTTCCAAATTTAATAGATGAAGATGAAATGAAAATAATACTTAATGATGATGAACAAATTAATATGAGAGTTTATAAATTTCCTACATCACAAATAAAACTAAATGGAAATAAAAGTTCATATTTTGAAGTTATATCATCATTAAAATATGAAGAAATAAATAATGCTCTTATGAAAATTTATCCATTAATACAATTAGATAATTTGTTTAAAATTATTGATGAGATTGATATTATTTCTGACATACATAAAAAATTTTATAAAGTCATGATTGAAAGTAGATATAATAAAATTCTTAAATTCTCATATGAAAGGTTGATTGGTGGTAAAAATGAGAACTTATAGATCATTTGGTACAATATGTGTTAAGGGTCCATATAATCTAGTTTTTGCATTATGTGATATAGAATATATTTTGAAAGAAGACGATTCTTTTAGATATGTTTTTAAGCCAAATTATAATGTTATAGAGTTGCTAGACTCTAAATACTTTCAAGGCATTCCTGGTTTAAATCTAGATTTAAAAGAAAAAGAATATATTAGAGATAATATGATTCCTACCTTTATTAGTGAAAGAGTACCTATGAAAAATAGAGAAGATTACAACGAATTGCTAGAGCTTGTTGGAATGGATTATATGGATCCAATAGAATATTTAATCAGAACTAAAGATAAATATTGTGGTGATAATCTATTTGTTGTAAAAAAGATAGAATCAACAACAATTAATTTAATAGATGAAAACTCTAAAGAAAATAATAATGCTTTAATAAAAAAAATATTGACTAATTTATGCATAGGAAATAATGTCATTATCAATAATCAAATAATAAATGATTTAAATCGTAAGATTTTTTATGACGTATTTATTGCTATTTATGCTAGAACTTATAATAACAATAAAGATTTGCAAAAGAAAGGCATATTGGAAGCAAAAGCAAAGGGGAATTTTAAAGGAAGAAAACCAATTTCTGTGGATGAACTAAAGTTTTTAGCTATACTTGAAGAAGTAAAAAACAAAAAGATATCACCTAAAGAAGCAGCTTCAAAGCTAGGAATTAGTATTGATAAATATTATAGATTAAAAAACAAATTGAAAAGCACAACTGTATCATTGCAATGATATAAAATTGAATGTAATATTAAAAAAAATAACCGTTTTGACGGTTATTTTCTAGTGTTTTCAATTTTATTATTAATAAATGAACTGAACATATTAAATTCATCTTCTTCATAAATTCCAAGTTCAACTGCAATCTCATAATAGATTTGATCTATTGTATGAAATTCAGTATCTAAATTATCAAACATAGAAGAAGTGATATCACTTAATATGGCAAAATATTCATCTGGAGCATTTTCTTTTTTATCTAAATAAGCCATTACTTTATTATTTAAATCATCTAATGGATTTAAATCGAATGTTCCTTCTTTATAATTTAATGCTTCATTTTGAAAATCATTAATATATAATAATAAATTAATTGTTTTTGAATATTTTTCTAATTCATTGATATCATTATTGAAATTCTTTTCTAATAATGTTTCAATCATTAAGAATTGATCATATATGTAATCAAAGCCTGATGAGAAGATTAATTCTAAATCTTCATTAAGCTTTTTATCTTTTACATATTCATCATATAAATAATCAACAACAGCAATAACAGAAGTAAAGCGGGCAATCGCTTTACTTTTGTTTTTTACTAAGCTTTCAATTAAATCATAATTTTCAAGCTTCCAATTGGCATAATCTGTATAAATATCCATATTATCTAGTCTTCATTTGAGGGAATAGAATAACATCTCTAATAGAATCAGATTCAGTTAAGAAGATGATTAATCTATCTACACCGATACCGATACCACCTGTAGGTGCCATACCATATTCTAATGCTTCAACGAAATCTTGATCCATTTCGTTTGCTTCATCATTACCCTTTTCTTTTTCGGCTAATTGTTCAACAAATCTTTCCTTTTGATCGATTGGGTCATTTAACTCTGTATAAGCATTTGCAAATTCTTTTCCAGCAATGAATAATTCAAATCTTTGAACGAATCTAGGATCTTCAGGGTCCTTCTTTGTTAAAGGTGAAATTTCAATTGGGTGACCACATAAGAATGTAGGTTGAACAAGTGATGATTCACAATATTCTTCAAAGAAAGCATTGATGATATGACCTACAGTGAAGTGTGGTTCAACTGGAACCTTATGTTCTTTAGCAATAGCAGTAGCTTCTTCAAGTGTATAATTATTATTTTTAAAATCTACACCTGTTTTTTCTTTGATTAATTCGCACATTGTAACTTTTCTAAATGGCTTAGAAATATCAATTTGTTCTCCTTCAGGATTGAATGGGTTTTTGAATACTTCTTTACCAATTACTTTTTTAGCTGCGTGACGGATAACGCCTTCACATAAATCCATCATTGATGATAAATCACCAAATGCTTGATATAATTCAACTGTTGTAAATTCTGGGTTATGAGTTTTATCCATACCTTCATTTCTGAAGATTCTTCCGATTTCATAAACACGCTCTAAACCACCAACGATTAATCTCTTTAAATGTAATTCTGTTGCGATACGTAAGTAGAAGTTAGCATCTAAAGCATTATGATGTGTAATGAATGGTCTTGCAGTTGCACCACCTTGAATATTTTGTAATACTGGAGTTTCAACTTCAATGAAACCTTCGTTATCAAAATATTCTTGCATAGCTCTAATAATCTTTGGTCTTTGGATAGCTACACGCTTAGCATCTTCATTCATAATTAAATCAAGATATCTACGTCTATAACGTTCCTCAACATCAGTCAAGCCATGGAACTTTTCAGGTAATGGTCTTAAAGCTTTTGTAAGGTGAGTATATTCTTCACATTTAACAGTGATTTCACCTGTTTGTGTTTTCATAACAGTACCTTTAACACCAACGATATCACCAATATCTGCTAATTTAAATAAATCATATTGGGCATCACCAACTACATCTTTTCTAATATATACTTGGATTTTTCCTTCTTTATCTTGAATTGCGAAAAATGAAGCTTTACCCATTTTTCTTATAAACATGATTCTTCCAGCAACTGTTACTTCATGTCTTTCCTCTTCAAGTTGTTCATGAGTATAATCTTTATATGTTTCTTTTATTTCAGCGCTTTTGTTTTTTACATCATATTTTTGACCAAAAGGGTCAATTCCTAATTCTTTATATTTTTCTAACTTTGCAATTCTTACAAGTTCTTGTTCTGATCTTTTTTCTTCCATATTATACCTCCGGACATTAAACATAAGAATTATATCACAATAGTTATTAAAAAACAAATTTATGATAAATTTATTTATCATTTGTAAACTTCGATAAAAATTATTTTTTTAGAAAAAAGTAGTTTATTTTTAATTTGATTTTTAAAATTAATAAGAAAAAGTATTCTTTTTTCTCAAAATCATTTAAATATTTAATATGTACAAAAAAATGGCAAAAATAGCACATTTGACATATGAAAAATAGAGTGATAAATTATAAGAGCCATGCTGAGCATGGAACATTTGAAAAGGAGATAATAGGCGATGTTTTTCAAACGCTCGGAGGAAACGAAGAGATTGATGTAAAGGAGGAACTAAAATGGAGTTCTTGGTTATCCTTGTTATTATGCTATACATAATTTACAAAGATAATCATAGCGGCCCTTCTAAGAAGTAGAGGCCAATCTTTACATCGTTTATTGAATCCTTAAATGAGAAAAGGGAACTGTGCAACCAGTTCCCTTTTCGCCTTTTTGTCTTTACATCGTTTGTCTTTCGACACCTATATTATACAATATTTTTAAAAAAAGTAAAGCAATTAGACTCATCCTGTTTTTTTAAAAAAAATTATTTTAGTTTTTTTATCAAAAAGAAGATTATTTTCAATTTTATTTCTAAAAATAACAAGAAAAGACTTCATATTTTCTCAAAATTATTAAAATATTTAAGATGAATGAAATTCCGGCAAAAATAGCACAATTGACAAGCGATAAATAGAGTGATAAATTATAAGAGCCATGCTAAGCATGAATCATTTGAAAAGGAGATAATAAGCGATGTTTTTCAAACGTTCGGAGGAAACGATGAACGACTGATGTAGGGAGGTTCCAATGGAACTCTTAATTGTTCTTGTGATAGTGTTATACATAATTAACAAGAATAATTTTGATGGTACTAACAAGAAGTAGTACCAAATTCTACATCGATATTGTTTCCTCAAATGAGAAAAGGGAACTGTTGGCGCAGTTCCCTTTTCGTTTTTTTAATTCTACATCTTTATTGTCTTCCGACACATATATTATACAATATTTTTAATAAAAGTAAAGCAATAAAACTTATTCTGACTTTTGATAATTTTTTATTATAATTTTTTTAGTAAAAGGAAGATTATTTTTAATTATATTTTTGAAATATACAAGAAAAACTATTCTTTTTTCTCAAAAATATAAAAATAATTAAAATTAACAAAATTTTAGTAAAAATAGTACCAAATTCTACATCGATATTGTTTCCTCAAATGAGAAAAGGAAACTGCAGCAACAGTTCCCTTTTCGTTTTTTTGACTCTACATCGATATTGTCTTCCGACACATATATTATACAATATTTTTAATAAAAGTAAAACAAGCTATTTTTTGGTCATAATTTAGGAAAACAACATACTTATTGTTAAATTGTATGGCTTAAATAAATGAATTTTTTTGTTTAAAATTATATAAATGTAATAATTATTTGCAAAAATAATATAATTATATTATAATATAATTAAAGAACGCCTATTCCACACTAAATGTATTTATTGTGGAAGGTTTTGTTTAAAATAACTAGACAATTAAATTTTTATTTTGTATAATCTTGTTGAAATAAATAATATATTATTTATAGAGAATAAAAGGCAAAGCAGAAGTAATTCTGTGACGCAAAACTAAAGGGTCCAATATGGATAGCCAGCTGCTTATTTATAAAATGTAAAAGGCAAACTTAGGGAAACTTAAGGACGCAAAGCTATAGGACCTAAAAAATTAATTAAGGTAGCCAGTTGTCATTCGGGATTATAATGACAACTTTTTTATTTTCTAAAGAGGGAGGTAATTAAAAAAATGAATAAAAATAGATCAAATTTAGTTTTATCATTATTATCATTAGTGATTACTTCCTTTTTGTTAGTTTTTACAATTTATTCTTGGTATACATCAAATCAAGAAGTTAATACTAAGGGTATTGTTGGTGCAACAGATATAGAGCATGCAACATTCACTTTAGAAAAATATAATGTAAGTACAACTTCATGGGTTCCTGTAACAAAGATAGAAGAAAAGAATGTATTACCTGGTAAGGTTACATATTTTAGACTTAAGTGTGTTAATGAAAATACGACTTCGATAAAGTTGACAGCAAAGTTTGAAGGTGTTGAATCTAGATTAGATAAAACTTATGTTAAAGTTTCTTCTGATAACAAAAATATTACATACAATGGCATCCCAACATATCTAATTGTGAATAATCAGGTAAAGGTTGATCCTGTTGTGGATGGAGGAGATTCAAAATCTATTTTGTATGATGTAACAGGAACTGATATTTCTTTAAGACATTTTAAGATTGAAGAAGGTTATATCATTCAAAGATTTGGTACAACAGAAACAAAAACTGGAGCTGTAACTAAAAAAGATGATGTTACTCAATCTCTTGATACAATTTCTATAACAGATCCAATATTGAATAAACAATCTGTTGCTGTTGGAACAAGCTATTATTATTTTGCATTTACTTTCTTAGATAATGATGACGTTGATAAATATTTTATGTATCAAGAATTATATATTGCATCACTTACATTACATGAAGGCGATTAGGAGGTTATGAGATGAGCAGAAAATTTCTAGTAAACTTAATAGCCGTAATTGTTGTATGTATTGTAACTGGTACGGCAATAATATTTGCGTGGTATACAAATACTAAAAAAACACAATCATTGGATTATGTTTCAAATGGTTTGGTTTTGTCATATAAAATTGAAAATGAAACCAATGTTGAAAATTATGATATTAAAGACGTTGTATTCTTTGATGTTGATAGTGAAAATGAAGGGAAATATTTTACTTTATCTGCAGTTAAGTTAACTTTAGATATTACTAATTATTCTTTAACACCTATTAGCGTTAATTTAAAGCAAAGTCTTCAACCATTTACTTTGTCAAATGAAATTACTGGTAATGTAATTACAATTTATAAATACACAAAAGCAAATGTAAATAGAGATACAGAATTTACAGAAAACAAGTATTTTACATTTGATAATGATACTGGTTATGTTGCTAAAACAAAATATGAAGCTGGTAATACTTATTTTGAAAGAGATGTGTTGGCTATATCAACTCTAACAGCAGAAGATGGAAAGCTAAAATCTGTTTCATCTGCAACAAAAGCTCAAGGAAACTTGATAACTACAGTTGATAAAAATGGTACAAGCTTTATTTTAGGTGAGTATGTAGAAGCTACTGATTTAGATAAGGTAGCATTCAATGCTGGTGTATATTACACTTTAGAAAATGGTGTATATACTCAAGCAAAAGTATTTAATTCAACAACGACATATTACGAAGTTAGTACAATGGCATATGTTGGTGGCTTAGTAATAGACGGAACGACAGTTACAAAAGCGAATATTACAACAACTGGTGCCTTTGTATCATGCGTAATAACAGATCAAAATTTAGATTCTAAATCTACAACAGGATCAGTTAACTCATATTTTGCTGCTAATAATTTGGCTAATGAATATACAATTTCAACTCCTTTAGCAGCATCAACTGCATATAATACTGCAGGTGGTTCAAAGAGAGTTTATTTATATTTATTTGGAATTCAATTATTTGATGATGCTACATCAAATTTCTTAGAAAATTCAAGAAATGTTTATCCATTTCAATTGATAATTACTGCAAATCAAGCATAACAAGATTTTATTTTAAGGAAGTGATAGTCATGAAAAAATTTAATATTAAATTAGTTATTATGGCTATTTTAACAGTTGTTTTGATTACTGCCAGCATAGTTGTATATGCAGCGTTCTCGTATAAAAAGACAGTTGTTTCGGAAGATGTTATTATTGGTGATGTTGAAATCAACAATAAATCATTTGTATCATATGCTAAGAAAACAAATGAGGCTTATGAAGATAGTCAATCTTATTATAGATTATGTAAGCTTAGAACAGATTCTATAGCTTATGTAGAAGGTATTACAATTAATTCAAACTATCAACCTGTTACAATTAATTCCTTCCAATCTGGTGTTACTTATTATGTGTTTGATTCAACTGAAAAAACATATTCGGTTGCTTCATCATCTTATCAAAGCGAAACTCAATATTATGTTAAAACAGATTCGTTAACAGTTAAAACAGCGTATGATAACACAAATACATTATTGACTGCTGAAGTAAATAATAATGTTATCACTTTAAAGAAAGAAAGTGCTGTTGTTGAAATATTGACTTTAACAATTGGTGATGGAGTTATCACTAATGTTGGCCTAAATAGTCCAACAACTCATAGAGCTGTTATTGGATCTGATGGACAAAGTGTTTATGTGTTCACTAAAGCTACTGGTTCAACAACTAAATCTTTTGATACGGATACTATTATCTGTTATGCAAGTGAAAGAAAAAGAAATGATAATCGTATTGATTATGATGCCCCATACTTAAATCAATTAGGTTTAGTATTTGAATTTACAACTCAAATTCCTGTTTATGTTAGAATCCATATTCAAGATGCTTGGATTTCTACTCAATTCTTATCATCAAAGAGTGAAAGAACAAGATATATTTCAAAAGATAAGATTTCAGGTGCATCACCATTCTCTGTAACTGATAGTGATTGGTATTATGATGTAGATAATAACATTGTTTATCATAAAGAAATGTTAATGCCAACAAAAGATACAAATGGTGATTATACATCTCAAGAATATGTATTTAATGTAAACGAAGGATATTTTTATCATGATACATCTGCTCAAGCAGCTTCTAAAGTAACAACTGTTCAAGTATCTTTTACAGTTGATATTGTTCAAGCCAACCGTGCTGAAGCACTTTGGGGTGTTGATTTTGATGAATTATTTTAATTAGGAGGACATTATGAGAAAGGATAAGACTAAAAGAAATTTAATAAATAAGATTTTGACAATTAGTATGTCTTTAGTCTTATTTGTTACTGCAGTTTTTACAATCTGCTCTTTATTTGTAAATAAAACAGTAGAAGAATCAGAATATTCACCTATAACTTCTACTTATTCAAGTAATCAAGTACATATTGTTAATCCTAATGTTCCATCAAGTGCTGAAACAGTTACGATGACTGAAGCCTATGATGATATTAGTGTTGCAAGTAATAAAACAATTTTAATCACTACTGATGATGAATTATATTTATTCTCATTAGCATGTTCTGAAAATCCATCTTATTTGTCAAAAAGCTATAGATTAGCATCAAATATTTATTATGAAACTGATGATCAATTTATTCCTGTTGGATATAACGGAACACCATTTAGTGGAACATTTGATGGTAATGGTTATGAAATATCTAATTTAGAGATGGTAAGTATTACATCTCAAATTAATAATGAATCATCATTTGCTAATATGTATTATTATGCAATGTTTTCTGATAATACAGGAACAATTAAAAATTTAGGTATTGTTGAATCTAGAAATGCAATCGTATCTATTGAATTAGATAAGATTGTAACATCTGGTGGTGTTGCTAATCTTGTTGGTCATAACCAATCAACTGGTAAAGTTCAAAATTGTTATTATAGAGATTTAAGAGATATGATCGATGATGAAATCGGTCTTGCTATATATGGTCAATATAGAATTGCTGGTTTGGTATATTTAAATGATGGTACATTTACTGATTCATATGTTGCAGTATCAACTGTAGTTAACCATAAGATTAATGGTTATGAATCTATTTGTGGTATTTGTTATCAAGATAATAATTATAATGCTTCAACATCAAATTTATATTATTATGATGGAAGCATTGCCACATATAGAGAAATTACAGGTGGTATAGAAATCACTTATAAGGATGAAGTATTTAGTGATGCTACATTCTTAAATTCAAAACAAAATGTTGGTAAATATTGTTCGGAAATTGAACCTAAAACAGGTTCTTTATCTGAAATAGATTTAAATTATTATTATCAAAATAATGCAACATGGTATATTCCTGATGATTATGGTGATTTAAACATTTATGTAAAAAATCCTACTCCAATTTTAAGAGGATTAGATTATACAAAAAATGGAAATAAATATACTTTTGCAATTGATGATGTAGATGATTTCATTTACATGTTTGAATTAATGAATGGTTCAGATTTATTTGCAGGAGATGCTGCAATCTATTCAATTAATTCAGATATTAATTTAAAGAGTATTGATTCAAGTCAATATATTTATAAAAAAATTATTACAGCAACTATTACAGGTGCTGCAAATGCAGGTACAATTAATCCTACATTAATTAATAATTCAGCTTCAACTTATCCATCAATTTACAATTTTAATTGTATTGATGCTGCAAGAAAAACTACAACTTTAGGTATAGATGCTTATGGATTATTACCTTTCTTTGGAGGAACTATATCTAATTTAAACATTATACCTGATGCACTAGATTTAAGTACTATTGAAGCAACTAACAACGTTAAAGGTATTGCTGCTTTATCAGGATATGCTGAAAAAGCAACAATTGATAATGTTAATGTTTATATCACTACAACTCATTTATCTAAGGATATAAAAGAATTCTATTTAGGTAGTGTTGTTGGTGTTCTAGGTGGTGAAAGTTCAATTGAGAATTGTACTGCATCTGGTTCATATCAAATGGCAAAATTCTCAATTGCTAAGCCTTCAACAACAGCATATACTGGTGGTATAGCAATTGGCGGTGTAGTTGGTTACATTTGTGAAACATATGGAAGTATTGAAAATTGTTTATCAGCAGTTGATATGCAATTAAATATGGATGCTCCAAACGTAGAATTCGCAATTGGCGGTGTTGTTGGTGCTGCATATACAATAGAAGCTAAAGAATTAGAAAATATTGGTTCAATTGCTATTGGTACATCAGATTATAGTGCAAAATATAATAACATCTATGTTGCAGGTGTTATTGGTAGACATTTCGGTGTTAAAAAAGAAGTAGAATCATTAACTAACCAAGGTGCCGTTTCTATTTATGGTTATCCAAATTCTGCAACAAGTAATATTGCATATGTATCTGGTGTTGAAAATGCTGATATTTTAACAAGCTCTGTTGCTAATACAGGTTTAATCGCATCTTCATTAAAATCAAAAGATGGTAAATATAAATTTGTGGCATCAGGTTTAACAAATAGAGCTAATGTTTCTGTTAATCATAGAATTATTGCAGATTCAACAGAATATACAAGTGGTATTAATGTATTTTCTAGAAATGGTTTTGTTTCAGAATTAACAGGCGTTTACAATTTAAATTATACATATAAATATAGTGGTGCTAATAAAGTAAAAGCAACTTTAGGCGATCAAACAATTGATACATATTTAGCTCACAAATATGCAGGTGCTGTCAATGTAATTAATGGTTCAACACCAAATGCTAATGCAATTGCTAATTTAAATACTGTATATAATTTAAGAAATATTGCAATTACAACATCAACTGCCGTTGGTAGTTTTAATTTTGAATATTATGGTACAGTACGCGGTAAATATATTAATTATAATGATGTTAGAAATGAAGGAGATATCACATTAACTGCAACTAAAACTTTAGGTACTGCAAATACATCAACAACTAATATAATTTTAGCTGGTGTATTTGAAGAAGTATCAGAAGGTTGTAGTGCAGATAATATTTTCAACGGTGGAAACATTTCACTTAAATATTCTGATGTTAATATTAATGGTAATGTATTTGCTTCAGGTATTTGCTACAAAAATAAAGGATATGATGCAACAACAATTAATCAGTATAACCCATCATTAAATGAATTTGATTCAAAAGCAAAAGGTGCTATTAATAATGCAATTAACAATGGTACTATTACTGTTGATAATCCTACAAATTTTGCAGGAATAACATATAATTATGATATAATTTTGTCTCCAAATGGTCAGTCATATCTTGGTTCATTACCTACAACTACATATGGAACTATATATAATATTGCTGGTGATTTGTTTGTATCTGGTATAACTGTATATAATGAAGCTCCTATTACAAATACATTTAATTTAACAGATTTATTTGCATCAAATTATATAACTAACACTACAGATGAAAAAGAAATTAATGTTGCAGGTTTAGTTGGTTTAAATATTGGTCAATATGCTTATATTTTAAATAGTGCAAATAATGGTAATTTAAAAGGTATTAACTTATCATCAACAGATGGTGTTAAATCAAATGTTAATGTTTCAGGTATTATTGCAAGAAATGATGAAAATGAAGATGGATCAAATTATTCATCATCAACTACAAATCCACATTCAAAACAAATTGTTTCATTCACAATAAATTATGGAGATATTTTCTCATATAATTTTAGACAAAATATTGCAACAACTGCTTATGAACCTTCTTCGAAAGCATCAGGAATTGTTGCCATGGGTTTATTAAACACAATTAATGTAATGAACTATGGTAATATTTATGGTAGTGAAACAGCTTCTGGTATATTTGGTATAATGTATTTTACTAGATTTGAAAGTGAAGTAAGTGCTACTAATAAAGTATATATTGCGAATACAATAAATTATGGTAACGTTTATATGTTATCACGAGGATATAACAATGCTCATACTAGTGCATCTATTGATTATCAAGTAATACAATATTCTAGATTTAAGGCTTTAACAACTTCTAACATTAAAACTGATGAATCTACAGTTGGTGACAATGAAGCATTTACAAGTGTTGTTAGAAACTCAGATTATATCTCAATTATTGGTTCAGTATTTGCTGTAGCAAACTATGCTACATCAAGCGCTGCTGGAAATATTAAAATTAGATATTTAATATCATTTAATGAGCAATGTCAAATTGTTGGTGAAACAGTAGCTGCTCCAAGTGGTGTAAGTGCTGATACTTCAACATTATTCTCTGCACACATTTCATCTCATGCTGGAACAGGTGCTTATTTAAACGATAAATGGATTAATAACTATGTAGAATATGCACCACTTTCAACAGGTTCTACAAAAGGAAAGTTTGTAACTAGTATTGATGCTGCAACAGGTAATGCATCAACAGCTACAAAGACTTATTATGGTATATTTAATTCTAATTTTACATTTAGTAAAGCTATATTAGGTAAGATTACATTGGATTTAACTACAAATCCAACTGATGCATATTTAACTGACTATTTCCAATTCGTTGGTTTCCAATACATTAACCCAATTCTATTTGAAAAGATTGGCTGGCAAACATTTGCTTATCAATCAGCAGCAGACGATTTTGCAACTAATGTTTCAAATGTTATTAAGGTTTTAGATAAAGCAACAACTTACGATAGTTATAAGACAATTGCTAAGAGTGCATTTACATGGATGAATAATTCAGTTTCATCTGATTTGGATGTTGTAATTGATTCAATGATTGCTGAAGAAAATTATTCTGATTTATTATCTGTTTTACAGTATATTTATTCTAACGATTCGCAATCAAATATATACATTGATAAGACTTTAAGAACAAATGTATTAAATAAATTAATTTCTAGTGATGATGAATTATTATCAGTTTTGGATGAAGTATTAAATTATAAAAATGGATATTCAACTGCTTTGGCAAAATCTATAGTTGTTAATGAGGATGAAGTAAAAACTTATATATCTAATTATATAAATAATTTGTCTTCATCAGATTTATCATCTATGTTAGCTGATTATATTGATTATCTAGATGATACAAATAATGATTATTTCAATTATGAAACAAGCGAAAAAGATAGAATTAGTTTATTAACTACTTTGTTTGCATCAATTGATGATTCTACATTCTATTCAGAATTAATATCTATTTTAGGAATTTCTGATTCATCTGTAACTGATTCAACTAAGATGTTAATTGGTTATCAACAAATGTCAACAGCAGATAAGAAAACATTATTTGAAACTATCGTAACATATAATTATACTCAAAATAGATTAGATGAATATCTAGATGATATGGCATCAGAAGTTGATTTTTATTCTGAATTAAATGCAAATGGTTATAATATATCTTCAATGTCTGATATGTATACAAGAGCTGAATTAATTTCAGGTTCATCAGCAACTGGAGAATCAATCATTGATGAAAGAGTAAAATTGTGGAATTTAATTAAGAATACTAATGTATTCAGAAACAATTATTCTACATTTAGTATTCCTTCAACTACATATTTTAAAGCAACAGAATATAATAACACTTATCAATCTATAACTGAACCTCATAATGATGGTGCATATACAGGTGCAACAAGTGAAAATAGATTGTCATACATGTATACAACTGTTATTACACCTCAAGTATATTTCTATGGACCTTATACAGGAACTGATAGTTCTCATACAACAGGAAATTTCTCTTTTTCTGATATGACCGCTAAAGAAAATACTGCTGGATTAGGAAGCCCTATCGTTAATTATCGGGGATTGAATGTTAATAATAGTGGTTATCAAAATAAATATTTTTCAGTTTTCCATTATGATGATAATTCTTTATGGTCAAGTACTGAATTGATGAAGTCTCGTGGTAATAGAGTAACTTATGCAACAGCTCTATCATCTTCAGGAAATCACACATATCCATATCCAGTTTTAATTTATTATGATTATAATAATGAACAACTTGGTGGTGCAAATGGTACATATACAACTGATACTTCATGGTATTCAGGAGATTTTGGAGATGATTATTCATATAGAGGTTTTAGTGATACTCAACAATTTAAGTATGATAAGAATGCAACAGATCCTATGATAGGTGGAACTACTAAATATACAACTAATGACTGGACTGGTACATTATTTGGTGCTAATGACTGGTATATGAAAGTATCATCTACTGGTGAAACATTCTCATTAAATCACGCTGTTTTAGCTAAAGCATATAGCAGTGGCGGTAAGAATACTGTAACATTAGCAAATGGTAGTACTATTAAAACTAATGCTTATAGATGTTATATTCAGGATAGTGATGGTGCATATCACCTTATTCAAACAGGTTCAAATAATTCATATGATGCTAACGCAACAATTCAAATTGGTAAAATGGAAAATAATACATTTGTTGCCAAGCATACAATGAAAAATTATAACGGCGCTGATAACACAAGAAAAATATATTCATTGATATCTTATATTGCTGGTTTAAGAATGTATACATCTACAGCTTCAAATAATGCAACAACAGGTTTACATTCAACTGGTCGTACAGGTGTTTATAGAAGATCTGGTGGATGGAATAACTATTTCACATGGAAACAAGGCGACGAAACAAAGGTTTATACTTCTCAATATATCGATTATGAACATTCTGATTTATTTAATCTTGATGGTGTTTTAACTGAATATGATGGTGCTACTTATTCAAATGACGAAAGAGAAATTATTAATTATCTATTTAATAATTATTTCTTAAACACATCAACTAAATGTGATACATTTAAGAGATTAGCTCAAGCTGCTTTATTAGAATCATTAGGTTCAAATACAACAAGAGGCGCAGCTTATATAGATAATTTCATGATGAATAATATCTATACATCAGCAAGAACAAATTTATCTAACTCAATCCCATTTGTATATTTATATGAACAATACAATTATACAGTTTTTGATTATTTAGAGAATTTATTTAATGGTACAAATCCTAATAATAAACAATTAGTGATATATGGCGCGTCTGGTAATCAATCAAAATATATTGAATTGCTAAAGCGACTAAAAGCTGCGAATGATATAACATCGAATAATGACTATGCTAATTTAGCTACATTCTTGGCTTATTTAAGACAACATCCATCTTATATCTCAAACGATAAGATAGTTTTATCAAATTTAAGTTCGATGTCTTTATCAGATTTAACTACATATTTATCATTGTTTGATGATACATCTAAAAATGTTACAATATCTAATTTATATGATTTAACAGGTAAAATGACTTCATATACTGGAACTGTAACATATAATCAATCAACATACAGTTCAACTACATATAGTTATGGATTAAAATTTAGTTCTATGACTTTAACACCAGCATCAACAGATACTAGAATTATAATGATTGCTAAATCAACTGGTGCATCATCTACATTAACAAAAGGTAATGATACAGTTACAGTTACAACTGTTGGCGAATATTATTTTGAAACTAATGGTGCAACATCAGTAACTATTACATCTGATTCTGATGTTATTGTTTATACTATTTACTTTGTGCAAGATATTGATCACACTAATCAACAAACTAATTTAAATGGAACAGTTTTAGATAGTAATCAAGCTAAATATTTCACAATTACCAAAAATGAAATAGAAGCACAAATAAATACTGCAATTATAAATGCAATTGGTAATAATACATATTATAAGATTACAACATATAGTGTTGTAGCAAATGTAACCTTAGGTGGCTCCGCAGGAGATAGTACACCAATGTATTTTGCTGGTTCAAAAACACCAACAAGTGTTTATCCAAATACACAATTTACATGGCTTACTGGTCAAACAACAAATACAACTCTAAATATCTTAGATGAATATTATAATCAGACAATATTTGCTGTTCAAAATACTAATGGCTATACATGGAGCTTATATAGATACATAACAGGAGTGTCTTATACAATAACATATAGTTATTTATCAGCTGGTACATTAGGTACTACAAATAAAACTGCAACAAGTTCAACTGTTAATTTATATGATTCAAATGTTGTAAGTGGTCAAACATATAATAATACAATTAATGTTAATGCTAACAATGTTACATTACCAACAAAAGCAACTCTTCAAAGTGCTATTGCAGCAGAAAAATCAGTAGATAGTTCTCATGTTGTTATTACTGCTTTTTCTGCAACATTTACGCTAAGAAATTCATGGAATTATTCTACAGGATTACGTATTTATGATTCATCTAACAGTAACAATCTTGGATCTACAAGTGGAAGCATTAGTTCTGGTCAAACTGGAACAGTGACTGTTGCAGATTTGAGTAGTTATTATGGTCAACAAGTAAATGGAAGATATTATTATAGTAGTTATTATCAAGGAAATACTACAATTGTTTCATATTCATATACTGTCACATATAGAATTGATTCAAACTCTGTAAGTATAACATTACCAACTTTATCTAATGTTCAAGCATTAGCTACTGCTGATAGTGGTATAGCTAATCCAACGATTACAGCTTCTAGTATAACTATTACAGCAAGAAATAGACTTGAATCAGCGTATACATTATATTTATATGATAATAGTGCAAACTCAGTTATAAGTAACTTTGGTTCTGTTGCAGCTAATAGCACAGCATCAGTAATAATTGATTTAACAAGTTACTATGGTAAGTCTGTTTCTGTAAGATTCTATCAAAACAATAATTATTATACTGAAAGTACTAAGGCATTTGTTTTTGATAGTTATTATTATACAGCTACATATCAGGCTCCTGATTATGCTGTTTCATCTGCTTTGATTTATAAGAATAGATTATTGAATTTAGATGTTAATTATTCAGATGTTCAAAATAGTTATTTCTCATATGTTATGAGAAATTCATCTACAGCTTATAACACATTTGTTAAAGAAAATTTAGTTAATTTTGCTGCATATAATACCTCTGGAAATGATTCAAATCCAATAAATCTATTTGTAAACAAGCTGAATGATACTCAAAAGAAGGAATTTGCTAGACTTGTTATTACAAATAGTAATGAAGGTATGTATGGTGCAATTAAAGCATTAGCAAAAACAAATGCATCACTAGCAACTGTTTTAAAAACAATGGATACTGCAACAGATGGTTATGCATTTATTGCGGATGCTGTTTATAAACTAGATAATACAATCCCTAGTGGTTCATCAACAGATTTGATTGATCAACATCCTAATTTATTAAAAACATTAGTTGCTGCTTATATAGTTGCAAACTATAGATCTACATTAAATCAAGGTAAGACAGCTTATAATACAGATTATTATAATTTAGTTGTTAATTTAAATTCTAATGCTACAGGTTCATCAACTAGTGGTACAGCATTTAAGAATAATATTAATTATATTAATTCTGATGGTTCATTTACTGCAACTAAATTTGACTTGTTTACAGAATATGTATTAGGTCAAAAAACAGCTACATCAAGTTATGGTATATTTGCATTATCTTCATCTCGTGGTATTCAAAATGGTGCATTCATTCCAGATAACGTAAGTTTAGCTTCAATGGATGTAAAATATGATACAACTGCATCAATTAATAATGTATCTTATATAGAATTAACTGATGATGTTAATCCTTCATGGAGAGATAATACAGGTGCTTCAACTGATGCATATGATGTATCTGATCATTCATCTGTTAACTACCATGTAAGAGAAGAAATGAAACAATTGGTAAAAGCTATTTCAAATGTAATTTTTGAATTAGATTTGAATTGCAGTGATACTGTATTGTATTCTTCAGAAAATCAAATTGATTATGAAGATAAAGTTATTTCTTATTATGTTTCAGAAACATACTTAAATTATATTAAGGATGCTTCTTCATTAACTATTAAAAAGATTGTATTTGCTGATACAGCAACTTCTAATAAGCATAAAGATGAATCAATCACATTGACTAAAACTTATGTTTATAAGGAAGCTACAGTTACATCTGGAACATTTGATTCAACAAAACATTATATTATTAATAATGGAGAATATGTACTTGCTTCAAGTTATGTTGAAGGAACTAAATATTATGAATTAAATGAAATTGATGTTGCTAATGCAGTAACCATTACTCCAGAAGAACATGCTTATACAGCAAATTACAGTATTAGATTTATTAGAATTGACAATACAATAACTACATTTACATATGCATCAATGTATTATGCTGTTGCAGATACTGATGGTGAACCAACAGCATCTTACACATCTACAACAAATTCAAGAACAATTCCATATTATGGATCAAAAATTACATTTAATGTAACTGCTTCACTTCCTGATGGAATGGATTTAAAGGCATTCTTCAGTATTACTGGACAACCATTAGATGATACTTGGGAATTTGATCCTGATACAGATAATAATGGTATTATTTCTAACGGTTCAGCAAATATTGTTGTAAATGTTGATATTAGTATGAGCCAAGGTTCAAAAGCATTTGTATTAAAGATTTATGATCAATCTAAGACTATTAATATTACAAAAGATCCAAATAGAAATGCTTTAATCACTTCATTTGGATATGACGGTACAGATTATACTTCAGCAATGCAAACATCACAAACTTCATCAAGTACAATTTTATTTGGTAGAGCATTTAATTATACTGACTTAACTGCTCCATATATTAAGACTACTGATCAAGCTTTAAATGATGATAAAGTGTATTATGTACAAACTGGAACTAATAATTCTTATGCTTACACAAGAGTATTAACTCCAGTAGTAGAAGATATAGCTACATATTATGAAGCTAATCCTGATTTTTACTTATATCAATTTAGTATTTCACCAAATGCTACAGTTGCAATTTCTGCAACTAAGACAATTGCTGATGCAACAGGATTAATGACATATACAGTTAGCTATGTTGTAAAATCTGAATATGGTACAACTCAAACATATACTCATGTATTAACAGAGCATTTATATTTTGATGATGATACTATTTATGGAACATTATATAAAGCTGGTGAAGCTGTTGAATCAGAAGGAATTTATACAAATGATTTCAATTATGGTGACGATGTAATTGATGGTTCATTATCAAATTTAACTTATGATGATTCAACTGCAAATTATGTTGCTGTAATATTCAATAGAGGATATGAACCACAATATAGAATTAGATATAATTTATCTTATTTCTATGGTGATATTACTCATTATACAGTAACACAAGGTGAATCAAATTCATCAAGATCAGAACCGCAAGATACATATGCTGGTATCACTATAACAATTGATGAAGACCAACAACCTGGAACATATAAATTTACTTATGTTTATACTAATACAGGTGAATGGACTTCAGAAGGAAGTTATGTACATCCAACTGGTGCCTTTGATGCAAATGAAACATATTACTTGTATAGCGGCGGAAACTATGTGGTTACAACAGCTGTTACTTCAGCCACATATGATATGTTGAAATCATACATTTATATTTATCAATCATCTGGAGATCCATCATACACTCGTACTTATGAATTCCCTTCGTTATATATCATTAAAGATTATGCAATTGATGCGTTATTCCATAAGTTATCATTCTTAGACGAATCAATCGTATTAGGTGGTACAGCATCTGTAATGTTACCTTCTACACCTATTAGTGCTGGTGATAGTAATACTGATTCTGATGCGATAAAGTATGATAGTGTATTTGCTTCTAGCTCTAATAATGATATTAAGATTAACCCAAATTCAATAGATTATAAGAATGGTTCTGATGCTGCATCAATAACTGATTATTATACTGTAGGTACAGTTTCAGATACAGACCTTGAATATTATGCTCCAACAATTAAGATTGAAGATCATGCTCAAGTATTTAAATATACTACTTTAACTAAGTTAAGAACTTATGGTGCTGATAATAATCAATCAGTAAAAGATAGTACTATTTTAACTACAAGAGATGATATGTTATTATATGTTCCTTTCGCAACAGGAACAGGTAATAGCATTAAGTATGAAGTATTCTTAGTATTAGTTGATTCTAATATGAATTGGAAGAAAGTATATCCTAAGAACTTCAATGGTGTTGATACTAATGATTCAAAGGTAATAAAGGCTTATACAACAACATTTGGATTAGTAGAAGCAGAAGCTACTCCTTCATTAACAGAATTCAGTTATACTGATCCTGATACAAATGCTTCAGCTACATATAGAATTGCTGATTTCGCAGGAAGCACTGATGTAACATCTTCAGATTCAAAGAACATATCATTATATATGGACTATATCGGTGACCCATTAGAAGATCATTTCTGGTATATTTCATATGTAGTATTCTCTGAATATTATTTATACAAAGGTAAAACCGATAATGACCCTACTCCAAATGGAGATGGTGTTGATGATTTAGGTGCTATAAGATTCTATCATATCTCTATTGTAGATGCTTCTAACACTGTATATTTTGATGTTTCATTATATGCTCCAACAGATTTTAAATTAGATGAAATCTATATAACATTTGCCGAAAATGTATATGATGATAATGGTGTTTCTTTAGGATCATATCAATTATCTTGTTATCTTGAAAAAGCAAAAGATGATAATAATAATTTAATCTATGGTGCAGCAAATACTGAGGAAGCGGGATTAGTATTATATAATCTTAAATTCAGTATGGCAGCATTGCCGGCAGGTTATTTCACATTCTCAATTGATTTACCTAATGGTTATGGTGCAATTTGCTATACTAATAAAGATAACGAATTAGATAAGACTAAAGAACCTGGAAAGGGTAATCCTGATTCATATTTACCACATACAACTATCATTCCGATTACAATTGGATTAAAGATTATTGTGAGTGAATTAACTGAAGGAACAACTTCAGTATGGGCAGTAAATACTTCAGATTTATATACAAGAAGAATTACTTATAAAGGCAAAAAAGACTTTTAAAGACGTTTTATAATAAAGTTAATAAACTTAATTGTAGAACAAGAAAAAGGCTATAATTTGCGTGTAAATTGACGCTAATTATAGCCTTTTTAAAATGGTGCTATTTTGTTATAAAAAAAGAGTTTTGAATCTTCGAGTATTCGGATTTCAAAAACTCTTTTTTTACTATAATGTGATAGTTATTGTAGGACGAACGTAATGATAATTAGTGCTAACTTGTTCTAGTGAATCTTCTGGTATTTCATTTACATAGTGAACCCAATTCATGCCAGGCATAAGAGCCATAACGTCTGATAGCCACCATGCACTATTGTTTCCAGTAATTATTAGTGTTGGAATAATGTATGAAGAGTATTCTGTACTTGATAATAGTGAAATTGTTGTATTTATAGTGCATGTAGTTTTTAGACCTTCTAAGTATGCTTTAATACTAGAATCTTCATATGATGTAAATGTTCCATCATCATCGAATTGAGTGTATCCAAGGGTATTTTCGCTTAATAGTTTGTATTCTGTTTTTCCATTAGCTATGTTACTTGTTAATATAATCCAAGAAATACCTTTATCTTGGTATGTACCATATTCAATGAATTTTAATGTTGAAGGCATTGATAATGAAGTGTATCCTGCATTATAAAGATTATCAACGTTAACCATTTTAACAGGAATATCATTATAATAATCAGGAATAACTATTTCAGCATCCTCAATAGTTCCTTTATATGTTGCTTTATAATAAGATAAATCACCAGCAGGAGAGAATGTAAATATATTATCTAAATTATTATTACCATTATAACATGCCCATACTTCAACATAATAATCTGGATTGTCATTATTTCCGTGATTTTCAACCATTGATTCAGTTGCATATGCATAAGCAGTTCCTGATAAATCCATATTATCATACCATGTTGCATTAGCTATTGTTTTTAATAAATAGTAATCAACGTTTTCTGTTGTATGATCCCACTTTGCTGCAACTGGGGTGCTATTGTTTGAACCATTGTTATTATGATATGAAACATTAATTGTCTTTCTATCATAGTAGAAGTCAATTTCTGCTGTACCATCAGCTAATATCATAAGTTGATATTGATCATTACCATCAGCAGTTACAATAACATTATCGATTCTTGCTTCTTTAAATACATAACCTGTTTGAGATGCAGGTGTAATTGCTATATTGCTTCCTGTTGTTCCAGTGTTATAAATGGTTGAACTACCTGGTGTATAATCATCATCATTTAGATTTTGCAGATGAATATTGACTGTGTATTCAATATTTGTACTTGGTGCAAATATTGCAGTGTATGTAGCAGTTGTTTCGTTTTCAGCAATTGGCGTTGGATTTGTATCATTGTAGTACTCACCATTTCTTTCCCAGCTAACAAAATCATAACCTGTTTCGCTTACCGCTGTAATAGTATATGGAGTTGTAGTAGTATCGATTGAAGAAGAACCCCAATTAGAATTATTTTCATTTACAATTATACCTGATTGAATCCATTTTGCAGTATAAGTAGGTAATCCTGTAAAGTCACTTGATTGATCAATAAGCTTTTTATATGAATCGTTATAACTTATAGTTAATGTTTTGCTAGCTGTTTTATTATTGCTTGAGTCATACCAACCATCCCATGTATAAGATTCAGCATCTTGAGCAACAAGTTCTACACCATCTGTTGCTAAATTTTGAGTAATTGTATAGCTTAATGCGTTAATATCTGGATCTATAGTAATATCTAAATGTTCAACCCATAAAGCTGTTAATGTTAAACTACTAGTTGATGCTGTAAATGTATACGAATAAGTACTTGATAAAAGAGTCTTTGTGTTATTTGATATTGTATACCAACCAGCAAATACATAATCATTATGTGGCTCCATTGTGTAAGTGATTTGATTGCCTACAACTATTATGTTATAAGTAGGATCAAAGTTTGACATTGTATTATATTCAAATGAAGCCACATTTTCTTCAACCTGTCCTTGTAATAAAAGATTTTGAACAGTAGTATTGTTAACTGTGAATTTTGCTACATATGTTTTATTCTCATTAGGCATTGGGAATGTATATGGATTTGATAGATTTACAAATGTATCATTAACAAACCAACCTAAGAAGATGATTCCTTCGCCATATGTGGCTTCGATTGTTACATTCTGACCAACAATGTATGTTGAATTTAATGAATTAACAGTTCCTAAAGATTCATCATCAGTATCAACATCAACCTTTACCCATCTTGCTTCAAACGAAACATTAGCATTAGTCATTGTATATTCAAATGATAAAGAAGTAGTAGTTGCTGCTAAATCATCATCTTTGAACCATCCAATGAAAGTATAACCAGTATTTGTTGTTGCTGTTAAAGTTGCAGTAACACCTAGCGGAATTAAATATTTTTGATTTGCAATGACTTGTGATTTATTAGATGCAGTCATTGAAACAGATCCTTTAATTGTATTTTCACTAGTATATGTCAATGAATATGAATAATATTTAACTTTATATGTTACAGCATTTGTTGTTAAATCAACTGTTAATCTTCTTCCGTTATTTGTTAAATATTCAGTGACAGAAGTATCTTCATTAGTTATTTTAACATCTTCATTATTAACAACTTTATAAAAACCATCAAATGTATAACCACTATAAACAGATGCATTAATTGTTGCAGTACTTATTGGGTTATCTGTAATTGGAGAACTACTAAATGAATCTGTTACTGCTCCAGGAGTATTAGTAGTTATTAAAGTGTCATTTAGATATTTTTCTACTGTAATACCATGTTTTGTAAATTTACCATAAATAGTAGTATTACTTGGAGTTGATGATGGTGTGAATGTTGTTATTTGAATAGTACGGGCTGAATCACTATACCAACCATCAAATCTATAACCACCAGCAGAAACATTCGCTAAAACAGATGGATTACTTTCAATTGTATATTTTTTCGGATTATTAGTATTACCATTTATCAATGAATTTTCAGTGATATTATTATTAAATGAATAAGTAATAGTATATTCAATTGGTATCCAGTTTGCGTAAACAGTAATGTTATCATTTAAATTAGATATTTCTGTAATTACATTTTGGAAAGTTGATTCAGTATACCAAGCATCAAATTCATAATAATCTTTTGTAGGTTCTAATAATGTATGTTCCTTGTTTGATAGTAAGGTTGCTGGATTTCCTACATTATTAGTACCACCATTTAATTCATATGTGATATTAAATGAAACATAATCCCATTTAGCATATAATGTGATATTACCAGTTGTTCCACCTGCGATAGTAGTTATTGCTGTACCTGTAAATCCACTATTATCATACCATCCACCAAATACTTTAGTAGAAGAATCATCAAGACTGATTAAAGTGAATAAAGGAGTTTCTATTGTATATTCCGTGATATTACCTTCTTTTTGAGTTCCGCCATTTAATTCATATGTTACGGTGTATTCAATTGTATTCCATACGGCAGTTAATGTAACATCTCCACCTAATTGGTCAGGAGTTGCTTCTCCGCCAAAGAAGAAAGAATAAATTGTAGGTTCTGAAGGATCCCATCCACCGGTATATCCTGTCTTTGATGATGTTGCCAAGGTAACACTTGTATCTTGTGAATGATATGTTTGAGTAGTTACTTCGACGTTATTTAAATATGTTTTTTCTGTATTTATATATGTAATTGTAAATTCTTTATCTACAATATTAAATGTTGTAGAATTAGAACCTGTATAATTACCTTTATATGTAACTGTAATTGTTGCCTTACCAACAGCTTTGTTGTTAGTGTATACAACTGTATAATCTGTATCTAATGTTAGAATTACTGTTTCATCTTTAATTGATACAGAAGGAGTAGCGCCTTCAGTTCCAACAGTTTGAGTGAATGGAACTTCTGTTACAGTTTCAATTGTGAATCCTGATCCATCTTTTGGACTAATTGTAAATTGTGCATTGAATGGTCCACCTGTAAGGTTTTCACTATTTGAACTAAAGTTTATTTGTATATCATATGTACCAGCATTTGTTCTTGAACTACCTGCAGCTACACTACATAATGTTGTAATATCAGTTGTTCCATCAAATACACTTGTTATTGTTGGAGTTATTGATGAACCTGTATAAGTTGTAGGAGCTATAACAATTGTTGGATTTGTGATTGTTCTTTGAGAAATTGTATAAGAAGTTGATTTTGTACCTGTATAGATGTTTCCAATACCTGTTGCTGTAATAGTAATTGTACCAGCATTTGTTGTATTACCAACACCACCTTGAGTGTTAGTAAATGTTAATGTGTAATCTTTTCCAAATACTAAATCATACGTTCCATGAGTGATTGTAATAGTTGGAATTTGAGATTGAGTATTATATACAAAATTATCTTCATCTAAAGTGATTGTTGCAGCATCAATATCTACATTTTGTGAAATAATTTCAAATGGTGCATTTTTAGTTGAACCATAATTTCCAATACCGTTAATTGTTACATTATAGTTTCCAACATTTATAGCAGTACCATAAGATATTGTATAATCTACATCTTTAGTAAGAGTAACAGCATCTAATACAACACTTGTTACAGTTGGTTCAATAGAAGAACCGGTGTATGTAAATGATGTTTGTTGTAAAGTAATTGTTGCTGTTGCAATTGATTTAGCACTAATTGTGAAATTCTTAGATACTGAGTTTACAAAATTTGTATTTTCTTTTGCAGTAATTGTTACAGATGCTGTACCAGCATTTGTATTATTAGAATATTCTAAATCATAATATGAAGAAGTAATTTCAATAGTTCCAACTAAAACGCTTGTTATTGTTGGAGTATGAGCTGTACCATCATATGTATAATTATTATCTGATAATGTAACAGTTGCATTAGAAATAGATAATTTTGAAATAGTAACTAGTATTGTTTCTTCAGGAAGATCTGTATATCCTGCATCACCAATAACTTTGTAATAAACTGTATATTCACCTGATTCAGATGCTTCTGGTATTGAATCTGAATATTCACCATCACCTAATTTATATTTAAGTGTTCCATTAAGAACCGTACCAGCAGTAATTAAGGCTTGGTTTTGAGTGTTATAAGTTAAAGTATTCTTTTTAGGAAGAACAGTTATTGTTGGAATAGTTGTTGAATTTGATATTACAACCTCAACTGAATCCTTAAAGTCATTATAATTTTCACCGCCAAGAACTCTATAATATACTGTATAAGTGTTTGCAGCAATACCAGTAGGTAATGTTGGTGAATAGTTCTCATCGTCTAATGAATATTCTAGTGTTCCATAACTTGTAGAACCTGCACTAATTAATGTTAAAGGATTTCCAGTGAATTTAAGATTTGAAACAGGTGTTGGAGCTGTAACATTTATATTAGCTTTAGCAATTACAACCTCAATTGAATCTTCAGCTAAATCATTGTGATTCTCATCACCTAAAATCTTGAAAAATACTTTATGTGTTCCTGCATTTGTTTCAGTAGGAATAGATGTTGAATAAATGCCATTATCACCTAATTTATATTGAATTGTTCCGATTAATGCTGTACCAGCAGTAATCAACACGTGAGAAGTACCATTGTAAACTAAATTTTCATTAGCTTTAGGTAATGTATCAAATGCTAAATCAGCCTTAGCAATTGTTACATTAATTAATTGGCCTTCTAAATTATTATGGTTATCATCACCTATTACTTTATAATAAATTTTATAATTACCAGCATTAGTAGCTGTCGGAATTTCTGATCCATATACTCCATTATCACCTAATTTATATTGTAATGTGCCATGTTCGGTAGAACCAGCATTAATTAATTTTTGTGAATTAGTATTATAAACTAAATTAGTTTTTGCTGTAGGAGCGGTAAAGGTAGGATTTGCTTTAGAAATTGAAACACTAATTGATTGTTCAGCTACATCATTAAAATTATCATCCCCGACTACTTTGTAATAAACAGTATATGTATCGACGTCTGTAGCTTTTGGTAAATATTCTGAATAATTACCATCATTTAATTTATATTGTAATGTACCACCAGTAGTAGTTGCAGCATTGATTAATATTTGTTCTGTGCCTGTATAAACTAGATTTTCTTTTTGTGTTGGGGCTGTAACAGTAGGATTAGCTTTAGCAATTGATACATCAATTGAATCTTCAGTACTATCGCTATAGTCACCATTTCCAACAACTTTGAAATAAACTTTATAAGAACCAGCATTTGTACCTGTAGGAATAGATGCTGAATAAATACCATTATCGCCTAATTTGTATTGGAATGAACCTCCATCAGTAGAACCTACGTTAATTAATTCTTGGGTAGAACCAGTATAAATTAAATTAGTCTTTGCAGTAGGAGCAGTAATAGTAGGATCTGCTTTAGCAATTGTAACTTCAATTGAGCTTTCTTCTAAATCATTATAATTATTATCACCTTTAATATGATAATAAATAGTATATGTTCCAGCATTTGTTGCTGTAGGAATAGATGTAGAATAATTACCATTATTTAATTTATATTCGATAGTACCAGCTGATGCTGTACCAGCATTAATTAATTCTTGTGCTGTAGCATCATAAACTAAATTATCTTTTGCTTCAGGTAATGTATCGAATGATAAATCTGCTTTTGAAATTGTAACTTCTATATATTCTTCAGGCAAATCATTATAATTTTCATTAGCTACAACTTTATAATATATTTTATAAGTTTCAGCATTTTTAGCAGTAGGGATAGAAGTTGAATATTCTCCATTTTCTAATTTGTAATTAATTGTTCCACCTATTGCAGAACCTGAGTTTATTAATTCTTGTTCTGATCCGTTGTAAACTAAATTATCTTTTGGGGTAGGTTTTGTTACTGTTGGATCTAATTTATTAATTGTTACTTCAATAAAATCTTCTACAATATCATTATAGTTATCATTTCCTGTAACTTTATAATAAACCTTATATGTTCCAGGTAATGTTGCAGTTGGAATAGATGATGAATATTCACCATCGTTTAATTTATATTCTAATGTACCTGCAGTAGTAGAACCAGCATTAATTAATTCTTGAGGTTCTCCTGAATATACTAAATTATTTTTTTCTATTGGGGCAGTTAAAGTTGGATTTGCTTTAGCAATTGTAACTTCAATTGATGATTCAGCATAACCATTATAATTATCTGTTCCATCAACTTTATAATATACAGTATATGTTCCAGCATTAGTTGCTGTAGGAATAGATGATGAATATTCACCATCATTTAATTTATATTGTAAATTACCAAATGAAGTAGAACCTGCAGTTATTAATTCTAAAGTTTCACCATTGTATGTTAATTCTTTTGCTACTGGGGTAAATACATTTGGTGTAGCTTTTACAATGTTAAAATTAATTGATTTAGAATTCTTATATTCACCAATACCATTAATTGTTAATGTTGCTTCGCCTACATTAACATTGTTTTGATAACTGATTTGATAATCAGTATTTAATGTTAATGTTTTACCGTTGAATGTAACTTCTGGTGTAGGAGTTAGTGCCTCACCTGTATATGTAACATCACTAATAGATGAAATAGTTGCTTTTGAAAGGTCTGTATCTTTAATTGAATAATTAAATGTTATATCTGATGTTGTATTATCACTCCAAATATAATTTGTTTTATCATTTAAAGAAACAATAGCTGTATAATCACCAACTTCAGTATTTTTATTTCCTGTAATCTTATAATGATTAGATGTTGGAATTTCTAATGTGATTTCACTACCTGTATAAGAAAATATAGAAGTAGATACTGTAGGCTTTTGAACCTTCATTGGACTTATAACAAATCTATATTTTAAATCAACAGCATTATTAGTTGAAGACCAACTATAATTCTTTTGATCCTTTAGACTTAATGTAACTTCATAAGTTCCTGCGTTAGTTTGCTTATTACCAGAAATTGTATAATAATCACTTTCAGCAATTTGATATGTGATTTCACTTCCGGTATATGTGTAATCTTTTGTATCAGCAGCTGGTGTATCAATTGTTTTATGCTTATTTCCACATGCTGATAAAATAAATATTATCAATAACATAAATAATGATAAAAATTTCTTTTTATTTTTCATTATTAATCACCCCATTTTTCAATCGATAATAAATTATATATTTATTATATTATTTATTTATAAATAAGTCAAAGATACAAAAACAATTATTTTTCTACTATTTAATAAGATTGAATTTTAATTATAAATTAGTATAATTTAAATATAAGACATAAAAGCCATATTGGAGGTGTTTTTATGTATTCTATTAAAGAATTATTTAGAATAGGAAATGGACCATCATCAAGTCATACAATTGGTCCTAAAAATGCATGCTTAGAATTTATTAAACATTATAATGATTGTGATAATATTGATGTTATTTTATATGGTTCATTAGCATTAACAGGAAAAGGACATGCTACTGATAAAATTATTATTAATACATTAAAAAATTATAAAACAGTTGTTAAATTTGATAAAACAAGTGATGTTCCACATCCAAATACAATGGATATTATTGGATATAAAGATAAAAAAGAATATAAAATGAGATTCTTTTCTGTTGGTGGAGGAGCAATTAAAATTGATGGAGACAACAAAAGAAAAGAACAAATATATCCTTTAACAAAATTAAGATATATTATTAAATATTGTAAAGATAACAATATGAGATTATATCAATATGTCGATAAATATGAAGATGATGATATAGATGATTTTATTGAAGAAGTTTATCAAGTTATGATGGATTCTGTTACAAGAGGCTTAGAAGAACAAGGTACTTTACCAGGACCATTAAAAGTCGAAAGAAAAGCTCATTATTTATATTATCAATTAAGCCAAGAAGGCGATTTATCATTAGATTTTAGAAGAAAAACAGTTGCTTATGCATATGCAGTTGCAGAAGAAAATGCTGCAGGTGGAGAAATTGTTACAGCTCCAACATGTGGAGCATCAGGTGTTTTACCTGCTGTAATTAGAACAGCAAATGATGCAATTCCTTTTGCTAAAAAAAGAGGAATAAACATAGGGCATAAAGATATATTAAATGCTATAAAAACTGCAGGTTTAATTGGAAATTTAATTAAATCAAATGCATCAATTTCAGGTGCTGAAGCAGGCTGCCAAGCTGAAATAGGTGCAGCTTGTGCAATGGCAGCAGCATTCCAAGCAGAACTTGTAGGAGCTTCATTTGAACAAATTTCAAGTGCAGCAGAAATAGCCCTTGAACATCATTTAGGATTAACATGCGATCCTGTTGGTGGATTTGTTCAAATACCATGCATTGAAAGAAATGCAGTTGCTGCATTAAGAGCATTAGATGCCTTTGGCCTTGCTTTATATTTAAAGAGTTTTGAATCAAAAGTATCATTTGATATGGTTGTTGAAACAATGCTTGAAACAGGTAAAGATTTACCAAGAAGATATAGAGAAACATCTACAGGTGGCTTAGCTAAGAATTATAGATGCTAAATATAATAATATAAAAATTGTAAAGAAGAAGGTAAAGTATATGCCTGATAATTTAGAAAACAAATTCACAATTCAAACAGATGAAAATATTTCATCTGATAATTATGAAATAAGAGTTGCATTTTATGCAAATATAGGTTTTTTCATTCAGGTGGCTCAAGCGCTTGAATTCAATCTTAGAAAATTACTCTGTTATCATAAATCTGTAACGGAAATAAAAGAAGGAACACTTACAAAAGAACGAGTTGAATCAATCTGTAAAAATTATGATGATTATTATGTCAAAACCTACAAAGATAAGTTTACACTCGGAAAATTAAAGAATGAATTAAAATGTATCAGTGTCCTTACTGACGATATACATAAAATATTTACTGAAATAAATGATTATAGAGCGTTAGTTGTTCATCAATTATTTCAAAATAACTTCATAATTGATAGTTTTAAAAAATCGAAAGATGTGAAAGATTATATGGAAAATCGATTGATTCCTATGACAAACAAAACTAAAGTAATTAATGATTTTGTTATTAATATTATCAATACATATAAAGAGGATTTACATAAGTATAAGGATGAAGTTGGTATTGAATATAGCAAATAAAAATAGATTAGCATGTCCTTGTTTATTTTATAATCATTTTTATTTTTAATGAATAATGTGTTATGATAAAAAAGTATTAGCTGAAAGCGAGGCGTTCATGGTGGATGTTTTAGGAAAGTATTGTGTTTTTCGAAATGTAGATCAACAAAGTGAAAGATTTTTTCAATTAGGTAAGGATGGAAAAATATTTGATATATTATCAACAGGGTTTCGTAATGAAAGATATTGGACTATAAAAGAAAAAAAATTGTTGCTTTATGATGATAATAAGATAATCACTTCTGAATTATTAATGAATGACAATTTTGCAAAAGCATACAATAATGAATTTCTACTATTTCAAGGGAAAAGTATTTACGGACCAAGACTTGAAATAATATGTGTTAATCATAGGTCTGAATTATGGCTACGTTCAACAAGATTTTTAATGTATCATTTTATAAATAGCGGAAATTTAGAGGTAAAGCCGCATACATATGGTAGATTTAATCTGTATGATTGCTCATTCGGATGCAAACTAGAGATAGGAGATTATTGTTCTTTTGCTGAAAACATTAGCTTTATTTTTAGAAATCATAAAACTAATTTGGTTACAACTTATCCATTTGATGAATTGAATTATTTTTATACAGATAAGCAAGTAGAAGAATCTGTTCATGAAATGAAGAATAATGGTAAGATTACAGTTGGTAACGACGTATGGTTTGGAGCAAATTCTACTATATTATCAGGTGTTTCAATTGGTGATGGAGCAGTAATTGCTGCAGGGGCTGTGGTTACAAAAGATGTTCCGGATTATGCAATAGTTGGTGGTGTGCCTGCGAAAGTTATTAGATATAGATTTGATCAAGAAAAAATAAGAAAATTAAAAGAAATTGCTTGGTGGAACTTTAATGAAGAAAAAGTTGTTGAAAACCTAAATAAAATTGTAACAAGTGATATTGAATCATTTATAAAAGAGTTTGAATAATAAGAATCTTGGAGGTCTTAAATATGAAATTATTAAATATAATAATAACTGTATCTAGAAATCATAAATTTCTGGAAAGAACTTTGGATTCAATTGAAAAAATAAAACAGGATAAAGAAATTAGCGTTATTGTGTTATCTAACGACACAAATATAAATAGAAATCTACTAAGAAGATTTAAGTTTGAACAAAAAATAATTCAATCAAAAAATAAATATGGTATGTTGTATCAAGAAGGACTCAATAATTGTAAATGTAAATATGTTACATTTATAGATGCTAATGATTCGTTTGATACGATAGGAATATTGCAAACAATTGAATTTTTAAAAAATAATAATGTCGATGTTTTACGAACGGATTTAGCAGAAAATTATTTAAGATTGGATGGGAAACCAGCTATTGGTATTGTGAATTATACCTTTGTAGAAACTCCTCATGCTCATTTTTTTAATTTGAATTATTTGAAAGAAAAAAATATTAGTTTCAATAAAAAATTTGATGTGTATGCGTTAGAAAACTTTTATCGAAACGCTATTTTTAATGCTAAAATAAATGTGCTTAAACTAACTACATATTTATCAGCATTTAAAGCGGTTCAATATAACAATAATCATTTACCAATTAATGTTGAAAATATTGATGAGTACTATGAATCAATTATTGATACATTTGAAATGCTTCAAAGAAATAATAATGATTTGTATAAAATATATCTACTAACGGTAATTTATTCTATTTTTATAATTATTGAATCTTTTGATTTTAGTGGGCCAACATTAACAGATAAAAAGAGAAAATATGAAGAAATAATTTATACAATATATAATGATTATATCGATGAAGTTAATTCGTTTGACGATAAATTTAAAAACGGATTAATTAATATTGAATTCGAGAAACAACGAAGAAATAACATTAATTTAAAAGTTTTATGCTCGTTTACGAATGTTATAGATAAAATGGCAAATATTCATTCTGAGTATGATAATTCAAAGCCTCATTTATTGGATATTATTGTTCCGGAATACAATGGAGAAGAATTTATATTTGATTTTATAGATTCGTTGGCAAGGCAAAAAGATGTTAATTTCGAGGAAATTGGAGTTGTTATTGTAAATGATGATTCTCCTCATAAAATTAAGCCATATAAATTTAAAAGATATGGAAATTTAAATATTGAGTACTTGATAAACGAGAAAAATGTTGGACAAGGTTTAACGAGACAACGTGGAATTGATTATTCAAAAGCTGAATACATAACGATGTTTGACCAGGATGATATATTTTATGATAAAGATGATTATTGCTTATCAAAGATGATAACTGAATTAAAAAAATATAGGCCAAATGTTATTGTGGGGAATGTATATGAGCAAGTTAGGGCACAAAATGGCGTTGATACTTTAGTACGATATGATGATAAAAATACTAACGTGTTTGTCCATGGCTTATATATTAAACGAATGTACCTTAAAGAAAATGGTTACCGCTTTAGCTCAAAATTGAGGCAACTTGAAGACACCTATTTTCAAAGAACACTTACTTCAACGACAGAATGTCTTTATTGCAATATTGATATTTATCTTTGGCGCAACAATAAAAAATCTCAAGTTAGAAAAGAAAATGAGATACGGTTCTCTATTAGAAGCTTTGATGATTTTTGTGTTTGTTCTGAAGAGGTATATGATTTTGTTAAATCTAGAAATTTAAAATATGCAAAACATTTTATTGTTTCATCAATATATGGCACATATATTTTATCAAACTCTATTTATACAAAACCTGTTGGTGAGGAAAGAATGAGAGAAATGCAAGCAAAAGCATATAGCTTATGGAAAAAATATAAGGATATTTTTGATGAATTAAAACCAGATGAAAAAAAGGAATTATATGATGATGAACTTGATGGTTTATTAAGATCTATGCCTGGAATAAAACCATTGGAGCCTTTTGATGCATTTGTTGATAGAATGTCAAAAGAATACCCAAATATTTAATAATTTTCTCTATTAAAATATAATTTTAATAAAATTTTTTGCTACTATTTACTACATTTGTGTAGTTTTATGCATCTCAAAATTGTATAAAACTTGACACTTTAAGCGATTTTATCTATAATATAGATATTAAAAATACTGAATAAAAAAGTAAATGGCAAAACCATAGAAATATGGCGACGCAAAACTAAAGGGCCTTTCAAATGGCAGCCAGTTGTCTTTTGAAGGTCTTTTTTAATTGTTAACTTTAAAAGAAATTGGATTAAGGGAGTTTAAATATGAGATTAAAAGACTTAAGATGGTATATAATGTCATGTTTAATTTTAATAATATCTTATGCTGCAATTGCTTTTGTGTGCTATAACACTATGGTTAGGGCTAGAGTTAGAAACTCTATGGCTGAATTAGGTAAGGAAGCATCACAAATGTCAGCTAATTTAGCAACTACTGAAATTAATCATTATTATGATACTTTCCAACAAATAGGTTTTGAAACTTATTATACAATTGTTCCTGTTCAAACAACTGTAGCAAATCAAACTGCTTATGATGATATTGTATTTGACGGAACAAAATTATTTAATTTGGAAAATGATGAATATGTTGTATCAAAATCTTATGATGCATCAAAAACATATTATAAGATTTCTGCAAAGCAAGCTAGCATAAATCTTACTAAAGAAGAATTTGATGCTGGAACATATTATCAATTTATCAATGATAGATATGTTAGAGATACAACTTTTTCAGTTATAAGAAGTGTAGCTGTTACAGCTCCTGCTTCAAAATTTAACAAGATTGAAACAGGACAAAGAAAAATTGTTTTGATGCGTTATAAAGATTTTAGATCTGGAACAACAGAAACAAATACTGATTATTATTTCTTCTTCTTAAGAAAGAATGATTTAAATGAATATGAAGTAGGCTGTGTTCCTTTAAAAGAAGTTATAGATATTACTTATGCATCATTTAATAAAAATTATTTATTTGATACTTTAATTTTTGATAAAGATGGAATGATTTATGAATATACTGCAAATAAGAATTCACAAGGTTCATTAGTTAATCATTTATTTGGTTCAAGCTTAGATGTAAATGATTTAATGGATCCTGAAAGATCAATTGTATGGTCTTTCGATAGTGGTCAATATGTTATTACAACTGTTGGATTCTTTGATGTATATTTAACAACATTTGTTTCAATTGATGATGCATATTTATCAATTGATTGGGTAACTGGTCAATTAGGAATATTCTTCATAATCGGTATTGTTATTATTGTTTCAATGCTAGTAATCTTGATTTTAGGATGTAAGAAAGCGTCTAAATTATTAAGAGTTGATAGACATACATTAGAAGCTACAAGAGCAATTGTTATAAGAATTGATGAAAAAGGTAAGATTATATTTACTAATAAAACATTTAAACAGGTTTTCGGTATTAGACATATAGAAGATGTTTCAGGATTTATTGATGTTGAAACTGGTGAAGGAATAATTAATACAGTTAAGCAAAATAAACCATTTGAATGTTCTTTAGCAACTGAAGATGGAGAAACAATGTATTTACAATTGACTCCAATTCATATCTTATCAAGCTATTATTTAATGGGTAGTGAAGAAACTGAAGATTACAATAGAAGAAAATATCTATATTTGATGAATGGTAGAAATGAAATTACTAATATTGATAATAACTTCTCATTAATTAATGATTTCGTATCAATTAAAAGAAATGCTTCTTTAGAAGATATAGCATTCGTTCAATATAATATTTGTAAGCATGAAGAAATCGTTGCCGTATTCGGTAGAACAAGCTTTGATATTTTATTAAATGAGTTTGTTAATATTTTAAAAGAACAATATGAAGGAATGAGACTTTATCATATTAATGATGAAAAATTCATTCTTGCATGTCCTAATAATGAACTTGAAGAAGTTGAACAAAAGATTTATAAATCATTAGATATATTAAGAAGACCTATTCAAATTAGAAACAACCATATCTATGTAAAAGTAAAAGTCGTTGTTTATAATTTGAAGACAGATAATGATGAAGTAACAATTGATGAAATTAAGCAAAAGCTAGATTTAGCTTATAGAAATATTGCTGACTTCTCTACAAAAGATTTCATTGTTTATGAACCAGCAATGGATGGTGTAATTGAAGCTGCTGAAACAATGGAAAAAGATTTAGTTAATGGTTTACAAAAGGATGAATTTAGAATGTTCTTACAACCTCAATATGATGTTGTTCAAAATCGTATTGATGGATTTGAAGCCTTAATTAGATGGACTAATCCAAAATATTTTGATCAATCACCTCAAGCGTTTATTGAGCTTGCTGAACAAAGAGGTTATATCCTAGATATCGGAAGATATGTTATTAAAGAATCATTTAGACTTGCAAAGCAATTAGAAAAATACAATGTTCATATTTCAATGAACGTTTCACCTATTCAATTGCTTCAAGTAGGTTTCGTTCAACAAATAATTGATGAATTTAAAGCTTTAAAATTAAAGCCAGGTTCAATCGCTATAGAAATTACAGAAACATTCTTGATGGGTAATTTCCAATTGATGACTGAAAAATTAAAGAGATTAAAAGAAGAAGGATTCTCAATTCACTTAGATGACTTCTGTACAGGTTATTCATCAATGTTATATTTAAAGGATTTACCTGTTGATACATTAAAGATTGATAAGGAATTCACAAAATATATTACAAATAATAAAGTACATTCAAGTATTGTTAAAACAATTTGTGAATTAGGTAATTCACTTGATATGGATATTATTTGTGAAGGTGTTGAAACTCAAGAACAATCAGATTTAGTAAAGAAATTTGGTGCAAGATTAATTCAAGGTTACTTGATTTCTAAGGCTGTACCTTATGAAGAAGCATTGAATTTATTAGAAAAGTATAATACGAAAAGGAGGTAAGATGAAATGATATTTTTAACGGACGATGGAGCCGCCATCTTACTTACATTTGTGGCCTTAATAGTTGTAATTGGTTTAAGTGCTATATTCTTACTTTTAATTAGAAGAAATTTAAGAATTGAAAGAGAAGAACATGAAATTATAGTTGAAAATGCAATTACAAGAAATCAAATGATTTCATCAATTGGTCAATACATAAAAAAAGTTGATAGATTCGGTGCTTTAACTTTAATGTATATTGATATTGATGGTTTCTCTGACTTAAATGAAGTATTTGGTGAAGAAACTTGTAACCAAATATTAAAAGAAATGGCATCAAGAATTTTAAGAATTTTACCATATAGAGCATCTCTTACAAGATTTGAAAATGATGAATTCTTAGTATTTATAAGAGATGAAGATAATAGAGATAGAATTGAAAAACTTGCAGATGCAATCTGCAATATCATTTCAAATCCATATCAAGTATTAGTTGGTGAATCAGTTGCGATAACAGCATCTGTTGGTATTGTATCTTATCCACAAGCTGGTCAAACATTTGATGAATTATATGCAAACTTACAATTAACAACTTACGTATCAAAGCGTGACGGTGGTAATAAATTTACTAATTTCTATTCTTCAATTAAGGAAGAAGAAACAGATAACATGATGTACTTCAAAGAAGTTAAATCAGCTATCCAAAACAGAGAATTCGTTCTTTACTATCAACCAATTGTTAACCTAGCTGATAAGACATTAAGTGGAGCCGAAGCCCTAATGCGTTGGAATCACCCTACAAAAGGTGTTCAATCTCCAGCAACCTTCTTAAAGGTTTTGGAACAAACAGGAGATATCAAATGGGTTGGTGAATGGGGTATTGAAACAATGATTCGTACTCATAATGCAATGAGAGAAAAATTCCCAACAATTCCTTTAAGATTATCACTTAACTTATCTACAAAGCAAATGCTAGATCCAAACCTTGCTAATAAGTTCATTGATTTGATGAATAAGAATAACGCAAGAGCTGAACAATATATGCTTGAAATCTCTGATTTCATGATGATGGAAAAAATTGCAGTTATTAAAACTAACATTTATAAATTAAAAGACTATGGCTTTAAGATTGCAGTCGATGGCTTTGAATTAGATGGTCAATCAGTTCAAGCAATTCAAAAATCACCAATTGACGTTATCAAGCTTGGTAGAGGATTCTTAAAAGATGTAGAAAACAACTACATGAAAGAAAAATTGTTACAAATTTTAGTTAAATTTGCTCAAGATAATAATAGAACCATTATCTCAGAAGGTATCGAAACTGCTGAAATTGCTAAGTACGTAAAAGATCAATCTGTATTCTATGGTCAAGGTTATTATTTCGCAAAGCCTATGAGCTTAGAAGCATTTGAAGAATACATTGAAAAGAAACAATATAGATTGCTTCTTGATGAAGTATCAGCAATTGAAGATAGTGAAGCTTTGGTTGAAAAGGTTAAAGAAGCTGAAGCTAATGAAAGTGCAGAAGAATCTGCAGATGATTTCTTATCTAGAATAGTTTCTGAATCTAGAAATCAATCAGATGAAGAATCTGAATAGTTAGGTAAATATTAGGGCCTGTTATAAAACAGGCCTTGAAGTGCCTTAAAAAATATCGCATTTTTTGGGACAAATGTGGAAAAAGCCCCATAATTGTGGTGAAAATGGCGTGAAAGCCCTTTTTATGAAATAAAAATTACATATTTTAAATTGACAATGGTTAAAAAAGTAATTATAATTACAATGTAAAAAGCAAACCAGAAGTAATTCTGCGACGCAAAGCTAAAGGGTCCAAGATGGACAGCCAGTTGCCTAACATATTAATAGAGAAAAGCAAACCAGAAGCAATTCTGCGACGCAAAGCTAAAGGGTCCCATGAGGATAGCCAGTTGCCACCTTTTAAATGTTAAAGGCAAACTTAAGGAAACTTAAGGACGCAAAGCTAGAGGGCCTAATAAAATATGGTAGCCAGTTGTCATTAATATATTTAGTGGCAATTTTTTTATTTCTTATAGGGAGGAGGTCTTTTAAATGAAAAAATTCATATCAGTATTTAAATCAAAATCATTTAAATGGATCTTACTCTTAACACTTTTAGTAACATCCATCCTAATAATATTAGTAATGTTATTAGGTAATCAATCTGGAAACTTCGTTGTAAAGGTTGAATCAGGTGATGCCAATAAATCTATTGCCATAACTGATAGTTATGAAGATAGAGTTTATACTAATAAGCTTGTAGCTAATGGTATTGAAGGTATGACTAATACAACACCACGTTGGTTCTTAGATGGTGATACTGAAGAAGAACAAAATATAGGATTAAAAAAATTAACAACTGAGTTAGGAAATACAATTGATGATTCTACAGCTTATATTTACACATTCTTAATTGTTAATACAGGTAATAACGCTGTAACAATCAATCTAGAAATGAATGTATCTAATACATCAAATGGTGTAGATGATGCCATAAGAGTTATGTCATATAATGATGACTCTGAATCTATTAATATTTATCAAAAGGCTGATGTAAGTGATACAGTATATGCTTACTATCCAGCACAGCCTACATTATTCTTATCAGAAAATGTTGTTTATAATGAATCAGTTACAGTTTTACCTACAACTGATCCTGAAAAACCATCATTTATAAAATATTCAGTAATATTCTGGTTAGAAGGACAAGATCCTGAATGTACTGAAGCAATCTTTAATGGAACTATTAGATTCTCATTAAAGTGTAGTGTTTCTCAATAATTAATTATTAAAAAATCTTTTAGAAAGAGGTGAATGTATTGAAAACTAAATTTAGAACAAGACTAATACTTAGTATTTTAATGTTAGGCATGACAGCTATTACATTAACTACATCAACATTCGCCTGGTTCGCAACAAATAGAAATGCGTGGTTTGATGAAATTGAACTTCAAATCGGAAATGCAGATTCATTATTAGTCTCAGTCGATGGATCATCATATAGATCTTCAATTCCATCTGATATGCTAAAAAGAGCTGTTGTAGCAAAAAAGTTAGGAATTGATTATAATGATTCAAGACTTAATGAGGATACTTATTTAAAATCTGAATGGGCAAAAGTTTCTTTAGAACCGATAACAACAAATGATTTAGATACTTTTAATGGTATTGATAATAAACATGTTTTAACTGAAGATGAAAATGGCAAGGAATTAGAGGAAAAAACGTTCATCTTGCATAAAATTGAAGAAAAAACATCTTATTTATATTTAGAATTTGATGTTTGGTTTAAAATGGAAGCTTCTAAAAATGCTTCTAAGACTTATGATTTAAAACTTGTGAATGATGAATATATTGAAAGTGAAAAGAATTCTGGAAATACAGTTCAAGCATCATATATAACTGGAAATGAAACTAATATTTTACTATATAATGACTTAAATGCTAAAGGTACAAAATATAATTCTGGTGATTTTATAACTGTTAATACTCAAGATGCTATGAGAGTTGGAGTTAAAAGAATCAATAAAGATACAAATGAAGTAGAAGAAAGATATATATTTGAACCATATGAAGGTTTAGGCTCATATGCTTTAGAAGAATATATTAATACAACCGATGAAGCATATAGCAAATATGATCCAAACAAAAATGCAATGTTTACCTACTTTAATAATGTTAATGAAGCAAAATTGAAACCTTTATCTAATTCAGATTTTGATTATACAACTAATGTATTTAGAAATGGTTTAAAAGATGATGTTTCATTAGGAGAAATTGCTCCTAATCAATCATCAACTGATTATAATGAATTGAAGCTTACAATTTCTGTATGGCTTGAAGGTTTTGATGCAGACTATATTATAGGTATAAAGAATAATAGTCTTAAAATGTATTTGAATTTTTACGCAGAGGAGAAAGATAGCAATGAGTAAAAAGAAAACAATTAGAAGATTAATTGCTACAGGTGTTATGACAGCATTTACAGCGGCTTCGCTAATAACAACATCATATGCATTCGTAACATTAAATACAGAAGCAACAATTTCACAATTTAGTTTTGATGTTGTAGATCAAGAAGGTTTGTTGCTATCAATTGATGGCAAGAATTTCATGCAAGATATAGATGCTGATACAATCAAACATGCAATCTTACAAAATAATTCAGCCACAAAACTTACTGATATTCGCTTACAAGGTTTAACACTTGGTGGACTAGATCAAATAGATAATAATTATAAGGCAGGATTATACCAAGAAGAATATTCTTATAAAATTGGTAATGAAGGAGTAGATATTGCTGATAAAAGATATACTTTTGTTAAAGATAAAGTTGATTGGTATGATGCGAATTCAACTGAGGTAACTGCTTTAAAAACTACAAATGCAACAATCGCTAAATTAGTTGATGATAAGAATGATAGAATTGGTCTTCATTCATATGAAGCTGCTTCACATGATGATTATATTTTCTTTGATTTATGGTTAAGAGTTGCAAGAATTGGTGATGATAAATCAAATTACAAATTAAAATTCTCTGAACGAACTAAAATTGAAGGAACAGTTCAGCAAACTGAATTATATAATTCATTAACAACTCAAACAAAAACATATAAAGCAGGAGAAAAGATTGAAGTAAATCCTGCAGATGCAATGAGATTAGGTGTTAATGTTTTAGGAACGCCTGATTCTAATTTATATATATATGAACCAAATGAAGGTTTAGGTTCATATGCAATTGAAGGTTCAACAGATAATAAAACAAATCCTTCAATGAACGCTATGTATACATATTATAATAGTTTACATCCTGTAACACCTTTTATTTCAGGTGTAACAAATGGAACACAATTTACAACTTTAAAAAATAAATTAAACGGCAATAACGAAAGTGTTATTAATGATAATAAATTAGCAGATTTTATCTATTCAGCAACTGATGATGATTACAATGTAGTTAAGTTATCAGTTATGTTATGGCTAGAAGGCTGGGATGCTGATTATTTTGTTGGTATTAATAATCAAAATATTAGTGTTAAGCTAGGCTTTGAAATTGAAAAGGTAACTAGTTAATTATTAAACGGTAGTACATCAAAAATTATTTAGAAAAGGAGGTAGATACAACGAGAAGGAAAATAACGATAGCTGTGGCTTTGGTTATGGTTTTCCTATTTGGTATTACAGCTTCAACATTCGCTTGGTTTAAAATAAATTCAAATGCGTCGGTATCGGGATTTGAATTCACAGTCCAAGGCGGAGAAGGTTATCAAATTTCCATTGATGACAAGCATTATACTAGTTCGTTAACAAGTGCTCAGATGAATCAGGCGATTCTTGCTGGATATGATAATAATTATCTTATATACGGAGATAATATTTATTATGGAGCAACAATTGAGAATGGAGAACTTGTTGGTGGAACATTAATTCCTGAATATACTGTAAATGAGCGTGTATCTAAAATTGAATTGATGCCTGTAACATCACATGTTCTTGATTCTGGAGCATTTAGTTTTAGAAATTATTCAGGAAGTACAATTCAACCTAGTAGTGGTCAATACGTTGAATTTAGTATCTACCTAAAAGGACTTGGAAAAGAAGAAGATAATCAAAGATATGGAGTATATGTTTTGGGTGAAAACTTGAACGATGAACTTACAGGTGAAAGTGCACCTAGGACATCTATTAAATCAAAGGAAAAAAATGAAATAACACTTAAATCAAATATGAAAGCTATTGATAATTCAACATTATCCTCAATTCCAAAAAATTTTGAAGATAGAACAACAAAAATGTATAATAGTGGTGATAGGATTGATGTTTATACATCGAATGCGATAAGATTTTCAATTGGAAATGAGAATGATGAAAATCATAAAAATGATTCGGATTATGAATGTAAGAATTTAATATATGAAATATCTGATGACCAATATTATGATTTAGGAAGTTACGCTACTGATTATGATGATTATATTGTAGATTCAACAAGAAATACTAGTGGTGCAGTATCAACTGCTTTAGAGCATAACCTCTATGACTGTAATTCAAATGCGCAATATACTTATTATAACAATTTAAGAAGCTATTCTCCTCAAACACCACTTAGGTATGAGAATATGCCAAAAACGATTAGACACCTAACAACAGTTTCTGAAAATAATGATGTAAATTCAAAATACTATAATACATTACAATATTTCACTGTCGTTAAATCAGGTGATTCATCAACAAAATTAACTTTAAGATTCTGGCTAGAAGGTTGGGATGCAGATTGTTTTGAAGGAATTTCAAAAGCAATAAGAGTTAATTTATCATTTGGATCAGTAAAATTAAACTAATCCAAAATCAAATTTAGTTAACAATAGATTTATAAGTGATGGATTATAAAACTATTAGTTATAATATAGAATAAAGGAGAAAAAAATTATGAAATTAAGAAGAAAATTATTATCAGCTGGTTTCGCACTAGGTGCAACAGCTTTAACATTAACAACTTCAACATTTGCATGGTATACATCAAATAATGAAGTATCAGTTGCTCCTGTTACTGGTATGACTTCTACAGAAGCAGATTCAACTTCTATTTATATTGCTGCTGCAAAATCATACGCATCAGTAAGCGAAAGCATCACAGCTTCAGCACCAGGTGCTAAAGTAGCAACAATTGGAAAATATGGAAAGGAATTGAAGGCATCTGACTTAACATTAGTTAACTCAGGAGCTACTAGAGTTTTAGCTCCAGTATATTATGCTTCTGCAAATACTTATCAAACAATGACAGATGTATCTGGAGAAAATAAAGATACTCCAGTATACTCAACTGACTCTACAGCATCTTGTGTTTACGAATATGTTTTAAGATTCCAAAAACCAAATGCAAGTGCATCAACAGCGGTATATGTATCTAAATTTGAAGTTGCTAATACTGCAACTGCAACAGATTCACAACAACAAGCTCTTGCAAATGATAATGTTGCTCCTGGTGTAGGTATAGCAGAAGAAGGACTATATAATGTTGACTTATTACACGCTTTAAAGATGACTGTGGCTGTTACAAATTTAACAAGCACTGGTCAATATGAAACTACACCAACTGTTTTATCAACAACTGTTTATGATTTAGATTCATTTGCTACTTCATCTAAGGATGTTAACATAAGTACTGCAAACGCAGTTGGCTATTATAATGCTGTATTAGGTACTGCACTTTCAGCACCTACAAATTATTTATCTGATGCTGTTTCAATCGCTTCAGCTTCACAAAGTGCATCAAATTCAGCATCTTCTCAATTATTTACTATTCCTGCTACTGGTTATGTTGAAGTTAGATTTACATTCTGGTTAGATGGTTGGGATGAATATTGTTATGATGTATGTCGTAAGCAAAACTTTAGTGTAGAAATGGCATTCTCTACTGAAGCATCAAAATCAGTTTTAACAGCTGCATAATAAACTATTTAAATCTTAACGAAAGGTGGTGTACCAGCTCATGCGTATTGCAAGAAAAGTTTATATGTCAATATTTACAACTTTGTTTATATTAATAACTTGTGTTGCAACAACTTTTGCATGGGTTGGTATGTTTACTACCTCAACTTTAGGAAGTTTTGATTTAAATATAAAAGTTGTAGATATTGATGCTGACTATTTTCTAAAAATATCAAATAAGGATGAAACACTTGCCGGTAGTTTTACTGGTTCAACCTTTAAGGATATGGTTGATTCTGTTCGGATAAAAAGAAATATTTTGAAAAACATGGGATACGATACTTCTTTAATTCTTGATGAAGCAGTAGATCAGTTTTTTTCGAGTAAATCTGTAATGGAACCTGTAACAACAGATTCAAATTTATCTGATTTTTATTCCTTAACGGGTCTTAAGACAAAAACACCTATGTTAATCAGTGACAATAGATATTATAAGTTTGATCTTTATTTGTCTGTTGACACTAAAGAAGGGATTGCTTCAATGAGTCAAACTGATATTGATGCATTGAACATAAATGCAAATGTTTTCTTTGAAAATATTGCTGATGCCTTAACAGGAACAAGTAATAGTGGTTCGTTGATAAATCCAATGCCGTTTTCATCTATTCCATCAAATAGTGTTTACGCGTGCTTAAGGGACATTGATCAACATAACATTACTGTTAACACAAAAAACGCTACAAGAGTTGCATTTCAAATTTTTGAACCAATTGCTATAACATCCTTATATACTGGAAATGAAATTCCTGCAAAAACTATTATTTATCAAGGTGGTAAACAGTTGCCAAATGTTAATAATGGTGTTTATGATTTAGGTGGTATTCTTCCTGAAGAATATAATTTAGCATTAAAAGAAATAAATGCAATATACAATACGCAAATTGATCTTGAAACTTTATATGTTGATTTAAATGTTGATGGCGAGATTCAAGATAGTGAAAAAGTTTTTTATACGGGTGCTAAAGATAGATTTTTAAATTCTAAAGACAATGAAATGGTTGAAGATAATAATAAAATATGGCAGTCTCCAACTATTGTTTCAGGAACGAATTATTTGGGTGTTAAAAACGGAATCCAGACAAAAATGAAAGTTTCAGTATATTTTTGGTATGAAGGTTTTGACGCTGATTGTCTTAGACTTATTGATTTTCGACCAACAGCGTTAAATATTTCATTATCAACTGATAAAAATGATAATTAATTAAGATAAAACAGCCAAGTTTATCTTGGCTTTTAATTTTAAGGATTGAAAGCATGCGCTTTCTACCTTAAATAAGATTATATCCATAAAGCTGTAGTCTTATTTAAGGTATAGTTTCCTTTTTAGATGAAAAGTAAAAATATAATTTGTTTATTTTTCTAATCTGATATGTTAAAATAGAATGAGGGTATTTTATAAGATTTAACGATAATTGCTTTATTTTAAAGTGATTAGAAAGGAATAATTATATGGAAGAAAATACAAGTGTTGAAGAAACTAAAGTTGTAGAAGAAAAACAACCAAAGTCAACAAAAGAAAAAACAATATTCGGATTAAAAATAGCAGGTAACATTGTGTTCTATGCTATTATTTTGGCTTTATTGTTATTCTCAATTATGAATATTAACGCTGGTTCATCCAATGGAGGATTCCCAAATATATTTGGTCATGGTTTCTTATCAGTACAATCAAACTCAATGACTAGAAGTAAGACAAGTGCATTACCTGAGGAATACAACAATTATAAAGTTGGCGAGTTTGCTGTTGGCGATTTATTATATGCAGATACAATTACTAGTAAAAAGCAAGTGGAAGAACTAAAAGTTGGCGATGTTATAACATTCTTTGATGAAGATATTAAAAATCTAAACTCACATAGAATTGTTTACATCTCTTATAATCCTGACGGTTCAGTGAATAGTATTTCTGTCCAAGGTGATTTAACTGCATCAATCCAAGGCGTTTTTGATCCATCTGACTCAGAAAAAACAGCATTAAATTATGATTTACAATCTAGCGGCGCAATAAGAACTTTTAGCCCTGATGACTTTAGTGCAATTAAAGGTGTAATTACTGGTGTTAGTTATGGTGCTGGTCATACAGTTGATAATATAAAGAAAAACTGGGGTTGGTTCTTTGTATTACCTATCGCTATTGTTTTATTAGTTGAATTATTCTTTGTAATTAAGAATATAATTGCTTTAACAAGTGAAAAACAAAGAGTTGCATTAGCTGGTGATAAAGAAAAGATGATGGCTGATTTAGAAGCTCAAAAGGAAGCTATGCGTGCTCAAATCTTAGCTGAGCTTAAGGCTCAAGAGGAAGCTAATAATAAAGAAACTACTGATAAAGTAGAAGAAAGCGATAAAAAAGAAGAATAAATAATTATTTTAGAAAAGAGAGTGAAGCTATATGAATGGATTTTCACAATTTTATATAGAATTCTTAGGGGATTTATGGGATAACATTTGTCATAGAGCATACCTATTCTGGGTAGAAATTATTGGTGCTATCTTTTATGGAGATTGGGCTAATAATGGTTATTTGACATTATTCTCAAATTATAACGCAACATGGAATGCTTTAGACTATATCGCATTTATTTTAGTATTAATTATTAATGTAGGTTTTATTGCATTATTAGTTGTATTAATATTCCAATTCTTAAGAAGATATATTAGATTCGTAAAAAGAGAAATTGATAAGGATGCTTTAGTTGAAGAAGTATCTTTATTAAATCAAAAAGTAGTTGAATTAATTGATGAAAAGAACAAGATTTTAGCTATGAGAGTATCTCAAATCGGTGCTGGTGCTTCTGGTGTTGTTGATTATGAAGGTACTGTTGGTAAGAAGAAGAAAGATACTGAATCTAGATTCTCTAAGCTTATTCAAGTTGATAGAGAGGCTGAAGAAAATCCTAGAATTACAGTTATGAATCAAACTGATATGTTAGATTTACCAGGATTAGTTGATAGATTTATTTCATTTAGTGCTTCACAATTAAAATTATTCTATACAAGAGAAATTATTGCTAGAT